>JAAUYK010162510.1_pt1 | contig 12489 bp, 10 predicted proteins | sample 7278021 | NCBI WGS metagenome assembly JAAUYK01 (sample SAMN14350223, study PRJNA611818) | marine sediment metagenome | isolation source: surface marine sediment (1.8m) | place: French Polynesia: Moorea | collected 2018-08
CGCTGCCGAGGGCCACGGTGCCTCCCGCGGCCGCCTGCAGGAAGCGGCGCCGGGAGATCCCGCTCCGGTCTCGATCCGCCTGGTCCTTCACCCTCTCTCCCTCTCTCCCTCTCTCCCTCTGCGGACTGCTCCCGTCCGCCTGGCGCGCCCGGAGCCGGCGAGGCTACCGGATCGCGGAGCGCCGGACCAAGCGCGACGGAGGCGGACTCGCCCTGCCGAGCCCGGCTGCTCCTCAGAGCACCATCATGCACGTCCCCACGACGACGGTGGGACCCGCGACCCACTTGAACAGCCCTGCGGGCGAGACGTTTCCGTCGAAGTGGTGCTTGAGCAGCGATACCCCGGCCGGGTTGGGGGAGTTGGCGATGATCGTCAGGCCGCCACCGGTCACGGCGCCGGTCACCACCGCATGCTTGAGGGGATCGGTCAGGTCGGGCACCAGGGTGCTGAGGTAGGTGATGGCGGCGTTGTCGTTGAAGGCGCTGAGCGTCGCCGCGGTGATCATCAGCGGCAGCTCCCCCAGACCTCCGAGCACAGGGGCGATCCACCAGGCCTGGACGCCCCCGTGGATCACCAGACCCGCCAGGAAGAAGCCCACCAGGAGCGCCGAGCGCAGGCGCAGCGAGTTCTGGTACGGCGCCGTGATCAGCGCGAAGCCGAGGAAGAAGAAGAACCCGAACACGAAGACCTGCGCGTGGTGGGCGTTCGCGATGGTCCACACCATCAGCACCACGTGCACCAGGGTGACCCACAGCGGCACCGCGTCCTCCCGCTCGTCCCAGTCCGGATCCTCGAACTCGGGCTGCTGGTCCTCGGGCAGCAGTCGCGGCAGGTAGCGCTGCATCTTGACGAGCCGGACCTGGCGGAAGCGCTTCTCGAAGGCCTCGCGGATCAGGCTCGGCTCGACCCCCTCCTCCTGCAGCGTTGGGAGCGTCTCCTGCTCCATGCGCGCCCGGATCTGCTCGATCACGCCCTCGGCCTGGTCCCGCAGCGCCTCGTCGATCTCCAGGTGTCCGAGCAGCCGCTCGAACTCCTGGTCGATCTTGTCGCGGGTCACGAAGCGCCGCGCGATCTCCCCCTTGAGCTGCTGCAGCGCGAAGGCCTGCTGCAGGCTCGTGAACTCCTTGCGGAACAGGAGCATGTATCCGGTGTTGACCAGCAGGATGCCGGCGAACGCCCTCCAGCCGAAGTGGATGAACATGTAGTCCGTGCCCCAGCCCCAGGGACCCGCGACCATCAGCACGGGGGGCGCGGCGAAGTTCGTGAGCGTGCCTCCGACCGAGACGTTCAGGAAGAGCAGCGCCAGCGTCGCGTACTTGAAGCGCGTGGTCGGCCCGAGCGCGTAGACCTTGTCGGACAGCACCAGCGCCGAGAGCGTCATGGCCGCGGGCTCGGTGATGAGGGCGCCGAGAGCGGGCCCCACGGTGAGGGTCGTCATCCACATGGCGCGCAACGAGCCGCCGAAGAGCCGGGCGATGCCCTCCATCACGGCGCCGGCCATCTTCAGGATCGGCCGCGTCGACGCCAGCGTCATGATCACCACCACGAAGGCCGCCTCGGTGAAGTCCACCTGGTCGCCCACGTAGTGGATGGCGGTGTGCCAGTCGAAGAAGGCCAGGATGGCGGCCATCAGGGCCAGGGCCCACAGGCCGAAGACCACCTCCACCTCGCCCAGGAAGTGGAACAGCTCGCCCCGCATGCTCGTCGATCCGGGGCGCGCCTCGCCCCGCCGGATCTTCTCCCGGTGCGCCGCGTGCCAGTGGTGCGACAGGCTCGTGAACTTGGCCGCACTGAAGGTGTGGAGGATGGCGGCCAGGAAGATCAGGGTCGCGACCAGGTTGAAGGGCTGCGCGGAGATCCGCTGCGAGAGGATCGCGCCCAGGTCCTCGACGTCCGCGTCGTCGTAGGAGTCGAGGGGCGGCGGGAAGGCGGCGTGCTCGTGCGCTTCCGCGGGATCGCCTCCGGGATGGGCGGCGTCCGCAGCGCCCGCTGCAAGGACCACCAGCGCCATCAGTGCCAGCGCGGCGGTTGCGATGATCGCGGGCGGCGCCGCCCGAGCTACGAGTGCCTTCATGCCGGCTTCCCCTCCGTTCCGAACTCCGTTCCGAAGCCCGTTCCGAGCTCCGTTCCGAGTGCGCTCCGGCTGCGGAATTGCGCGGCAGAGCCTAACACGGGCGGCCTGCTCGCTTCGAGGGGAGGGACGGCCCTGGCGCTACGGGCCCTGGCCGGCGTCGATGCGCGCGCGCAGAGCCTCGGCCTGCCGCCGGATCGCCGTCAGGTCGGCGTCGCGCTTGCGGTCGAGATTCCGGATCTGCATCGCCATGCGGCGATTCGCTGCAAACGCCTTGCGGTGCCGTGCCAGGAAATCCCAGTAGAGAGTGGTGAAGGGGCAGGCGTCCTCGCCCGCGGCGCGCTTCGGGTCGTAGCGGCAGCCGGCGCAGTGGTTCGACATGCGGCTCACGTAGGCCCCGGACGCGCAGTAGGGCTTCGTGCCCACGACGCCCCCATCACCGTACTGGCTCATCCCCAGCGTGTTGGGAAGGCTCACCCAGTCGATCGCGTCCAGGTAGAGCGCCATGTGCCAGTCGTGGAAGCGCCGCGGGTGCACGCCCAGCAGCAGCGCGAACAGGCCGAGAACCATGAGTCGGACGATGTGATGGGCGTAGCCGTGCTCGAGGATGGAGTGCATGCCGTCCGCGACGCAGCGCATCTGCGTCTGGCCATTCCAGTAGAAGGACGGGACGTCCCGGTCCTCGCAGCCGAGGGCGTTGCCCTCGATGTAGTCGGGCATGAAGTGCCAGTAGACTCCTCGGATGAACTCCCGCCAGCCGACGATCTGGCGCACGAAGCCCTCGACGCTGTTGAGGGGCGCGTCGCCGCGCGCGTACGCCTCCAGCGCCGCCGCCACGCACTCGCGCGGGTCGAGGAGCTTGAGGTTCAGGGCGACGGACAGGCGCGAGTGGTAGAGGATGGGCTCGCCGTGCCACATCGCGTCCTCGTAGGTCCCGAAGTCGGGGAGCCGATGGCGCACGAAGTCCCGCAGGAAGACGCGGGCGTCGCGCCGGGTGACGGGCAGGTCGAAGTGCTCGAGGCTGCCGGGATGGTCGGCGAAGCGGGCCTCGACCAGCTCGATCACCTCGCGCGTGATCGCGTCCGGAGCGAAGCGCCGCGGCGGTCGGACGCGCCCGGGACCCTCGCGACCGAAGGTCTCGCGGTTGTCCTCGTCGAAGTTCCAGCGGCCTCCCTCGGGCTCGCCGTCCTCCCCCACCAGGATCCCGTGCTCGCGCCGAAGCCCGCGGTAGAAGTTCTCCTGGACGAGCTGCTTGCGCCCCTCCGCCCACGCGGAGAACGCGGCGGGCGAGGCATAGAAGTGGCGGTCCTCCCGGAGCTCGAGATCGAGTCCGCACGTCTGCGCCGTCTCCGAGAGCGATGCGAGGACGCGGCAGTCGCCAGGGCGTGTGACGACGAGTCGCTCGGGCCGGAGCTTCCGCACGTCCTTCGCGAGCACCTCGGCGAAGCCCGCGCCGCGGTCCCGCGAGCGCTGGCGGGGCATCTCGGTGTAGTGGACGTCGATGCCCCGCTCGGTCAACTCGTCGCGGAGGTGGCGCATGGCCGCGAAGAAGGTGGCGATGCGCAGCTTGTGGCAGCGGACGTGGGTGGCCTCCTGCTCGACCTCCGCCATCCACACCGCGTCCCGCTTGGGCTCGAAGCCGTCGAAGGCCGATGCTGCGGGGTCGAGCTGGTCCCCGAGCACCAGCACCAGCTGGCGCGTGCGTCGCGCTACCACGGGATCTCGCTCCCGTCCCAGGCGAGGAAGCGGCCGCTGTCCTCGTGGCTGCAGGAGTCGATCACGCGCAGGAGCTGCTCGGCGGCCCGCTTCGGGTCGAAGAGGCGCTCCGCCGGAACGCTGCGCTGGAAGGGGCGGGAGAGCTCGGTGTCCACGGTCCCGGGGTGCAGGGCGAGGCAGATCGCGTTCGGCGCGCGCCGGCGGAGCTCGATGGCCAGGTTGCGCGTGAACATGTTCTGCGCCGCCTTGGAGGCGCGGTACGCGTGCCAGCCCCCCAGCCGGTTGTCCTCGATGCTGCCGACCCGGGCCGACACGTTGGCGAGGACGGCGCGCTCGTCGTGGCGCAGGAGCGGCGCGAAGTGCTTCGCGACGAGGAGCGGGCCGAACGCGTTGACGGCGAAGACCGCGCGCAGCGCCTCGAGCTCGACGTCCTCGAGGCGCTTCTCCGGCCGCAGGTGGGGGCCCGCGTGGAGCACGCCGGCGCAGTTGACGAGCCAGTGGAGCCGCGGGTCGACCTCCCGGGCGACGGTCGCCGCGGCCTCCGAGATCGTCCGCTCCTCGCAGACGTCGAGCCGAAGCGTTCGGAGCGCGTCGCCCCGCTCGTCGGCCAGCTCCGCGAGCGCGGGGCTCGCTTCCGGCTCCCGACAGGTCGCCACCACCCGGTCCACGTCGGGCCGGTCGAGCAGTGCGCGCACGAACGCGAGACCGAGCCCCCGACTGGCTCCCTGCACCAGAGCGACCGCCATGCGGGCGACTCGCCGGGCCTAGCTCGAAGGACGCGGATTGCTGAAGCTCAGCCGTCCGTCCTCGAGCGGAGCGTTGCGGATCATCTTCTTGTCCGCGCGGTAGCTCTGGGTGTTGAGCCACGGCTCGTGGTCACCCTGTCTCGGCAGCAGGTGCATCGACCGCTGCATGTAGCCCGAGGAGAAGCCCTCGATCCAGGGCCGCGCAGGCATGTCCCGCTCGTCGGCGCGCAGCCGGGGCGTGCACTGCCGCATGTCGAGCTCGTCCATGCGCGAGATCAGCCTGCACACGTACTCGGCGGTGAGGTCCGCGCGCAGGGTCCAGGAGGCATTGATGTATCCGAAGGTCTGGACCAGATTGGGAACGTCGCAGAACATCATGCCCTTGTAGGAGAACTTCTCCGGCACGCGGACGGGCTCCCCGTCGACCTCGAGCTGTGCGCCTCCGAGCACCTGCAGGCGAAGCCCCGTGGCGACCACGATGATGTCGGCCTCGAGCTCCTCGCCCGACCCGACCAGGACGCCCCTCTTGGTGATGCGCTCGATGTGATCGGTGACGACCGACGCCTTGCCCGACTGGATGGCCTCGAAGAGGTCCGCGTTGGGGACCAGGCAGAGGCGCTGGTCCCAGGGGTCGTAGCGCGGCGTGAAGTGCTTCTCGACGTCGTAGTCCGGACCCAGGTGCTTGCGCACCCGTCGGAGCAGGAAATCCCGGACCTTCTGCGGGTCCGTGCGGGACTTGCGGTACATGAAGCGCTGCATCGCGACGTTCTTCGCGCGGACGATCCGGTAGGCGAGACCCGCGGGCAGGATGCGACGCAGGGCGTTGGCGATCCGGTCCTCGTCGGGCAGCGAGATCACGTAGGTGGGCGAGCGCTGCAGCATCGTGACGTGGGCGGCGTCGCGCGCCATGGACGGGACCAGGGTCATGGCCGTGGCGCCGCTACCGATCACCAGCACCCGCTTGCCCGCGTAATCGAGATCCTCGGGCCACAGCTGCGGGTGGAACATCGGGCCCTCGAAGTCCTCCTCGCCCTCGAAACGGGGACGGTAGGGGTCTTCGTAGCTGTAGTAGCCGCTGCACATCAGCAGGAAGTTGCAGCGGAGGATCTCGGGCGTCGCCCCGTCGGTGGAGGTGACCTCGAGCTCCCATTGGGCGCGCTCGCTCGACCAGCGGGCCGTGTCGAGTCTCCGGTGGAACCGGATGTGCCGCCGGACGTCGTACTCGTCGGCGGTCTCCTCCACGTAGTGCAGGATGGAGGGGCCGTCGGCGATCGCCTTGGCCGCGCGCCACGGCTTGAAGTCGTAGCCCAGCGTGTACATGTCGCTGTCCGAGCGGATGCCCGGGTAGCGGTACAGGTCCCAGGTGCCGCCCAGGGCGCCGCGGCTCTCCAGGATCGCGTAGGTCTTGCCCGGACAGCGCTGCTGGAGATGGACCGCCGCGCCGATCCCGGAGAGGCCCGCACCCACGATGACCACGTCGAAGGCGTTCGACTCGCTCATGCCGCTCCCTGCCCGAAGCACGGGCCGTACGGGCATAGGTAGCACGTACGGCGGGACGCGTCCGACGGGCCTCGTCGTCGCGCTGGCCGCATGGGCTACGGCGGCGGCTGCGCGGACCGGCCCTGGCGCCGCAGGATCTCCTCCTCGACGTCGCGCAGGCGGTCCTTTCCGAAGTAGTGCTCGTCGTCCACGAAGAAGCTGGGGGAGCCGAACACCCCCCGATCCACCGCATCCCGCGTCTTGGCGACGAGCTCCTGCTTCACCTCGGGCGCCTGGATGCCCTCCAGGATCACCCCTGCCGGGAGCCCCGACTCGGTGAGGGCGGCCGCGATCACCTCCGGATCGTCCATCTTCTTCGGCACCACCCACATGTGGCGGAACACCTCGTCCACGTAGCGCTCGAAGAACCCCTCGCGCCGGGCCACGATCGCGCCCCGCATGATCTGTAGGGTGTTGACCGGGAAGTGGGGGTTGAAGACGAAGTCCTCGATGCGGTGCGCGCGCAGGAAGCGCCGCATCTCGAGCGCCTGATACTCGCCCTTGTTCTTGATGCCCTGCAGGGCGACGGCGGGCGAGGCGTTGCCCGTCGCCTTGAAGACGCCGCCCAGGAGGACCGGCACATAGCGGAAGGAGCAGCCGGTGCGGGCCTCGATGGCGGGGATCACCCGGTGGCTCAGGTAGGCGTTGGGGCTGCCGAAATCGAACAGGAACTCGACGGTGGGATTCACCGGGCTCACCACGACTCGGCGAAGGGCCGCAGGTCGAGCTCGAAGGTCCAGGCGTCGCGACTCTGCTGATGGAGCTGGAAGTAGGCCTCGCCGACCGACCTGGGCTTCATCAGCTGATCGGGCGGGAGCTCCTTCGGGTCGACGCCGCGCTGCTCCATCATGCCGCGCACCCAGGCGGTGTCGACGCCCGAATCGATCACCAGATGCGCAACGTGGATGTTCTCCGGCCCGAGCTCGCGGGCCATGGACTGGGCCAGCGCGCGCAGGCCGAACTTGGCGCTCGCGAAGGCGGCGTAGCCGACGCCTCCGCGCAGGCTGGCCGTCGCCCCGGTGAAGAACAGGGATCCCTTCTGGCGCGGCACCATGTAGCGGGCGGCTTCGCGGCCGGTGAGGAAGCCGGCGAAGCACGCCATCTCCCAGACCTTGCGGAACACCCGCGACGTGGTCTCCCGGATCGGAAAGCGCACGTTCGCGCCGACGTTGAAGATCACCACCTCGAGCGGCCCGATCTCCTTCTCGATCTCCGCGAAGACCTCCTCGGTGCGCTCCTCGGAGCGCGCGTCCAGGCTGAACGCGTGGGCGACGCCTCCCGCGGCCCGGATCTCCTCGGCCAACGGGGCGAGCTTGTCCCCATCGCGCCGGCCCATGCAGACCGTGAACCCGCCCGCCGCGAAGCGTCGGACGATCTCGGCGCCGATGTAGTCGCCGGCCCCGACCACCAGGGCGACCGGCGAGGTGCTGGGAACGTCGGCCATCTCGGCTCGCCTCCTTCTGGACCCGAACGTAGTCTGGACCCGAACGTAGTCTGGACCCGAACGTAGTCTGGATCCGAACGAAGTCTGGACCCGCAAGAAGTCTGGACCCGCAAGAAGTCTGGATCCGCAGGAAGCCCGGACCCGCAAAAAGGTTGCACAATGAAACCAAAACGCAACCGCTGCGCGCGCCGCCCCGGCGCTCGCGGAGCGCCTCCGCCCCGGTCGCGATCGTCGCGGTGCGCGCGCGCGGGTCGGGGCAGGGCGCTCCGCGGTGCGGTATCCCCTGGGCCATGGGCGGCAGCGATCCGGCAGCGCGCGCATGGACGCGCGGGGAGTTCAAGGGGCAGCTCCGCGCCCTGGAGTGCCGCTACCACATCCACCACGACTTCCACCAGCGGATGGACCGGGGGGAGCTCGACGCCGAGGCCGTCCGGGGCTGGGTGGCGAACCGCTTCTACTACCAGGTGAGCATCCCGCGCAAGGACGCGGCCATCCTGGCCAACTGCCCGGACCGCGCCTTCCGCCGCCGCTGGATCCAGCGCATCCTGGATCACGACGGCCACCGGGAGGACGAGGGCGGCATCGAGGCCTGGCTCCAGCTCGGGGAGGCGGTGGGGCTCACGCGCGAGGAGCTCTGGTCGCAGCGCCGGCTGCTCCCGGGAGTGCGTTTCGCGGTCGATGCCTACACGTCCTTCGCGCGCAACGCCCCGTGGCAGGAGGCCGCGGGGTCTTCCCTCACCGAGCTCTTCGCCCCCAGCATCCATCGGCGGCGTCTCGAGAGCTGGCCCGTCCACTACCCGTGGATCCGAGCGCAGGGCTATCGCTACTTCCGCAAGCGGCTCGACGAGGCGCGCCGCGACGTCGAGCACGGCCTGGAGCTGACCCTCGAGCTGTTCCGGACCCGCGCCGAGCAGGAGCGCATGCTCGGGATCCTGCGCTTCAAGCTCGACGTGCTGTGGACGATGTGCGACGCCCTGTGGCTCGCCTACGTGGCGAAGCGCCCGCCCTACGTGGACGCGCCCGCCTACGCGGACGCACCCGAGGTGGGCTGAAGCGTTCGAGGCCTCGGGCCGCGTCGAGCCGCCAGGCCGGGCCGATCCGGCGCCAGCATCTCCGCGCGCAGCCCCAGCGCGACCAGATCGGCGGGTAGCGTTCCCGTGCTGGCCAGGCACGCCGCCGCGCGCGCGGCGGACGGCGAGGTCATGATCCCGAAGCCGCCCTGACCGGCGAGCCAGAAGAAGCCCGGCCGATCCGGGTCCATGCCGATCACCGGCGCGCGGTCGGCGACGAAGCTGCGCAGGCCCGCCCAGCGGCGGTGTACGTGGCGCAACACGACACGGGTCGCGCGCTGGATCCGCTCCGCCGCCAGGGCCACCTGCAGGTCGTCGGGCACGGGGTCGCAGGGCTCGCTGGGCGTCTCGTCGCAGGGAGAAGCGAGCAGCCGCGCGCCGTCGGGCTTGAGGTAGAACTCCTCGTTCGCGTCGATGAGGCAGGGCCAGCGCCGCACGTCCGCTCCGGCCGGGGCGTCGAAGGTGATGGCGGTGCGCCGCAGCGGCCGAAGCCCGATGGGACGCGCACCCGCCAGGGCGCCCACCCGCTCGGCCCAGGCCCCCGCCGCGTTCACCACCACGCCCGCGACGTGACGCGCGCCGCCGCACTGGATCTCCCAGCCCCCACCCCGGCGACGCAAGCTGGTGACGTCCGCGCGCGTCGCCACCGCGCCTCCCCGCGCCCGGAAGCCGCGCAGGAACGCCTCGAGGAGGCCGGCCACGTCGATGCTGTAGGCCCGCTCCTCCAGCACGCCTGCCGCCACGTAGTCCTCGCGCAGCACGGGACACCGCGCGCAGGCCTCGGAGGCGTCGAGCTCCTCGAGCTCGATCCCCGCCTCGCGAGACCGCTTGGTCCGCTCGGCGAGGTCCATGCGCTGGTCGGCTCGCGCCACCCAGAGCACGGGGCGGGGAGCGAGGAGCGGGTAGGAGCTGAAGCCCTCCGGTGGCGTCTCCAGGAACGGGCGGGCCGCGCGGGTGAGGAGCGCAACGGCGCGACGGCCCCCGTAGCTCTCCACCAGGAAGGCCGCGGAGCGTCCGGTGGTGTGCTGGCCCGGCAGCGCCTCCCGCTCGACGAGCAGGGTCGGGCCCCGTGCCTGGAGCTCGTAGGCCGCCGAGGCCCCGGCGATGCCCGCTCCGATCACCGCGAACTCGTAGCTCTTCATCCCTCCCTCCGGGGCGCCGGGAGCGTGGGCCTGTGGCCGCCCCGAACCACACGACCCTAACAAAGCCCGGCCCACGTCGTCCCGGCGCCTGGCACTGGAAGGCATGAGGCGGGTTCCGGCATCATGGGGTCCGGGATCGCGCCGCGGACGCGGCCGGCGAAGGAGGTCGGGATGACGGAGAGCCGGAGTCCGGGAAGTCCGGAGGAGATCCGGGATGCCGTGCGCCAGGGCTATACGGACGTGGCGGAGCGCGCTTCCGGCTGCTGCGCCGACGCGGCGAAGCACGCCGACGACGTCGCGCGCCGCATCGGGTACTCGGAGCAGGAGCTCGCCGCGGCTCCCGAGGGCGCGAACCTGGGCGTCGGGTGCGGCAACCCCACCGCCCTGGCGTCGCTGCGGCCCGGCGAGGTCGTGCTCGACCTGGGCTCGGGGGCGGGCTTCGATGCGTTCCTCGCCGCGCGGGAGGTGGGTCCCTCGGGACGCGTGATCGGGGTCGACATGACCGACGCGATGCTCGAGAAGGCGCGGGCCAACGCACGGGCCGGTGGCTTCGACAACGTCGAGTTCCGCAAGGGCACCATCGAGGATCTGCCCCTCGAAGACGAGAGCGTCGACGTGGTGATCTCGAACTGCGTCATCAACCTGTCCCCCGAGAAGAGCCGCGTGTTCGCGGAGGCGTTTCGGGTGCTGCGGCCGGGAGGCCGCCTGATGATCTCCGACATCGTGCTCGAGAGGCCGCTGCCCGAAGCGGTCGCGGCCAGCCTCGGCGCCTACCTGGGCTGCATCGGCGGCGCGAGTCTCCGCAGCGCGTACCTCGAGACGATCGCCAAGGCGGGCTTCGGCACGGTGGAGATCGAGAGCGAGGCCTGCTTCGCCCGCGCCTACAGCGTCGACCACCCCATGGTGGTCGCAGGCGCGGCCGAGCTCGGCGCCTCGCCCGAGGAGGCCATGGCCTTTCTCGAGACCGTGACGAGCGTCCACGTCCGGGCCATACGCTGACCCGACTCAGCCGAGCGCCAGCTCGAGATGACGGCGTACGGGTCCGCCCACCCGATCGCGCTGGATCAGGAACGTGTCGTGACCGTAGGGGGCGTCGATCTCGTCGTAGGTCACGGGGCAGTCGACCTTGTGGAGCGACTCGGCCAGCTCGCGCTGCTGCCAGACCGGGAACAGCAGGTCCGACGTCACCCCGACGACCAACGCCGGGCTGCGGACCCGGTCCAGCCACGGCCCCGCGGCATCCGGACCCTCGAGCATGTCGAACAGATCCATCGCCTTCGAGATGTAGAGATAGGAATTGGCGTCGTAGTGGAGGCAGAACTTCTCGCCCTGGTAGGCGAGGTAGCGCTCCACCTCGAAGTCCACATCGAGCCGCGGTGGTCCCTCCTGCGCCCGCAGCCGGCCGAAGCGGTCCTGCCACTCCGGACCCGAGCGGTAGGTGATGGTCCCGATCTGACGCGCGACCCGCTGGCCGTTGTGGGGGAAGCTGCGTCCGTAGTAGCGCCCGTCGCGCCAGTCCGGATCCGCCATGACGGCCTGTCGCTGCGCGAAGCGCAGCGCGATCGACTGCGGATGGGATCGCAGGGCCGCCGAGATGCTGACGAGGCGGCCCACCCGCTCCGGAGCGAGTGCGGCGATCATCAGCGACTGCATCCCCCCGAGCGACGCCCCCACCGCCGCGTGCAGGCGCGAGATACCCAGGTGGTCGAGGAGCCGGAGCTGCGCGCGCACCATGTCGTTCACGGTGACGATGGGGAAGTCGGTCGCGTAGGGCGCGCCGGTGGCCGGGTTCGTCGAAGAGGGCCCCGTGCTCCCGTAGCACCCGCCCAGCAGGTTGGAGCACACCACGAAGAAGCGGTCGGTATCGAGGGGGGCGCCGGGACCGATGAAGTCCTCCCACCAGCCGGGCTGGGGGTTTCGGGGGTGGCTCCGAGCGTGGGAGGAGGCCGAAAGGCCCGTCTGCAGCAGGATCGCGTTGTCGCACTCGGCGCTGAGCTCCCCCCAGGTCTCGTAGGCGAGCGTGATCTCGGGCAGCACCCCTCCCCACTCGCAGACGAAGGGCACCGGGCTGCGGAACGTCTCGTATCCGGAGACGGTCTGGTCGTAGCGGGGCTCGGGTCCGCGGAGGTGGGGCTGGCTGCGCATCGGGCTCGGCTCGGACCTCTGGACGCCCGGATAAAGGGGCGTTTCGAAAAACTCTACACCATCCCGATGCGGGACATGGGGTTCGATGCCGAGGGTCGCTCGCCGTGACTGGCCCGCGCCAGCCCGCCGCTCTTCTCCTCGGGTAGGCCCCGCGGGGGCAGCTCCTCTGGGCGCGGCTCCGGCGGCCTCAGGGATGCGCGCCTCGATTCCGACCCTGCCAGCGGCGCACCAGCGTCACCAGGGCCGGCAGGACGACCAGGTTGGACAGCAGGATCAGCCCGATGCCCAGGGTGAGCAGCTGCCCCAGGCTGGCCATGCCGGAGTGGGTCGAGAAGCCGAGGGTGCCGAAGCTCGCCATGGTGGTGAGCGAGCTGAACAGCACCGCGCGCGCCGTGCTCGTCTGCAGCAGATCGCGCTCCGGCGTCGGGGCGATGCGGTCGCGATGCACGAGGTGGATACCCGTGTCCACGCCCATGCCCATGAGGAGCGGAATGACGATCACGTTGGCGAAGTTGAAGGGAGTCGCGAGGAGCACGGTGCTGGCGGCCGTGAACAGGCCCGCAAGCGCCAGCGGGACGGCGACGAGAAGGGCGTCCAGGAAGCTGCGCCACAGGAG
>JAAUYK010114726.1_pt1 | contig 12488 bp, 12 predicted proteins | sample 7278021 | NCBI WGS metagenome assembly JAAUYK01 (sample SAMN14350223, study PRJNA611818) | marine sediment metagenome | isolation source: surface marine sediment (1.8m) | place: French Polynesia: Moorea | collected 2018-08
CACCTGGCGCGACAAGCGGGCCTATGACCAGACCGCGCGCGAGCTGACCAGGCGCTTCGAGTCGAACTTCAAGCAGTTCGAGTCCTACGTCGACGCCGAGATCAAGGCCGCCGGCATCTACAGCGCCGCCTGACGCCGCGGCGCCGGCAGACAGGAGGGGGCGGCGGACGGACGCTCATGACCGAGTCGTTGAACGACCTTTTGGCCGCGACGACGTTCTTCGTGGCAGGGCATTTCTTGCTCTCCAGCCTCGCCGTGCGCCAGGCCCTGACCAGCGCCCTGGAGCGCGTGATCGCCGGGCTGACCGGCGGCCAGGCGTCGCTCAGCGGGGCCCAATCCGCGTTTCGCGTGCTCTACAGCGTCTTCGCCCTGATCACCTTCGTCTGGATGCTGCAGGCCTACGGGGAAGCGCCGGTCATCCTGCTCTGGGATCCTCCGCCCGCCCTGGCCTGGGCGCCGGCCCTGGTGATGCCGGTGGCGCTGTTCCTGGCGGTCGCGGGCTTGACCACCGCCAGCCCGACCCTGGTCGGCGGCGAGGCCCGCCTCAACGACCCCAGCGGCCTGGATCCCGCGCCTGGGATACTGCGCATCACGCGTCACCCCTTTCTCTGGGGCAGCGCGCTCTGGGCGGCCAGCCACCTCGCGGCCAATGGCGAGGCGCCCAACATGATCGTGATGGGCGGCATCCTGGTGCTCTCGCTCGGCGGCATGCGGCACATCGACCGGCGCCGCGAGGCCACGCTCGGCGCCGCCTGGGGGCCCATGGCCCTGACCACCAGCGCGATTCCCTTCGCCGCCCTGGCGAGCGGCCGCACGACCATGGATTGGTCCGGTATCGGCTGGTGGCGCCCGGTTCTGGCGGTCGCGCTCTACGCCGTGCTGCTCCACCTGCACCCGGCGATCTTCGGCGTCCCCGCCCTGCCCGGCTGAGACTGCGCCTCAGCTCTTCTGGCGGTTCAGCAGGCGGAGCCGGAGCGCGTTCAGCTTGATGAAGCCCTCGGCGTCGCGCTGGTCGTAGACCTGGTCTTCCTCGAAGGTGACGTGGGCCTCGCTGTAGAGGCTGAGCGGGGACTTGCGGCCGAGCACCGTGACCGATCCCTTGTAGAGCTTGAGCCGCACCGTCCCCGTGACGCAGGCCTGGCTACGGTCGATCAGGGCCTGCAGCATCTCGCGCTCGGGCGAGAACCAGAAGCCGTTGTAGATCAGCTCGGCATAGCGCGGCATGATCTCGTCCTTGAGATGGGCCGCGCCCCGGTCGAGGGTGATCGATTCCATGGCCCGGTGGGCGTGCAGCAGCACGGTCCCGCCCGGGGTCTCGTAGATGCCCCGGCTCTTCATACCGACGAAGCGGTTCTCCACCAGGTCGAGCCGGCCGACGCCGTGGGCGCCGCCCAGCTCGTTCAGCCTGGTCAGCAGCGCCGCCGGCGAAAGCGCCTCGCCGTCGACCGACACGGGGTCGCCGCCTTCGAAGCCGATCTCCACCTCGGTCGGCTCGTCCGGCGCGTCCTCCGGCGCCACGGTGCGCGAGAAGACGTACTCCTCGGGCGGCTGCCAGGGGTCCTCCAGCACCTTTCCCTCGGCCGAGATGTGCAGCAGGTTGGCGTCGACCGAGAAGGGCGCCTCGCCGCGTTTGTCCTTGGCGATCGGGATCTGGTGCTTCTCGGCGAAGTCGACCAGCCGGGTCCGGCTGGTCAGGTCCCATTCGCGCCAGGGCGAGATCACCTTGATGTCGGGATTGAGCGCGTAGTAGCTGAGCTCGAAGCGCACCTGGTCGTTGCCCTTGCCGGTCGCCCCGTGGGCCACGGCGTCGGCCCCGGTCTCGCGGGCGATCTCGATCTGCCGCTTGGCGATCAGCGGCCGCGCGATCGAGGTGCCCAGCAGGTAGGTGCCCTCGTAGAGCGTGTTGGCCCGGAACATCGGAAAGACGTAGTCGCGGACGAAGTCCTCGCGCAGATCCTCGATGAAGATCTCCTTGACGCCGAACATCTCCGCCTTGCGCTGCGCCGGCTCCAGCTCCTCGCCCTGACCGAGGTCGGCGGTGAAGGTCACCACCTCGCAGTCGTAGGTCTCCCTCAGCCACTTAAGGATCACCGAGGTGTCGAGGCCGCCCGAGTAGGCGAGCACGACCTTCTTTACTTCGCTCATGGCAAACAACCTTCCCCCAGCCTTGCCGCGCCGGCGCGGACCGGCCGGGAGTATAGGCAAGGGCGGCGGCGAGACAAGCGAGGCGATCGCCGCGGGCGGGCGGGCCCGGTAAGGATTTCTTTACCGCGTGCTAGGCCAGATGGGCCATCGTCCACGACCTTCGGTCCCAGCGCTGATGCGGCGCAGTGCAGTCCCCGACAGTCTCCCCGACGTCGAACCCGAGACCCTTGACGGCGGCGGTCCGGCCACGGGCGTCGAGCCCCTGGACGCCACGCGGCTGCGCATCGACGGCAAGCCGCTCGCCCTCGATCACCTGGTCTCGCGCCTGGCCAAGGGCGGGATCGACCTCTATCCCGACTTCCAGCCCAAGGCGGGCCTGTGGTCCGCGGTCGACCAGAGCCGCCTGATCGAGTCCCTGCTGATCCGCCTGCCGATCCCCGCCTTCTACTTCGACGCCAGCGACGACCGGCACTGGCTGGTGGTCGACGGGCTGCAGCGCCTGACCGCCCTCAAGGCCTTCGCAGTCGAGCGCAAGCTCAAGCTGCGCGGCCTCGAGTACCACGGCGACCTGAACGGCAAGACCTTCAACGCCCTGCCGCGGCATTTCCAGCGGCGCATCCTGGAGACCCAGGTGACCGCCTTCCTGCTGCGCGAAGGCTGTCCGACCGCGATCAAGTTCAACCTGTTCCGGCGGATCAATACCGGGGGCCGGCCGCTCGCCCCTCAGCAGATCCGCCACGCCCTCCACCAGGGCCAGGCGACCCGATTCCTCAAGCTGCTGGCGGGCTCCAAGGACTTCAGGGCGGTGGCCGGCGAGGGCCTGGCCGACCGGGAGCTGAGCGACCAGGCCTGCGTGCTGCGCTTCCTGGCCTTCCGTATGGCGCCCCGGGACGAATACCGGAGCGGCGACTTCGACGCCTTCCTGGCCAAGCAGATGGCGCGCCTCAACGAGGTCGACGGTAAGACGCTGAAAGTGCTGCGCGGCGATTTCCAGCGCGCGCTCTCCGCCGCCGGGTCGATCTTCGGCGATCGGGCGTTCCGGCGCCACGAGCCGCCGGCGGCCTTCAACAAGGCGCTGTTCGAGGTTTGGAGCGTCTGTCTCGCGGCGCTGGAAGCCGATCAGCTGGAAAAGCTGGTCGACCGACGCGAGGTGCTTAACCAGGAATTCATCAAGCTGTTATTGAATAACAGCGCGTTCAACAAAGCGCTTTCCCAAGCAACTGGTAGTGTTGCTAGTGTAAAAAAGCGCTACCAGGAAATAGAAAAGCTCGTTCAGGGAGTGCTCGAATGATCTCACATTTGAAGCTTAAAAACTTCAAATGCTTCGAGTCCCAAGATCTGCCCCTCCAGAACCTGACTCTTCTGGCCGGCATGAACGGCATGGGAAAGTCCTCGGTCATCCAGTCCCTGCTCCTGCTGCGCCAGTCCCATGACCAGTCGCTGCTCGCCGGGGCCGGCGTCACCCTGAACGGCGACCTAGTGAGGATTGGTACGGCCCAGGACGCGCTCTTCGCCGGCGCGGCCGAGGAGGAGATCGGTATCGCCCTCGACTTCGCCGACGGCGGCAAGGCCGCCTGGCGCTTCGACGCCGGGGCGAGCAACGATATGCTCGACCTGATCGAGGCCGCGGCGGGCGACCAAGTCTTCGAGCAGGCGCTCTTCACCTCGGATTTCCAGTATGTCCAGGCCGAGCGCCTGGGGCCGCGCACCACCTTCGGCGTCTCCGACGACCAGGTCCGGCGGCGCCACCAGCTGGGCGCCAAGGGCGAGTTCACGGCGCATTTCCTCGAGGTTCATGGCCGCGAAGCGATCGGCGTGCCGGCGCTGGCCCACCCCGAGGCCAGTTCCGAGGCCCTGGCCGACCAGGTCGAGGCCTGGACCGCGACCATCTCGCCGGGCACCCGGATCCACACCCAGGCGATCGACCAGATCGACCTGGTGCACCTGCGCTACTCCTTCGTCACCGATCGGGCGGTCAGCAACGAGTTCAGGGCGACCAATGTCGGCTTCGGCCTGACCTATACCCTGCCGATCCTGGTCGCCATCCTGGCCGCCAAGCCGGGCTCCCTGATCCTGATCGAGAACCCCGAGGCTCATCTCCATCCCCAGGGTCAGATGGGCCTCGGGATGCTCTTCGCGCGGGCCGCGGCGGCCGGGGTCCAGATCCTGGTCGAGACCCACAGCGACCACCTGCTGAACGGCATGCGCCTGGCGGTCCACGAGGGCTCCGCCGCGCCGGACAAGATCAAGCTCTACTTCTTCGAGCGTACGGCGGTCGACGACGTCGCCCAGGCCGCGGTCACGGCCATCGAGATCGACCAGAACGGCCGGCTCGACCGCTGGCCCGACGGCTTCTTCGATCAGTGGGACAAGGCGGCCAGCGCCCTCCTGTTCCCCGCCCCCCAGGTCGCCTAGCGCGCGGTATGACGGCGGAGCTGGTCCTCAACGAGCTCTCCCTCGACCCGGCGCCCGCCGTGGAGCCGGCGCGGGACTGGATGCTCGCACTGATCTACACCTGCCATCTGGCCCAGAGCGCGGGGGCCGGCCGGATGCTGCTGCTGCCCGAGAACGCGGTCGAGCAGGAGCTCTCCGACGGCTACTCCCTCTGGCACTGGACCCACGACCCCCAGGTCGACATCGACCTCCGGCGCAAGTTCCTCGCCATGGCGACCTTCGGCCCCTTCACCGAGAAGGTCCTTGGGGCCGAGGCGGAAGAGCGGCTCGGGATCTCCGAGTACTTCCACGCCGAGCGCGAAGCCAAGGGCCTCTCCGCGGCCCACGTGCTCGACGGTCTGGCGGTCAGCATTCCCTCGGGCGAGGACTGGAACCAGGAGACCCTCGAGGTCAGGGTGCTGTCTCTGGACGAGGCCGCCGATCTGGTCGAGGGCGAAGCCCGCGTCCGCCACGCCTGCGCCCCCGACCACGTCGCCGGGCACAAGGACTGGCTCGGCGCCCGCCAGCGCGCCGAGCTCGACAGCGGCGCCGACCTCTGGGAACGTCGGCGCGAGCTCTTCCCGGGGCTCGACTTCTGCCCGCGGGTCGAGGAACAGCTGCGCGGCATCGAGCGCGGCGATCCGCACCTGCGCCAGGTGCTCCGCCGGCTCTGTCAGGTCAACGACTGCTTCGTGGTCTGGCGTGACGGACCGTTCGAGCGCAGCGCGATCCCCGACTGCGACCCGGAAAGCCAGGTCACCCTGCAGCGTTTCGAAGCCCAGCACAGCTTCCGCTGCCCCGACGGCGAGACCCGGGTGTTCTCCTGGCACGTCCCGATCACGCCCGGGCCGTGGCGCCTGTTCTTCCATCCCGATGGCAAGACCCGCAGGGGCATCGTCGGCCACATCGGTCCCAAGCTGCCCAACGTCAGCTACACGACGTAAGGCGTCCGGGTCGCTGAGTCAGACCTGGAGCGGATCCGGGTTCGATTGAATCGCCGGAGACGATCGATCGAGCCCGGTGAATCCGCTCTAATGCACGGCCACGCGCGACATGCCGGCCAGGCTGATCGCGACGTAGAACACGACCGACGTCACGACGACGAACTCGCCGGCGATCAGGGCCTTGAAGACGGGCGGCGTCAGCGAGCGGCGGGGCAGCGCCCAGAACATGAAGGCGGAGGCGGCGAAGCCGCAGATGGCGGCGATCGCGAAGGCCACGAGGTAAGTGGTCAAGCCGATTTGATCGGCGCCGGGGGCCAGATCCAAGGCGTCTCTCCTCGTCTCGAAGATCGACCACCCTGGCAGCACAGGGTTAAGGGAGCGTAACTCTCGCTGGCCGGTCAGGCGGGCGCGCCGGCCCGCTCGGCGGCCTTGAGGCGCCGGCTCGCGCTCTTGAGCTGGCCGCAGGCGGCCATGATGTCCTGGCCGCGCGGTGTGCGCACCGGGGCGGAGAGGGCCGCGTCGTTGAGGATCCGGGCGAAGCGCTGGATCGCCTCGGGCGTGGAGCACTCGAATGGCGCGCCGGGCCAGGGATTGAAGGGGATCAGGTTGATCTTGGCCGGAATGCCCTTCAGGAGCCGGACCAGCTCCCGCGCGTCGGCCGGGGAATCGTTGACGTCCTTCAGCATCACGTACTCGAAGGTGATGCGCCGGGCATTGTGGACGCCGGGATAGTCCCGGCAGGCCGGGATCAGCTGGTTCAGGGGATACTTCTTGTTGAGCGGTACGATCTGGTCGCGCAGCTCGTCGGTGACGGCGTGCAGGGACACCGCCAGATTGACGTTGAGCTCCTCGCCGCAGCGCTTCATGGCCGGGACCACGCCCGCGGTCGAGAGCGTGATCTTGCGCTTGGAGATCGAGAGGCCCTCGCCGTCCATCACGATTTTCAGCGCCTTGGCGACGTTGTCGTAGTTGTAGAGCGGCTCGCCCATTCCCATCATCACCAGGTTGGTGATCTGGCGGCCTTCCGCCGGGCTCGGCCACTCGCCCAGGGCGTCCCGGGCGACCATGATCTGGCCGAGGATCTCCGCCGGCGAGAGGTTCCGTACCAGGCGCTGGGTACCGGTGTGGCAGAAGCGGCAGGTCAGGGTGCAGCCGACCTGGCTGGAGACGCAGAGCGTGCCGCGGTCCTCTTCCGGGATGTGAACGCTTTCGGCCTCCTGGCCGTCGCCGAAGCGCAGCAGCCACTTGCGCGTGCCGTCGAACGACCGCTGGGCGGTCGCCACGCCGGGCCGCTCGATCACGTAGCGCTCCGCCAGGCGCGCCCGCAGGGTCTTGGCGAGGTTGGTCATCTGGGCGAAGTCGGTGACCCCGCGATGGTAGATCCAGTGCCAGAGCTGTCCGACGCGGAACGCGGGCTCGCCGAGAGCGGCGAACTCCGCCGCCAGATCGTCGCGGCTCAAGCCGACCAGATTGCGCGGCGCCAGGCTGTCCTCCGGCGGCGGGGCGAAGTGGTCGGCGTGGGTGCTGCGGGTCATGGCCGATCACATAGACCGCCGGCGTCGACGCCGCAAGGCCAGGGCGTCCGGCGCCGCGGCCGCTCCCCCGACCATGACACGGATCTCGGCCGATTCGATCGCGGCGGCGTTAGTCGCAGGCCTCGCTGATCGTGTTGTAGGCCTTGGTGAAGCCGCTCAGCGAGTAGGTGTCCTTGGTCGCCGTGTCGCGCTGGGAGGTGCCCCGGACCACCATGGTGTTGCCGGCCTTCATCGCCGCCACCAGCTTGCGGTCGCTATCGGCATCGGGGGCCCAGGCGATCTCCTGGTGGGGGTAGACCTCGAACTTCTGGCCGTCGATAGCGACCTCGACGCGGCTCTCCTCCTTGAAGTCGTAGCCGGCCCAGAAGCTGACCTCGTCCCGGATCTTCTGCGCCGGCCTATGGGTCACCATGACGTAGATGTCGCCGCGCTTGGTGTACTTGCCCTCGTCCTTGATCGGCTGTCCAGTCATGTAGCAGGCCTTGCGGCCGTCCTCGTTGTAGGTGTGCGCCTGCCACTTGCCGCTGCCGAAGCTGCCGAGGGTCTTGACGTCGTCCGCCGAAGCGGCGGAAGCCATGAGCAGCATGGCCAGGGCTGCGAGGCCGAGGCCCGCCGGCCCCCGGCGACCGGACCCAAGGTCCGCGGTTTGCCTGCCGAAGTCTTCGCTCGATTCACCTGATTGCATTGCGTCTTGCCCTTGCTTGCGTCTGCGGGTCGTCTGCCGCGATCCTTGCCCCGAGGACAATATAAGATGTTCAACCGCGTCGGGTAGAGGCTTTTGTCCGGAGAGCGGCCGGCTCGCGGACCGGGTCGGGACTACCGCGTCGGACCTGCGGTCCGTGGACGTGGGGCGGCGGCGGCTCGGCGCTCGACCGCGGGTTGACCGGCCGGCGCGCGAAGCGGCCCTGGCTGATCACCCTGTCGTACATGACGATGGCCCCGGCAATCCCGACGTTGACGCAGAACTTGGTGGGAATGCGGACCACGAAGTCGCAGCGCTCCGTCAGCGCCGGCGAAAGGCTGCCCCGTTCCGGTCCGAGCACGTAGGCGGCCGCCGCGGGATGCCGGAAGCTCGGCAAGTCGACCGCATCGGGGGTGAGCTCGACGCCGACCAGGGCGCAGCCGCGCGGCAAGGTCAGCGCGTCGACGGTGGCGTAGCTGTAGAGCGGCAGGTGCTTGGCCGCGTCGGAGGTGTCGGACAGCGCCACCTCGCGGGCCTGGAAGGCCGGCGCGATGGTGAAGAAGAAGCTGGCGCCGAAGGCGTGGGCGGAGCGCAGTAGGTTGCCCAGGTTCATGGGCTTGCTACTGCCCTCGACGCCGATTGCGAAGTATCAGCGCATGGCGCGAGACCTTGCATGGCCAGACGCCGCGAGGCAAGCTTGCAGGGGTCGCGGGACTGCGCCGCGGCTCACGCGCCAACGAAGGTACTGTATCCATGGGGCTTTCCGCCAATGCGCCGACCGGGCCGGGCCGGCAGCGGGGTGCGCCTGAAGCGGGCGCCGAGGTCAATCCGCTACTGGTCGAGGTGACGCGCGGCAACATGGTGGAGAGCCGCCATCGCGCGGCCTTCGCCGTCGTCGACACCGAGGGGCGCGCGGTCCGCCACGGCGGCGCGCTGGAGCAGCCGGTCTATCCGCGCTCGGCGATCAAGCCGCTCCAGGCGCTCGCCCTGCTCGAGACTGGCGCGGCCGAAGCCTACGAGCTGGGCGACGCCGAGATCGCCCTGTCCTGCGCCAGCCATAGTTCCGAGCGGCGCCACGTCGAGACCGTCGAGCGCTGGCTGACGCGCATCGGCTGCGGCGTCGGCGACCTCGAGTGCGGCGCCCACTTGCCGTCGAACCAGGAGGCGATGACCGAGCTGCTCGCCAGCGGCGGCGCGCCGACGGCGGCGCACAACAACTGCTCGGGCAAGCACGCCGGCTTCCTGACCGTCGCCCGCCACCTCGGCGTCGAGACCGCCGGCTACATCAAGTTCGAGCATCCGATCCAGCAGCGCGTGCTCGGTATCCTGGAGCAGATGACCGGCCTGGACCTGGGGCGGGCGCCCCGCGGCATCGACGGCTGCGGCATTCCCACCCTCGGCATCCCTCTCGGCAATCTGGCGCTGGCCATGGCGCGGCTCGGCGATCCTTCGGACCAGCCGGAGACCCGGCAGGCGGCGGCGGCACGCCTGCGCCGCGCGGTCGCCGCGGAACCCTTCATGGTGGCCGGCACGGGCCGCTTCTGCACCCGTGTCATGGCGCTGACCGGCGAGCGGGCGCTGGTCAAGACCGGCGCCGAGGGGGTCTATTGCGCGGCCCTGCCGGAGCTCGGGCTGGGCGTCGCGCTCAAGGTCGACGACGGCGCGACCCGCGCCGCGGAGCTGATCATGGGCCGGCTGCTGGTTGCGCTCGGTGTCTTGTCCGAGACCGAGGCGGAAGAGCTCGGCGGCGTCCTGGAGCAGCCCCTGCACAACCGCGCCGGCCGCGTGGTCGGGGCGGTGCGCGCCGCCGCTGCCGCTCCCTTCTAGATTATGCGCGCGGTCATCTGCCGGGCCTGGGACGGGCCGGCTGCGCTGGTCCTGGAGGAGGTCGCGCCGCCGGATCCCGGACCGGGCGAAGTCCTGGTCGCGGTCGAGGCGGCCGGGGTCAACTTCGCCGACACCCTGATGGTCGCCGGGAGTTACCAGGAGAAGCCCCCCTTTCCCTTCAGTCCGGGGCTCGAGATGGCCGGGACGGTCGCGGCGGTCGGTTCCGGCGTGACCCGGGTCGAGCCGGGCCAACGGGTCATGGCACTGGCCGATTGGGGCTGCTTCGCTGAGCGCGCGCTGGCCCGCGAGGCCGACGTCTTCCCGCTGCCCGACGGCGTCGAGTCGGTGGTGGCGGCGGGCTTCCCGATCACCTACGGCACGGCCCATGGCGCCCTGGTGTGGCGCGCCGCGCTGCAGCCCGGGGAGACGCTCCTGGTCCACGGCGCCGCCGGGGGCGCGGGCCTGGCGACGGTCGAGGTCGGCAAGGCCCTGGGCGCGACGGTGATCGCCACGGCGGGCGGCCCGGAGAAGCTGGCCGTGGCCGGGGCGCACGGCGCCGATCACCTGATCGACTACCGCGAGGAAGACATTCGCGAGCGGGTCAAGGCGCTGACCGACGGCCGGGGCGCCGACGTCGTCTTCGACCCGGTCGGCGGCAGGGTATTCGAGGACAGCCTGCGCGCCGTGCCCTGGGGCGGCCGCCTGCTGGTCATCGGCTTCGCCGCCGGCGATCTGCCGAAGATCCCGGCCAACATCGTGCTGGTCAAGAACCTCTCGGTGCTGGGCTTCTATTGGGGCGCCTACCGCCGGCGGGCGCCCGACCTGGTCGAGGCCCAGTTTCGCGAACTCTTCGCCTGGCTCGGGGAGGGCAGGCTCCGACCCCGCGTCTCCGAGACCTTCGACCTCGCCGAGGCGGCGGCGGCTCTGGAGCTGTTGAACGCGCGCAAGGCGACCGGCAAGGTCGTGCTGACGACCTAGGGCAGGGCCGCGATGGACGATCCGGTCCGCGACCAGTACGAGGCCTATCCCTACCCGGCGCGCGATCCCCAGGAAGAGACGGCGCGCCTGATCACCGGCTCGCCCAGTCACCGGGACGAGCTCAACCACTACCTGTTCGGCGGGCGGCGTGATTTCTCGCGGCCTTTCCGCGCTCTGGTCGCCGGCGGCGGCACCGGCGACGCGGCGATCATGCTGGCTCAGCAGCTGGCGGATAGCGGCGGCCCCGGCCAGGTGGTGCACCTGGACCCCTCGGCGGCGGCGCGGGCGGTCGCCGAGGCGCGCGCCGAGGTGCGCGGCTTGACCAACCTGAGCTTCGTCACCGGGGCGATCGAGGACCTGCCGAGTCTCGGGCTCGGGGCCTTCGACTACATCGACTGCTGCGGCGTGCTGCACCACCTGGCCGATCCCGGCTTGGCCCTGAAGCGGCTCGCCGAGGCCCTGGCACCCGACGGCGGTCTCGGGGTGATGGTCTATGCCCCCTATGGCCGCACCGGCGTTTACCCCATGCAGGACATGCTGCGGCAGATTGGCCGAGGGGAGCCCTTGGAACGGCGGGTGGACCTGGCCCGGCACCTGATGGAGGCCCTGCCCGCCAGCAACTGGCTGAAGCGCAATCCCTTCCTCGGCGACCACAAGCGCGGTGACGCAGAGCTGGTCGATCTCTTTCTCCACCCGCGTGACCGGTCCTATACGGTGCCCGAGCTGCTCGCGCTGATCGAGGATGCGGGACTGTCGCTCGTCTCCTTCATCGAGCCGCTCCGCTATCGCCCGGAGATTTACCTGGCCGACCCGCTGCTGATCGATCGCCTTTCGCTGCTCGGCGACGGCGAGCGGGCCGCCTTCGCCGAGCGGCTCGCCGGCAACATGAAGAAGCACGTCGCCTACCTCGCCCTCCGGGGCGCGAGCGCGGACCGCGTCCCGCGCTTCGACCGGCCGGAGGTGATCCCCAGGATCGAGCGCGTCCCGGTCGACGAGCTGGCGCGCGCCCTGGCGCGGGACGGCGCGCTGACCGCGAACTTCGACGGCTTGCGTCTGCGCCTCCCGGTGCCCGAGCTCGCCCCGGCGATCGTCCGCCGCATCGATGGCCGCGCCGACCTGCGCAGCATCCACGCCGCCGTGCAGGCCGAGCATCCGGGCCTCGACTGGTTTGCCTTTCAGGCGAACTTCGTCTCGCTGGCCGAGATCCTGAGCGGCATGAACCTTCTGTGGATCTCGGTTACGGCGACCACGGCGCCGCGCGGGCGTGACAATCCGGCTTCAAATCCGGCCGGGGGTGATCGATAGTGTAGGGCGGACACAAGCACGGGGCTGGCGATGGCCGGACGGCGGTCTTCCCGAAAGCGAGCGCCTGAAACGGCCGAGCCCCTCGCCGTTCCGCCGGTCCATCGCGGCGGACGCTATCGACCGCTTTCCGCCGCGGATCGCGACCTAATCATCGACAAGGCGCTTGCGATCCTCGAGCGTATCGGCCTGGCAGACGCGCCGGACTGGCTCGGCGAGCGGCTGACCGAAGCCGGCGCCGTACGGCGGGCCGACGGCCGCCTGGTGTTCGGCCGTACGTCGGTCGAGCGCGCGCTGGGCCGGGCGATGCGCCGCGTCGCCCTCCCGGGCTTCGTCGAGGCGCGCGGGCTGCAGATCGGCGGCGGCTACGTGCACATCGGCACCGGCGGCGCGGCGGTCCAGGTTTTGGACTCCGAGACAGGCGCCTATCGCGACTCGCGGCTCGCCGATCTCTACGCCATGATGCGGGTGCTCGAAGCCTGCCCCAATATCCACTACGGCGTGCGCCCGCTGGTCGCGCGGGACATGGCGACCGCCTTCGAACTCGACATCAACACGGCCTTCGCCTGCCTGAGCGGCACCAGCAAGCCGATCAGCGTCAGCTTCGACTCCGCCGGGCACGTCGCACCGGTTGCCGCACTC
>JAAUYK010018693.1_pt1 | contig 12476 bp, 20 predicted proteins | sample 7278021 | NCBI WGS metagenome assembly JAAUYK01 (sample SAMN14350223, study PRJNA611818) | marine sediment metagenome | isolation source: surface marine sediment (1.8m) | place: French Polynesia: Moorea | collected 2018-08
ACCGCATCCAGTCCTGGGGTTTCCTGTGTAACCCTGGATGCAGAGGCAGTTGCAGATGTGGTGGGTCGGCCTGCCGGGAATGCCGTAGGCGTTCTCCCCGCACGGGAACGGCACCACCGCGCACGGGTTGGCGCAGGTGCCGTTCGTCCTCTCGCAGTACTTGGTGATGTGGCAGTCGGGGTCGCGACGGCACTCGGGCTCGGGCTCGCAGATGCCGGTGCGGGGGTTCTCGATCTGTCCGGGCGGGCAGCGGCAGCTGCCGGTGGTGGGGTCGTAGACGAGGCCTCGGCTGCGGTCGCACACGCAGTAGCCGCGCACGTCGATCACGAAGCCGAGGTCCTGCCGGCAGGGGATGCAGTTGCCGTCCTCGTCGAAGGCGTGTCCCGGCGGGCAGACGCACTCGTTGTCCTCGTTCAAGATGAAGCCGCGACCCTTCTCGCAGGTCTTGACAGGAGTGCATTCAACGGCGGCGTTGCCCTCGTAGCCGGGGAAGCAGATGCAGGTCATGGTGCGGACGGGAAGCGTGTCGAGCACCTTGCACTCGGCGTTGATGCCGCAGGGCGTCGCCTGCGTGCAGGGGTTCAGACACGAGCCGTGGATGCAGGCGGTCTGGCTGGGACAGTCGATGTCCCCGGAGCAGCCGACTTCGACTATTAAAACACGATTAAGAGACCATGATTACGTACATGTGATATTCAGTAACGTACCTCTTTTGCAAGCAGTGTATCTGGTTCCCTGGAATCCCGGCGGACACGTGCAGTCGATCTGGTGGTCCTTGACGACGCACTTGGCCGTCGGGTCGCACTGGTCGGCGATCGCGCACGGGTCGATGCAGTGCTTGTTCTGGCAGATCCTGTCCGGAGGACACTCGGTGGAGTGCGTGCACTCCTTCGTGGTGCAGGTGACGTAGGGGTCGCCCTTCAGGCCCGGAGGACACGTGCATACCGCCTGGTGATTGATTCCGCGGCAGATGGCCTCGCCCCCGCAAGGCACATCGTTGGGGCCGCAGACGGGCGTGCATTTGTGGAGGCGGCACGCATGCGTCTCAGCGCAGTCGGGGTCAACGTTACACTCGACCTGCACGCACTCGGTCTTCGGATCGCCGTAGAAGCCGGGCTATAAATAATAGAGGAACAATGTAAAAATTACCCAAGAAATGCCATGACGCTTTTAAAAATTTGCCCTTACCTTGCAGATACAGTAGGGCTTGTGATCTCTGATCTCGCATACAGCATTCAGGCCACAGGCGCAGGGATCCTTGCAGATGGCGTTGATGCAAGAGTGGCTCTCGCCGCAGTCGTCGTCGGTGTCGCAGCCGGAGACCAGAGGAGGGATGATGGCGCAGCCGCCGCCCTCCTTCGCGTGGTAGCCGTCTGGACAGACGCAGATCATGCTTCTCACAGGCAGCGAGTTGGCCACGACGCACTCGGCGGGCCTCTTGCAAGGCTCGAAGATGGGACAGGGGTCCTGGCACTTTGACTCGTGGCAGACGGTCGGCATAGGACAGTCCTCGTCCTGGACGCACTCCGGCGCGGGGATCGGCGTGCAGAGGTGGAACGGGTCGCCGGTGTAGCCGATGTCGCAGCGGCACTGCGCCACGTGCGCAGTCACCAGACACTGGGAGTGGGCCGGCGCGCAGGGGTTCTCCCTGATGCAGGGGCTGTCGCAGTCGCCGCTGTAGCAGGCCTTCTTCTCAGGGCACTCGTGGTCGGCCCGGCAGCCGATCGGCTTGCAGCCCTCGTAGGGGGTGGAGTCCGGCTCGAAGCCCTCCAGGCAGCGGCACTTGGAGCTGTGCTGCTCGGCGTAGCACTCCGCGTTCACTCCGCACGGGTCGGTGACCAGGCAGGAGTTGATGCAGTTGCCCTCGATGCAGACCTCGGGGTCGGCGCACTCGCTGTCGCTGTAGCAGCCGGCCGGCTTGCAGCCGATCTGAGGGTTTCCGACGGTGCCCGCCGGGCAGCGGCAGATGGGCCTGTGGTTCTCGATGGAGCAGTCGGCGTCGGCGCCGCAGTCGCAAGGGTTCTTGCACAGGCGGTTGACGCAGGCCTCGCTCGGCGGACACTCGTCGTTCTTCGTGCAAGTCGGAGGATTGATCAGTTTGATGGGCTTGCACTTGCGGTCGGTCTCGGGGATGTAGCCGGGGCGACCTACGTAGAACAACATGGCGAATGATAACCGGGTCCAGTAATTAGAACAGTTCTATGGTTAATTAACTTACATGTACAGATCATGGTCCTGAAAGGCACGGTGTCTACGACGCTGCAAGTGGCCGTCTTGTCGCAGGGCTGCAACTCGAAGCAGGGGTTCTTGCACCGCTCGTTGATGCAGGCCAGACCGGAGCTACAGTCGGCGTCGACGACGCAGTCGGGCACGTGGACCGGCACCGGCGGGCCCCTCGGCGAGCACTCCACGAGCGGGTTGCCGATGGTGCCGGGCGGACACACGCACTTGGCGTTGTGCCTCTGCACGAAGCACTGGGCGGTGGGCGCGCACGGGTGCTCCACGCTCGTGTCGTGACAGGGGTTGACGCAGCGGTTCTGGCGACAGGCCTCGTCCGAGTTGCAGTCGCGGTTGACGAGACACTCGGGCCGCTCGCAGTGCACCTCGGGGTTGCCGCGGTGGTCGGGCGGGCAGACGCACCGGGCCGCGTGGTTCTGGGCGACGCAGATCGCGTTCACGGCGCAGTTCTTCAGCAGGCACGGGTCGATGCACTTGTTCTCGTGGCAGATCTGGTCCGTGCGGCAGTCAGGATCGGTGACACATTCCACTAAAAAAGATGCAAAATACTTTCGCTGTTGATAAAGGCTTTACAAGTTGAGTGCGGAACTCACATTTCTGGCAGTCCACGTTGGGGTCTCCGGAGTAGCCGGCGGGGCAGTAGCATAGCGGTTTGTGCTGGATCACCCTGCAGATGGCGTTGTGTCCACAGTTGCAGGGGTCCACGCACTTGGTGCTCAGGCAGGCCTCGTCCTTGCTGCACTCGCTGTTCGACTCGCAGCCGACGGTGATCGGGCGAGCTAGACAAAGGCAAAAGAACAGGTATAAGAAATTTTATACCGACTACTAGTTTTCCTTTATACACGATACGACTATCATACGTATATACGATCGTATCGTTTTGATTTAGTCACAAATGTCGGCGAACGACGAGATATTCGTTGGATAACATCTTAATAAGTAGTCACTTAATGTCCACGCATTGCATTTGCTATTGAAAGCGGCGAAACACGCGTTTTCTGTCGCTTCCAATAGTGGGCCGGCCACGGTCGCGTTCGAGCGAGGCCGGCCCGCGTCGCACTTACGCAGCCGGCACTCGATCTTGGGGTCTCCGATGAAGCCCTCCGGACACCTGCACTTTGGCTGGTGTGTCTCCACCCTGCAGAAGGCGTTGGGCGCGCACGGGTCGTCGAGCACGCAGGGATCCCTGCACTTCCTGTTGATGCATGCCTTGTGCTCCGGGCAGTCCGGGTTCACGTCGCAGCCGACGGTCACCACGGGAGATACGGGCGGGGGTGCTAAATCAAACACAAGGTGCAGACGGCATTCAATAACACGATACGTACTACATGCTTTTTTTCGTGCGAAAATCGTGACATAACAGCATACACTTCATACAGCTAGACACTTACGCGGGTAGCATGCTCTATAGGGGTCCCCTTCGTACCCCCTGATGCACGTGCAAGTGCCGTCGTGGTTGGCGGCGGTGCACTCGGCGTTGATGCCGCAGTCCGTCAGGCGACAGGCGTGGATGCAGCTGCCGCTGTGACACTGCTCAGTGTCGCGGCAGTCGTCGTCAGAGTAACATTGGGGCCGGGCCACAACTGGGAATAGGAATCAACCAAGATTGATGAAAAGGGAAAGAGAGACCTAACGTCGACTTTCGGCTACCTTGCTTGCACTGTCCGTCGTGATCTACGAGGAATCCGTCCGGACACTTGCAGATCACGGTTCTCGTGGGCAGCGTGTCCAGCACGGAGCACTCCTGGCCGACCGCGCAAGGGTTCTGCGTGCGGCACGGGTCGTGACACCTCTCGTTGGCGCAGGCGAGGGGCGCGGGGCAGTTGGCGTCAATTCTGCACTCGGGATCCTCAGAGATAACGGCTAAACAAGGAGAAGGACTTATCGATTGCCCAGAGGAAAAGAAATCTTAGTTTCTATTACGTTCAACGCAGTGCGTGGTGCCGTCTCCCTCGAGCGGGGGCAGACAGAAGCAGTCCTCCTGGTGGTTGACCACCTCGCACTGCGCGTCTCTGTGGCAGTGGCCGCCTTCCACGCACAGGGGCTTGCACTTCTGCACGCTCCTGTCGCAGTACTCCCTCTCTCCACAGTCCGAGTCCTTGCGGCACTCCACCTCCAGACACTGGACATATGGGTTGCCCTGGAGGCCGGGCCGGCAGTAGCACTTGGGACTGTGGTTGTCGACGCGACAATCGGCATTAGTCCCGCAGGAGGTTGTCAGGCAGGGATCTACGCATTCCTTGTTGACGCAGGCCTTGCTCGGCGGACAGTCGGGGTTGACCTTACACTCGACTGGAAACATGGGAAATTGAAGGAAAAGGGACCTAAAGCCTTACAAGACAAAGGGAACTCACAAGTGTAGCAGAGCTCGTGAGGGTTGCCTGCCCAGTTGGGCGGGCAGGTACAGACGGCGCGGTGCTTGATGGTCTCGCACTGGGCCTGCCTGCCGCAAGGATTGTTGGGAATGAAGCAAGGATCCTGGCAAGAGTGCTCGATACAGGCCCTATTCTCGGGACACTGCTCGTCCGTCCTACACTCGCCCTCGAAGACTAATTAGGGGAAACATCGTAGAATTACTCCATTGCAAAAGTAATTTTTGACCCAAATAGTCCTTACTTGGCACACAGCCGACGTAGGGATCGCCGGTCATGCCGGCCGGGCACGTGCACTTGGCCCTGTGATCCTCGGTGGTGCAGATCGCGCCCTGCTTGCAGGGGTTGCGGGCGCACGGATTCACGCAGCGCCTATTCTCGCATTCTCTGGACGGCGGGCAGTCGGTGTCGGCCTTGCAACCGACGTCGATCGGCTCGGCTATAGTTTACAGAGCGCTATTAATAGTGGACAAAAGAAACCTACTTAGCGCCGCTACTCACGGATCAGTTCGCAACGCTTGTCGTGAGTCTGCTTATATCCGGGCCTGCAGGTGCACACCATGACCCTCCAGGGGAGCTCGTCCTTGACCGAGCAGTCGGCATTCACGTCGCAGGGGGTCAGGTGGATGCAGGGGTTCTTGCAGCCGATGTACTCGCCGAAGCAGGCCTGCTTGGACGGGCAGTCGCCGTCAGTCTGGCAAACCTTCTTCTCGGGAACGGGGTCGGGGACTGGACGAAGCAAGGACGACATTTAGAGGCAACAGAAATTGGCAAGAAAGAAGGGAAAGCCTTACTGGGGTAGCATGCATTCTCCCTTCCGTAGGCGTTTCCGGTGTAGTCCGGTATGCACTTGCAGTGTCCGCGGTGGTTGCGAGGCGTGCAGTCGGCGAAGCGGGCGCAGTCGCACGGGTCCTCGCACTTCTCGTTGACGCAGCGCTTCGTGTCCGGGCAGTCGGGATCCCTCCGACACTCCGGCTTCTGGCAACGCTCGTACGGATTCCCATCGTAGCCCCGCTCGCAGACACAATTCGCCCGGTGGGACCTGGCCTCGCAATGGGCGTTCACGCCGCACTGTTCGAACAGACAGGGATCCTGGCACTCGGGGTAGGAGGTCTGGGCCGAGTTGAAGCAGGCCTGGTCGTCCCGACAGTCGGGATCTCCGCGGCAGCCGGCTGGAATAAAGAAGCGGGTGCAACATGCAAGCGACGGACAATCACAGACGGACGGGCAACTGCTTACGTTCTCTGCAGGCAATGTAGGGGTCGGGATCCTTGATAAATCCTCGCCTACACGTGCAAACGGGCCTGTGTCTGGTGACACTGCATTCAGCGTTGATGCCGCAAGTCAGGGTGGAGCAGGGGTCCTGACACTTTTCGTGTATGCATGCCAGGTGGTCGGGACACTCAGGGTTGGTCGTGCACTCTGGTCTAGGAGCTGTTCGTAGGGGAGGAAAAAGGCATTAGACACGTTAATGACGCGCGCTTAAGATTAATATACAATATAACGATTGGTAAAGTGCTTTGGCTTATGGAAATATTCGGCGCACGCTAATACCTAAAAGAGAAAGTCGACGGCGGCGATGGTTCGCTGACGCATACGCATACGACGCTATTAAGCTTTTTTTCCGAATCGCAGCTGAACGAATCTTGAATCGCGGACTTACGAAGTGTGCACGAGGTCTTTGGATCGCCGATAAAGCCGTCTGGACACGTGCAGACGACCTGGTGGTGGATCACGCGGCAGTTGGCGGCGGCGGCGCACGGGTCGTCCTCGGCGCAGGGGTTGACGCAGCGCCGGTTGTTACAAGAGTTGAACTCAGGGCAGTCGTCGTCGCTCCGGCAGCCGGCAATGATCGGCGGCACGGAGATGGACGGGGCGACTGGAATTGAGCAAGCAGGGATCGACTAGCAACGGGGGCTCAACATGCAGCATTCAATCGATCAGTTTAAACGTGCGGGGTGGGTGGTCATACGGACAAAGCGTGCAAGTTGTGTTCAGGCAAGGTGCAAAGGAACTGTCTGCTGTGAAAAGTGCATTTGACATTATAACAGCTTGATTGATTGTTGTTCTCTGCAAAATAGAGAAAGGGCTTGGGTTGATTAAAATCAAATCGATTATACTCACTGTATCGACAGTTTCTCTGAGGATTTCCAGTGTATCCGGGGGGACAAGAGCACTCGGCGTCGTGCACGGTGGTGGTACAGATCGCGTTCACTCCGCACCTCGTGACCAGACACGCGTTGATGCAGCTGCCGGTGTGGCACACCTCGGGCGTCCGGCAGTCCGTGTCCACCTCGCACTCCGCCGAGCCAGTGACTGAGCAGATGTCGATTGCAAACACACGATGCAGACCAATTATACGTTAACCTTACCTTTGAGGCATCCAGCATTCTCGTCTACGTAGTATCCGTCCGGACAGATGCATGCAACAGTTCTCGTGGGCACGGTGTCGCGCACTGTGCACTCTTGGGGCGGCGTGCGGCAGGGATTATTCTCCGTGCAGGGGTTGTAGCATCTCTCGTTCGCGCATGCAAGTTGAGGGGGACAGTCGCGGTCGACGCGACATTCCGGCTCGTAGGGAGCGGGAGCTGCATTAGAAAAAGTAAGGTGTGAGAGCTCTGACCTCCGGCTCGAAGATGTAGTTAATCTTACTGTGGGTACAGTGTGTGTATCCGTCCCCGGTGAGGGGCGGGACGCAGAAGCAGTTCTCCCTGTGGTTGGTCGCCTCGCACCTGGCCTCGCTGGCGCACGGGCCGGGCGCGCACAGGGGAACACACTCCTGCCTGGACTTGTCACAGCGCTCGGCATCGCCGCAGTCATTGTCGTCGCGGCAGTCGACCTCCACGCAATGGACGTAGGGGTTGCCTTGGAGACCGGGCCTGCAGATACACTTGGGCCTGTGGCGCTCGACCTTGCAGTCAGCATTCTGGCCGCAGTCCGTCCTGAGACAGGGGTTCACACACTCCTGGGAGATGCAGGCCTTGTCCAGAGGGCAGTCAGGATTGACCTCGCACTCATCTGTTTGTGGCAAAATAATGTAAAAATACTCGATACTCCTCAAGTTGCATTCTAATTGTAGCTTACATTGATAGCACTGCTCGTGCGGGTTTCCAGCCCATCCAACCGGACACTTGCAGACAGCCCTGTGTCTGATGGGCTCACATTCTGCCTGCCGTCCGCAGGGATCATTGGGCACGCGACACGGATCCTGGCACTGGTGGTCAATGCAGGCCCGGTTCTCGCTGCACTCGTCATCTCTGTTGCACTCGCCAATTTGGACTGAAACCCACATAGTTAAAACAAAGTTCTCTTTTACGCACATGTTATAAGAACTTACTGGGAAGGCATTCCACGTAGGCGTCGCCAGTCATTCCAGATGGACAGGAACAGCTAGCTCTGTGGTTGGTCGTCGAGCAAATCGCGCTGTGTCCACAAGGATTGTCATAAGAACAAGGGTTGGCGCAGGTGGGGTTGTAACAGGCTTGAGATGGAGGACAGTCCCGGTGGGACTTGCAGCCAATGTCAACCGGAGCAGCTAGTACGTTAAAGCAATGAGGTTAACTATCGAATGCCCCTTTTGAAGCTGGAGTAGTCTTACTTATGAGATCGCAACGTTCTTGGGCGTATCCGGTGTAGCCCGGTCGACAGGTGCAGACCATGACTCTCCACGGCAGCTCGTCCTTGACCACGCAGTCGGCGTTGGCCGGCGCGCACGGGGAGATGTGGAGGCAGGGGTTGAGACACTCGCCGTCGAAGCAGGCGTGCTTGGACGGACAGTCGCCGTCCGTCTTACAGCTCGTGTCCACCGGCTCGGGCTTTGGAACTAACAAGCGATACATAAGTTTCACTTTGCCTGTTCAATATTTGCTTTAATAAGAGTTCTTACTTGGATAGCAGGCGGTGCCATAAGCATCTCCAGTATAGTCGGGGATGCAGTTGCAATAGCCTCTGTGGTTTCTCGGCGAGCAGTCAGCGAATCGCGCGCATCGACAGACGTCCTCGCAGTGCTCGTTCTCGCACCGCTTGTCGAACGGGCAGTCGTCGTCGACGAGGCACTCGGGCTTCCTGCAGGCCACTCCGTACGGGTTGCCGATGTAGCCGCGATCGCACTCGCAGAACGCTCTGTGCTGCCTCGCCTCGCAACGGGCGTAGGTGGCGCACTCCTGGTAGAGGCACGGATCCTGACACTCTCTGTCAAAGCAGGCCTTGTCCAGGGGACACTCATCGTCGGAGCGACAACCAGCTAGAATTAATGGTCGATTTCAGTTTGGCCCTTAAGAGAAAATCAAATACGTAATTTGCTTACGTTCTCTACAAACGGTGTAGGGGTCGCCGATAAAGCCCCGCCGGCAGGTACATGTGGGCCTATGACGAGACACGCTACATTCGGCGTTCTTGCCACAGGTGAGTCTCGTGCACGGATCTCTGCACTCCTCTCTGATACAGGCAAGGTGATCGGGGCACTCGGGATCAGTTCTACACTCTGGCTCCTCAGGCGCTGAATAGGACATTAGATTTTTTTAAAGAAAGGGTCTTTTTAAGCGATTTAAAATTGCTTAATCTTACGCAATTTGCACTCGGTTCGAGGATCCCCAATGTATCCGTCTGGGCAGGTGCACACCGGCTCGTGGTGGGCCACCCTGCAGTCGGCGGACGGCGCGCACGGGTCCCTGTGGGCGCACGGGTTCAGGCAGAGGCGGTTCTCGCAGGCTGCGTGGTCGGGGCAGTCGCTGTTGCTGCGACACCCAGCAGTGACTGGTGCGTCGGTGATCAGAGCGACTGGCAGGAATTTGAGAGTTAAAACCAAGTCGGACTAGTAGGTCATAAAACGTAAATTACTTGGTCGGCATCCATATCCGCCGCGTCCCGTGTATCCCGGCAGGCAGGAACAGGAGGCGATGTGCCGGCTGGCGGAGCAGACGGCGTTCGGGCCGCAGTCCTCGAACCGGCAGGCCTTCTGGCAGCCGCCGGACCGGCACACCTCGTCGTCAGCGCAATCGTTGTCGGCTGTGCACTGAGGCCGAGCGCTCACTAAAGGGGTTACGAAAGTCGTACCATATTATCGACGTTCCCAGTAGAAATACGTACATAGGTTTGAACTCAAGTCTTCCTTATGTGGATTAAGTATCCTAATTTAGTTGTACCTGGCACGCAGTATCCCTGCTCGCTGGCGACGTGTCCCTGCGGACAGGAACATGCGGTCACCTTCTGGCCGTAGGGCGGCGAGTGCACGTAGCACTCCTCGTTGCCGCGGCACGGGTTGGAGATCACGCACGGGTTCTGGCAGCGTTCGTCGATGCAAAAGTACTGCGGGCAGTCGTCGTCAGTGCGGCACTCTGGCTCGTCGACTTCGACAGCTATAAATTATGAGCGTCAATGAACAAATACCAATGGAGGAGAGCTATAGTATATAATGAGGACCTAACGTACCGGCGCCGCAATAGACATTGCCATCGCCCTTAAGTGGCGGCTCGCAAAAGCAGGACTCTTTGTGATTCTTGGCCTCGCAGCGAGCTCCCTGGGCACATTTGTCCCTCTTGCAGAGCGGCCTGCACTTCTGCTTCCGCTTGTTGCACACCTCGTTGTCGTCGCAGTCGGTGTCCTTTCTGCACTCGACGTCGACGCAGCCGACGTAGGGGTTACCCTGAAGGCCGCGGCGGCAGATGCACTTCGGCCGGTGGTAGTCCACCTGGCAGTCAGCGCTAGAACCACACCTCGTGGAGAGGCAGGGATCGACACACTCCTTGTTCACGCAGGCCTTGTCCAGGGGGCAGTCGGGGTTTTTCTCGCATTCGTCTACAGAAATTTATGCCATTAAAATTTCGAACTTTTTCGTCATATTACGTCTGCTCACGTTGGTAGCATTGCGTGTGCGCGTCTCCGGCCCATTCCGGCGGGCAGCGACACACCGGCCTGTGACTGATCGCCTCGCAGACGGCGTTCTGTCCGCACGGCTCGTTCGGGACGAAGCAAGGGTTCTCGCACTGGTGGTCAATGCAGGTCTTGTCGTCGCTACACTCGTTGTCCGACTGGCATTCGCCCAAATAGACTGTAGAAGTTGGAATCGAAAGATAAAGCTAATTCGAAGCAAACGGGCTAAAGCGCTGAATACGTACTGGTCGTACACCCGCTGTAAGGGTCTCCGGTCATTCCCGCCCTACAGGAGCACTCGGCCTTGTGGTTTTTGGCGATGCAGATGGCGGACGGGCTGCAAGGATTGTCCGTCCTGCAGGGGTTGACGCAGCGGCGATTCTCGCAGACGCGCGACGACGGACACTCCCTGTCGGACTGGCAGCCGATGGTCACAGGCGCTTCTAAACAACGTCGAGTGAAGCAAGACTTAGCTTGTGCCCATACGTAAATTTTCCCCAACTTACTTATGAGCTCACACCGCTGGATTCCGTTTCCTGAGTATCCCGGGTTGCACGTGCACACCTGGACTCTGAGCGGCAGGTCGGGCTTGACGGTGCACTCGGCGTTCTCGGCGCAGGGCCGGTTGCGGAGACAGGGGTTCTTACACTCCCCGTCGTAACAGGCCTGCTTCGGAGGACAATCGGCGTCCTGGTAGCACTCCTGCTCTTCCACAATAGGCTCGGGAACTTTGATAATGAAGGAGGCATTGAAGCGAAGTGCGTGGCCAAAAAACTATGAAACTTACTCGGCGCGCAGTCAATACGGTACGGGTCTCTGCTCTCGTAGTCTGGGATGCACTCGCAGTAGCCACGGTGGTTGCGGGCCGTGCACGTGGTGTACTCGGCGCAAAGGTCGATGCAGGGGTCGACACATTTCTCGTTCTCGCACTTGAGCTTCAGCGGGCACTCGGGGTCGGTGAGACACTCGTAGCGCCTGCACTTCTCGTAGGGGCTGCCGATCGTGTTGGGCGGGCAGTAGCAGGTGGCGGTGTGCCGCCTGGCCCTGCAGAAGGCGTTCTCTCCGCACTCCCGGTACAGGCAGGGGTCGCGGCACTCGCGGTCGTAGCAGGCCTGGTTGTCCGGGCACTCGGAGTCAGACCGACAGCCGGCTACATGATTAATGAGAACAACAGCGTTTGGAGGTCGGGCAGGCGATTAGCAAGACCTAAGAGCTTACGTTCGACGCAGACAAAGTCCCCTGGCCGTCCGGGCACCGGCTCGGACACGAAGCCCCTGTTGCAGGAGCAGGTGGCGCGGTGGTTGTTCACACTGCATGCAGCATTCCTCCCGCAGGCAAGGGTGGTGCACGGGTCCTGGCATTTCTCCTGGATGCATGCAAGGTGGTCTGGACATTCGGGGTGGGTGGTGCATTCCGGACGCGGCGCTGAAAGTCAATTGAGGGTGGCTAGAGAGGCCGGCAGGCAGAGAAACAGTGGGGAATGGGGGCGGGCAGGCGCAGGCGCAGGCAAAGTGCAAGTCTAGTAGGTACGGACAAATCACATTCAAACGGGAGCATCTAAATCAAAGGGGCATGACTACGAGTGCATTGGGACGTGCTGAAAATATCGTTTAGACTTACCTGTCGTAATATAAATCAGTACCTCGAGCAAAGATTATATATACGTACAATTTCACAAAACATCCTGAGACAGAAACTTACGGAGTCGACAGCTCGTTTGCGGCGAGCCGATATAACCGTCTGGGCACGTGCAGATCGGCTTGTGGTTGGCCACCTTGCAGTCCGCGGTGGACGCGCACGGGCTGTAGGCGCACGGGTTCACGCACTGACGGTTGTCGCACGCGGTGTGGTTCGGGCACTCGTCGTTGGAGGCGCAGCCCGCGGGCAGCGGCGGCTCCGTCGTGACGCCCACTGCAAATTAGCGACCGTCGAACCGACTCTCGGATTAGTGTCTGCATGCTCTGACTCTCTTACCTGGGTAGCATGCTACGTTCG
>JAAUYK010108818.1_pt1 | contig 12476 bp, 10 predicted proteins | sample 7278021 | NCBI WGS metagenome assembly JAAUYK01 (sample SAMN14350223, study PRJNA611818) | marine sediment metagenome | isolation source: surface marine sediment (1.8m) | place: French Polynesia: Moorea | collected 2018-08
CAACCGGCCCGGCAAGATGCGCTTCGAGTACGACCCGCCCTATCCGGCGATGCTCATGGCCGACGGCCTGGTGCTGCTCTACTACGACAAGGAGCTCAAGGAAGAGACCTACCTGCCGCTATGGGAGACGCCCCTCTGGTTCCTGCTCCGCGACGAGGTGGTGCTCGACGACAGCGTGCGGGTGGTGGCGCTCGAGCGGGGTCCCGCCGTGCTGCGGGTGACCGTCGAGCAGAACGACGAAACCCCGCAGGGCCGGGTGACCCTGGTCTTCGCCGATCAGCCCCTGACCCTGAAGAAGTGGATCGTCACCGACGCCCAGGGCGTCACCACCGAGGTCGCGCTGATCGCGCCGCGGGTCGGCGTGGAGATCGACGAGGACATCTTCGACCGACTGAAGCTGCTCCGCGAGGACCGCTACGATCAGCGTGGCTGAGCGGGTGGCCCAGCCGCTCCGGATCTGACCGCATTCCATCGAACTCAGGCTTCACGATCGCCTTGGAGTGAAGGGCCGGGCGAGCAGGCCGAGCAGCGGTCGCTCCTTGCGGCCCTCGACGCCGATCTCCATCTGCGGGTCGCGCGGCGTCGGGCTGCGGCTCCCGAACAGCGGATCCCAGAAGCTGAAGATCGTGCCGTAGTTGGAATCGGTATCGCGGCGCCGGGCGTGGTGGTGCACCCAGTGGATCGCCGGGGTGATGAAGACGCGGCCGAGCCCGGCCTCGAGTCGCCGCGGCAGGCGCAGGTTCGAGTGGTGGAAGATCGCCGCCAGCAGGATCAGCACCTCGAAGACCACCACCGTGGCGAAGGGAACGGCGAGGACCACGATCACCAGCGCACGGGCGAGCGCCGACAGGAACACCTCGCCGAAGTGGAAGCGCACTGCCGACGTGCTGTCGAGAAAGCGGTCGAGGTGGTGCACCTCGTGGAAGCGCCAGAAGAAGCCCAAGGTGTGGTTGGCGCGGTGCCACCAGTAGATCAGGAAATCCAGGACGACGATGTCGACGGCCAGGCCGGTCCAACCGGTGAGCGCGGTCGGCCGATCGAAGAGCGGATGCGCCGCGGCCCAGGCCGACACCGGCAGCACGACGCCCAGCGACAGGCCGACGTTGCAGAGCCACAGCCCACCGTTGCGTCCGAGGCGGGCCCAGCCGCCGGCCACCGGCTGCGCTTGGCTTCGCTCAAGCTCACCCTCGCGCGCCGCCGGACGCAGCCGCTCCAGCGCGAAGAACAACGCCAGCCAAGCGAAAACCAGATAGGCCTTCCAGGCCGCGAGATCCTGGACGAGCTCCGCCATCGCCATGACTTATGGTGTGCCGGCCGGGCCCTGGCAAGCCCGCCAAACCCCAGGTCGAGCCCTTGCCCGCCTTGCCGGAAAACACTAGCTTTCTAGCGCCATGACGGAGACCGCACCCCTGATCGGCCTGCCGGCCTGTAGCAAGCAAATCGGCGACCAGACCTATCATACCGTCGGCGACAAGTACGTCCGTGCGGTCGCCGAGGCTTCCGAGGCCGTGCCCCTGGTGTTTCCGGCCCTTGCCGGGCTCTCCGACATCCCGGCCATCCTGGCGGGCCTGGACGGCATCGTCCTGACCGGCAGCCCGAGCAACGTCCACCCCGGCCACTACGGCCAGGCGCCCAGCCCGAAGGCCGAGCCTTACGACGAGGCCCGGGACGCGACCACCCTGCCGCTGATCCGCGCCGCCCTGACGCAGGGGCTGCCGCTGCTGGCGATCTGTAGGGGCTTCCAGGAGCTGAACGTCGCCCTCGGCGGCACGCTTCACGCCCGGGTCCACGAGCTGCCGGGACGCATGGACCATCGGCGGCCGCAGCACGAGGACCTCGACGTCCAGTACGGACCGCGGCACAGCGTGCGTTTCATCGCGGGCGGCGCCTTCGAGTCCATCGCCGGCAGCGCCGAGATCGAGATCAACTCGCTGCACTGGCAGGCGATCGACCGGCCGGCCCCCGGCCTGGTCGTCGAGGGCAGCGCGCCCGACGGCACCATCGAGGCCGTTCGGGTCGCCGACGCCGAGGCCTTCGCCCTGGGCGTCCAGTGGCATCCCGAGTACAAGGCCCTCGAGAACGACTTTTCTACGAAGCTTTTCAAGGCCTTCGGCGCAGCCGCCCGGTTGCGCGCGGCGGCTCGCCGGAAGGCCGAGGCGGCGGCCGGGCTGGCCGGGGTTCCGGCCTGAAACCCGGTGCGCTTCACGAAATCGTAGCCCCGATTGTAAAAGCCCCGGCGCAACCTAAATAGAACTGAAAGAGCCGCGGTCCCTGCGGTTGCGGCTCTCGCGAAGGGACGCTTCCCCTGCCGTCCTTTCGTATCTCTTCGGAGATGAGAACGCCCGGCCTCCCCCCGACCGGGCGTTCTTTCTTTCTCGGCCGCGCTCGGGTAAAGCAGGCGGAGACCATGTAGGACAGGGGACCGAAGCGCGCCATGACGCTGACCATCGCCACCTGGAACGTGAACTCGGTCCGCCAGCGCCTGGACAACATCGGCCGCTTCGTCGAGGCCATGGCGCCCGACGTGCTCTGTCTGCAGGAGATCAAGGTCCGCGACGAGGACTTCCCGGCCGAGGCGCTGTCCGAGCTGGGCTATCCCCACCAGCTGGTGCGTGGCGAGAAGGGCTACAACGGCGTCGCCATTCTGTCCCGCCGGCCGCTGTCGGGCGAGAACGCCAAGTCCTGGTGCGACAAGGACGACCGCCGCCACGCCTCGGCCAGACTCGATGGCGAGATCGAGCTGCACAACTTCTACGTCCCCTCGGGCGGCCCCAAGCCCGACCGCGATGCCAATCCCAAGTTCGACCACAAGCTCTCCTTCCTGACCGAGATGGCGGGCTGGGCGCGCGAGGACGCGGTCGTGGAGCGGCCGCTGGTCTTGCTCGGCGACCTCAACGTGGCACCGCTGGAGACCGACGTCTGGAACCACAAGCGCTTGCTGCGCAGCGTCGGCCACACCCCGGTCGAGAGCGAGCACATGGCGCGCCTGCTGGCGGCCGGGGGATTCATCGATGCCGAACGGCATTTCGTCCCGCCGGAGGAGCCGCTCTTCACCTGGTGGGGTTACCGCTTCCCGCAGGCCTTCGAGCGGGACTACGGCTGGCGGCTGGACCACGTCTGGATCACACCGCCCCTGGCGAGCGCGCTGCGTTCGGTGACGGTGTACCGGGAGGCGCGTGGCTGGCCACAGCCCTCGGACCACGTGCCGGTGATCCTGAACCTAGGCTGACGGTTTGCGGTAATAGAAGTAGCGCTCGGCCTCGATGCCCTCGGGCATCGGCAGGTTCTCCAGCGCGGGGACGTCGAGCGCGAGCTCGCAGAGCAGCAGCCCGCCCGGCCGCAGCATCGGCGGCAGGAAGCGGGCGACCAGCTCGGCCGAGCGCCGGCTGGCCGCCGGATCGCCGGAGCCGACGTCTGCGTGCGCCAGGGGCACGGCAGCGGCAAAGCGTGCCGCCGCTTCCGGCAAGGTCTCGGCGAAGTCCCCCAGAATCAGATGGGAAGCTGGCGGCACGCAGTCCGGGTGGGCCGCCACCGCACGCTCGAAGACGAAGATCTCGCGCCCCGGCAGGCGGCTGCGCAAATGATCGTAGGTCCGGCCGTTGCCGAGGCCGAGCTCGAGCACCGGACCGGCCAGCGCGGCGATGGCCTCGGCGGCGTGGTCGATGCAGGCCCGCTGCGCCTGCAGGCGACGGATCATGCTGTCCAGACGGCTCATTTCCGCACCCGGCCCGGGTTTTCACCCCAGGCCGTTCAGGCGCCAGTACCTGCCGTGGCGGCGTCCAGCTGCTCATTGGCGGCGTCCAGCTGACCCTCGGTGTCGACCAGCTTCGCGGTGGTCTTCACCAGGCGATACGCAATCTCCCGCATGATCTCGACGCCGATCTCAGGGAAGTCCTTGACCAGGCCGAAGAACAGGTCCTTGGTCACCTTGAGGGTGGTCAAGTCGCCCTTGGCGATGACAGTGGCTGTGCGGTTCACGTCGCAGAGGAGCGCGATTTCGCCCACGATGTCGTTCTGAGTCAGAGTCTCAACAATTTTCTTCGTGCCTTCGTCGCGCTCCACCTGGACGTCCACCGCGCCCTCAAGGATGATGAATGCTGAGTCCCCGCTTTCGCCCTGCCGACACAGGATCTCACCTTTCTTGAAGGTCATCCGCTCACTGGCGAAACACATGAGCTTCAGCTTCGCCGGATCGATGTTCTTGAAGAGCGGAATCCGCTTTAGGATTTCGACCTCTTCTGCCAAGCCCATGGCCTTACTCCTTTTGCTTCTTCTTATCCTGTCTCTGCGAGGGGGTCGGGCTCTCCGCCGGTGGCGGGGAGCCCGACCCCCTTGGGCTCCCCGCCATCGGTCACATCCTCGAACGGTCCGTCGCGAACCAGCCGGCCCCCTTCCATCTCGAGCACCCGGTCGAAGACCCGGGCATTTTTCTTATCCTGCAGGGCCCAGATGACTCCTCGATCCTTTCGCGACGCCAACACCCGGTCGAGAATCCGCTGGCGCGTGGCGTCATCCATGCCGGCGAAGGCTTGATTGACGATCAATAAATCCGGGTTCTTGATGATCGCCCGCGCCATGGCGAGCTTCTGACGCTGGGTCTGGGTCAGGCGCTTGCCGGCAAGGCCGACGTCGTAGTCGAGCCCGACCTCGATCACGGATTGGCGCAAATTCTGCTTCTCCAGCACTTCGGTCATGGCGGCGCCGACGATCTCGGCGGCCTGGGCCCGGCCGAAGGCGAGGCGGCCGAAGAGCATATTGTCCTGCAGGCTGGCGGCGGCGTTGTATGTGTCCGGATCGTAGAACGCGACCGGTCCGCTGCCGTCCTTGCTCGGAAGCCTTTCGAGGATTGCGCGCCGGGCCTTGAGAATCCGCGCCTCGAAGCTTTCGGAGGATTCGTCGCTGAGGTCGAGGCGATGCCGCCCCTTGATGTAGCGGAACGGCAGCGCCAGAAAGCGCGCTTGCTCGTCCTCGGACAAAGATTTGAACCCGCCCTTCTCGGTTCGGCCGATCAAAGCCCGGAACTCCGGCAAGTCGTCGTAGTCGATGAAACTGAATTGCTCGAAGAACGGATGGCCCGGCGGCAGGTCGGCGAAAATCTCGACCATGGTCTGGGCGATGTTGACCGCCATGACTTCCAGGTCGTCCAGCAGGCCCTCGCTTTTCAGGATGCTGACGATGACCGGGTTCTGCGGCAGGTTCTCGACATCGTAAGCGGGATCGATCGGCGTGCCGAACAGCAGGTTCTCCGCCAGGGTCGCATTGTCGTTATAGCGATCCGGATCGAAGCGGACGACGAGGTCGCCGGCGCCGCGTTCCTCCAGGACCTTGGACAGCTCAGCCCGGGCTTCGAGAAGTCCGTCGGTTAAATCCCGTTTCGCCTTGGGATCTACGGTGCCCTGAAGGCCGAAGCCATAGATGTCCTCTTCCAGGTCGACCAGGCGCAGCATCTCGACCATCTTCTCGGCCAGGTCCTCGGGGCCGGCGGCCCCGCAGGCGTCGTAGTCGATCCAGTCGTCGTTGATGTCCAGGGTGATGTTGCCCGCACGCTCGCTCTCCGCTTCCTCCCGGGCGCGCGTCTGCGCATCCAGGGCGTCGGACAAGCGCTGAGGCACGTGCTTCAGGCCGTAGAGCAGATTCTCGCCAACGCTCACAGAGAATAGATAGGCATCGTCGCCGACATAGGAAAGGCGGCGCCCTTTCACATACTGTCCAAGACTGCGCAGATCATAGTCGCCGACGGTGATGCGTCCGTTGCTGGGTGGGACCAGGCCGGCCAGCATCATGGTCAGGTGGTCCTTGCCGCTGCTGCTTTGACCGACAACCGCGACGTGATCGGTGAGCGCCGCTCGAAAGCTGACGCCATGCAGGACATTGTTGTCGTTCTCGTCGACCAGGCCGAGGCCGGACACGACCAGTTCGCCGGTCAGCGGCGTAACGTTCTCGCTGTAGGGTTTCTGGTCTTCGGGATCGATCATCTCCGGCGGGTGGAACTGGTCGATCACCTGGTCGTACTTGATCTGGACGTCGTTGCGCTGCTGATCCCAGTCGATCAATTCCTTGATCGGTGCGGGCAGATCCTTGTAGGCCGCGATGACCGCGACCAGGGCGCCGATGTTCAGCTGCCCGACGATCACCAGGTAGCCGCCCACCGCATAGAAGATGAAGGGCGTCAGCTGCGACAGGAAGTTATTGAGAAACTTGACAAAAAACTTGCGCCGAAAGATCTCGTAGCGAATTCGGTAGATCGTGCCCAGCCGGTTGGCGATCTCGGCCCGCTCGAAGTTCGAGGTATCGTGGGCATGGATCTCCGTGGCGCCGGCGACCACCTCGCCAATCCGCCCGGCGAGGCGCCGGCTGACCAGCTGCCGCTGCCGGCCGAGCTCGAGGATCCGAACCCGCAGCTTCGGGATCAGGATCGCCTGGACCACCACGATGACCGCCGCGACGCTGCCGAGCCAGACGTTCTGAAGCAGGATGAAGGCCATGGCGGTCAGCGCCTGGCCGCCGAGGAACACCGGGGTCATGAAGGCGTCGCCGATGAAGCCGCCGAGGGGCTCGACCTCGTCCTTGACCATGGTCGCGACCTCGGCCTGGCGCACCTTCTTGAAATGCGCGAGGCGAAAGCGGAGAACCCGATCGGTCAGCTCGTAGCGCAGGCGACGCAGCATCCGCTCGCCCAACTGGCCCTTCAGGGTGTTGATCACGAACTTGAAGGTGCCGTTGATGATCACGAGCATCAGAAACGCGAAGCTGAGGGCGAAGAGCAGGGCCATCTGCTCCAGCTCGAAGCCCTCGAAGAGCGTCACCGGGCGCCCGAAAAGCGTTTCGCCGAAGGGCATGTTCAGGGTCATGAAGCTCTGGGTCGAGCCGGGACCGGCGAAGCCCTTGCCCTCGATGCCGTCGTTGACGATCTGCTTCGGCAGTTGCAGCGAGACGAAGTAGAAGGGCAGCGACAGCAGGACCAGGACCAGGATGAAGAGCTGGTCCCTTTTGCTGTGCTGCCAGATGTACTTGAACAGGTTGGGTTCCATAGGCCCTGCCGTCTCAAGTGCGGCCGCCCGCCGCGCCCGCGAAGCTTAGCGGAGCGCCTGGGGAGGGTAAACCGGCCACGCCGGGCGTGCCGAAAAGCCCAATCGACTCGCTGCGCCGCCTCGCGTAGGCTTTGCTCCGTTTGGCCCAATTCGTGGAGGGACGATGCGGGCCTATGTTTTGGTCTGGCGTCGCAACAGGGTAGGGAAGGAGAGGAGGCATGGCACGGTCGCGCCGTGACACACGAGTCCTGATCTACAGCCACGACAGCTTCGGTCTCGGACACCTGCGGCGCTGTCGGACGATCGCCCACTCGCTGGTCGCCAACCACAAGAACCTCTCGGTCCTGATCCTCTCGGGATCGCCGATCATCGGCAGCTTCGACTTCCGCGCTCGGGTCGATTTCGTTCGGGTCCCCGGGGTCATCAAGCTGCGCAACGGCGAGTACACCTCGCTGAACCTACACCTGGACATCGAGGAGACCTTGCGGCTGCGTGGCTCGATCATCCGCCACACCGCGGAGATCTTCGATCCCGACGTCTTCATCGTCGACAAGGAGCCTCAGGGCCTGCGCGGCGAGGTGACCGATACCCTGACCGAGATGAAGACCAGGGGCACCCGCCTGATCCTGGGCCTGCGCGACGTGATGGACGAGCCGCGGCTTCTGGTGCCGGAGTGGCGCCGCAAGAAGGTGCTGCCGTTGCTGCGCGACATCTACGACGAGATCTGGGTCTTCGGACTCGAGCAAATCTGCAATCCGCTGGCCGAGATGAACCTGCCCGGAAAGGTCGAGCGCAAGCTGGTCTACACCGGCTATCTGCCGCGCCGGGTCGGCCAGGCCGAGAGCGTGCAGGCGCCGGAGATCACCAATCGGCCCTACATCCTGGTCACGCCGGGCGGCGGCGGCGACGGTGCGCCGCTGATCGACTGGGTTCTGCGTGCCTACGAATCCGACCGCCTACTGCCCTATCCGGCGCTGCTGGTCTTCGGCCCCTTCATGCCGCCGGAACAGCAGGCCGAGTTCATCGAGCGGGCCGCCGGCCTGGAGAACGTCGAGGCGATCACCTTCGACCCGCACATGGAAAGCCTGATGGCGAAGGCGGCCGGGGTGGTCGCCATGGGCGGCTACAACACCTTCTGCGAGATCCTGTCGCTCGACAAACGGGCCTTGATCGTCCCGCGCGAGTGGCCGCGGCTGGAGCAGACGATCCGAGCCCAGCGCGCCCAGGACCTGGGTTTGGCGCAAATGCTGCGTGAGGATCCCGCGCACGATCCCGGAATCATGGCCGAGGCGCTGCGCAACCTGCCGACGCAGGGACGGCCTTCCGAGGTCTTCGTGCCGGGCCTGCTGGACGGACTCGACAACGTGAACCACCTGCTCGCGCCCTGGCTCCGGAAGGGCTTCGAAGCCTTCCCGATCCTGCGCGAGGGGGCCTACTCCTAGGCCAGGACCGGCGACGAGATTCCTCGACGAGATCCATGGCAGCCGCGTCAGCAGATCCGCCAAGACAGGCCCCCGCAGTCGCGAATTCGGTCGTGGGGTTCGTCCTCAAGGGCTATCCACGGCTTTCCGAGACCTTCATCGCTCAGGAGATCCGGGCGCTGGAGCGCCGGGGCCTGGAGATCACGATCATCTCCCTGCGCCACCCGACAGATCCCGAGGTCCATCCGGTGCACCGCGAGATCGAGGCCCCGGTCGTCTACCTGCCGGAATACCTCTATCAGGAGCCGCTGCGCGTGCTGCGCGCCTGGTGGCGGCTCCGGCGGCAGCCCAGCTACCGTGTCGCCCGCGGCGCTTGGCTAAACGACCTCCGCCGCGACCGGACCCCCAACCGGGTCCGGCGCTTCGGCCAGGCCTTGGTTCTGGCCGCCGAGCTGGATCCCCGGATCGGCCGGCTGCACGCTCACTTCATCCACACCCCGGGCTCGGTGACCCGCTACGCCAGCCTGCTGAGCGGCCGGCCCTGGTCCTGCTCGGCCCATGCCAAGGACATCTGGACCACGCCCGACTGGGAAAAGCGGGAAAAGCTGGCAGCCGCGGACTGGACCGTGACCTGCACCGGCTACGGCGCCGCCCATCTGTCGGCTCTGGCGGAGAGCGGCGGCGGCGAGGTGGCGCTGGTCTATCACGGGCTCGACCTGACGCGATTTCCAGCGCCGGCCGAAGCCCAGGGAAGCCCGCGCGACGGCGGTGACCCGGCCGCACCAGTGGTCCTGCTCTCGGTCGGGCGGGCGGTCGAAAAGAAGGGCTACGACCTGCTGCTGCGTGCCCTGGCGGGGCTGCCGGCCGAGCGCGCCTGGCGCCTGGTTCACATCGGCGGCGGACCCTTGGGAAAGAATTTGCAGCAGCAGGCTCGGAACCTCGGCCTCGAGAAGCGCATCGATTGGCGCGGCGCCCGGGCCCAGGCCGAGGTCCTGGCGGCCTGCCGCGCCGCCGACGTCTTCGTGCTGGCCAGCCGGGTCTCAGCGGACGGCGACCGGGACGGCCTGCCCAACGTCCTGGTCGAGGCCCAGAGCCAGGGTCTGGCCTGCGTGGCGACCCAGGTCGCGGCCATCCCCGAGCTGATCGCTTCGGAGGTCACGGGGCTGCTGGTCCCGCCAGAGGATCCGGCGGCGCTCTCGGCCGCGCTGGATCGCCTGATCCGCGACCCCGGTTTGCGCCACAGCCTGGGCCAGGCGGGGGCCAAGCGCGTCCGGCAGTCCTTCGACCTGGAAACCTGCATCGGCGAGCTGGCGCTGCGCTTCGGCCTGGCGGACACCGTCGAGCCCGCGGCCGATGGAGAGACGGAGGGGCAGCGGCTGTGCGCGTCGCTTTCTACGCCCCGCTAAAGCCGCCCGACCATCCCGTACCTTCGGGCGACCGCCTGCTGGCCGGGCTGTTCCAGAGCGCCCTGCGCCGTGCCGGCCACGAGGTCGAGTTGGCCTGTCGCCTGCGCAGCCGGGATCCGCAGGGCGACCCCTCGCGCCAGCAGCGCCTGCAAGCCCTCGGCACCCGCTTGGCCGGGCGCTACGCGGCGCGCTGCCTGAGGCGCCCGGCAGCGGAGCGGCCCGAGCTCTGGTTCACCTACCATCTCTACTACAAGGCGCCGGATTGGGTCGGCCCCGCCGCGGCCCGGCAGCTCGGCATCCCCTACGTGGCGGCCGAGGCCTCGGTTGCCGGCAAGCGCGCCGGCGGTCCCTGGGCGATCGGGCACGAGGCCACGCTCGCGGCCCTGGACCAGGCGGCCGCGGTGATCGCCCTCAACCCCGCCGACCTGCCCTGTCTGCCGCCGGTCCGGCGCCTGCACAGCCTGCCGCCCTTCGCCGACCTGGCGCCGTTTCGCGCCGCCGCCGCCGAACGCGAGCGCCATCGCGCCGACCTGGCCGCGTCCTGCGGGCTCGATCCGGAACGCCCCTGGCTGTTGACGGTCGCGATGATGCGCCCGGGCGACAAGCTGGCGTCCTATCGGGGCCTGGCCGAAGCCCTGGGCGGCCTGACAGACCTCGCCTGGCAGCTGCTGATCGTCGGCGACGGCACCGCCCGCGCCGAGGTCGAGGCCGCCTTCGCCGCGATCGGGCAGGATCGCCTGCGGTACCTCGGGGAGCGCCCGGCAGCGGCGTTGCCGCCGATCTTCGCCGCCGCCGACCTCTATGCCTGGCCGGCGGTGAACGAGGCTTTCGGCATGGCCCTGCTCGAGGCCCAGGGCAGCGGCCTGCCGGTGGTCGCCGGGCGCTATGGCGGGGTTGACGCGGTGGTGGCCGAGGATCGGGGCGGCCTGCTGACCCCGCCGGGCGATATCGCGGCCTTCGCCACGGCGCTGCGGGCCCTGATCGGCGATCCCGAACGGCGCGCGGCGTTCCGCAGAGGGGCTGGGGAGGCCGCCGCGGCGCACGACCTCGGCGCGGCGTCGGACGCGCTCGATGCAATCCTCCGGCAGGCCCGGGCGGACTTCGGCGCGGAGGGGTCATGACCCCGCTGCTGGTGATCCGCCACGGCCGCACGCTCTGGAACCAATCCGGGCGCACCCAGGGCCAGAAGGACAGCCCCCTGACCCCAGAGGCGCGGTCCGAGGTCGCCAAGTGGCAGCTGCCGAGCGGCTACGAGGACGCCGACTGGTTCGTCAGTCCGCTGGGCCGGGCACGCGAGACCGCCGAGTTGCTGGGCCGGGGCGACGCCGCGGTCGAGCCCCGGCTGGCCGAGATGTTCTGGGGCGACTGGGAGGGACGGCGACTGGGCGACTTGCGGGCCGAGCTCGGGTCGGCCATGACCGGCCTGGAAGCCCAGGGATTGGATTTCCGGCCGCCCGGCGGCGAGAGCCCGCGCGAGCTGCAGCGGCGCTTGCAGCCCTTTCTGGAGGACCGCGCCGCCGCCGGCCGGCCGACGGTCGCCGTGGCGCACAAGGGCGTGGTCCGCGCGATCTACGCGCTGGCGGTCGGCTGGGACATGACCGGACCGCCCCCGGTCAAGCTGCGCAACGGCGTTGCCCAGGAGTTCCTGCTCGAGTCCGCCGTCCGGCCGAGCCCTGGCCGCCTGAACATTCCGCTCATCGAGGCCTGACGTGTCGCCCGCCGCCCCCCGGGTCCTGTTCTACGTCCAGCACCTTCTGGGCATCGGCCACCTCAAGCGGGCCGCCCTGATCTGCCGTGCGCTCGCGGCGGCCGGGCTAGACACCACGCTGGTTTCAGGCGGCATGCCGGTTCCCGGGCTCGACATCGGCGGGGCGCGTCTGCACCAGCTGCCGCCCCTGCGCAGTGCCGACATGACCTTCTCCGCGCTTCTGGACGAGGCCGGACGACCCGTGGACGAGGCCTGGAGAACGGCGCGGCGCGACCGCTTGTTGGCGGTTTACCGTAACCTCCAGCCGGATGCGCTCGTCCTAGAGATGTATCCCTTCGGACGACGGCAAATGCGCTTCGAGTTGATTCCCCTGCTGGAGACCGCATGGGCGGGCGCGCCCCGGCCGCTGATCCTGAGCTCGCTGCGCGACATCCTGTCCAAGGCCCCGGTCCCCAAGCGCGCGGCCTGGATCGAGGCCCAGGTCAGGGAGTTCTTCGATGCCGTCCTGGTCCATGCCGATCCGCGCTTCGTCACCCTGGAGGCGAGCTTTCCCGAGGCCGCCGGGTTCGCCGACGCCCTGGTCTACACCGGCTACGTCGCCGATCGGGCGCAGATCGCAGCACCCGGCAACGCGGCCACGGAGCGGAGCGGCGTCGTGGTCTCCGCCGGCGGCGGCGCGGTCGGTGCGGCCCTGATCGAGGCGGCCCTGGCGGCCCGGCCGCTTTCGGCCCTGAAGGCCGCGCCCTGGACCCTGCTGACCGGCCCCAACCTGCCGACCGCGCAGCTGGACGCCCTGGCACGGCAATGCCCTGAAAATGTAACGCTTTCACGTGCTCACCCTCGGTTCCTTGAGCTACTATCCGGGGCCCGGCTGTCGATCAGCCAGGGTGGATACAACACGGTCGCAGAC
>JAAUYK010124208.1_pt1 | contig 12471 bp, 8 predicted proteins | sample 7278021 | NCBI WGS metagenome assembly JAAUYK01 (sample SAMN14350223, study PRJNA611818) | marine sediment metagenome | isolation source: surface marine sediment (1.8m) | place: French Polynesia: Moorea | collected 2018-08
CGGACGCCCCCGATCACCGCCGCGGCCCCGAGCAGCGCCGCGACCGCGACGGCCCGGGCCACGCCCAGGGCCAGCGCCAGCAGCGCCAGCAGCGCGTGGAAGGCGGGGGCGTAGACGTTGCGCAGCCCGGGGTCCTCGCCCATGAGCTGCGCCAGGCGCAGATGGGGCGGGAGGTCGGCGCCGCCCGCGAGCGGGCCGGTGCCGAAGAGCAGCCAGGCGTGCAGGGCGAGGGCCGCCGTCGCGCTCCCCCGGAAGATCCAGGTCGCGTGGTCCCCGCGGCCGGCCGAGCGTTCAGCCGGAGGTTCCGCGTCGCGGGCCGGAATGGGGCAACCCCTCGAGTCGACGCCGCGCGTCCTCGGCCTCGGGGAAGTCTCCCTCGGCCAGCGCGCGTTGGAAGGCGCGCGTCGCCTCGCCGGCTCGACCCAGGCCCTCGAGCGCGAGGCCCTGGTGGTACTGGAACGCCTGCGCGGGCTCCCGCTCGCGACGCGCGATGCGGATCGCCTTGCGGAACTGCTGGAGGCCGGCCTCGTCGCGGCCGGCCATGTGGTGCACGTAGCCCACCGTGTCGGCGGTGGCGGCGGTCTGTCCGGAGGCCACGTGCGCGTCGCGAGCCAGCTGGAGCGCGCGGTCGAGGTCCTTGCCCTGCTCGGCGAGCACCCAGGCGAGGTCGTTCTTGGCGCTCCAGAGCGAAGGGTTCTCGGCGAGCACGCGCTCGTAGGTCTCCCGAGCACGGGCGAGGTCCCCCTCGCCCAGATACAGCCGGGCCAGCAGCAGCCGCGCACCTGCGTGGAGGACGCCCGCCTGCTCCGCCTGCTCGAAGGAGCGGCGGGCCTCCTCGAGGCGATCCTGCGCGGCGTAGATCGAATAGAGCAGCTCCATCGCGCCCGGCAGCATCGGGTCGGCCTCGAAGGCGCGCAGCAGGTCGGCCTCGGCCTCGTCGAAGGCGCCCATGCCGGCCAGGATCTCGGCGCGCATCTGCAGCGTCCGCGGGGTGGCGCCGCCCCCGGCCACGACGCCGTTGAGGCGCTCCAGGGCCTCCGCGCCGCGGCCGGCCTTCAGGTCGTCGTCGGTGAGCCGCTCGAGAACCTCGGGGTGGCGCGGCTGGTGCTCGAAGCTTCGCAGCAGCATCTCGCGCACCCTGCGCGGGTTGCGCCTGCCCTCGAGCTCGGCGTACGCGACCGCGGCATCGGGGAAGGGCGGCGTCGCGTCCATCAGCTCCTGGAGCATCTCTCGCCCCGTGACCGGCTTGCCCCCGCGGTAGAGCGCCGTTGCGAGCATGACCGTCTCCTCGCGGCTCAGCTCCTGCCCTCGGCCGCGCAGCAGGCGGAACATCCTCACGGTCTCGAGCCAGATTCCCAGGTCGTGGTAGATCCGCGCGCGAAGCCGGATGGTCGGGTAGTGGGGGCTCGGCGAGAGCGCCATGGCGCGGTCGATGGCGGCGCGCGCCGCCCTCAGGTTCCCGAGCCGATACTCGGCCAGCGCCTTGAGCCGCCGGAGCTCCGAGCTCTCGTCGGTCGCCAGCAGGGCCGCGATGAGCTTCGTGGCCTCGTCGGCCCGGCCCTCCGCCAGGGCCAGCCGGGCCTTGGCCGTGCGCGTGATGGGGAGGTCGGGATGTCGCTCGGCCATCTCCACGTAGGCCGCGCGCGCATTCGCCAGCCGTGCCTGCTGGATCTCCGAGCGCACCAGCCACGACCAAAGCCCGGGGGCGTCGACGCCGTCGTCGAGCACGTGTCGGATGTGCGAGGCCGCGTCGCGGGGGCGCTCGGTGCGGATCAGGTAGTTCGCGTAGAGCTGGTGCGCCTGGGCCGACTTCGGCTGCTTCTCGAGCAGCTCGAGGTACACGATCTCCGCGCGCAGGGGCTCGCGTCCGCCGGTCAGCCGGGCCAGGGCCTCCCACGATTCGTAGTCGGCGGGGTCGAGATCGACCAGGGCCCGGAGCGCCCGGCGCCGGATCCGGGGGATCTCGACCTCCTGGCCGTACTCGTCGAGGGCGCGCGCCACGAGAGCGATGTCGTCGGCCGATCCGCTCCCGAGCGCCATGTCGAGGGCGCGCTCGAAGGTCAGGAGCGCTTCTTCCTGGTGGCCCGGCCAGCCGGCCAGCACCCGCGCCTGGAGCACGAGGCCGCGCGGCTCTCCCTCTTCGAGCTCGCTCACCCGCTCGAAGGCGGAGAGCGCGGCCTGGTAGTCCTCGTCGCCGGGGGGCCGCCTGCGTTTCTTGCCGTGGTTGATGCGCATCTCGTGCACGGCGCCGAGCTGCGCCCAGTTCTCGGCGTCGTCGGGATCCAGCTCGGTGGCCCGCGTCGCCGACCGCAGGGCCGTGCGCGTGTCGCGGCGGGCCAGCGACAGGTGCGCCTGCGTGCGGTGGACGGTGTCGCTCTCGGGCGCGTCCTTGAGGGCGCGGCGGACGATCTGCCGAGCACGCACGGGGTTGCGCAGCACCAGCAGGCGAGCCTCCATCATCGCCGCCTCGATCCGGCTCGGGTCGAGCTGATGCGCCTGCGCGAAGTACTGGAGCGCCTCGTCGAACTGGTTGCGCTCGTAGAGCACCTGGCCCACGCGCTCGAAGAGCGAGGCGTCGTCGGGGCGCAGGTTGAGCGCGCTCTGGAACTCGAGCAGCGCCTCCTCGGTGCGTCCTTCCTTCAGATGGGCTTCGCCGCGCTCGAGGTGGGCGGCGAGTCTCTCCTCGGGGGAGGAGCAGGCCGCGAGCAGCAACGCGGCGACGACCAGCCAGCGCCGGGGGCTCAAGCAGCGCTCTCTACTGGTCGAGCTGCGCGAGCTCTCGGCGCGCCGCCTGGGCCTCGGGGAACGCGCCCGAGGCGACGGCGGCCTTGAGCATCTCGCGCGCGCGATCCGGGTCGCCGGACTTGCTGAGGGCGAGACCGAGCCGATAGCGGATCGACGGGGAGTCGGCCCGCGCCTCCACGGCCTGCTCGAGCGCGGCCACGGCCGCCGAAGGCTCACCCCGCTTGAGACGCACCCAGCCGAGCGTGTCGAGCACGTCCGGCGAGGGGTCGAGGCGCTGCGCCTCCTCGGCCAGCTCGAGCGCGTAGTCGAGCTCCTTGCCCTGCTCCGCCAGGATCCACGCGAGGTCGTTGCGCGACCCGGCGTGGCCGGGGAAACGACGCACCACCTCGCGCAGGCGGCGTTCGGCGCCGGCCATGTCGCCCGAGGCGAAGGCGAGCTGGCCCGCCGAGTAGGCATACAGACTGGTCTGGGGCGAGAGCTCCGCCGCCTCGTCGAAGTACTCGACGGCCTTGGGCAGGTCGTTGGCGTGGGCCGCCAGGCTGCCCAGCCCGGCCCAGGCGGAGGCGAGCTCGCCGTCGAGCTCCTTGGCGCGCTCGTAGGCGCCGCGCGCGTCCTCGGTGCGTCCGAGCTGGAGCAGCAGCGTGCCCCGCACCTCGTGGTAGCCCGCGTGATCGGGGTGGGCCTCGAGTGCGGCGTCCGCCTTCGCGAGGCCTGCCGCGGCCTTGCCCTCGGCCACCTGCGTGTCGACCCAGGACCGCAGCAGCTCCTCGTTGGCGGGATCCATCAGGTCGAGCCCGCTCTCCTCGATCACGGCGCGGGCCGCGGCCGGCCCGGCGGCGGCCCGCTCCACGCGCGCGAGCTCGAGGGTGCCGCGCAGCTTCTCGCCGGGAATGGCCGCCAGCGACCGCGCGGTCTCGCGCGCCTCGTCGTGGCTTCCGAGCTCGGTCAGCGCGCGGGCGCCGATGGCGTACAGATCCCCGCGGTTGGCGTCGCGGCGCTTGAGCGCCGTCTTCCCGAAGCGCATCGCCTCCACGTAGTCTCCGCGCTCGTAGTAGAGGCGGCTCAGGATCTCCGCCGCGGGCGTCGCCGACGGGTCGGCGCGAACCGACTCGCGCAGCTCCGAGATCGCGCGGTCGTAGTCGCCGAGATCGCGGGCCGCGACGCCCGCCAGGTAGCGGGCGCCGGCGTTGTCCGGCCAGGCGCGGATGCCCTCGTCGAAGAGCGCGAGGGCCGTGACGGCGTCGCCGCGCTCCAGCGCGATGCGTCCGCGCAGCAGCTTCGCGTAGGTGGGCTGCTGGAGCCCGCTGGCGACCTCCTCGGCGCGCTCGAGCTCCCCGAGATCGACCAGCACGTCGCCCTGGGTGAAGCGGAGCTGGTCGCTTCCGCCGCCGGAGAGCTCGGACACCTTCTCGATCGCCTCGAGCGCCTTCTCCGGCTGTCCCTGCTGCCGGTAGAAGTTGGCGAGCAGGTCCCAGGCGCCGGCCGACTTGAAGCTCTCGACGGCCTCGAGCAGCACCTGCTCGGCGCCGTCGACATCGCCCTGGTTGCGCAGGCGGGTGGCCAGGTTGGACCGTAGCGAGAGGTTCTCCGGGGCCTCCTCGGTGGCCGTGCGGATCAGCTGGGTGGCCTTCTCGCTCTTGCCGATGCGGTCGTAGTAGCGCATCGACTCGGTCACCACGAAGCCGTTGGTCGGGTAGCGCTCCACGCACTCGTCGAAGAGCGCCTCGGTGCGCGCCTCGTCCTTCAGGAAATCGCGCACGAAGAGCGCCGGCGCGAGGCAGCCGCGGTGGCCGAGAGCCGGGTCGCCGCTCTCGAGCGCCATCTGCTTGAGGCGCATGTGCGCCTCGTCCGCCTCTTCGAGTCGGCCGAGGTCGGCGAGGATCGTCGCATGCAGGGCCGTGACCGTGTAGTCGTCGGGAGAGGACTCCAGCAGGCGGCTGGCGTCCTCGAGGGCGGCTTCGAGGTTGCCCGCGCCCAGGTGGCCGTTGGCGCGGAGGTGGAGGGCGGCCGTGCGATCGGGGTCGAGCTCGAGGACGCGGTCGGCCGCCGCGACGGTGGCCTCGAAGTTCTGGCCGCTGAAGTGCGCCGTCGCCAGGAGCAGCGAGGCCGGAATCGCGTACTCCTTCGACTCCGCTGCCTTCTCCAGCGCCCACACCGCGCGACTGGGCTCCCCCGTCTGCACCAGCGCCACGCCGAGCCGGTAGCTGGCCTCCGGCAGGTCGGGCACGATGGCGAGGATCTCCCGGAGCTCGTCGATCGATGCGGTAAACTGGCCGACGTCCTGGAGCGCGCGCACCTCGGCCATGCGCGCCTCGATGTCCCCTCCGCAGCCCAGGACGCCGAGCGCGAGTGCGAGCCCGCACAGCGCGCCCGCCACGAGGCCCGCGCGTGGGGAGCGGGCCCGGCGACGGGGATGGGAAGAGAGCGGAAGCGTGATTTCGGACATCGCGCGGGACGACCTCCAGGACGGCCAGGAAGGGGCGAGTATACGCAGCGGACGGACCACGTCTACGATTCGTGCTCCCCGAAAGCCCCGGGGTGACGCGCTTTTCTCGCCGACCGGCCAACGCTGCGCTCGCAGCTCCGCCAGCCATCTGACCGTGCTGCTGGTGCTTGGGCTGACGGCTCTCGGCTGCGGCGCAGCGCAGCAGGCGCCCGCGCCCCCACCGGAGCGGATCGTGCTCGTGAGCATCGACACGCTCCGAGCCGACCACGTGGGCTGCTACGGCGCCCGTCGCGCGCACACCCCCCATCTCGACACCCTCGCGGCCCGCGGAGTTCGCTTCGACGTCGCCCTGTCGCCGGCCCCGCTCACCCTGCCCGCCCACGCCTCGCTGCTGACGGGGCTCGACCCTCCCCGCCACGGGGTGCGTCACAACTCGGTCTACCGGCTCGGTCCCGGGCTGCCCACGCTGGCGGAGCGTCTCTCGGGAGCCGGCTACGCGACGGCGGCCTTCGTCGGGTCCCTGGTTCTGGATCGCCGCTTCGGGCTCGATCGCGGCTTCGAGGTCTACGACGACACCACGGGCGGGCGCGTCTCGGCCGGCACCGGCTACGCGGAGCGGCAGGCCGACGAGGTGGCCGATGCCGTGCTCGCGTGGTTGCGCGACGCGCCCGAGCGCTTCTTCCTGTGGGTCCACTTCTACGACCCGCATGCCTCCTACAGGCCTCCGCCCGGCTTCGCGAGCGCCTTCGCCTCCGATCTCTACGCGGGGGAGATCGCCTTCACCGACGCGCAGCTCGGGCGCATCCTGGCGGCACTCGAGGCCCGCTTCGGAGCCGGAGGGACACTCGTGGTGGCGACCAGCGACCACGGCGAGTCGCTCGGCGAGCACCAGGAGCCCACCCATTCCTACACGATCTACGAGGCCACCCAGCGCGTGCCGCTGATCCTGGCGGGCCCGGGCCTGCCGCAGGGGGTGGTGGCCCCGGGTCCCGTCTCCCTGGTGGACGTGGCGCCGACGCTGCTCGCCCTGGCCGGCGCGCCGCCCCTTCCCGAGACGTCGGGCGTCGACCTGCGCGAGGCACTGGAGGCGTCGGGCCGCGGCCCGGGCGAGGCGCTCGAGCCGGACGGCTCCGCTCGGCCGATCTACATGGAGAGCCTCGCGCCCCACCTCGACTTCGGCTGGAGCGCGCTCTTCGGCGTGAGGTCCGGCCGCTGGAAGTACATCCGGGCGCCGCGTCCGGAGCTCTACGAGCTGCGCGGCGACCCGGGAGAGACCCGCGACCGGTCGGCCGACGAGCCCGCCCGTGCGGCGGCGCTCGACCGGGCGCTCGAGGCCCTGCTCGGGTCGGAGCAGCGCTTCGCGACCGACGTGGCGGTGTCGTCCGAGGATCGCGCGCGGCTGCGCAGCCTCGGGTACGTGGTTCCGGAGCAGGCCGCGGTGCCCGATCGCGCCGCACTCGAGCGCGGCGCCGACCCCAAGGACCGCATGTCCCTGCTCCTCGAGCTCGCCCGGGCCCAGGTCGAGCTCGATGACGGACGGGCTCGTGACGCGCTGGCGCGCCTGGACGCGCTCGGGCGCCCGGACGCGCCCGCTGCGGTGCCGACCACCGTGTTGGCGCACCGCGCGGCAGCGGCGCTGGCGGCGGGTGACCCGGAGCGCGCCGCCGCGGAGGCGCGCGCAGCCCTGGCCGCCGAGCCGTCGCGAACCGATATGCGCATCCTGCTCTACCGCGCGCTCTCCGCGCAGGGCCGGGCCGAGGACGCTGGGCGCGCGCTCGCGCTGCTGCCGCCGGAGGTGGCTCCGGCGGCGTGGGTGGCGATCGCGGCGGCCCGGGCGGAGCTCGCCGACGGCCGGCCGGAGGCGGCGCGTCGTCGGCTGGAGCTCGCGCGCCTGCGCCATCCCGACGACGACGACCTGGCGCGCGCCCGGGCCAACGTGCTCGGGGCCAGCGGCGAGGCGCCCCTACGCGCCGAGGCGTCGCCAGGCGCGGAGGCGTCGCCACGCGCCGAGGCGTCGGCGGCTCCGGCTGCCGGTCGCTGAGCGCTTTCGCATCCATGTGCGGCTGGTAGGCTCTCGGACCCCACAGGGAGGCGCATCACAGTGCTGCGGCGGTTCCTGGACTCCCCCTGGCCCTACTTCGTCGGGGCCGGCCTCCTGCTGCTCGTCGCAATCGCCACCCAGTTCGAGATCCAGGTGCCGTCGCGTCCCATGGGCACGGCCCAGGACATCCCGAAGCTACGGGAGCGCCAGGATCTGAACGTGGTGTTCGTGCTGATCGACACCCTGCGGGCCGATCGCCTGGGCGCCTATGGCTACGAGCGACCCACCAGCCCGAACATCGATGCCCTCGCCAGCCGCGGCGTGGTCTTCCAGAACGCGATGGCGCAGTCGAGCTGGACGAAGACCTCGATGGCCTCGATCTGGACCGGCACCTACCCCGCCAACAACGGGATCATCCGTTACAACGACGTCATGCCCGAGGAGGCGCGGATGCCGGCCGAGGTGTTCCGCGAGGCCGGCTACCGCACCGCGGGCATCTGGCGCAACGGATGGGTGGCGCCGAACTTCGGCTTCGCGCAGGGCTTCGAGTTCTATCTGAACCCCAAGCCCGGCCGCGACCGCCAGCGCGCCCAGGGACGTCACCCCAGCGGCGGGGCGCTCCAGGGCACCGACGAGGACATCGTGACCTCGGCCTTCGAGTTCATCGACAGCTTCGGCCGCGAGCGCTTCTTCCTCTACCTCCACTTCATGGACATCCACCAGTACGTGTACGACGAGGCCTCGTCGAAGTTCGGCACGAGCTACTCGGACGTCTACGACCAGTCGATCCACTGGACCGACCGCCTGCTCGGCCTGATCGTCGAGCGGATCGACTCGATCGGTGAGCTGCCCAACACGATCATCGTGATCGCCTCGGACCACGGCGAGGCCTTCCAGGAGCACGGCATCGAGGGGCACGCCCGCAACCTGTACTCGGAGGTGGTGAACGTCCCCTTCGTGATCGCCCTGCCCTTCATGCTCGAGCAGGGCATCGTGGTCGAGGAGCGGGTCCAGAACGTCGACATCTGGCCCACCGTCTTCGACCTCGTGGGCCTGCCGCCCCTGCCCGGCGCCGACGGCCGCTCGCTCCTTCCGCTGATCATGGCGGCGGCGAACGGAGACAGCGGCGAGAGCTTCCGCCGCACGGGGATCGCGCACCTCGACCGGCGCTGGGGCACGCCGGACGTGTCGGACCCGCTGGTCTCCGTGACCGAGGGCGACAAGCGCCTCATGTGGCACGCGAAGCGCCCGGCGCAGACCAAGCTCTTCGACCTCGCCAGCGACCCGGGCGAGAAGACGAATCTCTTCGACCCCGAAGACCCGGAGGCCGTGCGGCTCCAGGAGCTCGCCCAGCAGTACTACGAGGGTGGCGAGAGTCCCTGGGGCGTCGAGCCCACGAAGGTGCAGCTCGACGAGCTCCGCCTCAACCAGCTCCGCGCCCTCGGCTACGTCATCCGTTAACGCGGCGGTACCCGGTAGACTGTCTCGAGCGACGTGCGCTCCCGGTGGCGGGCGAGGGCCAGCTCGATCAGGCGATCGAGCAGCGCGGGGTAGGGCAGGCCGCTGGCCTCCCAGAGCCGCGGGTACATCGACCCGTCCGTGAAGCCGGGCAGGCTGTTGAGCTCGTTCAGGTAGAAGCGGCCGGTCTGCTCCTCGAAGAGGAAGTCGGCCCGGCCGATGCCCTCGCCTTCGAGCGCCTCCATGGCCAGCACCGCCAGGCGGCGCGCCTCGCGGCTCTGCTCCTCGGCGAGGGGCGCCGGGATCAGGAGCTCGGTGTCCTCGTCCACGTACTTCGCCACGTAGTCGTAGAAGTCGCGACGCGTGCGGATCTCGCCGGGCACGGACGCCTCGATGGGATCCGTGCCGAGCAGCGCCACCTCGATCTCGCGGGCGTCGACGGCGGGCTCGCAGAGCACCTTGGCGTCGTAGCGGGCCGCCTCGCGCAGCATCGGCACCAGCGCCTCGCGCCGCTCCACGCGCCCGATGCCGACGGACGACCCCTGGTTGGCGGGCTTCACGAAGATGGGAAGCCCCAGCTCGCGTAGCGCCCGCTCGGCGGCCGCCTCCGGGTCGCTCTCGAGCTCGCGGGCGCGCACCAGCACCCAGGGGAGCACCGGCACGCCGGCGGCGTGGAGCAGCCGCTTGGTGACCTCCTTGTCCATCTGGAGCGCCGAGCCCAGCACCCCCGAGCCGACGTAGGGAACGCCGGCCATCTCGAGCAGACCCTGCAGCGAGCCGTCCTCGCCACCCCGTCCGTGGATGATGGGGAAGATCACGTCGAGGCGGGTGGTGGCGGCGAGGGCGCCCTCGCCGGCGGCGACGAGGGTGTCCTCGCCGGGCGCGGCGGGCAGGTGCACGACCTCGCCCCGGGCCGTGGCCTCGGGAGGCAGCTCGGGCTGCCCCAGGTGCCAGTGGCCCTGGCGGTCGACCGCGATGAGCGCCACGTCGTAGCGCGTCGGGTCGAGCGCCTTGTGGATCGAGGTGGCCGAGGCCAGGGACACTTCGTGCTCGACGGAGCGACCGCCGAACAGAAGACCCACGCGAAGCTTGCTCATACCCCCCCTCCTGCCGGCGAGCATAGCCTCCCCGGGGCGTGACAGGGTGCGCTTGACCCCCCCGGAGCCCCTTCGTAACCTGCCTCGGGTGGACGCCATCTCCCCGGAACTCCGGCGAAAAGAGGCGATCCTGCACGATCGCCTGCGGGCGGCGGGGCGACTGCTCGTGGCCTTCTCGGGAGGCGTCGACTCGAGCTACCTGGCCTACGCCGCGCACCGCGCGCTCGGTCACGACGCGCTCGCCGTCACCGCCGACTCGGCGTCCTACCCCCGCAGCCATCGCGACATGGCCGAGCGGGTGGTGGGCGAGTTCGGTATCCCCCATCGCTTCGTCTCCACGGCCGAGCTCGACAGCGAGAGCTATCGCGCCAACAACCCCGACCGCTGCTACCACTGCAAGACCGAGCTCTTCGACGTGCTCGACGGGCTGCGCCAGGAGCTGGGCTTCCGCGCCGTCGCCTACGGTGTGAACACCGACGACACCGGCGACTTCCGGCCCGGTCACCGCGCGGCGTCGGAGCACGAGGTGCTCTCTCCCTTCCTCGACGCCGCCCTCTCCAAGCAGGAGATCCGCGCGCTCTCGAGCGCCGCCGGGCTTCCCACCGCAGAGCTGCCCGCCTCCGCGTGTCTCTCGTCGCGGCTGCCCTACGGCACCCGGGTCACGCCGGAGCGGCTCCGCCAGGTCGACGAGGGCGAGGAGCGCCTGCGCGCGCTGGGCTTCCGGCAGGTGCGACTGCGCCACCACGGCCCGCTGGCGCGGGTGGAGGTCGCGCCGGAGGAGCTCCCGCGGGCTCTCGACCCGGCCACGGCTCGCCGCATCGTGGCGGCGCTCAAGCCGCTGGGCTTCCGCTGGGTCTCACTCGACCTCGAGGGCTACCGCACCGGCTCGCTCAACGAGGTGCTGCCCCTGGCCGACCCTGCGCAGAGCCTTTCTTGAGCCCCACCGGCTCCGCGTGCGCCCCGCCCATCGCGTGCGAGGGCGCCCCCCGCGATCTCGGACTCGATCAGGGGCGGGGCTGCGGGCATGCGCTGCGCGCGCGCTTCGGGCGCCGGACGTCGCTGCGCCGGCTGGCCCTCCGGGCGGGCTGGGTCGGCCCCCGCACGCGTCGCATCGCGCGCGACCTGGCGCGTCACTTCCCGCACCACGCCGAGGCGCTGCAGGGCCTGGGCGTCGGCGCCGGGGTTCCGACCGCCTGGCTCGTCGACGAGCTGGCGGGCGAGGTCGAGAGCGAGGGCGTGCGGCGCCCGCTCGCCGTGGCGACCGGGCCCGGGCTGCTGGCGCGCGGGCTCGAGGGCCCCTGGCTGTTGCGCCGCTCGACGCCCGAGGGTCTGTTCGCGTCGCTCGAGCTCACCCGCCCCTGGCTCGCGCACGCGCTCGCGGGGGTGAACGAGCGGGGCCTCGCGCTCGCGGTGCTGGCCGCCTCGACCGAGCCCTTCGGTCGCTGCGCGGCGCCCGCCGTGCTCCTCGCCCAGGACTGCCTCGAGCGCTTCGAGGGCCTGGAGGCGGCGCTCGAGTGGTGCAGCAGCCGCCCTGCCGGCGGCCGCGCCCTGCTCCTGCTGGCCGATGCCCGGGGCGAGGTGGCGGGCCTCGAGGTGGACGGCGGGTCGCGCCGCGCGCTGCGCCCCTGCGAGGGTCGGCTCGTCTCGGGCGGAGCGCCCGGGGCGGCGGGCGAGCTCGACAAGCGGCTGGCGGAGGCGCCGCCGGGCGATGTCGAGTCGCTCGCGGCGGCGCTGCCGGGCGATGTCGAGTCGCTCGCGGCGGCGCTGCCGGGCGCGGCGGTGGCGGTCGACGCGCCGGGGCGGCGGCTCTTCGTCGCGGGCCGCTCCGTCGGCCTATGACGCGAGTCGACCCTTCTCGCAGAGCGGCACCACCGCCGCGGCGTCCGTCGTGACGGTGAAGAAGCCGCGCGCCTCGGCGTCGTCGAAGCGCTCCGCGATGGCGCGGTCGATCTGGGCGAGCAGGCAGTCGAAGAAGCCCTGCGTGTTGAGCAGCACCACCGGCCGGTGGTGCAGGCCGAGCTTGCGGAAGGAGAGGATCTCGGCGAGCTCCTCGAGGGTGCCGTAGCCGCCGGGCAGCGCGGCGAAGGCGTCGGCGCGCTCGTCGAGGCCGGCCTTGCGCGAGCGCATGTCCTCCACCTCGTAGAGCTCGTGGAGCCCGAGGTGGTGCACGTCCTGCTCGATGAACTCGCGCAGGATCACCCCGCGCACCTCGCCGCCCTCGGCGAGGGCGCCGTCGGCCACGGCGCCCATGAGCCCGGTGCGGCCCCCCCCGTAGATGAGCGTGTGGCCGTGGCGGGCGATGTCGCGGCCCACCTCGCGTGCGGCGTCGAGGAAGGGACTGGCCACCCGGCGGCTGGAGCCGCAGAAGACCGCGATCCTCACGTCGCGGCCGCGCTCAGCGCCGTCCTCGCGGCCGTCGCCGCCCGCCACCGCCGCCTCGCCCGCCGCGTCCGCCACCCCGCCCGCCGCCGCGTCCACCGCTGCGGGAGGCCCGGGGCGGGCTCGCTTCCGGGGCCGGTCCGGCGGGCGCCTCGCTGACCGTGGTCTCCGGGCGGTGCTCCACCGCATAGGCCGCGCAGATCGCGGCGAGGTCGCGCAGGCCCTCTTCGGAGCCCGCCATCGCCTGCACGATGGGCAGGTAGCGCTCGACCTTCTCGAGCCGGTCGCGCTCCCGGAGCGCGACC
>JAAUYK010188774.1_pt1 | contig 12468 bp, 4 predicted proteins | sample 7278021 | NCBI WGS metagenome assembly JAAUYK01 (sample SAMN14350223, study PRJNA611818) | marine sediment metagenome | isolation source: surface marine sediment (1.8m) | place: French Polynesia: Moorea | collected 2018-08
CTCTAAAGGTCTTAATTGCTGATTTTCGTTTCTCGGCTGTAGTACCCTCTCTTATGTGACTTTGACCCTATAATATATTTTTGCCTCAAAATTGGGGGAAACGAGAAAATCCTACGACGTGCCCTATTCGACCTCTGGTTGCTGGCAGCACGCAAAAATACATTAATATTACATGTTTTGGCTACGAAAACATACAACTTTAGATCACACGGAGCGGACATGATCGCGTTTACGTACGTCGTGTTCGCGGATTTACACTGTAGCTATAGCTATAGCCCAATCTTGAAACCCGTCTTCCGCATGCGTAATCTTTCCGAGTAGCGGATGAACGTAAGCTGGACCACTCATCGATGTTAATCCGAGGAGACGGGGCCGCTCTGACTAAGTTTCGGTAACTACATAGCTAGATCCTTTGGTTTAACCCACACAATGCTTAAGAGGAGGCTAATACCTTTCTAGCTATCTTCATATTTTTCTACGAACAAGTTTTTCCATGGCCAACCAAAAGCAGCATAAAATGTTCTTAGGTTGTATTTTCGTCATTGAATGCCATTTATTAAGAGATTTTCCACTAACATCCGTAGCAACTCTGCTTCATTTAACGCGTACGTGTGAGTCTAGCTCTTGCTCTTCTAAAGCAAGCCCTCGTTTTGCCGGTCCTCCTCCGTCTCCCACACACATTCTACACACACACACTACAAAGCGTACGCAAGCACGCAGGCGCGTCGACGCCGCCGACTCTATGGAGAGCCACTATAGCCGGCTTTTACGCCGGCCCCGCTCGCTTGTTCGCTCGCTCGCTCGCACGCTCTCCGCTCTCCTCTCCCCTCTCCTAGCTGCAGACAGCACACCCACGTACACGTACGTACGTACGTTGAGAAGCCGGTCGCTGACTATAGCTAGTGTGTTCGGTCCGCCAGAAAATTCAGTTCGCTCCCGCCTGTCTGAGGGTACGGAACGCGCACATCACTACCGCAACATCTTGATGCTAAGAAGTTCATCTTTCGACTCTTCTGCGACGACCCCACCGACCATGTCCAGCCTAGTGGAGACGACGGTGGCCGTGGCCGCAAGCTTTGTCGTCAGGCCGCCCACGAAGCCGTGCTTGAAGCTTCAGCCTTCCACGAGACGGTTCAGCGATTCTGCTGGGTAAGTGTATATAATATGAACTATAGCAATTTGGAAGGTGGACGCCGTTCTTTGAGCCCGTGCACCTTCATTAACAATCCTACCGCCTCTACATAGTATATCAACAGCGCGTTAATTAATACAAATCCATTCTTTTACAGATCCCCCAGTCTGCCCAAGAACGACTCCCTGGACGACGTGAGCAGCACGGTGAGCTGCTGCAGCCTCTACTCGGCGACCTCTGCCTCCGACTCGTGCTCGCTCTCCTCCGACGCCGGCAGCATGCTGAGCAGGAAGAGCGTCAGCTTCGCCGACTCGATCGGCGAGGACCTCTGCCACGTGAAGCTGTTCTGCAAGGACCTCGCCGAGTACGAGTTCGAGGCCGCCGACGACCACGAGGAGAGCTGGTCGAGCAAGCTGTGGCGGTGGCAGATGTACCCCACCGAGTGCTCCGACGACGGAGAGTGGTACGTCGGAGGAGGCTACGACGACTGCGAGTTCAGCCTCGGAGAGCTGGACGTCGACACCTACCTGGAGGACGTGCTCGAGGAGGAGGAAGACGAGTATGATGAGGAGGACGAGGAGGATAAGGAGGAGGAGGCGCAGCTGTTTGTCGTGGAGCCGCCGAAGCCGGCGCCTAAGTCTACGGTGATTGTGCCCACCTTCCTCAGTCCGGTCGACCTGCCGTCGTACTCGGAGAAGCTGCAAGAGCACGGCGTCATACTGGAGACTGTGAGTGTCAGCGAGGAGGGCCTCATCGCCGGCTGCATCCGGCTGTCGGAAGCCGCTATTGAGGACGACAACGAAGTGATCGTAAAGTATTCGACGGACGGCTGGAAGACGTCGGACTCGCTGCGCACGCGGCGAACGCCCGACAGCGGCTTCGAGTTCGAGATCGACGCGAGCCGGCTGCGCGCCGGCGACGACCTTGAGATCGTGGCCGCCTCCGGGGACCTGGTCGACGACAACCGGGGGCTGAAGTACCGCTTCATCTGCAAGAACCGGCCAAAGTTCCAGCCGGGAAAGTCCCTCTGGTGATCGAAGCAGTTACCATGCATGCACCAGCCAGCCCTCGTCGTCTGTGATATCGAACAAGTCATCCTGGTGAAGAATACTATATTGGATTGGACCTGACCAAATACGATTGTGATGTACCTACCTAGTACACTCCTCGCAGATTCACGCAGTTTATATCTACATATGTATGAAGAAACCTCCCCGTGTACCATACTCGATCGTGTACGTACCCCGGTTGTCGATCGCCACGTGCTGCGCTCTTATGTACGCGCATGCATATCTATACACGTAACACTTATAAATATTAACTTGCGCAATACTAAACGAACTCCACTGTACGTTGGCGCCGTCGAGAGCCGCATCTATGGTACATATGTCGGTGTGCTAAAATAAATACGTAATCGCTACTACTACAACACGCACGGACTTCCTTTGATTACTTTCCGCCGGGTGTCCAATTAAGAAGCTTCTCGCGAAGAGTTGCATGACCTACCTACGTACCGCGGACAGTCAGTGTTTCGAGCGAGAGTACGTATTTGGCCGGTTGAGAGTACGGACAGATTGTAGAGCTCTCCCTAGCTTGCTAGCAGTTCAGCAGCCCCGAGTATTGACCTCACCTTCTTTCACTTCGGGCGTGGCATTGAGGCGCTCGTAACTCTCAGGAAAGGGTTGACGGCTTTGGGCACGCATCCATCTACGGCAGCAGGCATTTGAAAGTGTTATCTCGTTCGAAAAGTTCATTGGAATATAATCTTCGTGTATACGTAGTGAGAGGGTTTCGCTCTCTCGATCGTCCATGAAAATGAACTGCGAGGGGGAGAATGAGCGTTGTAATGGAGCTGCAAAGAAAGTGACTTTTTGCCCTTGCGTCGACGATAATTGAAATTGAAGCGAGATGCAGTTCAACTTCTCTTTCCGCTACCGCGTTCACCCTGAGAGACGGAGACGGCCTTCCGAGTGTTTATGCACACTGCCGGGAATCGTGAGAGGGAAAGAAAGACGGAAGGAAGAGACCCCCGAGACCGCTAACGAACGAACGACCTTTATCAAGGAGAGGCCAACGACTGTTGCGGGGAAAAACTCTTTGCCCAACCTTCTGTCGATATTCAAAGCAACAATTCAGCCTAAGGACTGAGTTAATCCGTGAATAAGATTTGCACGGTGGCAACGCCGATGGGAGAAGCCGCCGCCGCGACGATTATATAATGCGGCGCCGACAAGGCCATAACATGCGCGAGCAGAGAGGGAGAGCAGAGACTCTAAACGCCGAGCAATTCTCTCGTCTTCGAAGCACAAGCTTTATCGTCTGACTGAAACTCGGCGAGATTAATGAGCTAAACTCTACTTTCATTATGCCACGTATCTTCTGCATGCCGCTCAGATTAAACAGAATATGTACGTTGAAAATGCGCTTTAAACGGTACAGTCACCGAATGAGAGCAAGTCTCTCCTTACTGCTTTCCGGCTGTCTCTTTTTCTCTGAAGCTGCACGTTCAAGACGGCAAGAATGCTCTTGGTGTCTCGCCAGGAAACTTTTTGGGGCGAGCAGACAGCCAGTCCATCCGCCTCTACCGAACGTACACGTCGCGTCCTCTTTTTCCACTTTCTCCATGTACGTACGCACACAAGAACTGGAGCTTGCTAGCTGGGCGAAAAAAATGCCTCCGCTCACGGATCAAGAGTTTTTTGTCCCCCGATTAATTGGCAGAGGTCAACGATCCGCGGAACAACGTTCGCTGTAATTAATGGCCTATCCGCGCAATCGATTCAGCAAAGGCGTTAGTTTAACCGGTCCATTGTTGTGAGGACTGTGGCTCTGACGCCTTTAACTACAGCGACGCCTCGCACTCCCCTCAGCATGCTGGACTATTTCTCGCTTTTCCTCCTCCTCGTGGCATTCTCGTTGCGCAGCTAGTAAATGTACGAGTTCGTCGGAGGAGGAGCTAGGCGAACAAGTGCGAGACATGCAGCGTAAGTGGAGCACCTTTTTATCGCACGCCGCCGCCGCGCAGGGGAAGGAAACCGCTGCGGGAAGGAAGAACTGCGCAGAAGCGTATGTGCATATATGCGATGGACGGTCCGCGGCAGTATGAGGAAAAACGCGCCTCACCTATTCGTTATACTTTTGCACTCGGAGTTGAAAGGTTAGAGAGAAGCCCTAGCTACTATAGGGTGTGACGTTGGATCTCAATTTTGCACCTCTCTCGCTACCTCTCGCCCATCCCTCCTACTATCTCCTTTGTCAGTTTCGCATTTGTCTCGCCAGACAAGACGGCGTGAGGACGTTACGCCGCGACGTTCGATTCTGGCAGACGCAATTAGAAAACTGCCAAAAAGCTCAACTTCATTATACGCACGATGAATTGAATAGTGCATAGTACTCTGCAGTGAGATTCTAAAGAACTGGAGGCCGGTGCGGTTATGACTCATAAATCGGTCTTCTGCAGCAGCCCGCATCATGTGTGCTAAAACACGTGTCATATATAGCCTGTTGCATAACTTTGGCCAACGCGATCTGTTCTCCGTCGAAATATTAGACATATTAGACTCGAGCGAAGTTACAAGACACGCTTATGACACCCGGCTGTCAACCCTTTCTTATGTTTACTGTCAGCTTGTATACCAGAAATTGGTGCGTGTGTTCCAGGAACATCTGGCGAACACTCGATCGAGACAGACAGACAGAGGAGGCCTCAAGTGAGACAGACAGACAGTTCGGGAAGACGAGAAGAGGGGCGTTCGCGGGTATGACTAACGCACTTTTTTCGTCGACAGTAGCAGCATTTTGCCCTGGCAACAAACACACACACGAACGAACAGTCGGTGGATCGATCGATCGTATAGCAGGAAAAAACAGTCATATGATCGGAACTCGCCCGGGGCGCAGCTAGATGAAATTTGACTCGCGTTTTCGATCCGCCAGCTATTATCGGCCGGCTGCGTACACGTACACCGCGATTTTTCGACGATGAATGAGTTCCACGTAGCTTCTGTCTTTCCTGCATTCCAATGAATGTACGGAGAACAATTTTGATCAGTCGAAACGTGCAGTCACGCACAGGAATATTGGTTTGGCCTTTCAAGATTGAGCTCCGTAATTACAAGTAGCAGCATTTCTGCATAAGTATATGCGTACACATATCGCTTAATGTTTTAATCGCCCTAGGTTTGCTCGTATAATCAGACATTCAAGGTTATTCGATTGTCCTTTCTGTTGCTGTGGTAAAAACACTGGGAGTACGCGTATGTACAGTATTCAAGGCCATAATCCGTACACACCGGAGTGTACGTACTACATATACGACGCCCAGTAAGTCTATATCAGCTAGCATTGATATGCATACAATCACATGTTGTATCCATCGCGCGATTTCATTTGAATCATCAGTAATTCAAGGCCATTTGATTTGACCTTCTTATCGGCAAAAAAACACCACACCCATGGCTGTTTCTCACCTTCCAATTCCAGCCGAGCACAGCCAGTTAAATAGATTTATTATAAGACTACGTATATCGATTGAGTGGCCCCTCCCGTCTATCTTATCGTCTATGTAGTTCTGCAAGTGAGACTCGACGCGCAATGTCCTTGTTTACTGTCCTTTAATACGCGGGCAGGACTCACGGGTCTGTGTGTCTGTCTGTATTGCTTCGCTGCAATGGCGTTCATGTCAGGTGACCTTGCGAGAGGCCTTGGGCGGGCCAGCGCACATAACCTGGGCCCAAGTAGAAATCCCTTTAGTGAAGATAAAGTGGGATTCGCGAGGCCGTTTTGCAGCCACGGGGAGCCCCAAAAAGTGGGTCACTGTGTATGCGAGGCGACGGCGAAAACGCCTAGAATGCAAATGGTGGCCCGAGCTGTGACTTTTTTATGGCGCTCGCCCGCTCCATTTAAGGCCTCGGGGGCGCGACTGCATTAACAATGCATGGAGAAAGGAAGGAGGAGGGGCGCGGCGGCGTCTTTCTTTGCACTAATTTCATTGAGCTGAGTCTGCCCTTCTGAAGATCCCTCCCCCTATCGTGATGTATGCAGCAGGCGTGCTAGGCTGGCAAACCCTTTTCGCTCCAGTTAATTTTGCAGTGCGGGCTTCGCAGCCGCCGACGCAGAAGCCCTTTCTACACTTTGTTATATTCCCCCACATTACAAGGCCCCGCGTCCGGCCGGCCGGCCGACTCAAGGCCTCCTCTCTTCATTCTTCCGTTGAAGGCCGTCTGGCGGCCTGGCCTGGCTACGCACCCGACCGAGTTGGGCGCCCAATTGATCGGCCTTGGGCGCATCAAAGAGAGGAGGATTTGGGGGCCGTTGTCTGGCCGCACGTATTCTTGGAATTTTGCAAGAGTGTGAAGATATGCACCTTAATATTACCCGGAACTTCGCTTTATACACATGACGTACAGATATGAAGAAATCATGCGTCTGTCCGTCCGCGCCCGAGCGGGCAAACATGAATGTTCACACACATACGTAGTATAGTAATAGAGATGATCCACGTCAATGCTGACGCGCCGAGTCCTACTCAGGTGGACTCAATTTCGGGAAGCTTATCTCGATCGGTTAGTCTGCTACACATCGCATCAGGCAGGTGGGTCGGCTGTCAAAGCTTACGCCATCCACGCGAGTGCACAAAATGCACCTCGCTAGCTGCTCTCTAATTGATTGAGTGCGAGGTAGGCCTCGGCCCATTTGTGCTCTACGTAAGGAGGACTTTCCTGTCTCAAAATAGCGGTCTCGCGGGGATCCAAATATAGCTGAGCTTTCACAGCGGGATTGACGTAGAAGGCCCGTACACACGATTGGCCAACAAGATATGATCGGGCCCGGTCTAATTTTAGGTCGGTCGGGCTCCACTTCAGCAAAAACAAATCCAAGGTTATTAGGCATTTGTACATTGCGTACTCTATAAATATATATTTAATTGCGATGTATTAATTGCCCTACGTATAGTGTAAATTCGCTACTTTCTAATTACACCAGAGATTTTTCATCGGCGCATATACGGAGATAATTTTTAACAGTAATGCGTAGAAAACTTGCTCGTTATTGCCTTTAACACGTAATGAACGCATACGACGCCCCCTGTCCCGCCTGGCTGCTTTCATAATTCATTATCGATTCGGTGACCCGGCCGCATGACGGACGGACGGACGAAACAACTCACCTGCTCCGGCCGCTCGGGCCTTGCAAACCGGCTCAAACCGGTTATAACAGTCATGCAAACGGACGGACGACGGACGCGCGTACGTACGCGTACGCGACTCCTTTGCCGGCCTGCGCCTACTTCCCTTCCTGCAGCGCGCACATATGAACTAGGATTGCCCTCCCTGAATCCTTTAACCTTATTTTATTCTCACATATGCGTATATAAAGTTGGAATCAAATGTGTCATCGAATGTTTTTTTTTCACATACGTACGTATACAAAGGTGAATTTATCATATCGGAACCCTGATTTGTAAAAGGCCTTTCCTGTCGAAGTATTGCTCCCATTTGAGAGCTCAGAGCATTCATAGCAAAATAAAACTACGCATTTCCCTTGCGTAATAAACTTTTGAACTCGTCAAAAAAAGTTTATGACATAGGACGGGAACTGCCTTTGAAAGAAAACTGCTTTCTCGCAAGTGTTCGCTCGCCATATACTCGTAAGTGAAGAGAGGTATTGTGGCCTCCTCTCGTATAGCAACAGTAGGTGTGTCATTTAGAAAAGAGGGCTTCCTAATGAAAGAAGGCCACGAAACGACCCCATTCGCGCACGTACGTACCTTTCTTTCAATCTGTCTCACTTTTGAATGTGAATGCAGTAATGGACCCCTTGTTTCGCGTGCTGTCCTCCTCTCCTTTCTCTTCCTGCCCTGCTCCAATCGTCATCGCAATCCAATTTCGAACGAATGTGGAACGACAGATCGAGCAAACCGCGAGGAATGAATGTAGTCCACTTTGATGTCGTAGGCAGGAGTGCGATTTGTACTATACGTTTAGCTTTCAAGTTCTAATCAACGGTTACGGAATGTGGTTGCTAGACAGGTAGGTCTACGTATGATCGAGTTCTGTCTGTCGGCCAAGAAAAAGTGGGGCAGACCATATTGAGGAGAAGGTCCCCGCCGACTGTCTCGTTCGACTTACCTGTCTAGCTTTCAAGACGTTTGAGGCCTATAGGTACGGGAATGTTGGGCGTGAAAAAACTTACTGCTCTTACACTTATTTATTCCGTCTCCTAGGCATTTTTTTGCCTTATTCCAATCCCAACCCCAACCCCAAGCGATGCCCCGAAGGCCCAAATATGGCGCAGAAAATTCCAGCTAGACTCGAATCTATCTCGGTCTCGCCGTCCGTCTGAAGTGGGAAAATCCTGCTCCGCGTGCTGCATGCATGCAGGTGCTAAACCGCACGCACTCCTCTGAATATTGCGGGCGGCAATATGTTGCACTTGATTACCTTTAGCAGGAAAACCCAATTCCCGGAGCGCCCCCCTGAAGGAAGGCTGACTCATTCCGAAAAGTTTCCGCTTGCTGTCTTTGTGTCCCTCGCTTAATAATGAATGGCGGCTATACTGTGTCTCTTCGCGTGGGGGGAAACGCTAATTGGAGATCCTATTTCTTGCCTAATGCACATTACATGTAGGTGACACCTTCATGGCACGGAGATCGAGCATTTTTGGATCAGGATGAATGCCATATTCACTTTCGTATACGGCAATCCACGTAGTGTTTAAGCAATTACGGGAGAAGAAGCCGAGCCTACTATACTCATACGTCTTGGCGAAAAGTGCATTTTTCCTCGTAGCTAAAAAAGGTGCGCTAGGTCCGCCTACTTGACTGTCGACAATGTTACTTCGCACTTTCGTTAGATCGAATTGCAATGAGGCCTAACTTAAACACGTCGACTTGTATGATTTAAGCAGCCATAAGTTAATTGTGTGTCAAAGACGGTTACCCTGAATCTTCTGGGTCAAGCCACATACGAAAGAGGATAAACACAAACCGTACATAGATAGAATGTTCGTTCGTACGTTCATCTGTTGTCTGCATTGATCAATTCCATACAACGTAGATTTATAACCCACACAATGCCCAGCAGCGTCTAGAAATACCAACGGGAAAACGGAGGCCACTCTATACGCAGTTCATCCTGTTTGAATGGCCAAATATGCGTAGTAGGGTGACCCAAGTTGGTCTCCTCTAGTTGTATACATATTTCTCTTCTCTTCGAAAGCGTTCTTAATCATCCGTATAACATACTAATGCAACCCTAGATTTACGACCGAGTTAGAGGTTCCTGGAAGCTAGGCAGTGAGGTAGGTAGGTGCCTTCTGCATCGGACAGCCAGCTACGTATAGCCGGCCATCTCTCCTGCATGCATGGAATGGAATGGGATGGAACGATCGAGGCTGGCACGCTGCATACCCTCCGGCCGGCCGGCCGGCGTCGGCCACGTCTGGCAGTGAAAGGAGACGGGGAGGATCGAGGTCGTCCAGGGGTGCTATATGTATATACGAAAATGAAAATTCCATTGTCTAGAAATTATAAGCTCCTAACGGTGCGGTAATTACGTAAATTTCTTTCCCAGAACTGCGTTCTACTAGAAGTGGGCTACGAAGGCCATCTTGGGCCCGAGGCGTCGAAGCGCGAGACAAATGAGATGAGATGGGATTCCTCGGCTGTATCGCGTTGTTCGTGCGTGCGTACGTGGCAAGAAGAAACGAGACGTAGTAAGGCAATTCGAGCTTATTTGAAGGTCACGGCAGTTGATAATCGTCCCTAATTGTTGCCGGGTAAGGAGAAAAAGGTTCTAGCGTTTCAATTAATCAATGCTGGCTGCTGGTGGTGGCCTTCTAGGTGCAATGTACTTATACAAGGCCGGGTGGACAAGCACCCATTAGGAATCAAGGCTCCATCTCGGTCCGTGAATGTCAGCGAGTAATCAGTCAACGCCGCCGAGCAATTATTCATGCGCTAGCTGTCTGGCTGGAAAGGAAGAGAGGGAGGGAGGGGAAGCCGAGACAAAGAACTTTGTCCGAGACGTGGGTGCGCCAGTACTCCATAACTGCGTACTTCGCATACAACTACGCATTACATATTACGCACTGATTAGATATATTCCTAGATTTTAATTATCTCAGTGCAATAAAAGGCAAGTCGTATTGGCTCATGCGTATTGCTCGGGCGCGGATTTTCTGATAAACTGCTGACTTGAGTGTGTCCAATTCCCGGTGTTTATCATCCGCCGCAAGCGTCGCGTCGACGCAGACTTTTGTAGTTTAGGCGTCAGTGGATTTCATGGCTTGCTAAGCTGGCCGGGGCAAGTAATCAATGCGTATTACACGCAGTATTAAACGGAAAGCGCACGTATGTAGATATAGTGCCCTCAAAGCGGGTACAATCTGGACTTGATTGCTTTCGCTTAGTCCTCCCTTCATCCACCCATCCATCCATCCATTCGTTCCATTCATGCCGACCCCAGACCACCTAGAGCTGGGCTTAACCTGCATTACAAATAGGCAGAGGTGCCAACTAAATTGTGTATATTATGACGCGAGTTTAACAATATTTCTTCATGGCATACACTATACTCCGAATGCGTACTGTATCCGGGCAAACCTGAACTATGACAACACAGCTGCGCATTCGAGCTAAAAATAGAGCTCCAGCTACTTGGAGCGAGCTAGAGCGAGGCAAAAGTATGCCACGATCGAGTAACATCACACATGCTGTCGAACAAGGCGCGCGATCGTACGTCGTTTCTTCATCTCACGAGCACATTCCACTTCGGAGCGGCGGTGTCTTGTTCGCGGAATATTCCACAGCGTTACGTCGGCGGCTTAAAATGGCGAAAAATATTTGAGGCGCGGACAAGCTAATTGTTTCCTGCCCTCCTCTCTCTCTCCTCCCTCTCTCCCTCAAGGCGGCTGTGACCCACATTTCTCCCGCCAGTCAGTCCGTCACTTCAGCCTCCCCCGCCCGCGGCAATGTTTTCGATCCTGTTCTGTCGCGTCGCGTCGCAACGCCTTCAATTGAACACTCGCTACTTTATTATAGCACTTAAGGCATAGATTTGTCTCATACTTGAACCTAGGGCATACCCTCCCACAATATATATCTTGGAGGCGTTTTTTACAAGTATGTCATCCGACTTTTCCTTGGCTTTGCGGGCCTAATATTGCATTTCCAATCTGGCGCCCGCTCTCCACAGAGCTTCCCTTATCAACCTCAATTACGCCTTGATCCAGCCATAACTGGATTAAAGCGGTTAGAAACAGCGATCGGCAGAGGAAGAGATATAGACGAAGCCGATCGTGCGAGCGACCGAGCGACCGAGCGAGAAAGAGAGAGATAGCGATTGCAAAGCATGACAAAATCGCGCTTTAGGAACGAAGCAATCGGGTTTCATAAACGACGAAGGTTGAGTAAATTGAAGAATACAAGGTCAGAGGTGCTATACGGTGAATTAAGACACACACGTAATTAAGTCATGAAATCGAAAAGAATGGGGAACAAACATACAGTTCACGATTCCGTTGCCATGTCTGCCTCAGCAAGATTATATTGGACGCTTTACGTGAAGAAAGAGCGAGGAGCTAGCTGGCTGTCGGCAGATTATTTTCGTAAATCAGTAGGCAAGCAAGGCAGGTAGGTAGGGTAGTGCAGCGGGGGGCAATTGACGGACGACGGAAAGCTCTATCTGCAGTCAGGCTGCAGAGCCTTTGGCCCACTTTCACAGCGGCGAGAAAAAAAGTGCTCAATTACGCGAAAGTAATATCGAGAGGTTAAGGTCTCATCCTAGCGTCATATTAAGTGTATCTTGTATTTTATGAGGACCCAGGACGGCAACGCGATTTCAGGTCGTCTTCACCTTCAGCTCTGATGATTGACTGTTGCCAAAGACAGCAAGCGGCAGGGAGAGGGAGAGGGAGAGAGGGACGCGGGGGGAGGGAGGGAGAGAGCAGCGCGCGGCGTAAGACGGGGCGCCGGGGAGTGGGGAAGAAGAGAGAAGAAAATCTGAGGGCAAAAAAGAGTGCGAGAGAGAGAAACGAGCAAGGGGAAGAGAGGAAGAAGAGAAAGGGAGACGAGGAAGAGATGGAGAGGAGCGAGAAGGGAAAACATGAGAACAGAGAGCCTTCATTCTTCTTCATTGCAAATCTCTAAATTGGTTCGCTCCCTCGAGATCGAGTGCATTAGAGTCTATTTCGAGCAGCAAAAGTACCGTACATAGCTTTTGAAGTCGGTCGTTCGGCGAAGTGGAAAACAATTAGCCTCGAAAGTTGAGGCGACCGAAAGTTTTTGCCCTGGGGATATGCACGCAGGAACAGCTTCGCACAGACGATGATGAGCA
>JAAUYK010219142.1_pt1 | contig 12466 bp, 10 predicted proteins | sample 7278021 | NCBI WGS metagenome assembly JAAUYK01 (sample SAMN14350223, study PRJNA611818) | marine sediment metagenome | isolation source: surface marine sediment (1.8m) | place: French Polynesia: Moorea | collected 2018-08
CCAGCTTATACTTGGCTAAAGGGGTGGGGCGGGATTGGGTACGTTTGAAGCCAAATACTTAAGCTCCTTAAATACGTATATGGTACATTTTTGTATGCATACGTACCTGTTTCGCCCCCATAGTCTCGTTTCCCACTCCCTCCCCCTTGTTGCCAAGTTGCCACTTGCTGCCGCCTGCCTGCCTGCCTGCCTGCCATTCAGGGTGCACGGAGCTGCCAGCCCGCCTGCCGCCGCAGGCCAGCCGAGAGTGACCGAGAGGGGCAACTACGAACTAGCCCCAGACTCACTTTGCATTCGCACGTGTCCATGCATAGCAACACCATAGAACACGTAGAAGAGACGTTTTAATACACTTATATGCGGAGCGTATACACGACGTTTGATCCTTTAAACACGTCTAGCATTTGGAGACAAGTACAACAAATACGACTTGAATGTAGCTGCATATATGTCGGAATTGAGGGAGGGCCATGCTTTTTTTTTCTTGCCTGACCCGCCGCCGCTAGGTCGTCTAAACGACCGACCGACCGACCGACAGTCAGACCGCTATACTTCCAATGTCAATGCCAATCCAACCATGTTGCCAACGTGTCGCGAGAATAAAGGCAAGGACGAACGGCGGAGGAAGCTCGAAGAGAAGCTAGGGAATAAGTTTACGTACATATTGTTATGAGGGCTGAGGATTAATGCCTTGCGAGGTGCTTCATAAGAAACCATCCTCTTACGTATGTGTAGATTAAATTTTTCATTGATTTAAAAGCTTTGTATCCGGGTGAACAACTCCTCATAAGTCATAGTTCTTTTATATATGGACATGTCCCATAAGCCTACATACTTAAAGCGTCTTCTAGCTGCGCGCCGGGTGGGGCCCGGGTGGGCCTAGCTGGACTTCCGGCTGCATCTGCCCGTTTTGTATGGAAATTAATGATGGACCCGGCGGCTAAAAGCAAGCGATGCGGGGTTTCCAAGAGCGATCGAGTGATCAAATGGGAGAGTGTACACCTGTGCATTTATGATGGTATAGTTGTAGTCGCGATCAAGTGCGCTAAGTCTTTTTAACTGCTTTGCATCCAACGAAACACAGCTGTGTACGGTACTGTGTGTAGTCGAATTTAGAAGGGCACACGCCTACAAATATAAAAAACGTACAATAAGTCATTGAAACGGCAATGCGGCGGCCATATTTTTTTTCGAGCACAGCGGTACTTGCATTTGAACGTGGCGCTCTCGCGTCACTAGCGATCTTGCAGCCGCGTAGCATAAACAAGTCCACCGGCGAGTCGGCGAGCCTCTAACGTTGTGGCAGTACCGAAGGGGAGAGCTTCGTGGCCTTGGCCGTTACCTGTCAAGGTCTAAACTCATTGAAAGAGACCTTTTCCCTTGGCATTGTACACGTACCATGTCTGTCACCCTGCACTGCGACCCCGGCGACATCAAGCTGGAGCTGTTCTGCGAGCAGTGCCCGAAGACGGCAAAGAACTTCCTCGCCCTGGCCGCTTCCGGATACTACGACGGCTGCAAGTTCCACAGGAACATCAAGGGCTTCATGGTGCAGACGGGGGACCCGACGGGCACCGGCAAGGGCGGCGAGAGCATCTACGGCGGAAAGTTCAACGACGAGATCAAGGACGGGCTGAAGCACAAGACCCGAGGCATCGTCTCCATGGCCAACTCGGGCCCGAACACCAACGGCAGCCAGTTCTTCATCACCTACGCCGCTCAGACCAGCCTCGACCTCAAGTACACCGTCTTCGGAAAGGTGATTGACGGCTTCGACACGCTCGACGCGCTCGAAAAGCTCGAGGTGGACGCCAAACATAGACCGCTGAAGGAGACCAGGGTCAACGCGGTCACCATACACGCCAATCCTTTCGCAGAGTAAGGTGCCAACGTATACAATGCGTCGGAGCGATCACCTAAGAACAAAGTGCCTGAGCGAGATTGTCACCAGCGCTGTGCGCGACCTAACCCGAGATGGCCCTAAGGTCGTGGCCGAATACTCGGGGCACCATCGCGACCCCGACATGCCCGTGCTAATGTCCGCAACTGCCTTCAGTAAATGTTACAATGCCGTGGCCAAATATCTATCTGAGCACGACTACGTCGGTCGCTTCGTTGGCCTCGGATTCACGGCCAGAAGCTCGTCCTACCTCTATCTGTACCCATCGATGCTGGCCGCTTTTGCCTGCAAAAAGATTCCCTTCAGCGTGGACATGGAAAGCCAGGCGGCCGACGATGTGTACGAAACGTTCCAAAGAATCGGCCTGCGAACTGTGATATGTGATTCGGACTACTATGACAAAGTTCATCGGGTGACCTCCTGTGTTTCGCATTACGACGTATTTACAGCTGAGGAACACTCGGGTCGCCTGCAAACTCCAAGCGAACAGGACTCTGAACTGTTTTCAGAGCTAACCGGCTCCGACCCTGCGTTTCTCGTCCAGACGTCGGGCACGACGAAGCCCAACGCCAGGACATTAATTCTCGTAACCGGGCGCTCCTTCCTGCCCAACTTTTTCGACTTCTTCGACGAATTTGATCTCAACGCCGACAGCAGGGTTTTCGCCGCCTCTCCGTCCACCTTCGATCCTTTCTACCTCGACTTGTTCCTCGCACTCTGCTCCAGTTCGCTGCTTCACCTCTCCAGCCCCGTCTGCAAGGCCAACTCCGACCTGTTTGCATCGCGGATACTCCAGAGGTCGCCGCCTACATTCATCCAGGCGACGCCTTCTCTGTTCAACAAGATTAGAGGTCACTTTACAGAGGAGAACGCTCCCAAGTATGTGGTGCTCGGCGGAGAGCGCTTTCCCAATATCGATGCCGGCTCCTTCCCCGCGGGGACGACCTTCTACAACGCGTATGGCGTGACCGAGATGTCCGTCTGGCAGTCGTTAGTGAAGGTGAGGGATCCCAGGAACGACGAAACGCCAATAGCGATCGTCAAAGGGGAGGAGGATAAGGAGAGGAGATTTTGCGACATGCGATTGTCCGACACGGCCGCGCGCCTCGTCATTAACGGCCAAATATGCGCGCGTGAATCGACCGAGGAGGGCGAGGTGGCCGTCTACTCGAGTAGGAGGCAATGCGAGCAACATCCGCAGGTCCCTGACCGGGATAGACCGCCGAATTTCGAAGGGATGCGAGGCCTGTACACTGGAGATCTCGGCGTCATTAGGTAAGCCGTACGACTCTTCCATCATCTATAGTAGATTCTGCACCTATAGATTTTTACTTTTAGGAACGGCATGCTTTTCTTCACACGGAGGCGAACGGACCACCACCTGAAGAGGAGCGGCAAGCGGTTCTCGCTGGCAGAAATGAGCGCCGCCGTCGAAAAAATTCTCGGTCCTTCGAGAGTCCACTGTTGCCTAATAGGGGATGAAATCAGCGGGGAGATCCAAGCGTTCATTGCTGGAGGTGGAGAATGGGATACAGATCAAGCCAAACTTCGATGCCTCGCGTCTTTGCCCAGCCACCTGGTGCCAAATGCATTTCATATCATAGAAGAATTTCCCATCACGGTGAACGGAAAAATCGATTCAGACAAACTGAAGCGGATCGCCACCAACGCTTCAGGTCGAAGTTCGATCCCAAATGATGAAGTAGACCTGGCTGCACTTTGGCAAAAGTATTGCGGCGTGCCACCTGTCCCAGACTCGAATTTCTTGACCGACGGCGGTGACTCCTTCAAGGCTGTGCAACTCGCTGGTGACGTCGTTGGCTCATGGGATGGTGCGACCGAAGCACCCCAATTATTAGAGAAGCTCATAGGCACAACGTTCAAGGATGTACAAGAATACTTATTGCACATTAAGGAGAAGACCTATTTCGAGAAGAATATTCCGATAACGAATAATAGTAACCACAACGATGGCAAGGGGCGAGTTTTACCTATCCCTAAAGACGCCACCATCAATCTTTCTGCTGAGGGTCCAAAGGAGCAGTGGCGCCACCACCTCTTCAAATGCGTCGACTCTGCTCCTCTGATCGTCGGCCGGGTCGACGGCGGATTCACGGTGTTTGCTGGCTCTCACTCCGGCCACTTCATCGCCGTCGACCTGCAGACCGGAAACCTGGAGTGGAGCGTACAATTCCAAGATGATCCGCCTAAAGGCGAAAACGTAGGGGAGCTAAAGAGGAGAAATAGGTGCCGGATCGAGGCCACCGCCTCGCTGTCTACAGACTTGAAAAGGGTCTTCGTGGGATGCAGCAATTACTATCTCTACTGCCTCTCGGCTACGACCGGCGACATCCTCTGGAAGTTCCCTACTGGCGACGCTTTGAAATGTACTCCCACCGTGATTCATCAGCTCCAGAAAGCGGACAGGCTAATATTTCCATCCTATGATAGACATCTCTACTGCATCAGCGCCCCCGAAGACGGTTCGGAGCCTTCTGAAGTGTGGCGCGCTGGCCTCCTCAACTCTCTGTGCCTGGCTCGGCCGCTGATCGCGCCGGATGAGCCTCAGACCTGCTTCGTGGCCACCGCCAAGGGCGACCTCATCAGTCTAAGATCAGAAACAGGCGCTTTCCGTAAGGTACGCTCCGGCCTCGGAGGACCCATTTTCGGCACCCCCGCCTTCGTCAACAGTATACTCGTCGTTCCTGTCATCATTGGGGGCCAGAGCGGGGCCGATATCGTTGGAATCGATCCCAACCCCCTGGACACATTGTGGACGTACAGGGTAAAAGCCCCGGTCTTCAGTTCCATCGTCCCCACTCCGCCGACAGACTCCGGCGTCGCTCTGGTCTTCTCCTGCCACGGGGGAAAGGTCCATGCTCTGACCGGGGATGGAGGGCCAGTGTGGCAGTCGGAGCATCGAGGGAAAGTGACGGCCACGCCTCAAATCGTCAGAGTGGACAGCGCCTCCTCGGTGTCTGCCTTTGGCGAACTGGCCGTCCTTAGTATGGGCAACACCAGCGACGTCCGCCTCACCGACCTCTCCTCGGGCGCCTCCACCTTGCTTCTCGACGTCGGCGACTCCGGTAAGGAGCTCACATTCGCTCCTGCAGTGGCATGTTGCGAAAGGATTGTACTCGGAATGCGAAACGACTACATATACTGCTTTCAAACCTAATAAAGTGACAGCAAATGTATCTGGACTACGATTTGTATTTTGTCCCTAGCGCCAAAACGGCACGAAAATCGGCGTGTTCTCTTTGTACCGCTTGTACTCCTCCAAGTTGCCCCACTTCTTATCAGCAGCCTTCTCCAGAAGGGGGATGCCAGACAACTTCGTAATGAGGAGGTGTATGGCGACCGGGCACAGGACCGCCAAGTACTGCCAGCCACGGAAGACGGACGATGCCGAGATGTAGAGCCCAGCCCAGAGCATGATTTCGCCAAAGTAGTTGGGGTGACGGGAGATGGACCAGAGTCCCGTCTTGATGAACTTGTCCTTGTTCTCTCTGTTCGATCTGAACATGCTCTTCTGGAAGTCAGCCACAGTCTCGATCACGAATCCAAGGCCCCAGAGACCCCAGCCAATGTAGTCCTGAGGTCCCAGGGGAGGGTTTCTCGTGGACTCATTGAGCATGAGGGTGGGAAGCAGGCAGATATAGACCCAGAGTCCCTGCAGTGTCCAGAACTTTAGGAATACCATCGGCTTCTCCTTGGCGACTCTGAACCGCCTGTCCTCGCCGGCCTTGAGGACGCGGATGAAGAGGAACATGCCGAGTCTGAGGGCCCACGTGACGATCAGGTGCGACTGCACAAACTGACGCATCGTCTGCTTCTCGCAAAAAGAGTGGAAGCTCAGCATGGACATGGTCACGAAGGTCACGGAGCCTGCAATAGAACATAACGACATGCTTATCCACGACTGGAATTAAATAACTTTTTTCCAGCCGTACCTGTCAGGTCGTAAAACTTCTCCGTTTTGAGGACTGTGGCAAACGCCCATCCCGCCCACTGGATCCCCATGTTGCCGAGGAAGATCCTGGCGTAGTTGTTCGACATCACGCTCCAGAGGATGGCCGATATGATGATCAACTGACAGGAGCTGCCTCAAAGTACGTTTTGTACGTATACTATAGCTAGGTGATTAAGGTTTTCGACGTCAGAACGCATGCATCGCCGTAAATTGTTTCCCCGGTCCGGTCGATAAGCAGCGGCGGGATTCATTAGCTAGTAGGTCCTTGTGCACTTGAACAATGCCGATGGCAATCACCGATGGCATATCCTTGGACCCTATCTCTAATATTATCGTCCGTGTTTTGAAAACTGCCGCTAGCCTGCGCCGCCAAAAAGTAACAGCCAAGACAGAAACAGAATTACAGAAAGAAAGTTAAGAAACTTCAAGAAAAGAAAGAAACATAAACGTTTTCCATTTTCCAATTACGATGGCTCCCCGGAGCAGCGACCCCGCCTCCGTCCCGCCCGTGGACGTGAAGGGCATGTCCGGTGCCATCCAGGACGTCTTCTCCAAGTGCCAGGACGCCGACGTGCCCATGAGCAAGAGCGTATCCAAATTCAACAAGATCCTGAACAAGGTGGTGAGGGACTGCGGCGGCGAGGAGGACGGCAGGGGACTCGACATCTTCTTCGACAAGTTCGTCTTCTTCCTGCAGCTGCCGCTCGCCTCCAAGACGCGGACGCCGTTCGTCGACCGGTGCCTGGAGGTCGTCTGCAGGTTCGCGTCGCACTCCTACACCGAGAAGCAGAAGGAGCTGCAGGCGAGCAGGAGGGAGGCCGCCGAGCAGAATGGGGGCGAGGGCGAGGCTGAGAGCGAAGACGACCTGGACCTTCCCCCGATTCTGCACAAGCTCTTCTCCTGGCTGCTGGACAACCACGAGGTGGAGGCGTCGCAGGCCAGGCTCAGGATCTGCCTCCTCATCAACGCGCTGCTCAAGCTGATGGGGGAGGACGCGTCCATCGACGACGAGCTCTACCAGAAGATCTTTGACAACATGCTCGAGAGGCTCAAGGACAAGAACGAAGAGATCAGGTGTAGCTACTAGTAGACTTTGTTATATATAATTGAAGCGTAACCTCGTATTTTCGGTGCAGGAGCCAAGCCGTCACTGCCCTCCAGAGGCTGCAAGATCCGCGCGACGAGAACTGCCCCATCATCAAGGCCTTCCTGTTCCACCTGTCGTGCGACCCGAGCGCCCTCGTCCGCCGCACGGTCGTCCGCTGCATCGGCGCCACCCGACTCACCCTGCCGCACATTACCAAGCGGACCAAGGACTCGGACGAGAGCGTGAGGAAGGCTGCGTTCAAATTCATCGCCGACAAGATCCACATCAAGTCGCTGACCATCGGGCAGAGGGAGCAGATCCTGCAGCGCGGGCTCGCCGACAGGGCGGACGGCGTGAGGAGCATCGTCGAGCGGGACCTCGTGCCCTCCTGGCTACGGGTCTCCAACGACAAGATCGTCGAGCTGCTGTACGCCCTCGACGTCGGCAACTCGGACGGCAAGATCGCCGCCGACATGCTCGCCGTGCTCTTCAAGAACCTGCCCTACAAGGACCTGGTGCAGAATTTCCAGTACATCGACGATAACAACCTGGTGCCGTTCGACAAGTTGACGCCCGAGACGGCCGTCTATTGGAGCAGCCTCGCCAAGTTCCTCTTCTCGGAGAGCGGTGGCGCCCACGACTTCCTCGAGAAGCTGCTGCCGGAGCTGTCGCGCTTCTGCACCTACGTCAGGCACTACGTCATCGAGTTGGAGAGGCCGTCTCCGAAGACGTCGGCGATGGACCACAGCCACGCGGGGGAGGGGGCGGCCGACGACGAGGACGAGACGACGTGGGCCTTCATTGCGAAGCAGCTCATCGAAATGACCCTCGTCTTTGACTTCACCGACGAGGTGGGCAGAGTCAATCTCGGCAACCTCTGCAAGGACCTCATGGCCAACAAGCGCGTGCCGGCCGCGTTTGTCGAGCCTCTGATGGAGATCTTTGCCAAGATAAGGACCGACTCGGAGTCTAGGATCCAAGAGGTGGCGGAAATCATCTCCGAGTTGCGCGACCCCCTGCGAAGCGACGAGGAGATGATGGCCGCTCCCGTCTCGGAGGCCGCGACGCCCGCCGGTCCCACCAAGGCGGAAATGGCCAAGATGGAGGCGGCGAACAAGAGTAAGAAAGTCGCCATTGCCAAGATTCGAGTGAAGCTGACCGAGCTGAAGGACGAGATCGACGAGGCCATCCAGAACAAGGACTTCGTGCGCGCCCAGCAAGTGAAGCTCGAGATGGAGCAGCTGGAGGAGGAGCAGACCAAGATCGAGGACGAGCTCACTGAGGCCTTGGCAATGGCGTCCAGGCCAGTCTCCGCGGAGAAGCAGAAGGCAAAGAAGAAGAGGGCGTCGACCGATGGGGAAAGCGAGGAGGCCCCGGAGTCGAACAAGAAGGAGGACCCGGTCGTCATCCACAAGTGCCTGGAGATGATCTACCAGCTGCTGCAAGACCTGTCGATCAAGACGCTGAACCCGACGCTGAGGACGTTCTTCACCGAGCTCGTGCTGCCGTCCATCCAGAGCCTGGAGGCGGCCGTGAGGAAGTCTGCCGTCGTGGCCCTCGGGATGTGCTGCCTGCGCGACATCGAGCTGGCGAGAGAGAACCTGCTGCTCCTCTTCCAGGTCTGCCACCTGGACCAGTCCGATGTGCGCGTGAAGGCGCTCTCCATGGTCAACGACCTGCTCATGTTTCACGGACTGACCGCCTTCATGACCACGAACGGGGCAGACAGAGGGGCAGCGGCTATCGACGGCGAAAACTCCATCATCGCCTCTATGCTCGACCTGGAGCTGTCCGACGTTTCTGGCAACAGACAGGTAAGATTACCGAAACCGTCATTTGCCGCAAGATGTATAAGAAACACCCTTTTATCTTTCAGGGCCACGGTCTCACTCAGGATGAGCTCAACTCGAATGGCGGCAACTCTGTCGTCGTCATCCTGACCAGACTTTTGGACGACCCTGACCTCGACGTGAGGACCAAGGTCGTGGAGAACATGTGCAAGCTGCTGATGACAGGGGCCATCGTGTCCGCAAAGCTGCTGCAGAGGCTGTTCCTGACGTGGTACAATCCCGTGACTGAGGAGGACGGCAGGATGAGGCACATTCTGGGCACGTTCTTTCCCCTCTATGCCAGCATGAGGAGGTCCAATCAGGTGCGTAAACCGTCTGCGTTACGATCATACAACTCGTGCATAATGAATGATCTTATACGCCTAAAATAGGACTCCCTGGAAATGGCCCTGCTACCCACTCTCAAGACACTTATGAACGCGCCTCCGACCAGCCCGCTGGCGGAAGTGGACATCGAGGACGTCGGACTCTTCATCATCCAGTTGACTAGAGAGGACTTTTTGCAAGTGCGCGACAGCGCTGCCGTCACCAACGTCCACGACAGCCTGGCGTTCACCTTGGCTAACGAGATTATCTCCGAGCCCGACTCCATCCACACCAAGTCGTTGATCAAGCTTCTCAACAATTTGACGGTGAGTTGTCGTGCCTCACCTTTGATCATGCTCTGAAATGCTGTCGCTTCCTATTTAGCTCACCAGCAATGACTACGTGAAATTGCGCGAAATCAAGAAGCTCTACGACCAGATGAAGGGGCGCGTCAAGGAGAAGATGTGCGTCAAGAATCTGGACAAGTTTGGAGAGCGCATCTCCGACTGGCTGAAGAACGACCCCGGTGCGGCCGAGGTCGAGGCCGACCCCGCTGGCGAGGACAACATGGAAGCTGAGGGGGAGGCGCCCGCGGCCGCCGCAGAAGAGGCGTGCACAACCGCTGCCGAGGAGTCCGGTCTGAACAAGACCAAGATGCGTCGCGTCCTCTACAGCCACCCGAACGAGACGGCCATGCTGTCGCCGACGGGCGACGTGAGCAGGGCGGACTCCGAGGTGATCGACACGGCGATCACTTCCAGCGAGGCGGCCTCCAGCGGCGGAGTCTTTCTCACCCCGGACGCGCGGCCGGCTGCCCCGCAGAAAAAGGTTCCCCGGATGGAGCTGGAGGTCACTCGCGTCGACGAGACGTCGGACGAGGAGGGATCTTCGGAGCCGTCGCCGAAAAAGATTCCGCGAGTGGAGATTACCCGCGTGCAGGAGACTTCCGACGAGGAGGAGTCTGAGGAGCTCTTCTCCGGCAACCTCTCGAGGCAGCGAAAAAAGGGTCTGGCAATGGAGCAGCGGGCGACGAGGAGTAGGAAGGCGCCGGCGGCGGCGAGCACCGGCGAATCTTCGGAGGAATTGTTCCCCAAGAGTGACAACAGCGTGAAGAAGAAGCGACAGAAGAAGTCCTCTGCCGAAGAATCCTCCGAGGAGATGTTCCCCAGGAGTGACAACAGCGTGAAGAAGAAGCAGCCGAAGAAGTCCCCTGCTAATCCTAAAGCTCCCCCAGTCGAGAGGAGGAGGAGCTCCAGACTTAGCAAGTGAGACATGCACAGCCTTTGGCATTCTGTACAGTAATGTTTCCGAGTAAATAAATTAACAGTGACCTTTCACACCTCTCAAGATCGTAATTACGACGTCCTTCTTTTCGCCGCGGCCGCCGACACTGAAATTATCGCCTTTCCTTGAAGCCTACAAAGAACGGCTCCTGTCTGCGTTGGAGGAATCGGGGGAGGGAGGTGTCTGTAATCTAATCAGATCGAATCCCGCTATGGTCCGCATCCGCCTGGTTGGTTTTCCCGCCAAGGGAATGAAACTAACTCCTTTCAGGGTTATTTGCTTCGTAAAAAGTGTCAACGATTCCAGTGTCGTCCATGTTTAGCGCAGCGCCGTGGAGCGACAGATCGATCTAGCAACTTGATGCACGTAATTGGAGATCACCGCGGGCATCTACAGCTAGTTTCCTAGTTCCCCTTTCGTTGGCGGTTTGGTTCTGAGGCGGCGTCACTCGCGCGTGATTGATGCGCGCATCACGGCGTCAAATAGGGTGTTGCAATCTACGACTATTCCGCTGTCGAACCAACGAGCGAGCGTTTGCAGAATACTTGATGGATGGATGGACGGACGGACGGATTGACGCAGCCCACACTCACCGCTTTTATTCGCCTACCTGATTTTGTGTGGTCTCCAGCCCACGGAGGGGGTAAAACCATCCCTACCAACAGCATTGCCTATCTACGTAGGTGTAAGAAAGATATGCTAATAAACGGTAATGACGTTTTTATCATTGTTGTAAAGAATGGTGAATACCACAGGAATAGAACATGGTACATTAACATACCAACTCGTGTACGTTAACTTGATCTAGTAACGCCCTTAATTCAACGTTAAGTCGGCTATACGTAGTGTCCGTACAATGCACAGTCAGTTCACGTAACGCTCGCTGGCTGTCCGCTAGCCATAATGAGTGCGACGGACCGCGGCGAAAGTAGCTGCTTTGGTCGGGCTCGCCGACGGAAAAGGAGTTTGACGACGAAAGGTCAAAATATTGCCGCTAGTGTACTTATCAAGCACTTGCAAGGATACAAGAATAACTAAAGAAAACGTAATCTGTATTTCTACATAATCGTCGCCGCCCACCCTCGGCTTTATAGTAGTTCGGCCTGCAGATACGCCTTCGATTCAGATTCGCCGGGGCGAGAGAGGGGGACACAATTTGCCCTCGAGCTGCCCCTGTGCGTTCGTCCGTCCATCGGCGGCCTGCCTGGTCCCTAGTCCCGTCGCCGTGGCCACGCGCATGATGAACGGCAGCCGCCGAAAGCGATGGACGGACGGACGGACGCATCGTATACGCCGGCCGAGCATTGTGCTATGACGCAACGTGAAAACCAACGCGACCTGTGGCCGGCCGGTCGCCAGTCGGACGTGCGCACCTTCGTTAGTGTGTCGTTTGTGTCCTCCTCGCTCACGTTGGGTGAAAGTAGGGGGAATGTGGTGCTCGCTGGATATTGCGAAGAAGAGCAATTCCCATGTGGTCTGAGTGCGATTCGCTAATCAGATCATAAGAGACTATCATGATGCTGCGACTGACGCTCTTGCTCGTCCTCCTCTGCGGGCTGGGCAGCGAGGCCACTGGGCTTAACATCAACACGACCAACTTCAATCTGTACACGTCGACTGTGAACGCGCCCTACTCCATCTACAGCTGGGTGCTGACGGGAAACACCGCGCTGGAGAACTTCTACAACAAGTTCAACACCACGGGAATTCTCGGCGCGGGCGCGCTTCTTTTGCTGGCCAGCGGTGAGTAGCTTGAGAAACTCGGGACGCCGCATTGGGAGGCTTGTTTAACTTAGTCGGCAGTTTCGCGTATCAAACTTCGAACTCAGCCCTAGACTTTTTTTGCTCTACTAAAATCTGTTTGGTCGGCTGACTGAATGGGGAACATTTGTCACTGGATGCAGCGAACGGCACGCCATTGGACGATTAATACGCGTAGCAAACGTGCGCAAGCATCAATCGCCGCCGACGCGGTCATTAAACCGAAGCCATCCCTGACCCCGGCCGCCGACGGCTGAGAAATGAGAGTGTCGTTGGCAGCCAGTGACAAGGATTATGAGAATGTC
>JAAUYK010110191.1_pt1 | contig 12460 bp, 9 predicted proteins | sample 7278021 | NCBI WGS metagenome assembly JAAUYK01 (sample SAMN14350223, study PRJNA611818) | marine sediment metagenome | isolation source: surface marine sediment (1.8m) | place: French Polynesia: Moorea | collected 2018-08
GTGCCAGCGTCTCTACGGCGGCACCCAATTCGTGCCCTTGCAGCCACGTCCGGCAGGACTGCCCCAGGGCTTCCGCCTCGGCCCGGGTTCCACCGATGGCGAGGACCTCGAAGGGCCGGCTGAAGACTTGCGCCAGCTTCCCGGCGAAGCCGAGGGTCTGGAAGTTTCCCTGCGCAACGGCCGTGACGGGTCCGCTCTGGGGCGGCCCAGCGCGAGAGAGAAACACCGAGCAGGGTGCGAGGACGGCGGTCTGCCGCGCGGTCGATCCCAGGAGACGGCCCAACTGCCCGGCTCCGCTCGTCGTGCCGAGGGCGACCAGATCACACCCGCGCGCCTCGATGAGCAGCTGCTCGCTGGTGGCGCCTCGAACGACCTGAAAGGACCAGCGGACGCGCCACTGGCTGGCGGCTTCGGCCAGCGATTCACGCGCCAGGCGGGCCTGCGCGCGCAGCGCCCGTTCCATCACCGCGAGGTCGAGGTCCGCCGGCGCCCCCGAGTGCGCGCTGACCAGGCGGGTCACTGGAAGCGCCGACATCTGCAGGAGCTCGGCGTCCTCGACGAAGAGGCCCACGAGCTCGCTCTGCAGACTGGCGGCCAGGCGCGCCGCGGTCTGGAGGACCGCGCGGCTCGGTTCCGAGGCATCCAGAGCGACCAGAATCCGCCTCAGCGTGATTTCCGGTTCCTCTTCGCTCATGTCGCCTTGTCCGACTCGTCGCGCCTCGCGAAGGCTCTCAGCTTGTCCGACAGGTCCTCCAGACGGGCCTCCACCTTGTGGTTGATCGTCCCCGGCGCGAAGAGCCCCTCGGCGTCGCGCACGCCGGCGGGCTGGCCGGTGAGCGTCTCGATCGCCTGATCCACGGTCGCCACCGCGACCACTTGGAACCGCCCGGCCTCCACCGCCGCCACGACATCGGGCCGCAGCATGAGGTGCTTGACGTTCGAGACCGGGATGACCACGCCCTGATCGCCGGTCAGGCCGCGGGCCGCACAGAGATCGAAGAACCCTTCGATCTTCTCGTTGACGCCGCCGATCGCCTGCACCTCGCCGTGCTGGTTGACGGAGCCCGTGACCGCGAAGCTCTGGAGGATCGGAACCTCGGCCAACGCCGAAAGCAGGGCACAGAGCTCGGCGCAGGACGCGCTGTCGCCGTCCACGCCGCCATAGGACTGCTCGAAGACCAGGCTGGCGGAGAGCGACAAGGGCCGTTCCGGCGCGTAGCGCGCGCTGAGGAAACCCTTGAGGATCAGAACACCCTTGGAATGGAGCGGTCCGCCGAGCTCGACCTCGCGCTCGATGTCGACCAGGTCGCCGCGGCCCAGCCTGATGCGCGCGGTAATGCGGCTCGGCCGGCCGAAGGCGAAGCTGCCCAGCGAAATCACAGAGAGGCCGTTGACCTGACCGACCCGAGCGCCACGGTCGTCGATCAGGATCGTCCCCCTGACGGTCTCTTCCTGAAGCCTCTGGCGCAGGCGGTCCTGGCGGTAGACCGCCTTGTCGATCGCCTTCTGGACATCCTCGGACTGGACAAGATCGCGTCCCGCGATGCCGGCCCAGTGATCCGCCTCGCGCAGCAGGTCGGCGATCAGCTCGGTCTTGGCCGATAGCTTGGCGCGGTCGTCGGCGAGGCGGGCGGCCTGCTCGAGGACGCGGCCGACGGCCGCCCGGCCGAAGGGCCGAAGCCGCTCCTTGCGCACCAGTGTCGCCACCTGGCGTGCGAAGAGCGCGCCGGTCTCGTCGTCGCGCTCAATGCGGTCGTCGAAATCGGCGGCGACCTTGAACAGGTCGGTAAACTCCGGGTCGTGACGGGTCAGGAGATAGTAGATCATCGGATCGCCGATCAGGACGACCTTGACGTCGAGGCCGATCGGCTCGGGCTCGAGCGAGGTTGTCGTCAGCAGGCCCATCGCCTGCGCGAGCGGCTCGATGCGCACCTGGCGCGCCAGCAACGCGCGCTTGAGGCCCTCCCAGGACAGCGGGCGGGTCAGCAGCTTGAGGACGTCGAGCATCAGGTAGCCACCGTTCGCCCGATGCAGCGCGCCGGGCCGGATCATGTTGAAATCCGTGACCAGGGTGCCCAGCTCCGCGCGCTGCTCAATGCGTCCCATGAGCCGGTCGAAAGTCGGGTTGTCTTCGTGCACGACCGGCGCGTGGCCGCTCTTGCCGTTATGGACGATCAGGTTAACGAGGTAACGGCGAAAAAGACCGGCCGCGGGAGACTCGCCGTCGGTCCCCTTGGCGTTCGGGCCGCCCGCCATCGGCTGCAGGAAGGCGTCGACGTTCTCGACCACGTCGCGCTCCAATTCGTCGAGGTAGGCGAGGACGTTCTCGAGATCCTCGTAGGCCTCGCGGAGAGACCCGATCAGATGCCCGACCGCGAAGCTCGCAGTCTCGTGGTTGAGCTCGCGCAGCTTCGCGCGCGACTCCTTGAGCCACAGCGGCGTCGTCTCCAGCACACCCTGCAAGCGCTTCTGCAGCTCTTCGATGTCCGCCTGGACCTGTTCCTGGACTTCCTTTGGCAGGGCGCCGAAGGCCTCCGGCGGGACGAGCTTGCCGTCCTTGACGGGCGCGAAGGCGAATCCGATCGGCGTTCTGACCAGGGCGAGCCCCTTCGCCTTGGCCGCCTCTTCGATGTCGGCCAGGGACTGTTGCTGCCGTTCCTTGAACTCCTCCTCGATGACCTGGCGGCGCGCCCGGTACTCGTCGCTCTCGAACGCGCTTGCGAGCGCCGCGCGCAGGTCCTCGACCATACCCTCCATGTCGTGCTTGAAGGTCTGGCCGCGGCCCGCAGGCAGGCTGAGCGCCCTCGGCGCGTGAGGTTCGGCGAAGTTGTGGACGTAGCACTGGTCCGGAGGCGCCCCCCTCTGCGCCGCTGCGGCATCGAGGAAGCGACGCACGATGCCGTGACGGTCGACGCCTTCAGGCCCGAGGACATAGGCGTTGTAGCCCGGCTGCGCCATGCCCAGGGCGAACTGCACGGCCTCCACCGCGCGGTCCTGACCGATCACCCGGTCGAGATCCTCCAGCTCGGCGGTGGTCTCGAACCGCCAACCCGAGGTGTCGCAGCGCGAGAAAAGCTGCGACGGCGTCAGCCGTCCCCAGTCGGGTGTCTCGGCGGTGGGCTCCTCAGCCGCCATGTTCTCGCCTGATCTCCGTTTCCTGCAACCAGGTCTCTGCGCCAGTGGTGGCGTTTGGAAATCACCCTAGTGGAGCCTCCAAGCCGCCCGCTTGATATGCGTCAATGTGGCGCCGCCGCCCGGCGGCGAGGGTGCAGGAAGCATAGCGCACCCAATAGGGCCTCATAAGCATGATGGAAGAGCGCGAAACGGAGCCGCGCGCGCCTCGGCGGCACGGGACGGATGGCCTGCCGGCCGCCCTGGGATCGAGCCTGCTGCTCACCGATCTCTATGAACTCAACATGATGCAGGCCTATCTTGAGGCCGGTATGACCGAGACAGCGGTCTTCGAGTTCTTCGTTCGAAAGCTCCCGGCGCAACGTGGATTCCTCATGGCGGCCGGTCTCGAGCAAGTGGTCGCCTTTCTGACCGGCGCGCGTTTCACGGCCGAGGAGCTGGCCTGGCTGCAGGAGAGCGGCCGCTTCAGCCGGGACTTTGTCGACTACCTGGAAGCGCTTCGTTTCGACGGCGACGTCGACGCCATGCGCGAGGGCACGCTGTTCTTCACGGACGAACCCATCCTGCGTCTCGCGGCGGCCCTGCCCGTGGCGCAGCTGATGGAGACCCGCATCATCAATCTCCTGCATTTTCAGTGCGTGATCGCGTCCAAGGCGGCGCGCATGGTACTCGCCGCCGGGGGAAAGAGGCTGATCGATTTCGGCCTGCGCCGGGCACACGGCGCCGAGGCCGGGCTGCTGGCAGCGCGCGCCGCCTACATCGCCGGATTCGACGGCACCGCCACGACGAGTGCCGGCCGCGCGTTCGGCATCCCGATCGTCGGCACCATGGCCCACTCCTTCATTCAAGCCCACGGCGACGAGGCGGCGGCCTTCGAGAATTTTGCCCGCTCGCGGCCCGATCGACTGGTCCTGCTGCTCGACACCTATGACACCCTGGCCGCGGCCCGGAAGGTCATCGATCTGGTGCCCAAGCTGAGGCAGTCGGGGATCGAGGTGCGCGGCGTCCGGCTCGACAGCGGCGATCTCGTCGCCGAGGCACGTGCGGTCCGTACCCTGCTCGATCGCGCCGGACTTCCGGAAATCGAGATCTTCGCCAGCGGCGGCCTCGACGAGGCCGCCTTGGCCGTGCACGCGCGCGAGGCGGCGCCGATCGACGGTTACGGCATCGGTACCAGCCTGACCACCTCGAGCGACGCCCCGGCGCTCGACTGCGCCTACAAGCTCCAGGAGTATGCGGGTCGGCCCACGCGTAAGGTATCGAGCGGCAAGGCGACCTGGCCCGGGCGCAAGCAGGTCTATCGGCACTACAGCCCGAGCGGCGCGGATGATCCCAACGGCGGCACCAACATGGGCGATACCGTCACGAGGGAGGATGAAGCGAGCGAGGGGGTTCCCCTGGTCCGGCCCGTGATGCGCGACGGGCGGCTGGTCGGGCCTCTGCCGGACTTGGCCGAACTGCGCGCCCACGCGTCGGCGGAGCTGCGCCGTTTGCCGACACAGCTCCAGCGCCTCGAGAGCGACGCCCGCTATCCGGTTGAGATATCGTCCGGCTTGAGGGAATTGGCGAAGACAGCGGACCGATTGAGAAGCGCGGCGGGCTGAGCGGAGCCAGGTCGCCGACGGGTCAGCGAAGGGCGTCCCCCGCCTTGTCCAAGGCGGTCAGCAGCGTGTCCCGATGGTCCTCGTCCATGGGCGGCTGCTCGGCCAGGGACCCGGCCCACTCGGTCAGGATATTCGCCAGCAGGCGGTGATGGAGGTGGATCTCGACCTGACGGCGCTGCTCGCCGACACGGGTCAGCTTGATCAAGAGGCCATCGTTCTCGGCCCGGGCCTCGAACTTGGCGTCGCTCGGAAAGGACCCGACGTAGAACTTGTCGGGAAAGTCGATGGACACCTCCGCCTTGTCCGGTATCGGATGGGACGACCGCTTCTTCACGAGCCTGCCCAGACTTTCCCGACGCGACAGGATCCGACGGTCACAAGCGCCCCATCTCGTACTCCTCGCAGGAGTAGTTCAAGGCCGACAGGCCCTCTTCGAGATAGTCGCCCAGCAGGGGAATGCCGAGGAGGTAACGCGCGGTATGCTCGTTGTGGGCGTCTCGGGCCGCCTTCCGGGCATCCTCGATCTCCCCGGCGGTGAAGTCGCCACGCCCAAGCCAGGTCAAGGCAACCAGATCGACCTGCTGGTCGATGTTGAGGCCGTCGATCAATGCCTGCAGCTCGTCCTCGGTCGCATCATCCGCCCGGTCTTCGAGCACCTCGCGCATGTTCTCGTCCGACGGGTTCGAGCCGAGATCCGGCTCGCCCACCTCGACCTTGGCATCGAAGGCGTGGGCCTTGATGGCTATGAAGCAGACCGTCTGCGGATCGATGTTCAGCATCTTCGCCTCCCGGCTCCTGCGCGCTAGCCGATGCGCTCCCACAGCTTGGTCTCTTCGTCGAGCCGCGCCTTCTCCAGACCGAAGAAGTCGCGTCGAGAAAGCAGGCCGCACACCCGGCCGCCCGACACGACCGGCAGATGGCGATATCCGCCGTCCTGCATGAGGCGCAGCGCGTCGATGGCGCTGGTGTCCGGCGCCACCGTATCGGGATCCGGGGTCATGACGTCCTTGACCGGCGTCTCGTCAGGATCCAGTCCGGCGGCGACAACCCGGCAGGCCATATCGTTGACCGTAATGATTCCTTTCAAGGTACCGCCTTCCACGATCGGCAAGGCCCCGACGTCATGCTCGCGCATAATCTGCGCGGCGCGCCGTGCGGAAGTTTTTCCGCGCACCGTCTCGACATGCTTCTGTTCGATCACATCGGGGATAATCTTTCGAGTCACTGCGTGGTCTCCTCGCCAACCGTGTCATCGCCGGGCCCAGCAGCCTATCGGGTTCCGGACCATCACCAAAGAGATCTAAGTGCGGCAAGCCCCGGATGCCTTGATCTGGGACAAGTCCCGGGCGGCCATGCTTTGGTTTCTTCCAACAAGCCGGCCGCCCTTGGTACTTGGCGCGGCCCGGGATCCAGCTGAAGGGCACGGTTGCGTCCAATGAAGAAGACTGCCTTCGTCACCGGCGCGACGGGTTTCGTCGGCCTCAATCTGGTCGAGCAGCTCGTCCTGGCGGATTGGGACGTCGTGGCTCTCCACCGGCCGACATCCGACCTGACCGTGCTCAGCAGGTTCCCAGTGCAGCTGGTCCAAGGAGACCTGCTCGACCCGCGGTCCCTGGAGCGCGCCGTGCCGAGCGAGGTCGATGCCGTGTTCCACGTCGCGGCCGACATTTCGTTCTGGACCAGTCACGACGCGCGGCAGACCGCCGTTAACGTCGGAGGCACCGAGAACGTCTTGGACGCCGCGATTGCCGCAAGGGCCCGGCGGTTCGTCCACACTTCGACCTGGAACACCTTCGGTCTGGAGCTGGGTGTTGTAAGCGAGGAATCGGCGCAGCTCGGGGGCCGATCCTGGATCAACTACAACCGCACGAAGTTCCTCGCCGAACAGAAGGTGCGCGAGGCGGTCGCGCGGGGACTGGACGCGGTCATCCTCAATCCCTGTCATGTCATGGGACGATATGACCGCAAAGGCTGGGCGCGCGTCATCATCGACCTCTGCACAAAGTGGATCCCCGCGGCGCCACCGGGCGCAGGGACCTTCTGCCTCGCCGAAGAGGTCGCGAAGGCTCACATCGCCGCGGCGGAGCGGGGAAAGACCGGGAAGAACTATCTTCTTGGCGGCGACTACGCGACCTTTCTCGCCTTGTTCCGGACCGTCGGCGAGGTCACGGGATGCCGCGCGCCCCGGGTCGTTCTGCCTTCCGGAGTCTTCCGGCTGGCCGCGCGGCTGAACGTCATGCTGAGCGCCGTGACGGGCAAGGAACCCGCGCTCACCCCGGAAGGGGCCGCGATGGTGACCGTCTCGGCCAAGGTCGTCTCGGATCTCGCCCAGCGCGAGCTCGGCTACCGACCCCCACCGCTCAGGACCCTGATCGAGGACAGCTACCGGTGGCTCGAGGCCGAGGGTCTCCTGCGGCGATAACGGCCGCGCGGCACGGCGGCGCCGCGGTCACTGCAGGGAGCGCCTGCGGGTTAGGAGAAATCTATTGTAGAGCCAGGCGATCATCAGTCCCGCCACCAGGCCGTTGACGAAAGCCCAGACGGCGCCCGCAATGCTGCCGACGAAAGTGGGGCTGAAACCGACGTAAAGGCTCGCCAGCGCCGCCGCGACGGGCACACCCCAACCGAGCCAGGCGGCGACGATCCCAAGCACGAAGACGAGGATCGCCCAGGTCAGTCCAAGGGCGAAACCGAAACTCAGGACGCCCAGGGTCGCGTGATGCTGATTCGATGCCATGGCGCAGCCACCTTTCGCTGTCTCCCGAACCGGCGCGGGAAACGAGCGGTCAACTTGGCCCGGACAGGGTGAGCCCGACTTGATCCAGCGCAAGGCGAAGGAAAGGCCAGGATCCTCGACTTTCCGGACCCAACTGACCGAAACTGCCGGGCCTCAGTCTCGGAGCGGAGTCGTCCCGTCTTGAGCCCGGTCGCCGAAGACACTGCGAAACCGATCGTCCGCTGGATCGACGAAACGATCTTCGAGCTCGGCCGGCAGTTCCGCTGGTCCTACCTGCCGCCGCTCATGGTGTATCTGGCGGCCGGTGTCTCGGGTCTTACCGCGATCGTCGGGACCTTCTTCATCAAGGAGTACCTCGACCTCTCGGCGGCCTTCCTGGCCGGCCTGGCCTTCTGGGCGGGACTCCCCTGGGCGCTGAAAATGCCGCTCGGCCACCTGGTCGACATCATCTGGCGCTGGAAGTTCCTCCTGGTCTACCTGGGCGCCCTGCTGATCGCGCTCAGCATCGGGGTCATGTACGGCCTGATCGCGCACACCGCCGTGCTTTCCCGGTTCATGGGGGTCGAGGCCTGGTTCGTCGTCTCGGCCCTCTTGGCGCCGATCGGCTACGTGGTCCAGGACACGGTCGCCGACGCCATGACGGTCGAGGCAGTGCCGGCGACCGCGCCGGACGGCAGGCCCTACAGCGACGCCGAGGTCAAGGCGATGCATACCACCATGCAGACGCTCGGCCGTTTCGCCATCATCTCCGGCTTGGTCATGGTCGCCGCCTTGAACATCGTTATGTTCAGGGACGTCGGAAACCTGTCCGAGTCCGAGAAGGTCTCGATCTACGCCGGAATCTACCTGCTGGCCCTGGGCATCCCGGTGCTCTCGGTGATCGGTGTCAGCCTCGGCGCCGTGACGCTGCGGCGCCGGGCCGCCGCGCTGCGGCGCGACGGCCGGGACGAGCGGGAAATCCACGACCTGGTCTACGGCGAGTCCGGGCGGACCCGGCCCAACTGGTGGATATTCGGCGGTTCCCTGGCCTTCGTCGCCTTCACCATGGCGACCGGCCTGAGCGGACTCGCCTACGCCCAGGAGATCGTCCTGGCGGGCTCTCTGACGATCGTGCTGTTTCTAATGCAGCGCCTGGTTCGCGAGCTGGATCCAGAGGTGCGCCGCGCCCTGGTCGGCACCGCCATCATCATCTTCGTGTTCCGTGCGGTTCCCCTGCCCGGCCCCGGCGTGGCCTGGTGGGAAATCGACGTGCTCGGCTTCGATCAGCGGTTCCTCTCGGTGCTTTCCCTGATCACCTCCTGTCTGGCGCTAGCGGGCATGGTGGTGCTGAGGCCCTTGATGGCGAGAAAATCGATCGCAGAGGTCATCCTTCTGCTGACTATCGCCACCGGCCTGCTATCGCTGCCCAACATCGGCCTCTACTACGGGCTTCACGAGTGGACCGCGCGGCATACCGGCGGCGTGGTCGACGCCCACTTCATCGCCATCCTGGATACGGCGCTCGAATCGCCCCTGGCGCAGATCGCCATGATCCCCCTGCTGGCCTGGATCGCGAAGAACGCCCCGGCCCACCTCAAGGCGACCTTCTTCGCCGTCATGGCCTCCTTCACGAACCTCGCCCTCTCGGCCTCGAGCCTGGGCACGAAGTACCTCAACCAGGTGTTCAACGTGACCCGCGAGGTGCGCGACCGGACCACGGGTGAGGTCTCGGTCCCGGCCGACTACGGCGAGCTCGGCTGGCTGCTGATCACGGTCGCGGTGATCGCCGTGGCCGCGCCGCTTATCGCAATCGCCCTGGTCCAAAGCTCGCCCCTGCGCACCCGGCAGTGATCGGCCGCTAGAGCAGATCACATTGAACCGGTATCCGGAAGTGATCCCGTTTGAATGCGATCCGCTCTAGGATTGTTCTGCATCAAGGCGGCGGCGAGCCGCAGGCCTTGTACTAAAGTCTGTGGCAGACTGAAGGACTTCGGAAGCGATCTTCGCATGAATGAAGAGGCGCCGGTTCAGCCTGCCCCGGACACGCGGGGCGAAACTTGGCACGCGCTGCCGGTCGAGACGGTCCTGGTCCGGCAGGGAAGCGGACCCGACGGCCTGAGCCCGGCGGATGCCGAGAAACGGCTGGACCGCTGGGGACATAACATCCTGCCGCGCCGGCGCCCGCCGTCGATTCCCTGGATCTATGTCCGTCAATTCGCCAATCCCCTGGTCTATCTGCTACTGGCGGCCACCGTGGTGTCCGTGGCGGTCGGCGAGTGGCTGGATGCCGGCTTCATCTTCGTGGTGCTCCAGCTCAATGCCGTGATCGGCGTGGCCCAGGAGTGGAAGGCGCAGAAGGAGGCCGAGGCGCTCGACGCGCTGATCCGGGACCGCGCGGTCGTGCGGCGCGAGGGCCACTGGGTCGAGGTCGATGCGGCGGAACTGGTGCCCGGCGATATCCTTCGGCTCGAATCGGGCGACCGCATCGGTGCCGATCTCCGGCTGCTCGAGCACCACGAGTTGACGGTCGACGAGTCGCTGCTGACCGGCGAGTCGCTGCCGGTCGCCAAGCAGCCCGATGCCGTGCACGACGTGCGCACGCCGGTCGCCGAGCGGGCCAACATGCTGCACGCCGGCTGCACCATCTTGAAGGGGCGCGCCCAGGGCGTGGTGGTGGCGACCGGCCGGCGGACCGAGATCGGCCGCATCGCCGAGGCGCTCGCGACCGGGCCGGCCTCGCCGCCGCCGCTGATCCGGCGCCTCGAGCACTTCAGCCGCCGTCTGGGGATCGTCACCATGGTGCTGATCGCGGTCATCGCCGTGGCCCAGCTGCTCCAGGGGACTCCGCTGATCACCGTGTTCCTAATCGCCGTCGCCCTGGCGGTCGCCGCCATTCCCGAGGGCCTCCCGGTAGCGATCACCATCGCCTTGGCCGTCGCGACACACCGCATGCAGAAACGCAGGGTGATCGTCCGCGCCCTGCCCGCGGTCGAAGGCCTGGGCACCTGCACGGTGATCGCCAGCGACAAGACCGGCACCTTGACCTGCAACGAGCTCATGGTCCGGCAAGTTCTGACCTTCTCCGGGTCGACACCCGACCCGGCAATTCAGATCAGCGGCGCCGGCTACGGCCGCGAGGGCGCGCCGACCTCCGACGGAAAGACCTTGACCGGGGAGGCCGAGAGCCGGTTCCGCGCCCTGGTCGAGAGCGCCGCGCTCTGCAACGAGGCCACGGTGCGGTTCACCGCCGAGGGCACCGAGCATTTGGGCGATACCGTCGACGTCGCCTTTCTCGTGGCGGCCACGAAGGCGGGGATCGACGTCCACGAGTTGCGCCGGAACGCGCCGCAGGTCAGCGCCATTCCTTACGAGCCGGCGCGGCGCTTCGCCGCCGCCTTTGCCGTCCCGGCCCGGTCGAGCGATCAACCCGAGGCGCTCGGCGACGGCGCCGTGGTCCATGTGAAAGGCGCGCCCGAGGTGATCCTGCCGTTGTGCAGTGGTTCGGACGCCGAGCAGCTGCGGGTCGAGGCCGACCGCATGGCTGCCCAAGGCTACCGCGTTCTGGCGGTGGCGCGCGGCCCCGCCACCCTGGAAGAGGCCCGCGCGGTGTCAGCCGACGCGCTGTCCGGCCTGACCTTTCTCGGTCTGGCTGGCCTGATCGACCCGGTGCGCCCGGAGGTGCCGGAGGCCATCGAGCGATGCCGCATGGCCGGAATCTCGGTGCGCATGGTGACGGGCGATCATCCCGGGACGGCCCTGGCGATCGCCCGGGAGCTCGGCATCGCCAGCGATCCTCGCGAGGTCGTGACCGGCGCCGAGCTGGCGCGGCACGACCGGCCGGACGATCACTTCGACCGGCGGGTTGCCGAGGCGCGGGTCTTCGCCCGGGTCGAGCCGGTGCAGAAGCTCGACATCGTCGCCGCCTATCAGCGGGGCGGCGAGGTCGTGGCCGTGACCGGCGACGGCGTGAACGACGCCCCCGCGCTCGACGCCGCCGACATCGGCGTGGCGATGGGCCTCGGCGGCACCGACGTGGCGCGCGGCGCGGCGGACTTGATACTGACCGACGACAACTTCGCCTCGATCGTCGCGGGCATCGAGGAAGGCCGGGTCGCCTACGACAACGTTCGCAAGCTGATCTTCCTGCTGGTCGCCACGGGACTGGGCGAGATCGTGCTCTTCCTGCTGGCGATCGTCTTCGACCGGCCGATCCCCCTCTTCGCCGTGCAGCTGCTGTGGCTGAACCTGGTGACCAATGGCATTCAGCACATGGCCCTGGCCTTCGAGAAGGCCGAGCCGGACATCGGCAAGCGGCCGCCGCGGCCGCCCGGCGAGGCGCTCTTCGACCGGCGGATGGTCAGCCAGGTCCTGACCGCCGGAACCTACATGGGCGCGATGGCCTTCGTCTTCTTCGAGTGGTGCCTGACCCAGGGCATGGCCGAGGCCGAGGCGCGCAACATGGTTCTGCTCCTCATGGTGCTGTTCGAGAACGCCCACGTTCTGAACGCCCGCTCCGAGCGGCGCTCGGTCTTCCAGGTGCCGCTCTCCGACAACTGGTTTCTCCTCTGGGCCGTCGCCGGCGCCCAGGGCCTGCACATCGCGGCCATGCACATGCCGGGCCTGAGCACGATCCTGGACGTGCAGCCGATCTCCTGGGCCGACTGGCTGACCGTGGCCATGATGGCCGTCTCGCTGATCGTCGCCATAGAGATCTACAAGCGCGTCGTGCCCCTGCGGTTGGGCGCGTGAGGGGCCCGCCGCGGGGCGGGGGTTACCCAGGGAGAGGCTTCAGGCCCTTGCGATCGGCTTCGGGTTGCTGGCGCTCTTCGCGGCGGCTGGGACGCCGCACTGCGGGTCCTGCTATGCACCGCTTCGCTGGGATTGACCATGTGGGGCGGGCGCCGCCGCGGTCTCGGGAATGGTGCCCAGGGGAGGAATTGAACCACCGACACCTGCATTTTCAGTGCAGTGCTCTACCAACTGAGCTACCTGGGCGTCGGCACCGAAC
>JAAUYK010057032.1_pt1 | contig 12459 bp, 8 predicted proteins | sample 7278021 | NCBI WGS metagenome assembly JAAUYK01 (sample SAMN14350223, study PRJNA611818) | marine sediment metagenome | isolation source: surface marine sediment (1.8m) | place: French Polynesia: Moorea | collected 2018-08
ATCGGCATAGTCAAACTGCAGTCTCTCAGCGAGCTGTTTGACTATGTCGATTTCAGTAACTTGTTGTCATGCAGCCCGGAACTGGAAGAAGAGTGTAATGTATGCGCACCAGCGGTGGCGCTGGCACAGTTAAACCGGATGAGGTGCCAGGCGTGAAGCTCACAGAATTAAACTATAGCCGCGATGCCACGACGTTATTCGAGCGCGTTGCTGATGAGCCATGGAGCATGTTTATTGATAGCGGTTATCCGGCTATTGATACCGGACGTTACGACATTATCGTCGCCAGGCCGCAAATCACGATCGAAACAAGTCAGTTCGAGACCCGTGTTACCAACATGGCAAGCGGTGAAATAACTGTCACGGAAGAAGACCCGTTCAGTGTCGTACAACAATACCTTGGAGATAAACAATCCAACCTGAGCGGCCTGCCATTTTATGGCGGCGCGGTGGGTTACTTCTCTTACGATCTTGGTCGCCATGTTGAACGGCTACCAGAAACAGCGTTGAATGATATTAGCTTGCCAGACATGGCGATTGGTATATATGACTGGGCAGTGATTGTTGATCATCACCTGCGTCGTTGTTGGTTGGCAGGCTATTGTCGTTTCGATAATACATCTGACAATTGGCACGAACTGGAACAGCTGTTTAAACAGCCGCATGTTGTACGCGACAGGGAATACGAAATCACCAGTGGAATCAACGCGAACATGAACAAGCAACAATATGACGCTGCCTTTGAACGCATCAAGCATTACATACGCGAAGGGGATTGCTACCAGGTAAACCTTGCGCAGCGCTTTGAAGTTGGCTTCAGTGGTGATAGCTGGCAAGCCTACAAGGATTTACGCACGTTAAACCCGGCGCCTTATGCTTCATATATAAAACTACCAACAGGTTCGGTGTTAAGTTCATCACCGGAGCGCTTCCTGCGGGTCAGGGACCAACAGGTTGAAACAAAACCCATCAAGGGCACCGTGCGGCGCTCGGTGTTTGCCTACGAAGACAAGGCGTTGGCCGTTTCATTACTGGAAAGTGAAAAAGACCGGGCCGAGAACCTGATGATCGTTGACCTGTTACGCAATGACATTAGTAAAACCTGTGATCCGGGCTCTGTCGTAGTACCAAAACTGTTTGCACTGGAAACCTATGCGTCAGTTCATCATCTCGTCAGTACCATTACCGGGCACCTGGCCGAAGATAAACACGTATTGCAGTTACTACGTGGTTGCTTTCCCGGCGGCTCCATCACCGGTGCACCGAAATTGCGTTCGATGGAAATCATCGAGGAACTGGAACCACACCGACGTTCGATATATTGCGGGTCAATTGGCTACATCGGCTTTGACGGCAACATGGATAGCAATATCTGTATCCGCACGTTAATACAGGACGGTGATCGTTTTTGTTTTTACGCAGGCGGCGGCATTGTCTGGGATTCAGATGCCGACAAGGAATACCAGGAGTGTTTCGATAAGGTCGCCGCATTGTCAAAACTGTGTTCGCCGGTAAGAAGTACCGAAGTGAATTGACTAGCACCGTGATAAAACTGGGCGGCAGCCTGGCCAGCAGTGAACATTTGCCCGACTGGCTGGATGCAATCGTCGCCCGAGCACAAGAAACACCTGTTGTCGTTGTCCCCGGTGGCGGTATCTTTGCTGACCATGTCAGGCAGCAACAACAGCAAACCGGCTTTGACGATCTCACCGCGCATCGTCTCGCCTTGCTGGCCATGTGTCAGATGGGCTATTACATGCGTGAGCTTTGCCCCGCCTTGTTACCGATCTCGCAAAGCGATGAACTGTCGTCGCACCTTGCTGGCGGCAAGCCACTACTGTGGCTACCGCTGGAATTACTGGATGACGAAGATGCCATGCCTGCCAGCTGGGACTACACGGCTGACAGTATTGCCCTGTGGCTATGCGGTCGTCTTGCTGACAGCGAGTTAATACTGGTCAAACGACAGCTGGCTGCCAGTGATAAACTGATAGACTACATTAATAAGGGTGTAATAGATAAAGGAATACAATTACTTAGAAACACTATTAAAAGTAATATCTATGTATTATCCGATGTGCAATATAGCCAGATTGACCAACCTGGCACCGCTTTAAGCTGATACCGCCCTGGCTGAAGCAGCGGTCTGTATGTCTCTGCGGCCAATTCACTACGTGCTCCTGTTTCTACCGCAGTGTAGATGCACCATTAAGATTCAAATTTCGCTAAAGGTATCGAATAGCTGACCGCTAACGCCTCTAACGAAGGTATTTTTTTCACAATTATTATTATTAAGCAGTTGTCCTACGACTGGAGTAGCAGAATGGAAAAGCTCGTTGCCCGCTTTAGCATACAAAAGCAATTTTACGGATATACCGCAGTCATGGCTGTTTGGTTCATGGGTGCACAGCAGTTGTTTTCGGTTATGGAACTCTCTCAATACGCCGCACTTGGTGCCAATGTTGTCGTTATTGCCGCGATGCTTGGTGTGGCACACGTTATCGGCAAGGTGAATGGCCACCGCGCGCATGACATGGTTATAGCATTGCAGGAAATGTCGAAAGGCAACCTGAGTTATAAATTTAGCATGGAAGGTAAAGACGAATTTGCATGGATGTGCTGGGAATACTCGCAGTGCCGCAAGAATTTCTCCAAGCTGGTGCAGGAAATTCTCGGTAGTTCCGGTCAACTGGCAGCCGCTGCTGAAGAACTGTCTGCGATTACCGAGCAAAGCACTGCCGGTGTCATGCGTCAGCAGGGTGAGACGGAACAGGTCGCAACCGCAATGAACGAGATGTCAGCGACGGTAACCGAAGTTGCCCGCAACGCGGCGAATGCGGCAACAGCGGCCCAGGAAGCCGATAGCCAGGCCAAAGATGGCAATGGTGTTGTTTCCACCACTATTGATACGATTCATAACCTCGCGTCGGAAGTAGAACGTACCGCCGGCGTGATAGAAAATCTCAAGGAAGACAGTATCAGCATTGGTACGGTACTGGATGTTATTCGTGATATTGCCGAACAGACTAACCTGCTGGCACTGAACGCAGCCATCGAGGCGGCACGTGCCGGTGAACAAGGTCGCGGTTTCGCCGTCGTCGCCGATGAAGTACGCACATTGGCAAGCCGTACGCAGCAGTCCACGCAGGAAATTAATGACATGATTGAGCGTTTGCAGAACGGTGCCAACGAGGCAGTTAACGTTATGCAGGCCGGTCGTGAGAAAGCCGAGGTCAGTGTTGAACAGGCCGGTAAGGCAGGCGAGGCATTGACTGCCATTACCCAGGTAGTAGACAACATCAAGAGCATGAACATGCAGATAGCCAGCGCGGCAGAAGAACAGAGTGCCACCGCGGAAGAAATAAACCGCAATATCGTGAATATCAGCGAGATTGCACAGGAAACCTCCAGCGGTTCGCGCGAAACAGCAAACGCCAGTGATGAACTGGCACGACTGGCCTCAGACCTGCAGTCGCAGGTAGGCAAATTCAAGGTTGCTGGCTAGTTCAACAGGAAAGAGTCCATGCAAATGCATGGACTCTGTTGAAATTACTGACTATAACTATATTGACGATCAGCAGAAGCTGACTGTACGGAATAAGAAGGCCTGGTATCCGGAAGAGGCTGGAGATACCAGGCAATAGCCGAGGATCCTTCTCGGCTCCCGCTTATGCGGTCACGGTAAACTGAATAAGCTCTGTAGTATGCGCCATGCGCCAGCTTGATCGCGTAGTCCTTCACCTGGTAACAGGTGCCCACCTCGGGGTGGATAGCAACTCTGGGCATAAGCTTGCTCATACTGAATCTAATCCCAATTTAATGCGCCACCGGTCTGATACTCGGTAACACGTGTTTCAAAGAAGTTCTTTTCCTTACGCAGGTTGGCCTGTTCATCCAGCCAGGGCAGGGTCGATTCTGCACCCGGGAACGGTTGTTCATTCAGACCAAGCTGTATCGCACGGCGGTTGGCAATGTACTGGAACTGGCCCAGGTGCGTTTCCGCCGAGTAACCCAGGATTGGGTCACGCAGGATGTAACTGGTATAGGCCTTTTCCGCCTCGAAAGCTTCATCCCACATATCGCGAATGTCTTTTGGATCCAGCGTGACATTTTCTTCCTGCATGATTTGTTTCACCACGCGGATACCAAATGCCGCATGCATGACTTCATCACGCATGATGTACTGTAATTGCTCGGCCGTGCCTTTCATCAAGCCGCGACGCTGGAGTGCAAAGATTGGGCTAAAGCCGTTATAGAACCAGCAACCTTCAAAGATGGCCGAGAAGAACATGTAAGACAGGACGAAGTTATGTAACTCGTCACGGTCATTCAGATCAATGTCGGAACGTAACACCGAGTTCAAACGGCGGTTGGCCATGGATATCTTCTGGTGAATCTCCGGTACCACACGGTAACGGTTGTAGATTTCACTCTGGTCAAGGCCAATCGTTTCAATACAGTGCTGGTAAGTCCAGGTATGTAATGATTCTTCATAAACCTGTCGTGCCTGGTAAATCTGTAATTCCGGCGCCGACATCTTTTCCATTACCGCAAGACCAATGTTACGCATTGCGAGAATGTCCGATGTTGTCAGGTAAGACAGTACGTTTTGATACACGTGCTGTTCTTCCGGCGTCAACTTGTGGCGGTAGTCTGTAACGTCCTGTGCCATGTTGATATCAAGTGGCGTCCAGTGGTTCTTGTTGGCATTAAGGAAAAAATTCCATGCCCATGGATACTTGAACGGCGCTAACTGGTTAATATCGGTCTGGCCGTTAATCACACGCTTGTCTTCCGGGTTTACCGGCGCGACGTTATGCGGTTGAGTTTCGGGTGCAACCGGTTTTTTGATCTCCGTTATTTCCTCGTCTTCCAATGCGGCCTGACTTAGCGCCTGTTGCACGATAACGGGTTCAACTGTTTCAGTTGTTTCCTGTGTCGATTTTGCTAACGGGTCATTCCAATCCAACATCTATCTATCCCCTTACTTAATATCTAAATCTGTTACTGACATGCCTCGCAATCAGGGTCCAGGATTGAACACACCTTTGGTTCCTCGGTGGTTTCCTGTTCCTGTGCGGACGTATTGTTGTTGGTAGCGCTTTTTTCCATGTGCGTTGCGCCAAGTGAACGCAGGTAGTAAGTCGTTTTCAGACCTCTGACCCAGGCAAGCTTGTACAGGTTATCCAGCTTCTTGCCGCTGGGTTCAGACATGTACAGGTTTAGCGACTGGCCCTGGTCGATCCATTTCTGGCGCCGTGAGGCGGCTTCAACCAACCAGCGTGGGTCAACTTCAAAGGCTGTTGAGTACAGTTCTTTCAAATCGTCCGGTATACGGTCAATGGACTGTACGCTGCCATCGAAATACTTGAGGTCATTCACCATGACGTCGTCCCAGATACCGTGCGTCTTCAGATCTTGCGCCAGGTAAGGGTTAACCACGGTGAACTCACCAGACAGGTTCGATTTAACAAACAGGTTCTGGTAGGTCGGTTCAATCGACTGACTAACACCGCAGATGTTCGAGATGGTTGCCGTTGGTGCGATGGCCATGCAGTTGGAGTTACGCATGCCTACCGATTTAACGCGGTCGCGCAGGCTGTCCCAGTCCAGTTTGCTGCTGGTGTCGACCTGCAGGTAATCACCACGGTTTTCGGCCAGTCTCTCGATAGAATCGATTGGCAGTATGCCCTGGCTCCATAGTGAACCGGGGAAGGTAGAGTAGCTACCGCGTTCCTCGGCCAGGTCGGTCGATGCCTTGATGGCATAGTAGCTAACCATTTCCATGCTGTTGTCAGCAAATTCAACCGCGTCTTCCGATGCATACGGTAAACGCATTTTATACAGTGCATCCTGGAAGCCCATGACGCCTAATCCAACCGGACGATGGCGCAGGTTGGAACGACGTGCCTTGGTCACGCTGTAATAGTTGTAATCGATAACGTTATCCAGCATGCGCATGGCAGTGTTGATGGTCTTCTGCAATTTCTCTGCATTCAAACCGTTTTCATCCACGTGCTTCGGCAGGTTAACGGAACCCAGGTTACAGACCGCGATTTCATCATCGGATGTGTTCAACGTGATCTCGGTACACAGGTTGGACGAGTGCACAACACCAACGTGTGGCTGTGGCGAACGCAGGTTGGATGGATCCTTGAAGGTAATCCATGGGTGACCTGTTTCGAACAGCATCGATAGCATCTTGCGCCACAGTGAAATCGCCGGAATCGTTTTGCAGTCGGTAATTTCACCGTTGGCCGCCATTTGTTCGTACTCGACGTAACGTTTTTCAAAGTCTGCGCCATAAACGTCGTGTAGGTCGGGCACCACGTGTGGTGAGAACAGGGTCCAGTCGGCTTCTTCGGCGACGCGTTTCATGAACAGGTCTGGAATCCAGTTAGCCGTGTTCATGTCGTGGGTACGACGTCGATCATCACCGGTGTTCTTACGCAGTTCGAGAAACTCCTCGATATCCATGTGCCAGGTTTCGAGATAGGCACACATCGCACCCTTACGTTTACCACCCTGGTTGACGGCAACCGCGGTGTCGTTGGCCACTTTCAGGAAGGGCACAACGCCTTGTGACTTACCATTGGTACCCTTGATGTGGGCACCGAGTGAACGTACGCGGCTCCAGTCGTTACCAAGACCACCGGCAAACTTGGAGAGCAGGGCATCGTCTTTAATGGACGTAAAAATACCGTCGAGATCGTCAGGTACCGTGGTCAGGTAACAGCTGGATAACTGTGGACGACAGGTACCGGAGTTAAACAGCGTTGGTGTCGAGCTCATAAAGTCAAACGATGACAGTAACTCGTAGAATTCAATCGCCCGCGCTTCACGATCCAGCTCGTTGATGGCCAGGCCCATGGCAACACGCATAAAGAAGGCCTGTGGCAGTTCAAAACGGGTGTCATTGTGATGAATGAAGTAACGATCGTACAGGGTTTGCAAACCGAGATAGGTAAACTGCTGATCGTGTTCCGGCTTCAGGGCTTCACCCAGACGTTTCAGATCATATTTTTCCAGTTCATGATCGATCAGGCCCAGTTCAGCACCACGAAAGATGTATTTCGCGAAATAATCCGGGTAGGTAGCCGCCATTTCACGCTGCGTTGCCTGCGTGGGTATATCCTCGATAAACGACAATGCTTCGCTACGCAATTTATCCAGTAGCAGGTTGGCCGCAACGTAGCTGTAATTCGGTTCTTTTTCGATCAGCGTGCGGGCACTCATCACCAGCGCGTGGTTGACGTCCTGTTCACTGACACCTTCGAACAGGTTCTTGACGGCATCTTCAAGAATGATCTTCTTATCGACATTCTCTATACCTTCACAAGCTTCGTCGACGACCGCCTGCAGGCGTTTCACGTCTAACGGGGCCTTGGAACCATCAGCACGGGTAACGTTGACATTAACCGGCTGGAATTCCTGTTCCGGTTTGCCCTCGTTTTCTGCCTGGCGTTCGCGGGCACGTTCTTCGCGATAAATCACGTAGGCGCGGGCCACTTTTTGTTCGCCGGCACGCATCAGGGACAGTTCAACCTGGTCCTGGATGTCTTCAATATGTACGGTGCCGCCATCGGGGAGACGTCGGGTCAGCGCGCCAAGCACCTGCTGTGACAGCTCTTCCACCTGCTGGTGAATACGGGTGGACGCAGCGGCAGTGCCGCCTTCCACGTTAATAAATGCCTTGGTCATGGCCACGGCGATCTTGCTGAGATCAAACGACGTCACTTTTCCGTTACGGCGGATTACGCGGTAATGCCCCAGTGTTTGAGATAGACCGGCACCAATGGTGCTGGCTTTCGCGAGTTGTTCTGAGCCGTGGCTGGTTTGTGCAGACGATGAAACGGTGGTGTTGCTGGCGGTGCTTTCCGCTTCCATGTACCCCTCCAATTGTTTACAGATTCATGTTTCGATTTCGCTTCAAAAGCTCGAAACTTGTTGATGTTTATTATGTAAACGAATGTATAGCACCACTATAAAATGTGGTCAAGCGCTTATTAGACCACTAGATGATGTGGAGTAGGCTGTGTTTTTGCTCCTGATTTCCTGTGGATAAGCTGGGTAAAATTGGCCTCATTTTTCTGTTTGGAAGGTTATTTCCTGCATTTTCAGTTGCTTAACTTCGGCCCCGGGCGGGTGTGCATAACCACGAAAATAATTGGCAAAAACTGTCCTGGTAGAGGCAGTGATAGCAATTTTTCATGATCAGGTTTTCATGATCAGATCATTACATGGAAAATGTCGTTACGCCTCACAGGCAACAATGGCATCCAGCGACTCGCTACTGGTAGTTTTTGCGCAGGCGAGAAACGCCTGCATGTAGGGAAGGGCCTGTTGTTCACTGCGCACCGCTGCGTATAACGTGCCCCAAAGCCCGTCATGGCCCAGTGGCCGCGTGCTGACCGTGTTATCAGCGACATATTTAGTGACCGCCCATGACGGTAACACGGCAATACCGCGTCGATTGGCAACCAGCTGGATAATCATCGACGTCAGCTCGGCATGGCGTAGCCCGGCCGGCTCTATCGCAGCCGGCATCAGGAAACGGCTGAAGATATCCAGCCGCCGCCGTTCAACCGGGTAGCTAATCAACGTCTGGTCGGCGAAATCTTCTGCGTCGATAACGTCTTTTTCCAATAACGGGTGCTGTTTGTCGAGTAAGACCACGGACTGGTAGCGAAACAGCGGTGAGTAGGCGATATCCGGGTTGCTGTCCGGATCGGACGTAATCACCAGGTCTATATCGCCACTTAACAGCGCCGGCAGTGGCTCAAAATTGGATACCAGTGACAGGTCCATTTCAATTTCCGGCCAGTCATCGCGGTACTTATCCATCGTCGGCATCAGCCAGTCAAAGCAGCTGTGACACTCAATAACGATGTGCAGGCGCCCGGCATCGCCCTTGAGCATACGGGCAATGTCGTTATTGGCCAGCTCGATACGAGGCAGAATCTCATCGGCCAGCGTTAACAGCCGCCGACCCAGCTGGCTAAACTGCAGCGGTCGGGTCTTGCGGGTAAACAGCTCGCTATCGTACTGGCTTTCAATGGCCTTGAGCTGGTGCGACAGCGCCGATTGCGTCAGGTGCAGGCGCTTGGCCGCGGCGGCCATGTTGCCGCAATCGCGAATCATACGCAGGGTTTTGAGGTGTCGAATATCCATAATCTTTACTAAACGTAAAGTTATGATAGTTCAACTTGAAAGAAATTCAATTAAGCCCGGTGAGCAGACGGCTATTGGTCGGGTGCGATCAGGGCAGGTAGATAGAAAAACAACCGCCGCCGTCGATACCGTCGTTGGTTGTCTTGATGTAACCGCTGTTACCCTTGTTCTTGTGCAGCTCGGCGACCAGTCGTGAAAAATATAAACCCAGTCCGGTATTGCCCTGGCCGAAACTGATTCCCTGCTGCGCATGGCTGTCGATGAGCATGGCTTCCGGATAGCCAGGGCCGTTATCCCTGATCTGGATAACCAGGTAGCCGTCTTCCCTGAAAGCGGAAATGTGTAACTGGTCTTTGGTGTACTTATACAGGTTATTAATCACGTTGCTCATGACACCGCTGATCAACTCGCTATCAAATACCCAGTACAGATCGCGCTCGCATTCGATATCGGTATCGATACCGCGATGACGAATCATGGTTTCATGCTGGCACAGGTTTTCAAACAGGAAGTCATACACGGGATACTCATCAATGTTAGCGACGTACTGTCTGCTGTTGATGCGGTAGATGGCAAGTAGCTCCACCAGGTCATCACTGACACGCTTGCTTTCATATTGAATTTGCGAAAGCTGCTGCTTTGACTGGCAATCATCCTCGTGACAGTTATCGACCACCTGGTCGATTGAATTCAACAACATGTTTAACGAGTTCTTTACCTCGTGTATTGCGCTGGCAAGTAGCGTGGCGTAATCAAACTCGGGAGGCGTTTTCATAGCGGCTTTCTAGGCAACGTTCTTTTTTTCAACGAGCTGTTGCAGTAGTTCCAACAGCTCATGGTATTTCTGATTGGTCGGATCGAGTGCGTTAACACGTTCCAGGTAATTACTCACGCGGCCGCCGTATTTCTTCACCCGGCCTGTCTTCTTCATATGCATGAGCATGGCGTACGCCGCGTTCAGGTTGACGACAGCGTTATCGGGCATACCGCGTGCCGCTTTCATAAACAGTTCAATCGATTCTTCCAGCTTGCCTTCCTTCAACAACCTGGCGCCCTTGTTATTCAGTTCAATGATCTCTTTGGTTGCTTTTTCAATCAGTGACGCGCCAATGTCGCTATGACCTGATTTCGCATAAATCGCCTTGGTTTTTTCCAGTAGCTTCTCGTTATCGTGGTTATTGCGTACGAGATTCATCGTGATTTCCTGCGCGGCATCTTCCTTGCCAGTTGTCAGACACAGATCGGTCAGTTCCAACGCAATATCACTGGATAACTCTTGCGGGTTTTGCTTGTACAGTTCCAGTGCGCTTTCAATGGCACGGTTGGCGGCTTCACTGTCATTATTGCTGGTATGAATCATGCCCTTGGTGACAGCGCCCACCATCATTGCGTTGCTATCGGTCTTGTAGTCTTTTTCCAGCTTGTCGACCATTTGCATGGCCTTGTTAATATCGTCTTTTTCAAGATAGGTCTTGGCTAAACTGTTGTAATCATCAGCGCGTTTGTAACAGGAATGATGGCCAACATGCAGTGCCTGTTCAAACGCAGAGGTGGCGGTATCCAGATCGCCGTTGTCATAAGCCACCTGTGCCAACCTGCGCTGGCGTACAAACGACTTGGGTGACTTCGCAACGCCTTGTGCCAGCATGTCTTGCGCCTGCTTGCTATCACCCATTGCTTCATGGGTACTTGCAAGCCAGTCATAAGCGGCCACGTTGGATGAGTTTTCATTAACGAGTTCCTGGAATATTTCCAACGCTTCTTCGTATTGTTTCTGCAGGTAACGCACTTTACCCAGTGCCAGGTAAACCCAGGGTATATCGCGTTCTTCAATAATGTCCTCGTACATATCTGCAGCCTTATCGTACTCGCTGAGGTTAACGAGGATCTCGCCCTTGATTTTATACAGGTCGTAACGGTTGGGTGGCTGCTTGCTTAATAAATCATCACAGTGCTGCAAGGCCTTCTTGTATTGTTTAGCACCCATGGCGCGAGCGATATCCACAAGGTTGTCTTTCTTCTCCAGCTGTTTCTTTAAACGTGCGTGGATTACCGTGCGGTTAAAGGGTTTGGAAATGTAATCATCGGGTTGGTATTCAATTGCGCCCATGACCATGTCGGACGTGTTTTCCGCGGTACACATAATATAGATGCAGTCATAACCTAGCAGGCCGGAATGCTTGGCCTGTTCCAGTACCTGTTGGCCGTCCTTGCCTTTACCAAGGTTATAGTCACAAAAGATAACGTCGTATTGCTGTTGCTCCATCTGCTCCAGCGCTTCTTCGCCATTTTGTGCCATGTTAATCAATGCGGGCGCTAGCGGCTCGATCATGCCTTTCAGCAGCACGCGGATTTCCTGAAAATCATCGATAATCAGTACTTTTTTGCCCTTCAGACTCCAGATTGCCATTAGCTATAACCTTGTTATTCGTGTTGTCACCTCGCTATAGCGGCGAATGCGTCTAATTCTTTACCTAAATATGGGTATTTCCGGCAGTTATTTACAGCCGGGGCGGGTGGGCAGCAGAACTACTAGCGCAGGGCGTGCAGTATGGCGCGCAAGGAATCGAGGCTGTGTGCCGGGGCAATGCAGTCGACATGCGGGCGAATGGTTGCGGCAGTGACATTGTTTTCATCATAGCCGTCACGTGCCTGCATCGGGTTTAACCAGAGGATGCGATTGGCTCGGCGTTTTATCTTGTTCAGTTCAGCAGCAAGCCGTGCCGGCTCGTTGGTATCAAAGCCGTCGCTGATCAACATCACCCGGGTCTGTGGTGACAGCATGTAGCCCGCGAACTCCTTGTTAAAACTGGCCAGTGAGTCGGCAATGCAGGTACCGCCAAGCCACAGGTTGTTTTTTGCCTCCAGCTGTTTGCGCATCTTGTCTAACGACGGTTCCCGGAACAGTTCGGTGACATGATGTAGACGCGTATGAAAGACAAACGCCTCGGTATCATTAAACACGTTGACGAGTCCGCGCACAAAACGAAACAGCAGCGGGTTATTCCACGTCATCGAATGCGACACATCATGTAACACCAGTAACTTTGGTGGCTGTTTTACCTGCAGGCTATAACGTGGATAAAGGGGAATGCCACCGGTGCCGAGGCTGGCGCGCAAGGTATGCCGAATATTAATTGCACGACCGCGGGCAACGATTTTCTTTTTGCGTTTGATCCGTCGTTTTAACTGCTGCGCCAGCTGCTCTGATAAGCGTTCTGCCTCGCGCATGGCACGCGCGTCTTTCAGGAACCGAAAGTCGGCCTTACCAATGGTGTTTTGTTTGCC
>JAAUYK010103452.1_pt1 | contig 12459 bp, 9 predicted proteins | sample 7278021 | NCBI WGS metagenome assembly JAAUYK01 (sample SAMN14350223, study PRJNA611818) | marine sediment metagenome | isolation source: surface marine sediment (1.8m) | place: French Polynesia: Moorea | collected 2018-08
CCACGCCGCCGAACGCGGTCGTCTTCGGCTCTGGCCGGGTCGCGATTCCCCAGATGGCCCGGGCCGGGTTCCTGCTGAATCTCGTCGGGATCGTCCTGATCACGGCCCTCGCGTATGCGCTCGTGCTGCCCCTGCTGGGAGCCGGGTCCGGAGGCGCTCCCGCGCATTGACCACGGGCCGATCGGACGCACCCATGCCGGAGAAGGCGTTAGAATCACTCGGCATCGAGGTCGAACGCCCCATCGGAGAGCACGACGGCTCGCTGGAGCCGCCCGAAGCCGGAACGTGCCTTGCCAGACGCCGGGGCCGAAGGAGTGCGCCGTGAGCGACATCAAGGCCATTCGGGCCGTCATGACACCGTTTCCGTACGCGATCGATGCGAACGCGCCGCTTCGCCGGGCGCGCCAGATGATGCACGAGCACGACGTTCATCATCTGCCCGTGCAGCAGGGAAAGAAGCTCGTCGGCGTCCTGTCGGATCGGGACCTCAAGCGAGCGCTCGACCCGTCGCTCGGGCTGCCGCCCGCCGACGAGCTCTTCGTGGACGACGTGATGGTCCATGACCCGTACGTCGTCGAGGCGAAGACCCCGCTCGACGAAGTCCTGCTGGAGATGGCCGATGCCCGGATCGGCTCGGCGCTCGTCGTCAAGGAAGGCAAGCTCGTCGGGATCTTCACCGCGAACGACGCCTGCCGCGCGTTCGGCATGCACCTCCGCGGAGAGCGCCGCACCCCACCCCCCGACGAGGTGGCGTAGCGAGCTCCTCTCGACCCCCACCGGGGTCGCCCCTCCGGAGAGCATGCGGCCAGCCGGGACGATGGGGGCGATGGCGCGGGGCGCTCGCGCCGCAGCGGCGACCGGGCCCCTTCAGAATCCCGGAAGCAGACTCGTCGCCCGGTGGACGAGCGCCTGAACGGGGAAGACCAACGCCGCCGTGACGATCACCGCCACGCCGCCTCGCGGAAGGACTGCGGGCGCGATGCGTTCGGGAGATCGGTCCCGTCTCGGGGCTTGTTCAGTTCGAAGCTCGCTCGCCCGAAGTACTCCGGTAGGCCCGCACGGCCCGAGGGAGAGGAGATCGGCATGACGCAGGAAGGCCGTCCCAGGATCCTGATCATCGACGACGACGAGCTGCTGCTCGTGACGACCAAGGCCCTGCTCGAGGCCGCGGGCTACGAGGTCGCGACGCATCAGAGCGCCTTCGGCGCCACTTCCCTCATCCTGGAGACCCGTCCCGATCTCGTGCTCCTCGACGTCGAGATGCCCGGCCTCTCCGGCCCGGGGCTCGCCGAGCTCGTACAGGGCGAGGCCTGCGCGCAAGGCGTGAAGATCTTCTTTTTCTCGTCGAACGACGACGAGACGCTCGCCGCCTCCGTGCGCGAGGCAGGCATCGACGGCTTCATCCGCAAGGGCGATCGTTCGGATCTCTGCGAGCAGGTGGCGCGAGCCCTCTCCGACTGACCGATCGGGGGCGATGGTCGCTGCGCATCGGACCGGCAAGCCCTCCGCATCATCGACGCATCGAAACGGACGATTCGTCTGCGACGCGAACTCGTTGCGCGTTGCGTAGGGAGTTCCGTGCGCCACGCCCCCAAAGCCCTCAAGCAGCATCGGGGCACGCCGATACCCGATTGGAAACGATTCTTGGAAGAGATTACGTGCGCAGCCGCAATCGCTTCCTCTATTCAGCAGTAGGACGGGACTCGTGCAGATCAAGATCACCTCTGCCGTGGGAAGAGGACCGACGCCGCTCAGCGCATTCGACGCCGCGCTCCAGAACGCGGGGATCGAGAACTACAACCTGATCCCCCTGTCGTCCGTGATTCCGACGGATGCGACCCTCGAGCGCGCCCGATTCTCCACGCCCCCCAGCGAGTACGGCCACCGCCTCTACGTCGTGATGGCCCGCCACGAGACGTCCGAGACGGGCGAGGAAGCCTGGGCCGGTCTCGGTTGGACCCAGGAGCCCGACAGGGGTCGCGGCCTCTTCGTCGAGCTGCACGGGTCGAGCAAACGCTCGGTCGAGCACGCGATCGAATCGACCCTCGACTCCATGAAGGCGTCCCGACCCTACGAGTACGGCAAGAACGAGAGCGAGATCGTCGGCGTCGTCTGCGAGGGAGAGCCCGTCTGCGCCCTCGTGATCGCCGTGTACTCGAGCGAGGGATGGGACGTCTGAGATGTCGTCTCGCGACCTGACTCGAGACTGGGCGGAATTCGATCCGGTCGCCTATCTGGACGAGTACTACGGAGACATCGGCTCCGAGAACCTCGCCCTGCTGCGCTTCATGGCCGAGACCTGCCGGAGTCTCCCCGAGGATGGCATCCTGCTCGACTTCGGAGGAGGGCCGACGATCTACCCGCTGATCTCCGCGGCCGGTCACATCGGCGAGATCCATTTCTCGGACTATCTCGAGGCCAACCTCAACGAGGTCAGGAGCTGGCTCGACGAGGAGCCCGCCGCCTTCGACTGGGATCCCTTCATCCGCAGGGCGATCGAGCTCGAGACGGGCAAGGACTGTTCGGACGCGGACGTCGCGGCCCGCGCGGCGGAGATCCGCAAGAAGGTGACCCGACTGGTCCGCTGCGACGCCTCGCGGGCGCCGGCGCTCGAGGGCGAGTACGAGCCCTACGACGTGATCCTGACGAACTTCTGCGCCGAGTCCGCGACGTCGGATCGCTGGCAGTGGCAGGCGTTCATGGTCAACATCGTGTCACTCCTCAAGCCCGGCGGTCGTCTGATCATGTCGGCCCTGAAGGGCGCCACCCGATACTCCGTCGGCGAGCGGTCCTTCCCGGCCGTCGACATCACCGAAGACGAGCTCCTCGAGCTGCTCGAGGAGGTGGGCTTCCCGCGCAAGAGCACCGAGCTCGTCAGCGTCCCCGCCGATCGGCCCACTCGGGACTACCAGGGGTTGATCCTCGTGGTCGCCGAGAAGGAGCGGGGGCCCGGCGCCGGTTCGAGCTGATGTCGGACTTCCCGCTGCGTCTCTCGGTGTTGATCACCGCCTTCACCGTCGCATCCGGGATCTTCGACTCCCTGGCCTTCACCTACGCAGCCACGATCTGGCAGAACGGTCGCCTCGTCTGGGCCCAGGCCGCCAAATCGGGCGTGACCTTCTTCCTCGGCATCGCGATGTATTGGATGGCGATCCGCTACCTGTCCGAGGCGGGCATCGTGATGCCCGAGATCCAGACCCTCCTCTGGTTCGGCGTGACGATCGTCGGCGTCGCCGTGTTGGGCGGCGGCTTCCTGAGCTGGCAGCTCGTCGATCAGGTCGTCGCGGTCGGTGTCATGATCGGCATCGGCTTCCTGATCTCCCGCAGCGCGGCCTGAGATCCACCAGCCCGTAGTTCGCCGGCAAACCGACCGCATCATGCTCTCGCGCTGACGTGTTCGTTGCCGCATGCGTGCATTGTCGATGCGAGATTCTCGTTTCGCACAGGCACAATGCCGCATCAAGAATCACACGCGCGCACTCGATGAATCCTATTGGGCTTCGGCACGTCTGCCGGGCCCGATCGACCAGGCTCGATCGCCGGAGCGATTTCACGAGCCTGCAAGGATCGCGCGTATGAGACGACGACAGAAGACGAACCATGCAGCCCGCTGGGCGCGCTCGTCGGGAGGACTCCCGATCGAGCGCGTGAAGTGGTGGGCCCGATCGGCTCTGCTGGGCATGTGCATTCACGTTCTGTACTCGGTGTCACCGTTCAGTGTGGTCGCCCAGGAAGAGGACGTGTTCATGCTGGAAGAGGCGGGGGAGGAAGCGATCGTCTTCCAGGAGATCCCCTCCGTCTACGGTGTGTCCAAGTTCGAGCAGAAGATCACGGAAGCGCCCTCCTTCGTCACCCTCATCACGTCCGACGAGATTCGAAAGTACGGGCACCGCACGCTGGCCGAGGTCCTCAACAGCGTGACGGGCTTCTTCACCACCTACGACCGCAACTACAACTACCTGGGAATCCGGGGCTTCAACCGGCCCGGCGACTTCAACACGCGCGTTCTGCTCCTGGTGGACGGGCATCGCCTGAACGACAACCTCTACGACCAGGCTGGGCTCGGGACCGAGTCCCTCGTCGACGTCGATCTGATCGACCGCGTCGAGGTCATTCGCGGGCCGAGCTCCTCCCTCTACGGCACCAACGCGTTCTTCGGGGTGATCAACGTGATCACCAAGCGCGGCCGGGACATCAAGGGCGTCGAGCTCTCCGCGGAGATCGGCAGCTGGGATACGTACAGGGGCCGGGTCACCTACGGCGACAAGTTCGCCAACGGGATCGAGGTCCTGCTCTCGGGCTCCTACTACGACAGCGAGGGCCAGAAGTCTCTCTACTACGAGGAGTTCGACGATCCCACGACGGGCAACGGCATCACCCGCAAGGCGGACGACGACCAGTTCCCGAACTTCTTCGGGAAGGTCACCTTCCGGGACTTCACGCTCCAGGGCGGGTTCGTATCCCGCGAGAAGGGCATTCCGACCGCGTCCTACGGGACCTTCTTCCCGACGAACCAGACGCGCTCGCTCGACGAGCACGGCTATGCGTTCCTCAAGTACCAGCACCAGTTCACCAACCAGGTGAACGTCTCCGCCCGCGTCTACTACGACCGCTTCTACTACCGGGGCGACTATCTCTACGACGTCGCCCTGGCGGGCCCTCCGGATCTCGTCCTGAATCGGGATCGAGTGGTGGGTGAGTGGTGGGGCGCCGAGGCGACGGTCGACAAGCGGTTCGGGAGCAGGCACAACGTGACCGCGGGCGTCGAGTATCGGGACAACTTCCGACAGGATCTCCGCAACCAGGATCGGGATCCCCGTGTGACCTACCTCGATGACAAACGGGACTCCCGTAGCGTCGCGGCGTTCATCCAGGACGAGATCACGATCCTCGACAACCTGATCCTCAACGCGGGCGTGCGCTACGACCACTACGAGTCCTTCGGCTCGACCGTCAATCCGCGAATCGCGCTGATCTACAACCTCGAGAGGACGACCTTCAAGGCGCTCTACGGCACGGCCTTCCGAAGTCCGAACGCCTACGAGCGCTTCTACGTCGGAACGGGATTCAAGGCGAATCCCAACCTCGACTCCGAGAACATCGCGACCTACGAGCTGGTCATGGAGCACGCCTTCACGCCCTACATCCGTGGGACCGTGGCCGGGTACTTCTACCGGATCGACGACCTGATCAGCCAGGAGACGGACCCCAACGACGGGCTCCTCGTCTTCGAGAACCTCGGCAAGACCCAGGCCAAGGGCATCGAGGTCCAGCTCGAGATGGACGACAGCGGGCCGCTCGGGATCTCGGGCCGAATCGGCTACGCGCTCCAGGAGGCCGTGGACCGCCGGACCGACGGCCGACTGACGAACTCGCCCACGCACCTCCTGAACGTCAACGCGATCGCCCCGCTCTACAAGGACATGTTCTTCGCCGGCCTGGAGGTCTCCTACGCGAGCAAGCGGAAGACGCTCGCCGGGAAGGTCACGAGTGGCTACTCGGTGACGAACCTGACGCTCTTCAGCAAGAACCTGCTCCGCGGCCTCGAGGTCACGGCGAGTGTCAAGAACCTCTTCGACCGGGACTACTCGGATCCAGGCTCCGGCGAGCAGGTCCAGGACGAGATCGAACAGGACGGCCGGAGCTACTGGCTGAAGTTCAAGTACGGGTTCTAGACGGCAGAACGAATGAACCTCCTGACGCGAATCCATCGCCTCGCCTCGACGGTCCTCGTCGTGATGTGCGCCGCAGCGCTCGTGCTGAACACGAGCGCGCGGGGTGACGTGGGCGCGTCGATCGTCGTCGTGACCAGTCGCGACGACGGCCCCTACGAAGGGGTGGTGAAGGGCATTCGCGGGCTCCTCACGGGCGACGAAAAGGGTCTCGGCCTCCGGGTCCACTCCCTCCAGAGCGACAGCGAGGAGGCCAGGGAGGCGATCCGGGCGGCGCGCAGCGGCGGCACGGCTCCGATCCTCACCGTCGGCTCGATGGCCACACGCGCCGCGCTCGACGCCCCGGGAGACGCGCCGGTGATCGCCTGCATGGTCGTCGACGCCGACGACCTGCGAGAGGCGCGGAATGCGACCGGCGTCCTGCTCGAGTTCCCGCTCGAGACGCAGCTCGAGTGGATCCGTCGGTTCTCCCCGAAGAGCCAGTCCATCGGCGTCCTCTACAACCCGGCGGAGAACCGGGAGAAGATCAAGAAGGCGAAGAGGATCGCGAAGCGTCTGGGTCTGCGGATCGTCGCTCGAGAGGTCCACCGTCCTCAGGACCTGCCGGACGCGCTCGACTCGCTGGCGCGCGAGGCGGACCTGCTCTGGGCCGTGACCGACCAGATGGTGCTGTCTCGGCAGACGGCGCAGGCGATCCTGCTCTTCTCGTTCCGGCACCGCATGCCCTTCACGGGTCTCTCCTCCTCCTGGGTCAAGGCGGGCGCGCTCTACGCCCTCGATCGCGACTACGAGGACATGGGTGCCCAATGCGGCGAGATGGCGATCCAGGTCCTGAACGGCCGGAAGGCCAGCTCGCTCCCGCCCGCGATTCCGAGAAAGGTCGTCTACGCCCTGAATCTCCGGACGGCCGAGCACCTGAAACTCAACCTTCCGCAGCACCTCATCGAGGGCGCTGCGGAGGTGTTCCGGTAGGCGGGCCCGATCGATGTTCATCAGACGCCGTGTGGGGCTGACGACCAAGTTCAACGTGCTGACGATCGCGCTGATCCTCGCGACCTCGTTGGGGATCGCGACGTTCGTGACGCTCCGTGGCCGCGTGAACAACTACGAGAAGCTGCTCCGCAAGGGCATGACCACGGCTTCGATGGTCGCGCAGGACAGCGAGTACGGGATCTACGCCGAGGATCGGACGAGCCTCGGCCAGATCGCGCAGAGCCTCGAGGCCGACGAGGACATCGCCTTCGTGGCGGTGCTGAACCGGGACATGAGGATCCTGGTCAGCAACCGGATGAACTCGAGCGTCGAGATCCCGGTCCACGAGGGACCGGCTCCGACCGGGCCCAGCCACGCGAACTTCAGGAGCCGTGGAGACGGCAAGGGCTACATCTCCATCCTGATGCCCGTGGTGAGCCGAGCCGAGGAAGGGCCCGACGCACTCTTCCCCGACCTCGACCTGGACGAGGGCGACGAAGAGACGATCGGATACGTCCGCCTCGGACTCAGCCAGGAGCGGATGCATCGCGAGTCGCGGGAGTTCCTCCTCTCGACCACGCTGTTCACCTCGCTGCTCGCCCTGCTGGGGACGGGTCTCACGGTCCTGATGACCCGCCGGATCGCCTCGCCGATCCAGGAGCTCGTCCGGGTCACCCACGACATCGCCGAGGGCCACTTCGAGCGGGACGTCCGCATCACGACCGAGGGCGAGATCGGCGACCTCGCGAACGCCTTCAATCTCATGCTCGATCGCCTGCGCAGCTATCGGGTCGAGGTGGAGAGCTATCGCGAGAGCCTCGAGATGAAGGTCGAGGAGCGCACGATGGAGCTCCAGAAGGCCACCGAGAAGGCCTTCGCGCTCGCCGAGCAGGCCGAAGCTGCCAACAACGCGAAATCCCAGTTCCTGGCCAACATGAGCCACGAGATCCGAACGCCCATGAATGGCGTGCTCGGGATGACCGAGCTGCTGCTCGGTACCGACCTCGGCGCGAGCCAGCGGAAGTTCGCGCGCACCATCCAGCACTCGGCGGAGAACCTGCTGAGCGTGATCAACGAGATCCTCGACTTCTCCAAGGCCGAGGCCGGGAAGCTCACCCTCGATCTCGCCGAAGCGGACGTACGGGAGCTGGTCGAGGACGTCGTCGACCTCCTGGCCGAGCCGGGCCAGCGCAAGGGGCTCGAACTCGCCTGTATGATCGAGGACTCGGTGCCGGCCGCCGTCCGCGCCGACCCGGTCCGGGTCCGTCAGGTGTTGACGAATCTGGTCGGGAACGCCGTGAAGTTCACCGACGCGGGCGAGATCGTCGTCGAGGTGACCGCAGAGACCCGCGATCCGGACCGCACCGGCGAGATCCACGACGCCTCGATGGTCCAGCTGCGGTTCGACGTGACCGACTCGGGAGTGGGCATCCCCGAGGAGGATCGCGATCGGGTCTTCGGGGCCTTCACACAGGTCGACGGCTCGATGGCGCGTCGATTCGGCGGCACTGGCCTGGGGCTGGCGATCTGCCGTCAGCTCGTGGATCTCATGGGCGGAGAGATCGACTTCGAGAGCCGCCCGGGCTGCGGCTCCCACTTCTGGTTCACGGTGCCGGTGGAGATCCTGAACGACGCGAGCGCCGCGGATTCGGCGCTGGCCCTCGACGACCTGCGTGTGCTGGTCGTCGACGACAACGAGACGAATCGCCGGATCGTCTGCCAGCACCTCGGCACCTGGGGCTGTCGTGTCGGTATGGCCCCCGATCCGCGGGGCGCTCTCGCCGAGCTCCGCCGCGCCACGCGGCAGGGGGAGCCCTACCAGCTCGTGATGCTGGACATGATGATGCCGGGCATGACCGGCCTGGAGCTGGCGAACCGCATCCGCGTCGACGAGAACATCGAAGAGGCGAAGATCGTGATGGTGAGCTCGGTGGGCGTGGCGCTGTCGCGTGCCGAGCAGCGCGCGCTCGACATCGCCGCACAGCTCCTCAAGCCCGTCCGCAGGCGGGACCTGCGAAGGGTGCTCTCCGCAGCGCTCGCGGACGAGATCGGGGACACCCGGGCGGCCCCGGATGTGGCCGCGGCTCCGGCGGATCGGCGCGTCGCCGCGCGGTCGGTCGAGCCGAGGGTGCTGCTGGCCGAGGACAACGTCGTCAACCAGGAGGTCGCGGTGGCCATGCTGGACGACATCGGCTGCCGGGTGCGGGTGGTCGAGAACGGACGCCTCGCGGTCGAAGCGATCGAGCAGGAAGCCTTCGACATCGTCCTCATGGATTGCCAGATGCCGGAGCTGGACGGCTTCGGGGCGACCGAGCGGATCCGCTTCTGGGAGGCGAAGCAGAAGCAGAGCGCCGGCGACGAGACGCCCGTCCGAAGGCTGCCGATCGTCGCGGTGACTGCCCACGCGATGCAGGGGGATCGGGAACGCTGCCTCGATGCGGGCATGGACGACTACCTGACGAAGCCCTTCTCGCGGGCCGATCTCGCGGACGTGATCGATCGCTGGGTCGCCGCCGAAGGCGCACCCGTGGACGGCCAGGTCGAAGCGGAGGAGGCGCGACCGGAGTCGGATCGCGACGAGGCTGACGACCAGCGCGGGTCGGACGAGGGCACGCTCGACGACTCTGTCCTGGACCAGCTCGCCGCCCTGCCCAACGCCGAGAGCTCGGGACTCGTGGCTCGCGTGGTCGCGCTGTTCGTCGAGACCTCGTACCCGATCGGCGCCGAGATCCGCGAGGCGGCCGAGCAGGGCGATCTCGAGCAGCTCCGCACCCGGGCCCACCGGCTCAAGGGGAGCAGCTTCGAGGTCGGAGCCGTGCGGCTGGCGCGTCTCTGTGCCCGCGTCGAAGCCCTCGGGCGGGAGGGCAGTCTCGACGAGGCCGTCGAGATCGTGCCGGAGCTCGAAGGCGAGCTCGAGCGCGTGAGGGAAGCCCTGGAGGCGCGGGGTGACTGACGCGGGCCTGGACAACGCCCTGCGACCGGACCGGCCGGTCCGCCTGTTGATCGTCGACGACGATCCGATGATCCGGCTCGTCGCAGGGGAGCGTCTCGGCGCCGCCGGCTTCGAGGTCCTCGAAGCCGACGGGGGCGCGCGCGGCATCGAGGCCTTCGCGTCGCTCCGACCCGACCTCGTGCTGCTCGACGTCGAGATGCCCGACCTCTCCGGGTTCGAGGTCTGCCGCACGATCCGCGGCGGCGCTGCGGGTCGCGACGTGCCGATCCTGATCATGACCGGTCTCGACGACGTCGACTCGATCGATCGTGCCTACCGCGTGGGCGCGACCGACTTCGTCTCGAAGCCTCTCAACTGGGCGGTGCTCGTCCATCGGATCCGCTACATCCTGCGCGCCAGCGCGAGCTTCTCCGCGGTGCGCTCCCAGCAGGTCCGGCTCGACGAGGTCCAGGATCACGCCCGCCTCGGGAGCTGGGAAGTCGATCTCGCGACCGGGATGCTGTCGGCCTCGAAAGCGCTGCGCGGGATGGCGGATCTCGGGGATCGGGACGGCCCGAGCGAGGCGCGCAAGCTGCTGGAACGGGTCCAGCCCGACGATCGTCTGCGGCTCGAGAAGGCGATCGGCGAGGCGATCCGGGATCGGACCGGATTCAGCCTGGACCATCGCATCTTCGGGCACGACGGCGCGGAGCGCGTCGTCCACAGTCAGGCTCGCGTCTGCAGCCGAGACGACGAGCGGTTGGTCCTCGAGGGCTTCACCCAGGACATCACCGAGCGAAGGCGAACGGAGGAGCAGGTCCGCTTCCTCGCCTACAGCGACGCGCTCACGGGGCTCGCGAATCGCGCGGCCTTCAAGGTCCATCTGGCCAGCGCCATCCAGCGGTCCGGTCGGACCGGCAAGAGCCTCGCCATCCTCTATCTCGACCTCGATCACTTCAAGCGCGTGAACGACACCTTCGGCCACAGCGCGGGCGACTCGCTGCTCCAGCACGTAGCGGACCAGCTGGTGAGCTGCGTCCGCGAAATCGACCGCCTGGCGCGGAGCCCGAGCGCGGAGTCCGAGGCGATGATCTCCCGCCTGGGTGGCGATGAGTTCACCCTGCTGCTCGAAGACCTCACGGACCCCGGTGACGCAGTCAAGGTCGCGCGCCGTGTCCTCGACTCGATCGGCCAGCCGGTGATGGTCGAGGGGCGAGAGCTGATGATCACGGCCAGCATCGGGATCGCCGTCTGGCCCCATGACGGGGCCAACGCGGAGGAGCTGCTGCGGAACGCCGACTCGGCGATGTATCACGCGAAGGGACTCGGCCGGTCGAACTTCCAGTTCTACCGGGAGGACCTGAACGCGCACGCCCTCGAGCAGCTCGAGCTCGAGACTCATCTGCGCCGTGCCGTCACGGAGGATCGGCTGGTCGTGCACTTCCAGCCCAAGCTCGCGATCGAGAGCGGCCGCATCACGGGCTGCGAGGCGCTGGTGCGTTGGCCGGACTCGCCCGACCGGATCGTCTCGCCCGAGGACTTCATCCCGCTGGCCGAGACCTCCGGACTGATCGCATCGATCGGCGACATCGTGCTCGAGCAAGCCTGCGTCTGGGCGAAGCGCTGGCGGGACGGCGGCCACCCCGACTTCAGAATGGCGGTCAATCTCTCTCCGGGGCAGCTGAAGGACGACCAGATCGTCGAGACCGTCGCGCGCGTGCTCGAGCAGACGGGGCTCGATCCGCAGGGCCTCGAGCTCGAGATCACCGAGAGCGCCCTGATCCACAACGAGGGTCCGGCGAGCGTCGTACTCGCCGAGCTCCGGCGCCGTGGGATCCGGATCAGTCTGGACGACTTCGGGACCGGCTTCTCATCGCTGAGCTACCTGAAGCGCTTTCCCGTCGAGACGATCAAGATCGATCGCTCCTTCATCTCGGGCATCGGGTCGAGCAGCGAGGACGAGGCGATCACGGCGGCGATCCTCTCGATGGCGGGCGACCTGGGTCTTCACGTCGTGGCCGAGGGCATCGAGACGGAGGCGCAGCTGCGCTTCCTGACCGCTCGCGCCTGCGACGAGGTCCAGGGCTACCTGATCAGCCCGGCCCTCTCCCCCGAAGACTTCGAGAGCCTGCTCGAGCGGGATCCGCCGCTCCCCACGACGCGGCCAGCGGATCGATCCGAGCCTGGAGACGACGCCCCGGCGGACTAGGGCCCGGTCCATCGCGCGAGTGGAGCCGAAAGACCGGCGCGTCGTCCGAGTCGAAGGGGCTGCGGGGCTCGCGAGGGATGGATCGATTCCCGGCCCGTCGCGACAGCGGGTGCCGTCAGGCGTAGCAGATGGGGACGATGTCGAGGTGCCGTTCGCCTTCGACGCCGGGTCGCTTGGGCGACTCCTCGTTCGGATAGAACGACAGGTCCTCGTACACGTAGACCTGGTGGTCGACCGGATAGTCGTCCGAGGTGTGGAGCTCGACCCCCGAGAACGCACGTTCGTAGCGGTGGTAGTAGTCGCGTCCGGGCGCACGCACGTGGCCATACTCGTAGATGTCCCCGTACTCGACGGTCTCGTCGGTTCCGTAGAAGGGCACGGGCAGCACCGCGAGGCCGCCGGGCGCGAGCACCCGGTGGATCTCTGCGATGGCGGACTGGTCGTCGGGGACGTGCTCGAGGACGTGTGACGCGTAGACGAGGTCGAAGCTCGCGTCCGCGAACGGCAGCGCGAGGATGTCGCAGAACAGGTCTACGCCCTCTCGCTCCAGGTCGACCGTCGTGTAGGTCGCGAAGAGGCTCTCGAAGTGGTCGCGGAAGAACCGCTCCGGTGCGAAGTGCAGCACGCGCATCGAGCGCAGATCGTGTTGCCCGGCGAGCCGCTCGAGCACCAGC
>JAAUYK010058429.1_pt1 | contig 12455 bp, 9 predicted proteins | sample 7278021 | NCBI WGS metagenome assembly JAAUYK01 (sample SAMN14350223, study PRJNA611818) | marine sediment metagenome | isolation source: surface marine sediment (1.8m) | place: French Polynesia: Moorea | collected 2018-08
AGACCCTGGGCGGAGAAGAACAGAAGGTCGCCATTCGGGTCCGAGGCCTGGAGCTGCAGCGTCGTGGCCGTGCCCTCCTCCGAGATCGGGTCGCCCGGATCTACGAGAACCGGCGGATCGTTCACGGGCGAGGGCACGCCGCCCGGCGCGAACAGGACGCTGGCCGGGATGGGCTGGCGCGGCACGCCCGGCCCCTCGTACTCGACCAGCAGGGACTGGCCGCCGTAGTACTCGAACACCGCCACCTCGATCTCGTGGCTACCCGCCGTGAGCGCGATGCTCCCGCTCCGCTCTCTGGGGGCGTGCAGTCCATCGTTGTCCACGACCTGCTGGCCGTCGATCCACAGCGCGCTGCCGTCGTCGGAGGTGGTGTAGAAGGTGTAGACGCCTCCCTGCGTCACCTGGAGCGTGCCGCGGAAGCGCAGTGCGAAGGCGTCGCTACGCAGCGCGGGGGACAGGTCGAAGATCGGAGCGTTGCCGGTCGCGACGGCGGGCAGCGTCTCGAAGTCGGGAAGCTGCGTCCACTCGCCCTCGTAGTACGCATACTCGGGACCCGGCGTCAGGCCTTCTTCTTCGAGGGTCAGGATCCACTGCCACACCAGGGACACCCCGGCCTCGTCCACCAGGTTCTTTGCCAGGGGGGGCATGCCGTCCGCGCCCAGCGCGGAGATCCGCACCCAGGCGATGGAGTGGATCGGATCGCTCGGCACGATCACGCTGGCAGCGTCGATTCCCAGGTCGTTGTCCACGCTGCCGTAGATCAGGTTCTGCTCGCGAAGCGGCGTGGTGAACCGCGCATCGAAGCTGCCCCGGTTTCCCGTCTCGGGTCTGTGGCAGTAGGAGCAGTTCGAGTCGAAGTAGGAGCGCGCGCGATCCTCGAGCGAGGCGGTGGCGTCCTCGAGCCCGCGGGCGCGCGGCAGCGAGGGGATCGACGCCTCATCGAGCGGAGGATCGAACATCCCCAGATGGTTCCAGGTGAGCAGCTGGTTCGCGCGACGCCCCGTCGAGGCGTAGAGGATCTCCGAGTTGAGCTGATGGGTGCGAGGACCGACGGCGCCGCCGGACGCCTCGAGGTGGCAGAGTCCGCACTCGCCGCGGGTGGGGAAGTGCCAGACCTGCTGCCTGGGTCCCTCGGGAGTCTGGATGCTGAACGTGTCGTCCTCACCGTCGCTCAGCAGATAGGCGTCGCTGCCATCGGGCAGCCAGCGGTAGGTGACGCCGTAGTAGAGGCCGTTCTCGGCCTTCACCAGGAAGCGGGTCTCGAGGCGTTCCGTCAGCTGGGGGGTCGCCTCGTCGATCGCCAGCTCGAAGTGCTTCATCAGGACCGTGCCGATCGGGTGGATCCAGTCGCCCTCGGCGGAGAAGGCGGTGCGCTCCTCTAGCGTGTCGCGCACTCCGTCGGTAGGAATGGCGATCCAGCGCGTCTTGAGCGCGGCGTCGGACCAGAACGGGGCAGCCATCTCGTAGGGCACGAAGCCATCGTGGGGATCGAGCGAGGCGAGGTCGTCGAAGGCGCCGGTCTGGGACAGCCAGGCGGGCGGCTCGGCGCTCCCGCCGCCGATCCGGGCCAGCTGGTAGAGGGTCTTCTGGCCACCCAGCCAGCCCATGTAGACCTCGCCGTCGTTGCTCTGGCCGAAGGTGGCCACGCGGCCGCCCGTGAAGGTCGTGAGCCGCGTCTTCTCCACACTGGGCGTTCCGGGAGGTCCGGGGGGGAGGGTGTTGAGGACCCAGACGTTGCGCGTCCCGTAGTCGGCGCAGAGGTAGCCGCCGGTGAGCTCCGGAAGGCGGGTGCCGCGGTAGACGTAGCCGCCGATGATCGCGTAGGCCTCCGAGCGGTCGAAGTCGACCACGGGATCCGTGAGCGTGCCGAGAATGGAGGACGGCTCGACTCGCGGCCCGTCGATGAGACCCTCCCGGAAGGGCCAGCCGTAGTTGTGCCCCTTCAGGATGACGTTGACTTCCTCGCGCGTGTTCTCCCCGACCTCTCCGGACCACAGCGTTCCGGTCGCGGGATCCCGGGTGAGCCGGTGTGGCGCCCGGTGTCCGATGCTGAAGTACTCCTCGAACACGCCACCGCCGGGATCGAGGAAGGGGTTGTCGTCCGGGATGCAGTAGAGATGGCCCGAGTGCTCGTCGTCGGGACCGCCCGGCCGGGGGAAGTGCCGACGCGGCAGATGACTGCTGGAGGACGCGCAGCTGAAGCTGCCATCGCCGGCTTCGAGGACGTCCACGTCGAGGCGCACGATGCCGCCCTCGAGGGTCTCCTCGATGTCCTGTGCGGTCCAGTAGCGGAACTGGTCGCCGATGCTCGCGAGCAGGAAGGGGCCGTCGAAGACCAGGCCTCCGCCCCGATGAGAGCCGTTGTACAGGCGGATGGTCCACAGCACTTCTTCGGTATCGAGGTCCGCGATCGGCGCTCCCGAGGGACCCGTCTTGACCTCGTAGCGGGCGAGGCGCAGATAGGTGCCGAAGAAGCCACCCGTGCTGGCAGAGGGATACGACTGGCAGTCGGGGTTGCCGTCGCCGTCGTCGTCTTCGTAGCTTCCCCCCACCAAGGGACAGTGGGAGGAGTAGTAGAGGAAGACGTAGTCGGAGCCGACGCCCAGTCCGAGCTGCGGGTGAAAGGCCAGTCCGAGGAAGCCGCCGTCCCAGACCACGGCGACGCGATCGGACAGGTCGACGAAGAGATCCTTCTCGGCGGCGGCCGGATCGTCGAGGAACGAGTAGACGACGCCGGCGCGCGAGCCCACGAAGAGCCGCCCCTGCGTGGCGTGCCCCGACGGTGTCGTCGGTGGCGACGCGACGATCACGGTGGTGTCATCGAAGCGCAGGTTCGGGAAGGCGGGCACCAGCTCGTAGTCGTCGGCCTGGACGACCTGCGGTGTGCTCGACGGGAAGGCCCCGTCGAGGAACGGCCCGACGGGCGAGACGGCATCCAGGCCGTATTCCTGGGCCTGGGCCCTGGATCCGGCAGCCGTCGCCAGCAGGATTGCGAGCAGCGCAAGCGCGGCGCGCGTGGAGGGTCGCGCGCAAACCATCGATCACCCCAACATCCACAGACGAGCAGTAACACTTCAACTATACGCAGCAAGGCGGCAACAACCAAGCAACTTCTGCGCAAGCGATGCGCAGGCGACGCGCAGCTCGCCGGCAAGTAGGAGCTGCAACGCGCCGCGAACAGCGGGGAAACCGGTGTCGGAACTTTCTTCGCCCGAGCCTTCCGCGCCCGCCGGGAGACGGGCCCGGAAGGCGACTCGAGCGCAGCGAGTCGGCGGAGGCGGATGCCCTGACGACACCACCCCGACCTCGCGGGCCGAGGCCGGGGTGGCTCGCTGGGCGGCATAGCGAACCGCGGCATCGGGAGAGCGGCTCAGCCTCCGTCCTTGTCGGAGACCAGCCCCTGCCCGACCAGGAAGTCGGCGAGGGCCCCGGCCGCCAGCCGGTGCCCCTCGGCCGAGGGATGGGAGGGGTCGAGGAACAGCGCGTCCACTCCCCGCACGCGCGCAGCCGCAGCGAAGACCGGCAGCAGGTCGAGCGCGGGGACGCCGCGCGTCGCGGCGTGGGACATCAGGCGCCGCTGGGGAGCGGCGCTGCGACGGGGCGCGTCGAGCTGGAACGCGTAGGGGAAGACGACGAGCGCGGCCGGGACGTCCCGCTGCGCGGCCACCTGGAAGATCGCGTCGAGGCTGCGGCGCGCGATGCGCCAGCCGCGGACGATCGTGGGGTGATCGGGCTCGCGGGCGAGCCAGCGCACCTCCGCGTCCTCGCGGCGCCGCGCCCCTGACGCGACGTCGGGGCCGAAGCGCAGCCGCGCAAGGGCCTCGCGCCCGGCGAACAGCAGACCGCTGCCCGAGAGCCATCGATCCAGCTGCGAGCGGGCCGTCCGGGCGAGCTGGGCGCCGCGTCCGGAGCCTCCGAACTGGATCAGGGACAGCTTCTCGGTGAAATCGTTGAGGACGAAGCCGACGACGATCAGGTCCGGCTCGTAGCGCAGCCCTTCGCGCTTGAGGTAACGCAGCTCCTGCCAGGGCGCATATCCGCCCACGCCCGCGTTGACGGTCTCGAAGCGGCCTCCCGGATCCTGCTCGAGCAGCCGCTGCGTCACGTAGGGGTAGCTCTGGTCGACCGTCAGCCGATAGCCGAAGGTGACCGAGTCTCCCAGGTACAGGATCCGCGTGGCGCCGGCGTGCCGGGCGTAGGGCAGCTCCGGGCCCCGCAGCCCCCGGGCGTTGATCGAGACGTGCGTCCCTCCCCACTCGCCCCGCGCACCGGGGCGAAGCCTCCAGCCGAGCTGCGCGTCCTCGACGAAGATGGTCGTCTTCGGAGTCGCGAAGGGGCGCAGCCCCAGCTCGAGCAGCGCCAGCGGCGTCGACACGGCGAGCACCGCGAGGCCGACCTCCGAGACGCGCGGTCGCGCCGCGAGCGAGGTCAGGGCGGGCACCCGTCGCACCGCCTCCGAGAGCCCGAGCAGCAGCGAGGCCACCAGCGCGAAGACCAGCCGCGCGCGCCGCAGCTTCTCGCGCGCCAGCTCTCCCAGCTCCTCCGATCCCAGCAGCCCGAGCGTGGTCTCGCCGTACAGCGCGGCCGTCACGGCGAAGACGAGCCCGCCGACGAGAAGCAGGGCCCTGGGTAGGTTCGAAGCGCTCGGAGGCGGCCGGTGCGCCAACGGTTCACGTGCCTCTCGCGGCAGCGGGCTCTAACGGGTTCGCGGTGCCCGCTCGCGGCGCCGGTCCGCTGCAAGGACCTGGCGCAGGGCCCGCGGCATCCGGCCGCGTCGCACCCGAGTTTCCCGATTCGACCCGACGCCGCAAACCGCGCTCGACCCCACGTGGCGGCGGGCAGGGCGCGGGGCGGGCTCGACGGGGAGCGGGCGCGCCTCCGCGGGGGCCGCCCGGCCGGGTTGCCTGGGGTACCGTGTCGAACGGGTCGAGGTGCGGTCCTGTCCATCGAAACGCGACGGTCCCTCGCGATCGCCACCGCCGTCTACGCCGGCATCCTCGTCGCATGGCTCGCCGTGACACCGCGGGTCGAGCTCCACGACGGTCGCTCTTCGGACGGCCGCTTCTACGCCGCGATGGCGGGAGACCCCGAGATGCCGCCGGCCTTCGCGCGGATGGCGCCCTGGTGCCATCGGATCCTGACCCCGCTCGTCGTCTCCCGCCTTCCGGGACCGGTGCCCGATCGCTTCCTGGTCGTCAACGTCGCGTGCTGGCTCGGCGCGGCGATCCTCCTGCATCTGCTCGCGCGGCGCCTGGGCGCCGACGAGGCCTGCGCGACGCTGGCCGTCGCGCTGATGCTCACGTCCTACTGGGGTCCGCGCTTCAGCTTCCATTCCCCGTGCTACGTGGAGCCGATGATGATGCTCTTCGTCGCGGGCGGCCTCCTGCTCGTCGAGCGGAACGCGCACTGGTCGCTCGCCCTGCTGGTGCCGGTCGCCCTGCTCCAGCGCCCGCAGTCCGCGGTGCTCGTGGTCTGCGCGCTCGTCCGCGACGTCCAGGAGAGGCGTCTCGATGCGGGCCGGTTCGCGAGCTACGCCCTGATGGCGGCCCTGGTGGTCTCGAGCCAGGCGATCCTGCACCAGGCCGTGGTGCCGCTGAACGCGGCGAGCGAACCTGGCCCCGTCCGCACCGCGCTCGAGATCCTGGAGAAGCTCGTGCGCGATCCGGACTACGCGCTTCGCGCGCTGCTCGGCGTGGGGGTGAGCCTCGGGGTGATGCCCTTCGTCGCGCTCGCCCTGCCGGGCGCGCGCCGAGTGCTGGTGGAGCGCGGATGGCTCCTGGCCCTCGTCCTGTTCGGCCTGGTGTCGCTCCTGGGTGGCGTGGACAAGGCGCGGCTCGCGTTCCTGATCGCGCCGGCCCTGGTCCTCGCCATCGCCGTGGGCCTCCCCGCACGCGAATCCGCTCGAGCCTGGTGGATGGCGGCCCTCCTCGTCGTGTTCGCGCACGCGCTCACCCAGTCCCCCTGGATCGACCTGCTCGACCGCGACGTCTACCTGAACGCGCTGGCTCCCGTGCACGGCCCGGCCCCGGACGCCGGCCGGATCGCCCTCACGTTGGGTGGCGCGGGCGTCGTGGCCGCGGGCATCGCGCGGCGCGGCCTGCGCGGGAAGGCGCCGGAGGGGCCCCGTCGTGCAGAGTGATCCCGCCGGCTCCGGGGTCCACGATTCCGACACGACGGCCTCCATGAGAGCAGAGCCGCGGCCCCCCGTACCGGACCCGGTGAGCCTCGCGAAGCCCTGCCGGCGCAGGTCTGCCCTGCCCGGAGTGCTCGTTGCGCTGCTCGGGATGTCCTGTGTGTTCGCTCGCGCGCAGGACTCGGGACACATCGCCGAGGGCTGGACATCCTCGAGGATGTCGCGACGTCCTCGGCGCTCAGCCCGCTGCGGCCGGATCGAGATCCTCCCGGAGCTGCTTCTTCAGGAACTTCCCGCTGGCGTTGCGAGGAAGTGGCTCGAGGAGTCTCCAGATGTAGCGGGGCACCTTGAACTTCGCGATCCGCTCGCGGCAGTGCTCGCGGATCCCGTCGGCTGTCAGCCCGCTTCCCGACGTCAGCACCACCGCTGCCGCGACCTCTTCGCCGAGGCGATCGTCCGGCACGCCGAAGACCGCGCACTCCTTGACGTCCGGGTGATCGAAGATCGCGCTCTCGACCTCGGCGCAGTACACGTTCTCGCCGCCGCGCAGCACCATGTCCTTGGCCCGGTCGACGAGGAAGATGAACCCATCCTCGTCGATGCGCGCGATGTCGCCCGTGTGCAGCCAGCCGTCGGTGATCGTCTCGGCCGTCGCGTCGGCGCGGTTGAGGTAGCCGCGGATGACCTGCGCTCCGCGCACCCACAGCTCGCCGACCTCGTTCGGCCCGACGTCGTCGCCCTTCTCGTCGACGCAGCGGGTCTCGAACACGGGCATCGCCGGCCCGGCGCTCGCGGGCTTGTCGACGAAGAACTCCGAGCTCACCGCCGTGATGATTCCGCACGTCTCCGTCATGCCGTAGCCCGTGGCGGGCTTCGCGCCGCGGGCCTGCTCGTCGATCTTCTTGACCAGGTCGGGCTGGAGCTGCGCCCCGCCCCCGCCGAGGGATTTGAGCGTCGACGTATCGCGCTTCTCGAAGTCGGGATGCGCGATCAGCTCGCGGGCCATGACCGGTACGCCCGACAGGTTGGTGATGCGTTCGCGCTCGATCAGGCGCAGCGCCTCGCCCGCATCCCACTTGTACATGTGGACGAGCTTGCCTCCGGCCAGGGTCATCGTCTGGGCCAGGCAGTTGTTTGCGGTCACGTGGAAGAGCGGCGTCGTCAGCAGGGCGGAGAGCTGGGGGGCCTCGCCCGCGGCCTCGGGCTCCGGCTGGGGACCCCGGGCCCTGGCCAGGGCTGCGGCCATGCACAGGTTGGCGAAGGCCAGGCTGAAGAGGTTGTTGACACAACCCCGATGGGTGAGCTGGGCTCCCTTCGGACGGCCGGTGGTGCCCGACGTGTAGAAGATGCAGGCGTCGCTGTCGGGATCGATCTCCGCGTCGGGCAGCGAAGCGCCGGAGCCGACGAGCTCGCTCCAATCGACGACGCCCTCGGGCAGAGCTCCTTCCACCCGGACGCCGACGAGCGCACAGCCGGGGGTCTTCGCCACGTGGGGGAGGAAGCGCTCCAGCCGCTCGCCGTCGCAGATCATCACCGCGGGCTCGGAGTCCTCGACGCCGTAGAGCATCTCCGCGTCCGTCCACCAGGCATTCATCCCGACGGCGCTGGCGCCGATCGACACCGTCGCCCAGTAGGTCAGCATCCATTCCGGGTAGTTGCGCATCGCGATGGCCACGCGATCGCCGGGGCCGACTCCGCGATCGGCCAGCCACGCCCCGATCGCCGCGACCTGCCGATGGGCGTCCGCGTAGCTCCAGCGCTCGTCCTGGTAGACGAGGTAGTCGCGACTGCCGTGGGCCGCGGAGCCTTCCCAGACGTGGCGGAGCGAGGGCGGTGCCGTGGCGAACGCGCGCAGGGGAATGCCGCGCACCATCACCTCGGTCACCTCGAAGGGCGCGCCCGGTCCCGTCAGCTCGTTCCACACCTGTTTCAGCTGCTCGTACATGCTGCTTCGCTCCTAGGCCACGACGCCCGGCACTCGCGGCGCCCGGCCCGAATCGGCGAGAGCATAACGCCCCACGGGAGCGAATGGGCCGGGACCCCGCGCGACCCCCTGCTCGCGCGGATCCGCGAGCTCCGATCGATGGCCGGCCGGGAGGACTCCTCGTGTAAGATCCATTTCGGACGGGGACCGAGAGGGGCGACGGGTCGCCTGGGCTGGAGAGCGGCGATCCGGGAACGGGAGGTATCGGGTGGTTGGCTACACGACCCTGGGAACGAACGATTTCGAGCGCGGCGCGGCGTTCTACGATGCCCTGCTCGCCAGCGTCGGTGCGAAACGGCTGATGGAGTTCGAGGGCTTCGTCGTCTGGGGCACGTCGCTCGACCAGGCCTGTCTGGCCCTGGCCAAGCCCTACGACAAGGCCCCCGCCAGCGTGGGAAACGGCGTCATGGTGGCGATCCGGGTCGACTCCAGGGAGGCCGTCGACGCGTTCCACAGCAAGGCGCTCGAGCTCGGTGGCCAGGACGAGGGCGCACCGGGTCCCCGCGGCGAGGGATTCTACGCCGGCTACTTCCGGGACCTGGACGGCAACAAGCTCAACGCCTTCACCCTCGGCTAGCGGCACCCCGGAGCGACGACGGCGGGCCGCTCGTCGCAGCCGGCCACGCGCCAGACCCCGCCCCTCTCTTCGAGCTGCTCGGCGAACGGGGCCGGCGCGGGCCCCGCTCGGGGACGCGATACGCCCTTCCCTGCTCCCGGGCCGCCACGAAGGCGAGATGGCCCGGCGTGAGCGTCGGGGGAGAATGTCGGGGGAGAATGATGGAGGACAGCATGGCCGGACCGCTGACGATGACCCGTGAGGAGCGCGAGGCCTTCCTGGCCGACGTGCATGTGGGCGTGATCGGGATCGAGCGTGAGGGCGCTGCGCCGCTCGCCGTCCCGATCTGGTACGACTACGCGCCCGAGCGGGGCGTGTGGATCCTGACCGATCCCGATTCCCGGAAGGGCCGAGCGCTGGCCGCCGCCGGCCGCTTCTCCCTCTGCGCCCAGGTCGAGACGCCTCCCGCGTACAAGTACGTGAGCGTTTCCGGGCCCGTGGTCGCGCAGCACCCCGCCGATCTCGAGGCCGACCGCCGGCCCATGGCCCACCGCTACTTCGGCAAGGAGCTGGGCGACCTCTACCTGGCGAGCTCCCCCGATTCGAGCCACGTGTACGTGATGCGCCCCGAGCGCTGGTGGACGGTCGACTACGCAAAGCTCCTGTCCGAGGAGTGAGGGCCCGACCCTTCGGCTGCCCTCGCTTCTCCGGGCTGTGGAGCGGGAATCGGCCGCGAGTAGCCCACGTGGCAGGCGTAGGTGTTGGAGCCGTAGCCGACGGGCTCTCTGTCGACGTAGGGGACGAGGCCCCGTTCCCAGGGCGGGTCGTAGCTCAGAAGGCGACCCGTCGGTCGGTCCGTCATGGCGAGCCCCTCCGCGCTGAGGCCGCGGTGCCTGGCGAGGCCCTTCTCCACGAACCAGGCGCTGGCGACAAGGAGTGTCCTCTCCCCTTGCCGCACCTCGGCGGCCAACGCCTCGGTGCGCCGGCCCGACCGGAGCCTTCGTACGGCGACGCGGACTTCTCCGGCCTGTCCGGTCTCGAGGAACTGGCACACGAAGGAGGTCGGGCGCGGCAAGGGGCTCCGCGCGGCCATCGCGCGCAGAGCGATCGCCGCGATCACGCCTCCCACGGGTCCCCACACCCACCAGTCGGGAGACAGCGACGCCCGCTGTATCCCGACTTCACCGGAGTCGACCGTGCGGGTCGCGTCGTCGAAGGCGGCCATGAGCGGTCCTCCCAGAGCTAGCGGCGCGCGCGCCGGGGCGTCCGCGTCCGCACCCCGCCGAGGAAGAGGTCGAGCGCGCGATCCATGCGCTCGCGGAGCGAGTGGGGGGCGTGGAAGTCGAGCGCCCATTCCACGATCAGCTTCACGAAGATGCCCTCGAGCATCTGCGCCAGGAGCTCCGACGAGGCGCGGCGGCTCAGCTCGCGACGCCGCTGCCCGTCGGCGACAAGCGCCTCCAGCCCGCGAAACAGCGCCGCGTCGGCCTCCCGCAGCTCCGGCCGGGCGGTCGCGTTCATGGCGTTCGACTCCGCCAGGACGCGCTACAGCGGCCGGTCGGACTCCGCGACGTCCGCCAGCGCCGCGAAGAAGCGACGCAGTCGACGTTCCGTCGGCTCCGGCCGGGCGAGCTCGACCTCGAGGAAGCGGCGCCCGGCCTCGAAGAGGTCGGCGGCGACGTGGGCCAGCACCGCGTCCTTGCCCGGAAAGTAGTTGTAGACGGTGGCCGCACTGACCTCGAGCCGCTCGGCCACCTCGACGAGCGAGGTCTTCTCGAAGCCGCGCTCGCGGAACAGCTCGATCGCCTGCTCGGCGATGCGCCGCCGCAGCCGCGCGGAGCGCACGCTCGTGTTTCTGCGCGCGCAGACGCCGGGACCGGTAGCGCCGTGCGAAGCGCGCCAGGTTCGCCGCGTGTCCGGGGTGGGCGGCCGGTGCTTCCGGCCCGACCGGGCCCGCGACCGCCTCGAGCTGGCTGCGCACATCCGACAGCCGATTCACGCGCTCGTGCGTCTCTCCGGACGGACGGGCGACGCCCTGTACGACCAGCGGCAGGCCCGGCGGCACGTGCGTCTCCGTCACCCGAGAGCGGCGGGGCGGATCCACTCCCAGAGCGCGCAGGGCGTCGCCCAGCCATCCCTCGCGCGCGGGTGATTCCGCGTCGTAGCGGCAGTCGGAGCTCACGTGGGCCGAGACGTTGCGGGCATCGAGCCACAGCTCTCCCGTGCGCCCGATCAGGTGAATCGGCAGCTCGCCGGAGTTCCCCTCGTCGAGAACCCGCCAATCCTCGCCGGGGCGGACGAGGATCTGGTAGTCGTAGTAGACGCAGGGGCTGCCCGTGAGGGGCGCCATCAGCGTGGGCTCGCCCGTGTGGCCCGCCACCAGCGCCGTTCCCATCGAGAGCGAGCGAATCCGGGACGTAGGCGTGCCTTCCAGCACGCGCCTCCGGCGCACGAATCCCAGGGCATTGGCGAGCAGGACCAGACCCACCAGGAGCGCGCCCAGGGTCGCCCAGAGGCCGTCGCTGCTGCATTCGTCGGGCACGAGAGCCTCGGAGTCGTCGAGTCGGGAGGGGCAGCGCCCGGGCCGGCCGGCGCGCTGCACATCGACCTGTCGCCCAGCAGTCTGAAGGGTCTTCAAGGCGCTCGCTCAGCCGGTCGATACCGAGGCGCGGAGAGGCCGGGGGAGAGCGAGCATGGGCTGGGTTCTCGCGATGGCGGCGGCACTCGTTCTGGCGTTCCTGCTGGGCTACCTCGTCGTGATCTACAACGGCCTCGTCCGACTCCGACACGGGGTCGACCGCGCCTGGGCGGACATCGACGTGCTCCCGACTCAGCGCCACGCCGAGCTTCCCAAGCTGGTGGACACGGTGCGCGCCTACATGCAGCACGAGCGCGACGTCCTCCACGCCATCACCGAGGCCCGCCAGCGCTTCGAACGAGCGCGTTCCGTCTCCGAGAAGGCCGAGGCCGATCGCCAGGTCCACGACTCCTTCAGCCGCCTGGTCGCCGTGGCGGAGGGCTACCCGGAGCTCAAGGCGGACAACGCCTTCGGCCAGCTACTGGGTCGCATCTCGTCGCTGGAGGAGTCCATCGCCGACCGGCGGGAGCTCTTCAACCATTCCGTGAACCTGTGGAACGTGCGCATCGACCAGTTCCCGGACCTCGTCGTGGCGGGGCTGCTCGCGATGCGCGAGCCGCGTGAGCTCTTCGAGGCCCGGCCGGCGGCGCGACGGGACGTCTCGCTGGAAACACTCCGGCAGCAAGGGGGTTGAGCCCACCGGGCTCCGGCTTCCCACGCGAACCCGGCATCGGGCGTTCGCCGTGGCGATGCGGGAGCGGGTCGATGCGGCGATCGAAGAGGCCCGTTGCGGATCGTCCTCGGCGAGAGGAGGGGCGCCGCGGCCAAGGCGACGCCTGCGAAGGCAGGAGGTCGGACGGAGGTCGAGTCAATGAGCTCCATCGAAGAAGGCAAGGCGCGACGCCGGCCGTTGCTGGCGGGGCTGTTGGGGTTCTCGCTCTTCCCGGTAGCGCTGGCCGGCCTCCTCTGCGCCGCGTGGGCCTTCGTGTCGTACAGCAACCTGGAGCAGCGAATCGCCATCACAGCGCGTGCGCACGAGCGGACGCTCGCAGTGCTTCGAGAGATGCGGGCCTGGGACCCGGACGCGCTCGAGCGCTCCCAGCGAACGCGACTCGCGGTCCTGCGCGCCCGCATCTCTCGAAGCACTGCGAGCGTCCGCTCGTGCGCACGCGCTGTGATGGCGATTCGCTGCTCCAGGTTGCTG
>JAAUYK010047941.1_pt1 | contig 12452 bp, 3 predicted proteins | sample 7278021 | NCBI WGS metagenome assembly JAAUYK01 (sample SAMN14350223, study PRJNA611818) | marine sediment metagenome | isolation source: surface marine sediment (1.8m) | place: French Polynesia: Moorea | collected 2018-08
ACTTCTCTGTTGAACGAGCGGCAGGAACAGACAGACACAGCACATTAGCCGTTCTATTTCTGTTGACTTGCTCGTTCGAATGACAGCTGAGAAGGCTACGTTTCGATTCAGGACAAAAACGTTCGTCGAAACGTAAGGAATGACTTAAACACTTACAACGCGTATGCAATTATTACAGCAATTCTCTCTCGTATGATTGCCTCCATCGGGCAAATTGTATGTATGTAAATGCCAATGCCGCGTCGCGTCCCCTTCCTCCCTTCAAGCTGAACTTAATGCCGGCTAATTGACACCCATGCATCCAGCGCTGGAGCGAGCGAGCCAATTTTAGAACCCGCGACAGCGAATGGATGGCAATCCCGGCCGGGTCCCAAATAAGCAGCTCGATCGTGCTGAATGACTGACTGACTGACTGACTGACTTGCTGGCTGGGAACGTACGTGTCAATGGGAGCGATCGCTTTATAATGGGCCGAAAACAATCAATCGGAAATTGCAGGTTCCGGCGCTCCTGATTTGTCATTCCGCCGCGCCACAAAACTCGGCAGCAGGGACGTCAAGCAATACGTTCGGGTCCATTTCTGATGCTGTCTATTTTGCCATGTATGCAATACTATGTATATACGTATATGCATACTCCTATACAACAAGATACTTCTGTATATTATGTACTTGACTAAGCCTGTACAACTGGATATTTCATTCCGTGCCGTGATCCGTGCCTATTGACGCCTGCCCCATTCAGCTCGTTCCCAATTGCCCTCTGGAGACCACTTCCTTCGAATGCGCTCCATAGTACGTAGATTGCCCTCCAAGAGCAGGCTTTTTGAGGTGAGAGGAAGACTGTAGCTTTGGATTCTGCTTCCTCCTTGGCAAGACTGTCTTATCCTGTTCTATCCAACTGTACGTGAATTGAAAGAAAGCCTATGATTTTGTTTGCTTTCGTCCCAACAAATAAAGGCGCTGGAGTAATGGTGGGTGCGCCGTCGAATAGCCAGACGATTTCGACAGGCCGTAGACAGTCGGGAATGACTTAGATGTACGACGCGTCAATCAATTTCTAATCATTTCTATGAGTCAGCCGCCACAGACACTTTTTAATCAGTGCTACAGTACGTACATCTAGTGCGTATATGTACATAGATGGTGCTGTCAAATTCATATTTATAGCCAAAGCTTCTGTCTGGTCGCCACGCATTATATTCGTAGTACGCACTGATGCAAATTTCGCGTGCTGCCCGCTATCTCATTCGCTCGCTCGCTCGCTCGCTCTCCATGCCAACTGCATGAGTTTCACCGGAGCACCTAGCTAAGCCGTAGCATTAATGCCCATGGCCGGCAAGCTGGCCGGCATCGCCCTTGCTCGCTCTCGCTCATGGTGAGTCCACCTATTGATGAAGACAAAGCACATTCTGCTTAGTGGTGACTGCGGTCTGCCAGCTGGCGGCGGCCGCGGCCGGCTGCCTGAAAGCCCTGTCTGTCCGTCCGTCCGTCCGTCCACATGGATTCGTGCGCGCTCACGCCTCGCTCGATCGCTCGATCGCCCAAGCCCTCAGCGACGCCTAAAGTAATTAGGGGGCTCACTCAATGCGTCCAGGATAGGAAAGTTTAATTATTGGCGAACAAAACACTCTGTTAGAAGGATAGCGCTAATTAGAATACGGGTCCCGACTCAATCGACCTCGAATGGGTAGCTGTCTCCCCCGCTAAGTGATTGCCGTGTAGCTCAAACCAGGCCACGGCGAGAGAGCGAGCGAGCGAGGAGGGCAATGAAGTCGTCAGGCGAGCGAGCGAGGCGTCGGCTTCGTCAGCTAGCTTGCCGTCCAGGTTAGGTCAGAGCCAGGGAGGGCTCTTCAAAACCTATTAGCGGAGCTCGGAGCTGGACCACCCAGCAGGCGGCGGCGGTAAGTAAGGAGAGAGAGGGAGGGAGGGCAGGCAACACAGATTCCAACACCTAGCTAGAAATTGATGGCGTGACTGAAGTGAGGCGAGCTAGCCACGATAGTCAGAGGCTCGTTCGCCTTTCCTCTCTAGCTAGCTGCCTTTCTCTCAAATGACTCAAGTTGTTGCTACGATGAAGATTAAACTGCTTGCATATAACGGCTTCCGCTATATGCGCCATAAGGAGTTAGAGGGGTGAAATAATGACCATTTACATGAGGTGGCTTCGCACATCAGAGAAGTAATGGCCTGGCCAGAGGGAGGTAAACGCCGGACTCGGACGGCGGCGGCGGGACAGCTAGGATAGAAGTGTGTAGAGGTGCTTAGGAGAGACGATAAATTTCTGGAGCAGCCACATTAGTATCTTCACGAGGGTGAGCGGGCGAGCGAGCGAGCGAGCAAACGCGCGCTTTCAGACCGACAGCGGCGGCAGGCGGGCCACCTACGCTGTTCGACGGCATGGGCCGACATGACGCCGCCGCCCGCCGCAGTCGCCTCCGCCGCCGCTCGCCGCCACCTCCGCTTTTTCACCGCCAAAGCTCGCTCGCCGCTCGCCGCTTCCAAGCTCATTCCACCCATCGCCGGCGGCGATCTTTTCGTTAGCGTCTGAAATGACGATGTCTCTATTAAACGATGACGATGCCTGAACGTTCCTTTGGCCAGGGTGCCCACGCCCACGTAGAAGTGATATCGTCACCATATATATTCGATCATTTAAGAGCTACCAGCCACTACAAAATTGATTTTACCCTGTTACTTTAGGGGCTCAGTAAGATGAAGAAAGAATTCTGTTAATACGTACTCTAGTCGACTTGGTTCTGGGCGTCTGGAAGCGGAAGGCGGCCGGCCGGGCGCGCATTGTTGTCACGAACGAAACTGCTTTTGCATTAGGGCCGAGCTGCGAGCGAGTGCGAGAGAAAGAGAGAGAGAGGCTGAATTTTTTGCAGAAAATTGCTCGCTGTGTGGTCACAGCCGGCCGGCCGGCCGCGGCCGTGAGTAGGTATCACAATATTTACGAGCGATAATGAGCCCAGAGCGAAAAAGCCAATTACCCGGCCGGCAGCAGTTGCGAAAGAAGAGGTACTAAAACTTAATTAGTTCATTGACATCCATTAGGGGTGGTGGTATGGCCGGCTAGGCAGGCAGGTAGCTCGAGCGCGCAGATTAGTTAGTCGAAGGTAGGAGAAAGCGCATTTTTTCTCTCCTCCCCTTCTCGTCGCCGCCACGGACACGAAGTCCGTACCGACACGATCAAAGGCATTTGACCCCCTAACACCAATTTCGGCTCGTTGATCAAAAAACGCCGCCTTCTAGTCGTCGTCGTCACAGGAAGCAGCAATCTGCCGGACACCACTTATTAATCGGCCAGGGTCGGGACTTCAAAATTCAGCCCCATTTACGTACTAAACATTCCACGCTCTTAGCGCTTTTGCCTCGAGACAGGATTTCCTGTCAGCGATACCGACACTTTATCCGCCGTAGTACATTATACACCTTCCTTCCCCCCTCGCTCGCGTGTTATCGCTCGACGGCTGGCTGACTGGAGGCGAAACACACAGGTGAAACAGGAATGCTAAACAGCAGGGTCGTCGACAGCTAAGAGCAAACGTGTTCCAGGTAGACAGGGGACATTTTAGTTTTAAGAGCAAGTGGCAACTCTGAGTGTTTGGAACGCTCGACCACAGGCGACGTCGCGTCGCGAGTAATTAGATAAATCATCGTTCTTTGGCCTCTTTAAAGGTATTAGGCTAATGGATGGGCTCGTAGCTGGCCTGAGTGGACGCTCCCTCGCTCGCATGCGGCGACGCGGCGGAGGCGAAAAATTGGAGAGGTAATTCGGGCTCACCGAGCGAGCACTCTCTGCCTAAATGATATTTAAGGAGTCCCATTCCTATAACTCTGAACTGTAGAAAACAAAGCAATGCCTTCAACGTTGATCGCGGTCCGGGCCACCCTTTCGCCCGGTCAGGGGTCAAGGAATCACGCGATTTATACTAAAGAACGACGTACTAGCCAGCTCTATCTGCCGACTGCCCAAAATTCTCTAATTGCCACCAATTACGTACACTAGCTAGCTGGCTCCATCCCATCTATGGCTAACTCGGGCGAGCAAGGACACGCGTTTCGAATGCGGCATTTCGTGAGCGAGCGAGCCAAACCTGCTGGAGCGAGTGCTAGTAGACAGAACCACAAATTATTTGACGCCTTAATTCGCCGTAAAACTCGTAAGCGCGGGCCGTCTTATAAACGAACCCGAGTTGAAATGCTCACTAGAGAGTTGGAGGCCAGCACATATTTACCGCTTGCTCTTTAAGAAACTAAAATGTTTATGGGCTAAGCGACGACTTTGAAGACCAGAAGCCTGTCTGTCCTGTCCAGTGAGGTAAGTGCTTGTCACCTGCTCGAGCTGTGACTGATATAATGAGTGCCGCACGGTTGAAAATTAGAGGCGAAGCGAACGAGCAACAAGTGGTGTATTTGTGTTCAAGCAGTTCTGGCACGACAAACGCGTCCGTTGCAAAAATCGCCAACAGACATCTCATTACGTCTTGATTTATTCGATCCGCGCGCTGGCTGACGACGCCGACGCCGCTTTTTTTGCACGGGAACCAGACAAAACGACGCTTCATTTCTCTCCACCAGCTACTCCACTCCGCTCTTCTCTTCTCGCTGGCTTGCTCGCTCGCTCGAGTCGTCTTGTATTGCGCACTTAATCATGTTTAAATTGCTGCCTTCTTTGGAAAAATGACAATTTGCCCCTCAGAGCTGAGTGACAAATGTGCGCGGCGAGCTGAGCGGAGTCGCCAAAATAGATCTAGGCACTCCCAAAGTAAATTCGCAAGCCAACTGAAGCTCATGACGTACGTACGGGAGAACATTGCAGCACCCCTGAATGGTGTATATTTCCTCGTCCGGACGGCCGGCTGCTGACACTATCTATCCTACGAACAACTGGTGCTTTTGCCGCCGCCGCCGCGTCGCCAGCAGGCGTGAGAAATTTAATTTTAGGCAACCAACATTGCGTTCCGTTACTTATAATCTCCGCACTGTAAATCTGCTTGTTTCTGCTACAGGTACTACAGACATACGAAGAAGGAGGTAGAAAAGTGTTAAAAGACGGATCGGTTTCGGAAACCGCAGGTTTGCTGCTCCTCCTGCTGCTGCTGCTGCTGCAATCAACCCGCGCTGGATCCAACCCCCAGATAATCAATCTTTCGGCTACGACTCGGACTCACTCGATTCGCTCTGCGCCGGCTGTACGTATAGCTTCTGGCAAGGCGATCGAGAGAACAAAACGGATAAAACAAGTCTTATATAATGTCGGTAAATTATTTTACTTTGCATGCCGTCCATTTGGAATTTGCCCCTTCGCTAAAGACTCGATCGCCCGACCGCCCGGGGCATAATGCAGGTCGACCAGGACGCCGTATAAAGTAAATTTCATTTTAGCTAGCCGCCTAGAAAGCGGAGATAGTACACATACCAAGTAGGTTCAGTTAAGCAATTTCGAGTTGATTGTGGCGGCACCTTTTTCTTTTCTATGCAATAAGTTGAGGGCTCTAATTCACAGGAACTGTCATCAGACCCGACCGACCCGCCGATAGACCAACGGCGGGTGTCCGTCGACAATGTCCGCTCCGCTGCAGCTGCCAAAGCATGCGAGTGAGCGGGAGGGAAAACAGGAGACCGACGTGTGGAAATTCAAATTAAAACTTGAAGTCGACTTTGTAGCTGGCAACGCCAGAGTCATTGGCCGACCGACGGACGGTTGACTTGAGTGAGGGGTGAACTGTTTACGAGGTGCTAATCGGCGAGAGAGAAGAAAAGTTGGCCGGCGGCTTCTGCTAGACGCACGGAGCGAGGGGAGAAAAATTGGTCGGTTTTAAAAAGCTCCGATCGGCTTCGATCGCTAGCTTGATCTTGATCGATCCTCGATCTCGCTTTAACGCGCCGATTATTAATGACGAACTTGACCTAATTAAGAGCTAGCTCCATCCCAGCGCGTGGAATTTCCCTCGTCATCGACTCAATTTTGCTTGCTTGCGGTAGGTCGATCGACCCGCGGCTACTTTTGATGAAGTCTGCTGTGCGTCCCACCTACGGTAGCTCCTCGCTCCATTCCCGCCATTCTAGCTACGCAGTCGGCCGGCCGTCACAATCGGAGTGTGATGAAGTGATACGCGCAGCGGGGAATTATTGGGCAGCTAGACGAGGGAAGGAGAGCAAAACCTAGGGGAAACAATTTGTGATGATAGCTTACTTCAAGATATTGCGACCTGAACCATAAAATATGGTTCATTTGAAGGCATTTTTGTTGCAGTATAAAAAGTATGACAAACTTCTCATCCCTAGCAGCCGCATTCCTTCGCTACCAAGAAAGTGCTCGACGTGATATACGTACGCAGTTCCATTCAAAGCCAATGACGATGAATAATCGGACACTTTCTGGCCGTAACAGAAAATCTAGAGATACTTCATCCCCCAGTACCTCCATCGAAATTAGACAACGTCGACCTGGAATTATGATGACCTCCTGGCTCTCATCTCGATGTATTAATCACTGCCTTTCTGCTCCGACAGCTACGCGGACGGACGGACGGACGGACGGACAGAGAGAGTGAGGGCAATACATTGCAATTAAGAGAAGTAGGAGTAGTGAGAGCTCCAGCGTGAGAAGAGCGAGCGAGCGATCGAGCCAGCGAAAGGAGAGCAAACACGGTGATTAAATGCTCCCCGGGGATGCCATGCCGGCCGGTCGACCGGCCTGCCTGCCAGGTCAGAGTGCGCGTTTATGGCAGCCGTGAAATTGCTAAAAAAATCCGCCAAATATTAGAGGCGGTCGGGCAAATTATCTTTTAGCTTCGGATCGCCAATTAATTGGGGGCTCCTATAGAATGGTAACTCCGGACTAATTGTGGCACTTTTCATTTATCAATGGGGCGGGCAAGCAAGCAAGCGAGCGAGCTATCAACCAATCAGGAGGCGATTCATTAGGCGTCGTTGTGCAAACATATGAGTACGTACAATTTGGGAGCTTAGCTCACAATTATAATGTTACTTTCAGCTAAAAAGCTAATGCGTAGAATCTCATTGCCTTTAAACTGCAACAGATCAAGTGAGTATTTACAGCAGTTGCCGCCATGCACCACCATAAATTGTCAGCTAGACGATTCGTCATTATTTTCTATCGGGGCCGAGGGGTGATATATGACGGGGAATCTGTAGCAGTAAGTGTCGCCTTCCAGTTGGCCGGCCGGCCGCCCGACCGGCTTTCTAAGCTCGTGATTTACGCGTTATCGAGTCGATTTGACAATCATTTATCAAAGTGGGGCGATCGAAAAACGAGGGCGGGACGAGTGTGTGGAAAGAGAGAGGGTCAAACTCTTACGATATGAGCCTCGAAGGCGTTTCTTTCTTTCTTTCGAAGCATGCAACGTCATTGTTTCTAGCTCTGCGGCCGATCTGCTCTCAATTCTCCGCACTTCTCTTGGTGCTGAACAGCCCGATCAGTGTTGACATTTGTATCAGACGTTACGTGACGCGATACTCTTATGATCCACGCCTTTCAATCGATTAATGCCATTAAGGAAGATTCTTTATCATATCTAGCTATGCCAGGTATTCGAAGCCAGTATGTCAGCCGATACGTAGAAGAGTGAGCGATCAACGTAATCACCCCGCCGAACATTCCATGCAACACCCGGACCCCCCACGCAACCATAATCACAACATGGTCGATGGCTCTCGCTCGATTCCGGATAAACGTAAAGAAAGGTCTTGATCACGCGATTATACCGATTATTTAAAATCAAATACCAGGTCTTAAGGCTTATTCGCGTGCCCTCTCCTAGCTTAACCCAATGGAACAAGGCCAACAAAGGAACGCCGCTGCCGCGTGCCTCGTCTCATCAATCACGACCCCGCCGCCATCGCCATCGCCATCGCCGCTCATGTTTAATGCAGAATCGCCAATTTGCTCCGCTCAGAGGCCGACCATCGTTGTGTTTGGCACCTGGAAGCGATTTATCGTGGGAGGAATGAATCGTCGACGGCCGGCCAGGTTTATAGTTAAGACCTTGGCATCGGAGGTGGCGCGGCGCGGACGATCGAAGGCCGGATATTCGACGCCGTCAATCAGGGGATTATCAAGACGAAAGGCCGGACTATTTTTACCTGCGGCGTAAAGCCGTAGGTCTACGTAGTTTCCTTGCTCACCTGCGAGTAGTTTCTTTCTGGCTGGTAGTTCCAATCCTTTGTGAGCTGTAGTGGATGACGTGCTAGCCGTGGACAGGTCCTAACCGGGCGCGCCAGTGAAAACCATTTGGTTCAATTTCCTCCCAAACAAGCTCCCTCCGCTACTACTCCTACTCCTACTCCTACCTGCTTGCCTGCTCGGAGAGGCTTTTAGTAGATTGCGTTTTGTGACCGCAGTTTGTGACTTGCCACCTCGGGGAGAGAGGGGAAAATTCTGTCGAAGTTGTTCTGACTTCTGAGTTGGATTAAACCAGGGCATATTTCTGTTACGTATTGCGTTACGTTTGTACCTGGATATCCCTACCCTGGTCTTTCCCTAGCTCGCCCTCGTTCGTGATCAATCCTTTTGTCAGCAGGAACACGGCGCGGCGGCGGCAAACTGGTCGGTCGAGTAGCGTGGAGAACGAACGAACGAACGAAAGAACCGGCGACGACGACCAATGGATAAAAGAGCCGTGAGCAGGCAGCCAGGCAAGGGAAAGAAAGAAGGAAGGAAGGAGGAAGGGAGGGAAAGCCAACAAGCTTAGAACAAAGGCGATCGTGCTGAAGGCGGCGGCAGCCAGGATCGAGGAGGGGGGAAATGTCGCAGAAAAAGGGGGCCAATTTAGCGCCAAGCACCTGCTGATTGTTTCTACAAGGAAAGCTAGGCGCGTAAGGAAATCGGCCAAGGAAAAGAAACTTTCAAATTGGCAGGAAACTATATCAGAAGGAACTTTATGGCGGCGGCGAAGAAATAAAGAACTATTATAGCGGACAAGCGATCGAGTGATCGACGAAACTCGGCGCTAGCTGCCCGGCTACGCGTAGTACTCGCGTGGTGTCTCGTTTCCACTACTATACTACGGAGTTAATGGGCCGAGGGAGGAGGTATAATTGTAATATTTGATCCCAAACGCAAGACCACATGATCCGCTCACTTACTACTTGCAGCGCGTTCGTACGTAGTAAATAATCCGTGGAAGGGGCAATCAATTATGGCCGGCCGCCGCTCTAAAATAAGCTAGGCAACCGATACCGGCGATGAAGGCGTTGCCGAAGGGACGGAAATGAAGCGAAAAAATAGAATCGCCGGATCCAAGGGGAATTGGGGACTTTCTAGTCCGTACCGAGTCCGTGTCGAGTTTCCAAGTTGAACTTTGTTTCGTTCATATTTTCAGCCAGCCTTCGCTCTCTCTTTCAATTGCTGACTCCACCTCCGGACTAATCGTTCCTGATTACCATCTGAGAGCTGGCTAGAAGCCTGAATGGTCCGTCTTGTCCGTCGTACGAACGGGCTGGGTCGGGCTTAATTCAAAGCCGGCCGGCTGGTCCGTCCGACTCTCGTTGCGGTCTCAGTACTGGCATGACTAGGTTTTCTTGAAGCTACACCAGGGCGCCGCCGGCGCTTGTAATGGTTTTTAGCAGTCGTGGGAAGGAGAGGAAGGAAGTCTAGAGAGGAACAAACGTATATAGGCAGGTAGGAAGCTGGACCGACCAATGTGTAGCTAGATTAAGTCAAATTGGGCTTCGTATTAATACCCGAAAGCACACGAGATGTGGCAAAATACGTGCACTAGAAAAGTTCGTTTCATTCTCCAATGTGCGTATATTGACGACTTGCACGTCTTTGGAAGGACGATAAAATCGCAATCGTCCGGGTGTCGGCCGAGCGCTGAGAAGCGATCAAGTAAGTGAGGAGGGCGTGGCCACCTCAGCCATAGAAAAGGAAGGAGAAGGAAAAGAAGAAAGAGAATTAAGCCGGCTCTATAGCCTGTTCCATCCAACGTGCAATGATCTTAGCTGCTCCTGATGATCACTTAATGGTGGTGACGATGATGATGATGAACTGCCGGCCTCTTGAGAACTTTGATGATGGAGCTAGAAGTGCGTTTAGTTACTCGCGCGAAAGGGCAATAAACGGATTTAGGCAGCGAAAAAAGCTGTACACGCATTAGCCCGAGTTGGCGCCTGTCCAAATGAGCTCCGACTGGGTCCGACGCTTGATTTATTGCCTGCTCCGCGCCGCGCTTAATATGAACTGTTAGCAAGCGACATTCGTTTCTCCTATTCGTTAAGTGGCCCGATTAAGCGACGGGGAGCCGACAGGCAGGCAACGAGTGTTGTACGTGTGTGCCGCAACCAACAGGCAGGCTCGTTAGATCGACGAGAATTGTGGGGATTAGAGCGGGCGAGCAAAATTAATGAGTCTAGAGCGTACGCTCTAAGCTGCAGAAAACCATGCGCACATTGAGATTGAAAGGAATAGAGTTTGGCAACGCTTTTTGCAGTAGCAGCAACAGGAGCCCAATTTTCTCGCTCGCTCACGGCCGGCCGGCGTTCTGACAGGTGTATAATTTAGTTAGGTGTTGTTACCTCGCTCGCCTGCTCCACAAGCATGGCTACTAATCTATACCGCGGCCGACAACGCGACGTGTTCGTCCGTACTGCCGGCCGGCAGGCCAACGCATTGTTTGTTGTGCAGTAACAAGGAAGGAAGGAGGAAGCCCTGGCCGGCTGTGCGTATAACTAACCGCTGCTCTTACATTGCGGCTGCCGTCCGGACGCCAATTGGGAAACAAATCAATTTGATTGGACGGACGAATGGAGAGAGAGGGAGGGAGGGAGGGAGGGAGGGAGAGAGGGAGAGAGGCAGGTATGAGTACGTGTATGGCAGTGCACATACGCGTACGTACGAATAAAACCTTACTTGCGTACACAGGAAACCGCGGCTATAATACCAGAGTAGTAAAAAATCGCGTAATTGGAGGCTCCGGCCTGATTTCTCGGCCAAAATAAGCTTTGGCAATTTCACCGCGCTCACCACCATAGCTGCTGGCAATGCACGAATTCGCCTCCTGCTCGCAAATAAACTTATTGCTAGCTGTGTATATGTACTAGCTTTGTCTCTCCTTCCGGACGCTGCCGGCCAGACGGACGAACATGTGTCTGATTCCCAAATTAGGCAGCATACCCTAGCTGTACGTAGATCCGTCGGTCGAGACTAAAAAGTGCACACGAGGCCGGCTGGCCGGCCCGCCTTCGTCGTCCGTTCGTCCGTTCGTCGGAAGAGGTGCTTTAAAATGAGGTGGAAAAAATTGTACCGTCGAACGCGAATGCATCTTTGGCGGGGCAGGTGTTCGTTAGTTCCCACACACGAACATCATTTTTAAGATTTTTCTGTCCGTAACGTGACCCGGGCCGTTTGATTAGCTTTCAAAGCTAAACGTGTGCACATGTCAACCCTGGTCCTATTATTCCACCCTCCGCGCATACAAGTCAGCTTTCCTGGCTTAATTCCCCCCTTCCCTCCGTCTAGACTATGGTGCATACTAGACGAAATATGTCATTAAGCATAGGGCGAAGAAGGGAGGGAGAGAGCTTTTACCAGGCCGCCCCAGGCCATGGACGGCCACCAAACACGATTTCGCCAAAAGCGAATAAGATATTCCTAGGTGTGCGCACCCGCGGCAAAAACCAGGACTCATGGTTTATCCAGAGCGGATGGAACAAATTTCCATATCCAGCCTCCGCATGGCATCTGGTGCTTTTGAAATTGGGAGCTTACCTACAAAGAGAGAGGATAAGAATTGTTGCATTGAGAGGGTCGGCATGGCAAATGTACGTACTGGGCTATCAACAATGTACGTATTATTTTAATCGCGATCGGTATCCAAAGCAGATCTCTAGCTGTGATGAATTTTGACTTTTCTCTCGCCATCGTGATGGTCGGCTAGTTGCTAGACATCCAGCGGGCGACAAATTGATCGGAAATTCGTAATCCGCAGGCAGCAAATTGAGACACCTTGCCAGGGGCACAAATTATAAAACTGCGCTATGTGCACAGCGTACGTACATTCATTCATGTTTAATTGACGATGTAAATCATGCGAATTTCTTAAATATGTAAACCCCGCTAAGCAGTCTGTCCGTCTGTCCGTCGATCAAGCAACTAGCGAGTCAGTCAGTCGGACAATATAATAATGTCAGCCTAGTCCTTCTCTTCCCGAGGCGGTGCGGTGGCATGGCGGCGGAGACTGCTGTCAAATGATCGACAATAAACAGCTGTCGAACGACGCCTTGGAGACGGCCGACAATTCGCTGGGGTGGGCATATATCGAAATAGCTTCGACTATACCTTACTTGTAGACAAATACTCACGAGCACAATTTGAAAATCTAGCTTCGTGTGCTTTCAAGGTGACCCTAACTGCCTTCTCGTTGAAACCGCGCGCATCACATTTCGCCGCCGCCGCCGCCGCCGCTCCAGTCTGCCGGCAGA
>JAAUYK010128608.1_pt1 | contig 12452 bp, 9 predicted proteins | sample 7278021 | NCBI WGS metagenome assembly JAAUYK01 (sample SAMN14350223, study PRJNA611818) | marine sediment metagenome | isolation source: surface marine sediment (1.8m) | place: French Polynesia: Moorea | collected 2018-08
CAAAATTTTAACGCGCCTGTGCAGAGGCCAATGCCCGTGAAGGGGCAAGCTTCAAACTGAGAACTTAAATTCGCAGTCGTTTATGGTACGGATTACAGAAAATCTCCTACTTATATATGCCATGCACTTCATAATCGGAAGAGAATAAAATCCGTAAAGTAACAGTACACCCGCGATCCACCTGCGACGTGTCCGAGTCCGCCGATCCCGGCCCGATCTCCATACTATAGCCTTTGCGTTTTCCCTAGATTCCGGCCGCCGGCCACAGCCTCGGCTGCCCGCGATCCACCTGCGATGTGTCCGCGGCCGCCGATCCCACGGCCCGATCTCCATAGTCCCACGCTAACCCCCACCAAATGTGAGCTACTCGCAAAATACCACGCAAAACTTGCGCCCCAATTGGCACCACGCAAATCCCCTTACCAAAACTGACCTCTGGTCAGCCGATATCTGCTCCACACAAAGCTTGAAATATGCCCCTATCTCCTACCTATAAGATATATATCTCATTTTGTAGCTCCATTAAAGCTGATTCCAATTCCGTTCTTTACTCACATTGTTTCATACGATTTTTTTACAGGACAGAGCCATTTCAAAATCTAGACCCTACCCCCTCACAAATATTGATCGATCGTTGGTAGGGGATACTACATCGGAATCAATGGATGGTAATATGAGCAAAGTTAATATTTGCTTCGTTCGATGCCATGATCGCCGTTCCAGTTCCCTAAAAACTGAAGACAATCTGAAGGTGGTTCGGACGATCCCCTCTGACCGCCTGATGCTGGAGACGGACTGCCCTTGGTGCGAGGTGAGGCCGAGTCACGCCGGCTCCAAGTTCGTCCAGACCAAGATGGAGGCCAAGTACAAGGCCGTGAAGAAGGAAAAGTGGACGAAGGGCGCCATGATCAAAAGCAGGAATGAGCCGTGCAACATCATGTGCGTAAAGAAATTACTCTTCAAATATCGTCGTAGAAACAAGCAACTGCATTTTTCTCGTGTTTCAGAAACATCCTCGAGATTGTTGCTGCCGTCAAGGAAGAGGATCCAGCAGCCTTATGTGATACGGTGTTTCAGAACACTTTAAAGATGTTCTTCCCACAAGATTAAATATTACGAGGCTATTTGACCCGAGTGCCTCTTAACTCTCGCTTCGCATCGTAGAACGTGCGATTCGTAGTGATCTCGCCGGACGAACCCGGATTTGCAGTAGGCACACCGGTGTCGCTTGGTTTCCCCGTGGCCGATCTCGTGCGTTCTGAGATTAGACGGGTCGCGGAAGGTCTTTTTACACACGGGGCACTCAAGGCTGATGGAGCGGTGGGCGGCGCGGACGTGGCAGGCCAGCGAGGAAGCCCATTTGTACTTGCGGTCGCACAGGTGGCAGCGAAAGTTCGCCACGGCTTCGTGGATCCTCTGCTCAATACGTAAGGAGCCATTAAAATTGGTACGAATCCAGGTCGTATTCACCGTACTGAGTATCATGTTCAGTTCGTAAAGTTTTAATGGCAACTTTGAGTTCCTGGTGAGACTTCAAGCGATGCCTGCTGGCGAAACTGTTCGGACACCTTTCGCACAAATAGCTCTTATCATCGCTAGTAATGTTTTTGGATTTTCTTGCCGATGGCAAATCTGATGTTCCCTTATGCACTCGTTGTACGTGCCGATCTAGAGCGGAGCGCTGCTTAAACGTGAAGTCGCACTCTGCACACTTCATAGTTTTTATTTCTCGTCTTTTCACTGAAGATGCCGGCGTCGGCGCGTCGACGTGACCTCTGACGTGCGCCTTGAACCAGTCGTGGCTCTTGCACGAGTACTGGCACGCCGGACAGAGGTACTTGCATCCCAAGTGGGCGATCATGAGGTGCCGGCGGGCCAGAGTCAGGCTCGAGAAGGCCTTCGGACACATGTTGCACTTCTTGCCCCTCACCTCCGGCTTGTCCTTGTTGCCGCCGGTCGGAGAGGTCAGAGCGAGCTCGACGTTGCCCAAGATTTTTGACAGATCATGAGACATCTTCCCATTCCGAGCGATGCGAGATGTTGAATGACGTTTTGTCATTCGAATGAGAAGCGTAACTGCAGCCCGCTCGTGTCGTCCGTGCAACCAGTTATCCGCATCTGTACGAGAAATGTAGCATTGCGGCGTGGTGTGTAAATAATATGTATTTCGGCTCAACTTCCTTCACTGACTTAATTCCGTCAAGGAGCAGTGGTTTAATAATTACGAAGAATGGGGAGGCGAGGCCAATTTTAACGAAGGGGGTTAACTCAATGCAAACGCTTGCAAAGCTGGAAGCTGATAGTTATATAAGCGGTATAGCTTCTTCTGAAATTAATTCTGCAACAGAGAGGGTGAAATTAATGTGGGGGCCTCTCGATCGATCACTATCACTTCTTTTCTTCCATAAATGCTTCCTTCGGTCCCTCCGCCGCCGTACAGAGCGCTGAATGACGTAAAAACTGGGGAGGGAAATAATGCTGCGTCGCTCTCGCATGATCGAGCAATTATTGTGCTCTCTCGTTCAGCGGTAGTTGTAGGTAGGTAGCACCAGGATACTAAACATCTAACAATAATTAATCAATCAATGCGGTGGAGTGTGTGTGTGTGCGTGTTGGTTGGTTGGTCATAGTCGTAAAAAGGTCGTCGTGGTCTTGTTGCGGACGCCCGACGCACGGGCGCGGTATAATTTTACCTATAACGCGCGCGCTCTTGTTTTCTCTTCATCCTCTTGTTAATAATTAAGTCATAGTGCCGAATACGGGATTGTGACGGCAGATCGAGGGCCCGTACTCGTCGTACTGGGCCTTCGTGTGGCAGACTTGGTAGAATTCGGGCTGTAAAGGAGAACCAAAAGACCTTAGGATCCTCAATATTAATGCACTTAGTGAACTCACCGTCGAAGCGAGCATGCTGCCGCCGAACCAGACTGCGTAGCGCTGCATTTGATGCGATATCACCGAGACGTCGATCGGCTTTGGCTGCAGTTTTAAAGAGCGATTACTTAATTGACAAATAAGAGCCCTTAATAATACTCGACTACCTTGAGCCTGCCTCCGCTGAGTTGTTCCGTAATTTTGAGCCTCGCGTCCACCGCCCGCCGGAGGTCCCGCTCCATGCGGCGTCCAAAGTCCTTGAACATGGTGGAGCCGCCGCTGAGCACAATGTTGCTGTAGAGGCCGCGGCGGACGTCGATCGGGCAGTTCTGGACCACCTGGTCCACGGTTTCAGAGATCGGGACCGTGAAGTCGGGATTGGCAAACTGCAAATGCGTTAAGGGTGTTGCCTGAAGTGCTACTAGGACAAGCCTTAATTAATCTCACCTCTGGATGGAAGAAGATCTCCGGACCGAGGAACTTCTCGTAGCCGACGTCGATCTCGAACGGCTTCTTGGTGACGGCGTTGACGCCGTTGTACTTCTTCACGTACTTTTGCGGGTCGGCGTCGAACTTGTTGAACTCTTTGGCGATGTCTGAGCAGACGTAGCAGTAGCGCTCCTTGATGGCCTTCGCCGTCTCCAGCGACTGTTCGGGCGGGATGCCGATCTCGCGCTCGCGGAGCAGGCTCTGGATGAAGGAGGTGATGTTGCGGCCGGCGATCGGGATGTGCTTGATGCAAGAGCCGATCACATAGCCCTCGGCCTGAAATAGGAAATTCCTATGCTATCTGCCGACTTGTTAGGCGAAGTCTGAGGGCACATACCACAGGTATAACGTGCGTTACTCCGTCTCCCGAGTCGATGACGACGCCTGTGAGCGATCTCTCTCCCACCTGCCGCCTGGTCCAGCTGGCTGCGAGCGAGAGGACGGCCTGCACGGCGATGTACAGCCCGGGAATGTTGAACGACTCGAACATGATCTCCGCGGTGTACTCGCGGTTCTCGGGCGTGTTGAGCGGCGGCTCCGTGAGCAGGAAGTGGTGGTCCTCCGGCTCGGCGCGCAGGTACTTAAAGATGCACTGCTCCATGAACTTCTCCATGAGGTCCCAGTCCTCGACCATGCCGTGCCGGACCGGGTACTTGACGGCGTAACCCTTGGCGTCCATCGCCTCGTCGCCGATGAAGAAGTCGAGGTCCTCGACGCCCCTGGCCAGGCGACGGGTCGCGTCGTCGCCCACTTTGGCGGTCTCCTTGACGGCGATCGCCGACGGGATGATGAACTGCGGGTCCTTGTTCCCCGCATAGCCGAGCTTAGAGTACCTGAAGTATAAGGCATAGTCGTTGATAAGAGAGGCAAGTGCTCTTTGGCCCCGCTTCCTGTATTTGCCGAGCTAATGGCGAAAACTGATAACGAGGGGCGGAGGGCTGGGCGAGCGATGGAAAGACGATGGCTGGCTAGGCGGTGCCCACAGGGAATATACTGTGCTTGGGACGCGTGTCCAGGGATGGCAATTCGTATAATATGAATATGTCACTCTCAATCAAGTTCTTACCCCGTTCCGACGTCAATGACGCATGCCGGCAGCCGCCCCGTCATTTTGGCTGACTATTATAAGCTCAGCAATGTCTGTCTGCCAGGTTAATATGCCTCTGTCCGCGTCGCGTCGCTTCGCGTCACCGAGCGCCGGCTCGATCCCGTCCTCGTCGACGGCGCCCGCCCGGGATGTCACGCGACGGGAGGTCGTCCGAGGGACCCACGGCAAGACTCACTCCTCCCTGCCTCGCACAGGATCCGCCCTCACTCCGTGACTCCTCCTAGTCCGTGTCACACTTTCACACTTTCCACTGGAACCCTGCCTGCCTCTTCCTCTTCCTCCTCCTCTTGTCCTCCTTCACAGTGTCGTCGTCGGCCTCCGTTTTGTCGGCACCGATGGCAACCCGAGAGAGACCGACCGAGTTCGAGACGAGGAATCCGAGGATGCGATTGCGAGAGATGCGACGAATGCCTCCTAGCTTGCTCTGCCTCGGCTCAGCCTGCCTGCCTGCCTGCCTGCCTGCCTGTTTGGCTCTGCTGCGGTGCTGCCTCTGCCTCTGCCCCTTGCAATGTAATGCAGTCCGCCACAATCGGCCTATCAGTCAGGGCAGCCACCGTCTGCCAGACCAGCCGAAAATGGAGAAGAGAGGAGGAGGCGGGGCGGCGCCACAGCTGAAGTGCTGAACTCTCCTCCTCAGAGCTCAGACCAGACTCCTCTCCGCTCTCCCACTCCTGACGAGTGAGCTAGGCAAGGCTAGGCAAAGGGAAACCACTTCAGATACTAGCAAATTAGAAGCTGCTTACAATGGCAGATGAGCTCCAGCCTCATATGGAGCCAGTATCATAAAGTGTTAAAAAATCAGTGAAGCAAGTCCTAAGAGACCCATGTGTGATGCGTAAGCTTTTTCCTATGCATTATCATTGTAGAGGGTACCTCAAATCTACTGCGTAGGTATGATACCCCTGCTGCGGAATCACCGGTAACATCAAGCAGCCGACTTATATGACTTTGCGCTACAACCGATAGGGTTCTTTAAATTCAAAGCGCAGTCTAGGTACATAGTAGACCAATTGTTTAATAGTATATTAAACACGATCATTACTGCAAAACTGTTTTGTTATCACAGGAACGTGTCCGGCCGATGGAGAAGTGTGCGTGATGCGGGCATTTGGCCAAATACGTAGTTGCATATACTATATCGTGCATTGTATATATAAATATAGCACAATATATTGTACCCAATTGTCTACATTCTCTCTGCATAACTCTAACGCATACACATGATATCGTACTCCACAAGCTCTACAAGATCCCTACTAGCTAACATTTTCTTCGGATGCTCCGACTGCGCTATCGTCAAGTCGGTTCGGCTGATTAGGCCGGTCTACCTGGCCGGCCCTCATCGGCGAGGCAGTCAAATAGCGGCGGTAAATACCGCAACTTCTAGCTCGAAAAAAAGCAAATGGCGAAAAGTTGGTTTAATCGCCTTTAACGACCGAAAAAATATTATCATTTAACCCTATGAACATTGCGGTAGCTCACTATGCATGTTGTACTGCACACAATTTAATCAGGGGCAATTTTATATACATAGCTAGAATTCCAGTACTTCCGGCCTCTTGATGCGGCTTCCATTCTCAACACAAAGAATCTAGCCGGTCTGTTTCGACTACGTACCAAGAAAATTATTGAGGCAGGAAGCCTTTTTCCTCGGGCCTCGCGACGCCTTCCGTCCTTCGATCGTCTCAATGTGACCCAACTTGGCAGCGGATAATTGAATTGGATTGGCGCAGGATCGGGAACGAGTGAGCGAGCGAGCGGATTAGACCACTTGGGCGCAGCAAGGATTCCGCAGGATATACGGCCGGAGGAGACCTGGGTTCTTGATCTATTTTCAGCCATAGCACCGAACGAGCTGGAGGAAAATTGGAGCCTACAGCCGCTAGCCGAGTGTGGATTGTTTTTCTACGGGCTCTCGAATCCAGCAGCTATATAGCTAGCTCGTTCCTAGCTAGCTAGCAAGCTGCCTCCTATCAGACCGATATTTCACTCGGATTGGGTTTAGGCAGCCGACATTTTTCTCTCCTACACTCCCGTCTCAGCAAAAAAAGGAGAGAGTGGTATAAGAGACCATTTACGCGACACATTTAGACCGGTCGAAGATATATATATCATACGTCGGGAGATTTATGCGCGGACGAAAAGACGTACGTCTCCTGCCTCCACTGGAAGAAGAAAGCAGTCTGACCTTCACGCCCGGATGAGCGGGGAAGAGAACCCTCGATTTGTGAGCGGAGTTAATTTATTGTTTAACTGGTTGCAATTCATTAGGACATACGTACACGTTAGGTTTATACTTCTTTGTCTCGAGCAGTTATATTGTTTCTGTGACTAAAACGTACAATTACGCATTTGTACTCTGCGCTCAGCGCTAAAAGAAATACCGAGGGGTAAAAACTATTTCACTTGGGGCCAATCAAGCTCTCTGCGGACGTCGACGCCAATCCGTAATTCGGGACAGGCCGAAGGATCGAGGGTGGGATGAGGGAAAAAAGTGGCTCTCCTCTCTCATCGAATGTCATTGCCAGGGACGGCCAACTTCTCCCACTCTGACCGCGACCCAGTCCCAGACCACATTCTGTACGTTTTGGGCTCAGTTTTGCGTCGCCGAGCTCAGAGAGCTATGTAGTCATATAATCATAGTTTTTGGAGCTTGAATCTAGGGGGTTTAGTTTCTGGGGATGCATAAATATTTAACAATCGATATTTACTACACCGACGATACTGTTAACTGACATGCATTCTGTTCACCTACCTAGCTACGGATTAACAGAGGATGGACTAGGAGCAATGAGTTTTCGTGTTAGTATGTATACTACTGTAGTAGTACTTCTGTTGGTTCTTACAGCCGAGTATTTCACAGTTTTGACAAGCTTGTTCCGACTAAGTTCGTTCGTTCCTTAAATTCGAGTTGAGAGATCACAGCGCAACGTCTGGCACTTCTTGAGTTAGGGAGAGCGTTGGAGCGATGCTGCCGGCGAAGAGGCTGCAGAACAGATAAGTTACAATTTCGGCTTTAAAGGAGACTACAAATTTATCCGAACCTGCTGACTGTCTGCGTGGAGACGCAACTGCTGGTGGTGCTAGAGTTGCTCCCGCTGCTGGAGACCTTGCTGCTCTTGCTTCCTCCACCGGCGGTGTCGACGCTTCCGACGACGCTGGCGACGATGGCAGCCGTGGCCGCCACAGTGGGCCCGAAGGTCACGTGAGTGCCTCCTTCTCGCTTGCCGATACCGCCGCTCTCGCCTCCGCCGCACGACCCATTCTGGTCGAGCTTTTTCTTCACTCCATGATGACAATCGCACGCACTGCAGGCGTCCTCCTCCTCGGTCTGGGTGCCCACTGTGGAGGTAGAAACCCGCGCTGTCGCCGCCGCCGGGCTCGTGGAGTCTATAGTGCATTTTGAACATTTGTCATGGGCCAAATTGAGGGCTCACACACGTACCTTTCTCTCCCACTGTGGAAGCCTTCTGCGACGAACCCTGCCCGGCTGGGTTTCCGCCCGCCCCGGTCACCGTGAGCGCGGGTCCCTTGCCGTTCGCTTGGCTGGCCGCCTTCACCGACGCCCCTCCGTACTTGCCCCCGGGCGCCTTCATCATCGACTGCCGGATGTTCTTCTCGGGATGCAGGATCAGGATGTACAGCTTGGGCGTGAAGAGGCAGGCCAGGGTGACCGTGGCAGACAGACTGCAAAAAAGGGTTTAGCATGCGGCGCAATTTAAAGTAAAGCCAAATTCCCACCTGATTGTAATCGACATGGAGGTGATCCTTAACTCCACGTGCTGGCCCGTGCTGAAGTAGATGGGTATGAAGGACAGCCAGACGACGCACGTGGTGTACATGCTGAACCCGATGAACTTGGACTCATTGAATGCCTCTGGGATCTTCCTGGTGAGGACGGCGTAGAACGTGCAGATGACCACCAGGAGGATCGGGTAGGAGAAGGCGATCATGTAGCTCGCGTTGATGGAAGCCTGCAGATAGAGAAAATACACTGGTCGAGACGGGACGAACAAAGTCTGGAAAGCATTCTCTTGTCAGTCTGGGAAAAAGTTTCGAGCGAGCGCCACTTACCGTCCGAACCAGATACACGAATATGAGGCTCTCATGCACTACTCGCTGTTCGTTGCTATAAATGTACGTAATAAGGATCTATCTGTATCTGGACAAGGCCCAATTCCATATCCTATTGGAGAGGCCGTTCGACAGGCGGAAGAGGAGATAGGGATCGAGGGAGGGAGGGGCCAAGATAACAGGAGAAAAAGTTTCCCCTGCTGTTCTGTGTGCGCCTGTTACTACGTACACACAGTGGCCAAGTTTCGTGGGGAGAAAGGACAGGTGTAGGCGGGAGGCAAGAAGGCATCGCTTTTAGCGCAACATCTGGACAGTGAGGAGAGGGCGGATCAAAGGCCGGCTCGCTCGGAGAAAAAGTCGCATAGATCTGCCTTACGCTCGCCTAACTGAATATGACATAAGCGTTGGAAGTACGCACGCGTACGTGAAAGATGAATTAAGATGCCGCGGCCATATGCACGCTCGACTTAATGAGGATAAGTGGCGTGGAGAGCATTAAGTACGTCTGTCTGCGTACCTGGCATACTAGCATGTTGTCCTCCCTGGTCGGGTGGTGGTAGACCGCCTCGGGCGGCTCCAGAAGAAACCAGATCACGTTGATGAGGATCTGCACGAGGACTAATCCCGAGCAGATGAGCAGCTGAGACTGAGGCGAGATGAAGCTCGGGCGTTTCGCAGTCCGCTTCGACGCGTTGAAGATGCGAGATATTCTAATTAAACCGCAATTAGTAATCGGTTGTAATGAAGGCTTAGGTTAATATCCACCTGTTGGTCTTGGTCAAGAGAGCTCCGTAGACGACTGAGAAGCACGTGCCGATGGAGAACTCCTGGAGCGCGCAGATGGCGTCGGTCGGCCGCACCACGAGCAGGAAGGTGACCAGGTAGCACGAGAGCGTACCGAGCAGAAGCACGTAGCTGAGCTCTCGCCCGCTGGCCCGCACCACTGGCGTGTCGTTGTACTTGAGAAAGACCGCGAGCACGCCCACGTTGGTGATGATGCCGCAGAGGGCGAAGGCGATGGCGCCGATGGCCCAATGCGACGACGGTCGGAGGTACTCCTCGGGCAGCGGGAGGCAGTCCAGGTGCTGCTCGTCGGGCAGGGTGCCGAGCGGGCACGGAATGCACCGCGTGTCGTCCGTCGGGTCAAGGTGCTCGTACATGCCGCACTCGTGGCACGTCCAGCAGCAGCTCTCGCCCTCCACGTACTTTTTCATGAGGCCGACGGCACACGGAGCGCTGCAGATCGAGTCGGGCGGGTGGGGAGTGCCCAGTTGGAACTGGACGACTGTGATTAATAATGGAGATATTAATATAACTGTCGATAATAACAATGTTTGATACGTACTGTCCATATTCATCTCGATCTTGTCGTCGTCGAAGAAGCCGACGTTGACCCACTCGTACTCCCCGGGCCGGACCTGCTTGTAGTGGATTATGTTGTACCGGGCGGGGCCGTCGCCGCGGTCGTTGAACTTGAACTCGTCGCCGCTCAAACCTAAAAGAGGCAGTGTCCTAAATCATGGTGACGTTGCTTGGAGCGCGACATTTCCGCCTTTTCGCTCTCCACGTATGCAGCTAGACTCGTACGCGCAGAATTCGGGCGGACGGACGCGGATGTCGCGACGTCTTTTCTTTCGCCAAATAAAGGGATCTTTCGCTCGCAGATGCGTACATGTCAGGTCGCTCAGATGTCTGGAGACAGCTAGGCATTTCAGCCAGGTTAATGAGAATTAGGGCCTTTCCATCTTAAGATCAAGTCGTTTATGACCGAAATGAGAAACGGCTCTGAGAGAAAGCCTGGCTGCAGTTAAAAATTGTACCATAATCCACTGTCCCTTTTTGTCTCTAAGATGGCCTACGTAATGTTTTTCCCCACCCACCCAGCGCCGCGCTGTCGAGACTAATGTAGGGGATAATGTCAGTCGCTTTAATTTCCGGTTCAGAGAATGAGAATCGAGCCGGGACGACAAAAAAGTTTTTACGTCGGGAGCTTGCCACTCTCGGCCTCGGCGCTGCCCGTTTCGGTGCGTGAAACCCAGCTCCCTCCTTCTTCCGCTCGCTCGCTCGCTCAGAGAGTCCGTCATTTTCTAGGCGGCGGCAGCATCTCCACTTGAGATCACAAATATGGTCGCCTCCGCTGTGTGTAGTTACAAGTACTACGTGCACATGCGTATAGAAACCGTGCAGGCGGCGTTGAAAGTTGTTTAATTAAGGCTTGCTGGCTCGCTCGCCTGCGCAATGAAGGCGCCCCCATTTTGCCACCAAATGGCGCGAGACGAACCGACTGTCTGGCGGACCTAGCTGGTTGTTAGCAGTGACGAAGCAAGCGGGCATGAGGAGTAGTTAACACATTTGGCAGCATTGCCGTGGAAGTTAAGAGAAGCTATTGAGTATTTAAAATAGAGCTGATAAAGTGATAATGATCCTTGGCTGACTTTCACAGTCGCAGTACTCTGAAGTTATATAGTACCTTAGCGAAGCGTAATCGTACTTTTCTTCTGCGCATAATATGGCGAAGTCACGGTCGTTGTGAAATCATAATTGCACGCGGCGTGAGGGGTTAATTTGGCAAGGCCCTGCCTGCAGTCTGAGCCTCGGTTGGCACTGTTCTTGCTCGTGAAAAGCGAGAGCTCCGGCTCAGATGCACGCAATGTCGAGGCCGTCGGACGCGCCGCGGGCTGCCAACGACGTTGAAACAGTCGCAACATTTTTGAATGCAAATGCAGCGAGGTTTTAAGTCATTCGGGGATAAAAGTACTTCCCCGAGCGATCGTGTCATCTGGCGAAGATAAGAAATAGACTCTGCCAGTAATAGAATATCGATTAAGATCGACCAATGTCTGGTCAGACAGACACGTCCATATATCAACGTGCAGTCTCTGTGCACAGTGACGTACATTCGGCCCCTGATTATCGGAGACGGGAATATAACTCGATCGTGGTCGATCAATCGCAGAGAGTGAGAGAGAGAGAGAGAGAGAAGTGGACACGATTCCGGGATAGGAACGTGCCCGTTGGCCATAAAAGGGTATATGACTGAGGAAGATTCCGAGCAGTAGAGTACACAAATATGCCGCCTATAAAACCGGATCGCATGTCGCCTCGCTATAAAAAGCGGGTGAAGGATACAATTTAACGGTATTCGATCGATCGGTCGGTCTATGTTCAAGCGTACGTTTCTTCGGTCCTGAATGGCTGACTTTGGAAAAGCTGGATGCCACGTCTGGTCCCGACGTACGCCTCTCTCTCTCTCTACCTCGCTTCCTTCCCTTCCTCCCTCCCGTATTGCATTCCAGAAGCGAAAGGCAACGGCGACGGCGACGGACGGAGATGAACGTCAATGTCGAACAGCGTACGCGGACAGCGACGCGTTCAAATGAAGTGTTATTGCACTTACCGGTGAAGTTCACCTTTCGCAGATACTCGAGCAGCTTCTCTCCGTCTATGGGGACCATCTTGTCGCAGAGGCCGGTCACGTTGGCGCCGCACTCCACGCGGTGCATGTCCCTGGATGTGAGAGTCAAAGTTGCAGAAATGCATCGATGTCAATGTCGTGTGTCCGTATACCTGAAGGCGTGCGCGAAGGCCATGACGGCGTCGCTGACGAACTGCAGCTGCGCCTCGAACTGCGTGTTCTGCGCCGTCAGCCGCTCCTTGCCGGTGCACGCGCGGCTGTAGTTGCGGTTGTACGGCGTGCGGATGCTGCCCGGGTAGCGGCACTCGAAGTGGTCCTCCCAGAACTCTGTTAAAGATTCATTCATACAATAAGCCGGATCTTGTGTAATGCGCCGGCCCGAAATTGATGCATAGTGCGTGGATCAGGGAGTGAGGCCAGTGTAACGCGGCTTTCCAAAAGTTTTGTGGTAGTCGTTCTCGCCCGAATAAGGAAAGAAGGGAGGAAGCCGGG
>JAAUYK010118295.1_pt1 | contig 12451 bp, 15 predicted proteins | sample 7278021 | NCBI WGS metagenome assembly JAAUYK01 (sample SAMN14350223, study PRJNA611818) | marine sediment metagenome | isolation source: surface marine sediment (1.8m) | place: French Polynesia: Moorea | collected 2018-08
AAATGCAGCTTCATTTTCAAAAACTAAAACCAAACCGTGTTTTCCAGCACGTCGTGGATCAGATTCAGCAAGCCATTATCAATGGCTCGCTGAAGGCTGGCGACGTCCTTCCTTCAGAAATGAAACTGAAAGATATGTTTGCTACCAGTCGGGGCACAATTCGTGAAGCTTTACGTGTGTTGGAACAAAAGGGTCTTATCGAAATTAAAACCGGCGTCAGTGGTGGTGCAGTGGTTCAGGATATCGGCACGGAAGTTATCGCCGAAAGCCTTGGTCTGCTGATTCAGTATCAGAAAGTATCTTACGACCATTTGGCCGAATTCCGACAATGCGTGGAGGGGATGATAACGGCGCTAGCTGCAAATAAAAGGTCGCCCGATGATATCAGCCGACTAAAAGTCCTACTCTTGAAAGCGGAAAAACAATTAGCCGAATCCAGACCCGATACGGCCGCGTTTGTACAGACCGATATACAAATCCATATCACCATCGCCGAAATCGTGAATAACCCCGTTTTTACAGCGGTGCTGCAGATGGTCCATGAAAATATTCTACAATCTCATGAGCGTTTTTCATTGCGATCCAAAAAGGTGTTGCAGGAAAACCTCAGAGATTTACAAGATATCATTGCCGCCATCGAAGAACAAGATGCCGATCGGGCGCGTGGACTGGCTGAAAAACATGTTCGCCAATTTACCAAACACATGCAAAAAGAGCATCAGCAGCTTCAAGCAAAGGCTATCAGAAAAGCTCCAGCATCAAAATGAAATCGTTGAATCGTATGGTTTACAACTACAAGCATTATGATCTGCGCATGGGACATGCAATTTTTATGAAGGAGCAAAAATATGGGCACACCGGCAACCAACACAACAGATCGTAACTATTATATTCAGCTGGAAAATGAGTTGGGAGCGCACAATTACAAACCATTGGATGTAGTGCTTACCCGTGGCGAGGGCGTCTGGGTTTGGGATGTGGAAGGCAATCGTTATATGGACTGCCTTTCAGCATATTCAGCGGTCAATCAAGGCCATTGCCATCCCAAAATTATGAACACCCTGGTGGAACAGACCCAGAAACTGACCTTAACATCACGAGCCTTTCGCAATGATCAGTTGGCCCTTTTTTATAAAGATATTTGTGAACTAACCAATTCGCACAAGGTTTTACCGATGAACAGCGGCGCTGAGGCAGTTGAAACGGTCATAAAAGCGGTGCGTAAATGGGGCTACCAGGTCAAAGGCGTACCGGAGGATCAGGCGGAAGTTATTGTGTGTGAAAATAATTTTCATGGACGCACCATTACCATTGTGGGATTCAGCACCGACCAAAATTCACGCGCGGGTTTCGGTCCGTTTACACCGGGTTTTAAAATTATTCCTTTTGGTGATGCGGATGCCCTTCAATCCGCCATTACACCCAACACCGTCGCTTTTCTGGTGGAACCGATTCAAGGCGAGGCGGGTGTCATCATTCCCCCGAAGGGCTATTTGCAAGAGGTTAGAAGCATCTGCGATGCAAACAATGTCGTGCTGGTTCTGGATGAAATTCAAACAGGGCTGGGACGCACCGGGAAGCTACTGGCGGAAGAACATGAAAATATTGAAGCCGATTTAACCTTGATCGGCAAGGCTCTTTCCGGCGGTTACTATCCTGTATCTGCCGTACTTTCAAATAAAGAAGTACTGGGCGTGCTGCGGCCCGGGGAGCACGGCAGCACATTTGGTGGCAATCCCCTGGCCTGTGCAATTGCCCGCACGGCCGTTAAGGTGCTCGTCGAAGAAAAAATGACTGAAAATGCCGCATTAATGGGCGAATATTTTTTAAATGAGTTAAAGAAACTTAATAATCCTAAAATTAAAGAAGTGCGCGGTAAAGGCCTAATGCTGGGAGTTGAATTTTTAGAAGATGCCGGTGGCGCCCGCGCTTACTGCGAAAAATTAATGTATAATGGTTTGCTTTGCAAAGAAACACATGAAAGTATTATACGTTTTGCGCCACCTTTGGTTATTACAAAACAAGAAATAGATTGGGCCCTGGAACGCATCGGACCGATTTTAAGTCGTTAATCTTAAAGACATCAAAGACCAGAAGGAGCATTACCCGTGAAAAAAGATTTCATTCATATAGATGATTTTACCAATGACGAAATCATGCAGATTTTGAACCTGGCCGTTGAAGTAAAAGCCAAGTTTAAACGGCGAGAGAACTACAAACCATTTAAGGATCATACGCTGGCCATGATTTTTGCGAAACCTTCGGCTCGAACCCGTATCTCTTTTGAAACCGGCTTCTGCCGCCTGGGTGGCCATGCACTTTATTTAAATCCCAATGACATCGAGTTGGGCAAGCGCGAACTACCAAAGGATGTGGCCCGGGTCATCAGCCGCTACAATGACATCATTATGGCGCGCCTGTTTGATCACGCCCATATCATTGAACTGGCAAAATATGCCGAAATTCCTGTGATCAATGGCCTGACCGACTACAATCACCCTTGTCAAGTCATGGCTGATATCTTAACCATTTGGGAAAAACGGAGACACCTGGATGGTTTAAAGGTTGTGTTTGTGGGAGATGGCAACAACGTCGTGAACTCCTGGCTAAGATTAGCCATGCGTCTGCCACTGCATTTTGTGTGCGCCTGTCCGAAAAATTACACCCCGGACAATCAGACGGTTCAATTGGCCCGGGATGCCGGCATATCAACCATTGAAATCGTTAATGATCCATTCGAGGCGGTCCCGGGTGCCGATGTGGTCTATACCGACGTCTGGGCATCCATGGGCCAAAAGCATGAGTTAGCCGCACGCAAAAAGCATTTTGAAAATTTTCAGGTTACCAGCCGTCTAATGGATGCCACCGGTAAAACAACTTACTTTATGCATTGCTTACCGGCCCAAAGAGGATTGGAAACAGGTGATGACGTGATTGAGTCTCCCAATTCCATCATCTTCGATCAAGCTGAAAACCGCATGCACGCGCAAAATGCCATCATGCTCAAATTGACCGATAAGGTATAGGCTGTTGCTTCGGCGTTCTCGATCAAATCTACAAAATACGGCCAGGAGAAGCATATATGGTTGAAAAAGTCATTATTATGGGCGCCGCTGGGCGTGATTTTCACAATTTTAACGTCTACTTCAAAGCCAATCCTCGTTATCAGGTCATCGCGTTCACAGCGACCCAAATTCCGGATATTGAGGGTCGTATATATCCTCCCGAGTTGTCCGGGCCAGATTATCCCGAAGGTGTACCGATTTATCCGGAAGAAAAATTAGGAGAACTCATTCGCACCCACAAAGCGGACCTAGTTGCTTTTTCCTACAGCGATATACCGCACGTTGAGGTTATGCATAAAGCGTCCCTGGCCATGGCCGAGGGTGCCGATTTTATTTTAATCGGTGCAACCTACACCATGCTCCAATCTGAAAAGCCAGTCGTAACGGTTTGTGCCGTTAGAACCGGATGCGGCAAATCCCAAACCACTCGGCAAGTCTGTCAGATTATTAAAAACATGGGCAAAAGGGTGGTGGCTGTACGCCATCCCATGCCATACGGTGATTTGACCAATCAAATCGTTCAACGTTTTTCTTGCTATGAAGATTTCGACCGCCATCAATGCACCATTGAAGAACGGGAAGAGTATGAACCGCTGGTAGATCAGGGCATTGTCGTTTATGCCGGCATTGATTACCAAAAAATATTGAACGCCGCTGAACAGGAGGCTGATGTGATTGTGTGGGACGGCGGCAATAACGATACCCCCTTTTATAAGCCGGCGATTCACATTGTTGTTTTCGATCCGCATCGCCCCGATCATGAACGCCTATACTATCCGGGCGAAACCAACTTGTTGATGGCCGATATTGCGATTATCAATAAGGTTGACAGCGCGGATGAAAAAAATATTGCGCGGGTGCGTCGCAATATTGAAACGTTTGCAGCCCGTGCCCACATCGTGCTGGCCGAATCCAAACTAATCGTTGATCAACCTGAACAGGTGCAGGGCCGTCGCGTATTGGTGGTTGAGGACGGCCCCACATTGACCCATGGTGAGATGTCCTATGGCGCCGGTACAATAGCGGCGCAAATTCATGGCGCTGCCGAAATTGTCGCGCCTGTCCAATATGCGGTGGGCAGCATCGCCGACACGTTTCGTAACTATCCTAATATCTGCAAGGCGCTGCCGGCCATGGGATATAGTCGCGAGCAAATTGCCGATTTGGAGCAAACCATTAATGCCGCAGAATGCGATGTGGTGTTGTGTGCCACACCGGTTAATCTTGCAAACCTGCTGCAGATCAACAAACCGACCGTACGGGTACGTTATGAATATAGCGACCACAATCAACCAACACTGCAGGAGACCCTGGAAACAAGATTACAGGACTTGGATACTTGAACTATGGTGTAAGCGGTTTAATTAAACAGATGAACCACCGAGCAGGATCCCAATGACGTCATCCAAAAAAACAGTTTTAATTGCATTGGGAGGCAATGCCCTCATCCGTAAAGGTCAAGCAGGCACCGTTTCAGAACAATTTGCTAATCTGGCCGTGCCGATCCGCCAAATTGCGCACCTTTCACAAAATTTTCGAATCATCATTACGCATGGCAATGGGCCCCAAGTCGGCAATCTGTTGCTGCAACAGGAAAGCTGTGATGAGGTTCCTAAATTACCGCTGGAAATCTTAGTCGCCCAAACCCAGGGGCAGATTGGCTATATGATCGAGTCAACTCTCGACAGCCAATTGATGGAGTTGGGCGTTGATTCTGATTACCACTTTATAAGCCTGCTGAGTTATGTCGTTGTGGATGAAAAGGATGTGGCTTTTCAGAATCCGACTAAACCAATCGGGCCAATACTATCTAAATCACAAGCAGCGGCATGTGCCTATCCGACAATTAAAACTGCTAAAGGCTATCGGCGTGCCGTGGCATCGCCTAAACCCGTCACAATAGTAGAAAAGCGCGAAATCAAACGACTGATAGATATGGATTTTATTGTTATTTGCTGTGGTGGGGGTGGCATTCCGGTTATTCGCGAGGGTCGCCGTTTTTACGGCGTGGATGCGGTTATTGACAAAGATTTGGCCAGCGCCAAACTGGCTACCGAAGTAGGCGTGGACGTGTTTGTTATCGCCACAGATGTGGATGGGGTTATTCTTAATTACGGCCAGCCCAACCAAAAACTGCTGCGATCGCTGAGTCTTGCCGAAGCTGAACGGTATTTAAAAGCGGGCCAATTTCCAGCCGGTACCATGGGGCCGAAAGTACAAGCGGCCACAGCATTTATGCGTGGCAATGGCAAACGTGCGATCATTACATCCATCAAGCAAATCGATAGAGCCATAGCGGGCCAAGCAGGAACCCAAATCGGATAGTACCATTAGCCGATTCAGATTTATTGCGAAGCGATTTCAGCGATGTATTGGGTAAGAATCAGTTGGTTGTCATTATCGGTAATTTCAGATTGCAATCGCTGGGAAGCCAATTGAATTGCGGCATCAATTGTCTCGCCTTTTAGCCGCTCTTGCGCCTGGAAAAATTGATAATCGATTTTGCGCTTGGCATTTTCCAATAAGATGCGACTTTCCTGACGGGCGTCTTCAATAATTTGATCTTTTTTCCGCTCACCTTGGCGAACAATCCGATCCTTCAGTTCAACAAACCGCTCTTGGCTTTCTTCCAACTGCCGAGAATATTCCTTAATTTGATCAGCAACTTGGTTGCGCTGCGTTTCAACAGCTTTTATTTCTTTTTCGATTTTTTCGCGCTGGCCGAATAAGAACTTTTTTATCGGATTTTTACCAAATTTGACAAGGATAAATACCAAAATTAAGAAGTTGACCCACCGCATGACAAGGTCGTAGGTAGGACGCCAGTTGGCACCGCTATCAGCGGCATACGCTAATGATCCGGTCAACAACACAACCAGCCCAAACGGCAGGCAACCCCAGAATCGATGCAGCCATTGGATCTTATTCATGGGCCCAGCCTCCGGCCAAGAATTGCCTCCATAATCGCCACTGCCAGGGTGCCCGATTCTTTTTGTAGTCGTTTTTGCGCCGTGCTTATCTGGGATTGAACTGATTTTTGTGCATCGATACGCATCTGATCAATTTCTTGCCGGACCTGCTCAAAAATCTGGGAAGCCTCTTGCTTGGCGGTTGCTTCCAGCCGGCGATTAATCTCAAAAGCTTCGTGGCGAACCGAGCTTTCCTGTTCTGTCATCTGATCGATTAGGCGTTGTAGATCAGATTCTGATTTGATAATTTCCTGCTTTACCTGTTCGACATGCTCGCTGCGTTCCGCCATAATCCGCTGTAAAGGCCGAAACATCACACGATTTAAAATGAACAAAAAAATCAGAAACGAGATTAACTGAATAATCAGCGTTTCATTGATACTGATGAGCGCAATGTTGCTTATGATTTCCATTACGTTTCTTTCGCTTTCAATTTCCTCGGCGGTACATTAAACGACGAATAAAAGCAACAACGCTATAACCAAACTATAGATTCCGGTAGATTCTGAGACCGCTTGACCAACGAGCATGGTTCGCGTCAAAAGGCCGGCCTCTTTGGGATTCCGGCCAATAGCCTCGCAAGCTTTTGCACCGACCATACCCTCGCCGACACCCGGGCCGATAGCGCCCAAGCCCATGGCCAGACCGGCACCTAAAAAAGCCGCAGCTTTTACAAGATCTGCACCTTCAATAGCCATATTCTTTTTCTCCTCTCTTAGTAAAATTTCAACCTATACGACAAAGATAAGCACAAGACTTATCACCATGGCATAAATGGCTGTAGACTGGGAAACCGCTTGCCCTACCAACATGGTTCGCATTAAATCGCCGGCATGCTCAACGTTGCGCGCAACCCATCGCACCGCACCTTGCGCCACCATGCCGTTGCCAATACCAGGTCCGATACCTCCGAATCCGGTACACAAACCGGCGGCCAATAACGCCATAGCCGGACTTAAAGCCGTTGATTCGGGAAAAACCCTGAACATTAAAATAAAGCTGATTAACAAGCCAAAAATAGAAGGCGTTTGCGACACGGCCTGGCCCACCAACATTATCGTTGTTACATTGCCAACTGAATCAGGATTTCGGGAAACACCCTCACAGCTTGCCCCGGCGGCCATTCCGCCCCCATAGCCGGATCCTATTGCTGCCAGTCCCATGCTAAAACCAGCGCCCAGTAAAGCCGCCCAGGTAGGCAAAGCAGGGGCATTTTTAAAATCCATGAACATTAATATTAAAGCCACTACCATGGCAAAAATAGCTGGCGTTTGGCAGACTGCCGAACCGATGAGCATGTTGGTAGTTAACTTTGATGTCGCCGCGGGTTGGCGCGAAATACCCAAGCAAGATTGCCCACCCGGAAAACCGGAACCAACGCCGGAGCCGATGGCACCAAGTCCCATGCTGATTCCCGCTCCCAAAAATGCAGCGGCTTGTAAAAGGGTGGCCGTGGCGGTGTCCAGAAAAAGGAGTAAAATCGCGATTACCAGGGCAAATATTGACGCCGATTCAGCCACCGCCTGGCCCACCAACATATTTTTAAAAATGTCACCGGATTTTTCAGGGCTGCGTGATATTGCCAGATTGGCTTGGGAAGCTGTATAGCCCTCTCCAATGGCAGCGCCCACGGCGCCCAATCCCATAGCGATGCCGCCGCCGGCAAAAGCGGCAACTTTTACCAATATGTTTGGATCAATCGCCATTTATTATTTTACCTGCACCGAGATGTAGACGACGGTTAACATGGTGAATACAAAGGCCTGGATCGTGCCGACAAAAAGCCCAAAAAAAGCATTTAATAACGGCGGGAGCAATACGCTGTAGGTCAAGTAGGAAACAACCAAAATGATAATCGATCCCCCCATGATGTTGCCAAACAAGCGAAAAGAAATGGAAATAATTTTGGCAAGTTCACCGATCAGATTCAACGGCATCATAAAAAACATCGGTTGAAAATACTCTTTCGCATAGGCCTTAAATCCCTTAGATTTGATGCCGGCGTAATGTGCAATTACAAATCCCATCAGGCCTAAACTCAAGGGTGTATTGAGATCCTTGGTTGGCTCCTGCAAATGAGGAATAAGCCCCAGCCAATTAGACAGCAATAAAAACAGAAACAGCGCAAAAATCATGGGCGCATACTTTTCGGCTTTTTCTTTATCCAGCGCGTCCTCGGTTAGCTGGTAAAGCGCCGCAACAAGTAACTCGCCCAACACTTGCAATGGTCTGGGAATAAGTGATGATTTACGGCTGGCAAAAACACCGAAAAGAATCAGTACGATGAAAACGATCCAGGTCATCAGGATCACTTCAAGATTAATCGTAATCTTGTATCCGGCAATTGGAATGATTAGTTGGTGTACTAAACCGAGTTCATCCATGTTCTGTTTGCCCGCTTACATCGTTTCCTTTCGGCTAAAATTAGAAAAACCACCCACATGGTCGTAAAGAATCAGTAGTTGAATCATAAACAGGCCAACAATGGTAGTCACCATGTCGAACCGGTCAAACTTGATGGAAAGAATGAGCGGCAAAGCGAGCAATCCGTATCGAACTAAAATCGACAACAAGGCAAATAAATAGGTCTTATTTTTGGTGAGCCCTAATTTCAGTGGTAAGGTTTCACCCATTGCAACAAAATTTACGATACTAAACAGGGTTCCCAACAATAAACCGGCGCCATAGGACTTCAAGCCAAGCACATAAAAAACCATCCAAGCAAATACTGCTATGAGAATAGCTCGGGAACAGTATCGTTTTTGAAGCTCCCTAATGCCTTCCATTTTCCGAATGCTCTTTGTCTTTAGGGTTTGCATCAATCGTTTCAAGAATTTGACGGTAAGCAACATTGCCACCGCCAATCACACCTAAAATGATAAAGACTGTTACGAAAATGCCCTTGGTTCCCAGCCACTTATCTACTTGCAGACCAATAAAAAAACAGAAACCGATACACCCCACCATGGTTAGCCCCAGTTGCATCACAATCGTGAGATGCTCCGCCCAGTCGCGGTTTTTTTTGAAATTGAAACCCATTCGGGGACCGTTTACGATATATACAATAACGGGGGTATCCGTATAACTTATAACATCTCAGTTGCGAGAGCAGTGACGAGCAAACTTCTTAATACAAAAAATAACTGAAAGTTTGCTTCCCGCAAAAGGTACGCCGCTGTGTCCAAGCGGTAATTCACCATCCGAGGAAAACTGGTCCAGTGCGATCTAACTTGCCAAAATCATTAAATAATATATGGATAAGCTAATGACAGTAGCAAGTCGTCAATCGAAAAGCAAGCAAAAAGCTGCCAATTTTGGAAGTATAAATAACGTCAGCGTGCAATTTGTTTAAATGCAAATTCTTGAAAAAGGTAAGATGCTAAAAAATAATACGTGTACAGCGCCTCATATGAAAATAAACGCGAAAAGCTGCCAATTGAATCAAACCAGCTCTTTTCAGTTGGAAACAAGTTGGCACATTAATTCAACGGCTTTCTCTAAACTTAGTCGACTGGTGTTTAACATCAAGTGATAATGCATCGGCGAATCATAGTCTTCCTTACCGAATTTGCGATATAAGTTAATTCGCCGCCTATCTTCATTGTTAACAGTTTGCCGCGCCTCCTTAGGTGTTAGCTGATACTTGTTTTCAATAAACTGAATTCGGTACTCTTTATCGGCAATCAAAAGCACATGGTAGGCATTGGGATGGTCTTTTAAAATATACTGTCCGCCACGACCCAAGATTATGGCGTTGTCCTCAGCCGCTATTTTACGGATGATATCATGCAGCAAATCAACATATATCTCTTCATCGATGTAACCGTATTGTTGGTTAAGAATACGATCCACAAACCGCTTGGGAACCAAACCGGAAATAAAACGTTGAATTTTACCGCCGGCCTCTTTTTCCATCGATTCAACCCATTGGGTTGATACTTTGGCTTTTAGGGCCACCTTTTGAATGATTTCATGATCAAAAAACGTATACCCTAGTTGGGCCGCCACCATTTCGCCGAGGGTAATCCCACCGGCACCAAATTGTCTCGATATTGTTATTACAGCCATACAGCTCACCCCCCATCGTTGACGTCAATTTTTTCAAATCCACATTCAACGTAAAGTGTAGTATGCATATCTGCAAACATTCTTCAACCGATTAAATGATCAATGCAGGTGCCGTACTAGCCTGCGAACAACATAAGTTCTGTTGGATTTAAGAAAAAAGAAAGTGGCGGAATCAGGAATAGTCTTAAAATGCTAAAGAAATGTGGTGAAAAGGTTCATCCGGAGGGGTTTCACTGTTTTTGAGCGGCATTACAATGATCCGTTGTTTTCCAATAAATTGCGAATCACGGCCGATGCTTTTTGCAAGCTAAAACGCTTCATATTTAAAACCAGGTGATATAATGACGGGTTGTCATAATCAGTTTTGCCGAGTTTGCGGTATAAATTCAAGCGGCGTTTATCTTCCCGGTTAACAATTTGGGCCGCCCGACTTTCCGAAAAGTCGTAATGCTCCATCATGAATTTGATACGGCTATCTATATCGTTAATCAGCAAGACATGATAGGCATCGGGGTGATCGTCTAGTATATATTGACTGCCCCTTCCCAGGATAACAACGTTACCCTCTTCGGCAACCTGGGCGATAATGACAACCAGGTAATCCAAATATAGCTTCTCATCTATGTAGCCGCGCTCATCTTTCAATATGCGGTCAACCAGTCGTTTCGACACCATGCTGGTAATCACTCGGGACAGCCTACCGCCGGCCTCCCGTTCCACCGACTCCACCCAGTGGGGCGATACGTTGGCCGCTTCAGCTACCATCTGGATAATGTGATCATCGGCAAATGTGTAGCCCAATTTCTCGGCGACCATTTTACCCAGGGTTTTACCCCCGGCGCCAAACTGCCTGGAAATGGTGATTACCGCCATCTAATCCTCCTCAACGCAAACCAGAATTAGGTCGTCGTAATTGTATTGTTTATTCTTCATGTTCCCAATTGAACTTCAGCTGTTATAAGTTGCGGCTGGGCATCGCCCCGTCACTGTAAAAAGAAGCAGATGATGATCCGGTTGTTTCCTGCTAATTCAATACCAACGATCTCACCAGCCGGGGCGGGAATTTTCGTCTATTGTTTCTCCGGTGGCACCAGTAATGTTGGAAAAACCGAATTTTCAGCAATTGTCTGAGGCGTGCTGCCCAACCAGCGCTCAACCCAAGAGGTCTTGCCTGACGAGCCCAATACTACCATTGTTGCTTGACACTCACGGGCTGCTTTTTCAATCTCTTCATCCGTTTCGCCAACATAAACATGTGGTCGCGCGGCAATGCCCTCTTTTTCAAAAATATCACATAGGGCGTCGAGTTTGCGGCGGGTTTCTTTGCGCGTTTTCTGAATATCCATGGCGCTGGTGCCTTTCAATTCCTTTTCATCCACCACATGGATAACATCTATTTGCTGCACGACCTTTTTTAAGGGTTTCAAATACTCAATCGCCTTTAAACTGGCTGGCGACCAATCCGTGGCCAAGAGTGGTCTTTCAAACGGATTTTTTAAATGGATTGAATCTTCTGATAAATGTTTGTAAACCAAAACCGGTACGGCTGTGCGTCGCAATAAATCGGTGACATCAGATCCCTGATACAATTGCTCCAACACGCCTTTGTGGGAACGCCCAATAACGATTAAATCCGCTGCTTCTTTTTGGGTGGCTTTAATCACTTCCGGCACTAATTTGCCGATCACAATGTAAACACCCACTTCCATCCCTTGTTCAAATAGGTGTTCCGCCCATCCAATAAAACGAATGTTGGCTCGTTCTTTCAGACGAATAGCTTCTTCTTTCTGGAAACCGGTACCGCGACGCATGGACACCTTATCTCTTTCGATCACATTTTGAAAAACAATATGATTGAGGCTAACGTCTCTTAAATTTAACAGCGATTGAAGCGCATCAAAGCCGAGCTTCTCAAATTTGGTAACAAACAGTAGTTTTCTAATTTCCATAATATGAGCCACTTTTGAATGTTTCGGGTGTGAAAATAGCTTTCCAACGGCGATTAACCGATCATCTTTTTAATCGCCGCAGCCAGCTCTTCGGCTTCCACCGGTTTCTCAAGATAGACTTCGGGTTCCGGCACCGCTGCCCCACCAAATTGGGTCAAGGCTTTCTGGGAACGCAGAAAAGATTTCTGGGCAATTCCCGATAAAAGTATTACCGGTATATCCTTCAATTTTTTATCGGTCTTGAGGTTACGATAAAGCCGAATGCCACTTTCCCGCGGCATTAAAACATCCAGGATGACCAGATCCGGTTTTTCCTGTTTGATCAAGCTCAGCCCCTCTTCTCCATTTGTAGCTTCTAGAGGCGTATAGCCATGCTCCTCGATAACGGTAACATTAAATA
>JAAUYK010019112.1_pt1 | contig 12446 bp, 3 predicted proteins | sample 7278021 | NCBI WGS metagenome assembly JAAUYK01 (sample SAMN14350223, study PRJNA611818) | marine sediment metagenome | isolation source: surface marine sediment (1.8m) | place: French Polynesia: Moorea | collected 2018-08
CATGTGGTGGCGGTCGGGCGGTCGGGCAGTCGGGCAGGCACTCAGCTACAGCGGGAAAACCAATCAACGTACCGCTGTCTCGATCCACGCTCGATCAACGAATGCAGCTAGCGGCTACTTTACGTGGTCTAGCTCTGGCGTCTTTTGCGTATCGCCGCCCGCGTTAGATCTCGCTTCCCTAGCTGTTTACCCTTCTAGCTCTCTAGGAATCCAATTTGGCTTCTTGTTTGCAATGAAAACAGGTGCTCCTGACGTCGGCCAGCTAACGTAGGTAGTCTGCATCTATCGCCCTTTGGTCTTGTCCGAAGACCCCGCGGGGCACGACTCCGGCCTGCCTTTCCTTCAACCTAAGTATACTTCGCACCACATCAAATTCTCTGCCCAAGTTGCCTGATGTTTCTCTCTCTCTCTCAACATCCGAACATGTACAGTAGGCCAATTTCAAAGGAAAACATAAATTCTAATATCATGCATGAATTTCGTGTCAAGTGCGCGACAGGCAGGAAAACGAAAAGCCCATACGACAGAATTCTCGTTGAAAGTACATTCTAACAGCTCCGGCTCGTTTGACTTTTGCCTGCGATTTTTGACCAAATTACCCGATCTTAGGTTGTCATCGAGGTACGGGCAATCGAAGGAAGGCGTCTATTTTGGGAAGATCCCTCAAATCCGTTCCGTAGGTAGCTGCCTCCTGCTGCGGCCAATCGCAGGCCTGGTCGCCTGGCTAGCTTTGCTCGGTCTGAGAGCGAGCGAGCAAGCGCGGGACGGGCGCACCGGCGGTCATGGCATCCTCCCAGAAGTTTCCCAAGTTTTAAGACCCCATGCAAAGTTTTCGTTCCTCCTCCCTCCCCCACTCTCGGTAGCCCTATTTTAGTTTGGCAAACAAGCAAATCCGTGCAGGGCAGATGGCTAGCTAGCGGAGTACACTACAACTGCCACGCAAATTGCATAGGTATACTTCAGACCCTAGATATTCTGTGCGACGCGCTTAAAATGTTGCCAAAAAAAAATAGTGTCTTCGGCACGGATCGAATATGTTCAGTATACAATCGGCCGGAATTAATCGATTAACGTAAACGTTTCAGGCTGAGCCTCAGTACCACGCCCGTCCAGCTCATTACGACCGGAGTCCCGTCCGGTCCAAAGTCTACGGCCGCGGCAACGACGACTTCGACTTCAACGAGATCGAGATCTTCGAGCACCGTCCGGATCTGTTCGTAAGCCACGAGCTCCCACTGAGGTCGGTCAACTTGCCGCCGCCGACACCGATTGCGCCGGTCGTCCCCCCATCTCCGTCCCCGATTCCACCGAGGTTCGTACCGTCCGTGGCGAGGGAGCCCGCCCTCAGGTCGCCCGTCCCTCCACCGACGAGACGGCCCGCGGTCTCCTTCACGTCGACGGTACGGCCGGCCTTCGTCTCGAGCACCCCGTCGCCGCCGAGGATTCCATCGACGGTGACCAGACTGCCGCTGACGGCACCGAGAAGCTTCTCCGGATTCGGGAGCACCGCGGGCACGAGCAGGCCGAGGTTCGTCTTCCCTCCGACAACGACGCCGGCATCGCGGTTCCCGCTGCTGGAGGAGAGCTCGTTCGCCGCGCAGGTCGAGAACAGTCTGGAAAAGATCCGTCGAATCCTGAGGGAGAACAAGGAGGCGATAGAGGCCGAGGTGAATCAGGAGCTCGGGGCCAGCGACGACGACGCCAGCGAGCTCGAGGTGAACAACAGTGTCGGCTACTCTTACGATGATCCCTACGAGGACGACGATATCGGCGTCGACGACTACTACTACTACGACGACCCCGGAGCAGACATAGAACAGATGTTCAGGAACCAGAGGGGCGACATAAATCCGGAGGATGGGAAGGGAGCATCGCCAGTGTCGGACTCGGGTTTGATCAGATCGCCGGCCCCGGTCAAGACGGAGAACGTCCGTCGTGTGCAGTACTACGACGACTACTACACGGCCGCGGACAGAGGCAAGTTACCCAGGGTTCGCTTCGACGAAGATCCGGACTTCGGTAATGAGGTCACTGACACAGGTACGTACACGAATAGAGTTTCGTGCAAAGTAATATTCAGGTATAAGATAATACGTAATATCTTGGCTGGATCTATTTCGAGGTCTCCGTCTGGTGTCTACCAATGTGATTAAGCTCGGCCTGCATCGGGGAATGTTCGTGCTCGTGCCAGAGATGGGTTTATGTTGCTCGAGAACCTCTTCTTTCCACAAGGTTGCATAGGACAGAATAGCGCTTGCTTGTACGAAGGTCTAGCTATAACGGGTTTACCGCATATACCTTTAAGATTTCTCGGAATATTATTGGAGGGCTAGAATCCTGTCACTCTCTTAAACGTTATTGGTCAGATATCTACGTACGTAATATCTAATTCGGGTTGCGCATGCTGTTCCCCAGCTTTCTCGACGAATCAACCAGATGCCTTCTCTCATCTCTTAAGTAAAAGCAGCTACGTAGTAGGCAGGCAGACAGATATACGCACACGTACAAGCCGTTATTCAGTGGTAAAGAAATGAGCCGGGATTCGGCTAATCTTACCTACTAGTTTCCGCCAACTGCGCCCACGAGCTAGCTACGTAGATTCCACGTACGCGTACGTTCATTCTAAGGGTCGCCAAGGGCGGGCGCCATTCATTATATAGGAGCGTTTTCGGCCGGGGTGTAATCTTTCACCAGCTGCTTCTTGTTTTGTTCCGAAAGGGCGATACAGTAACTCCAGCTAACCCTACATAGTGAGCTGTCTAGCTGGGCAGTGGGCACATGGCCGCGGCCTCCGTTGGATGGCGGCCGGGTCGGTCCTTCCAGTGCCTATCTGCCCGCCTGCGCGGAGGGAGAAGAAAAGGAATTACTTCGAGGCAATTTTTCATGCCTGGGAACTTCTCTTTTTGGGACGGAGAAACTTTCCACTAAAGGAGGTGTGTGTGCGCACGCTCGCTCTTCGAGGGGCAGAAGCTACAAAGAGGGAGAGCTAGAAGGAGAAGTAGGAGGAGAAGAGCAGCGGAGCGGGATAACACGCCGTTTGTGGTAAGCCGGCCCTGCCGGCTTGTATTATTTTCAGCACTTATTATAAGCTCATCTCCACAGCTTTCAGCCGAAAAAGCTATTAATTTCAGCCTAAGGGTCTGTTGACTTAACATTAGAGAGGTCAGGAGAAGTGAGGTTCTAGGGCCAATGGGGAGGGAATTCTTGGGGTGGAGGGATTGGGTTGGGAGGGTTGGTGGGTGGTGGTAGTTCTGGGTGGGCAGGAGTGGAGGAAAACCCAATACCGAATGCACATGAATTCCCTCCCCATTGGCCCTGTACCTCATGTCCCCTGACCTCTCTAATGTTGAGTCAACAGACCTTTAGGCTGAAAATAATAGCTTTGTAGGCTGCAAAGCTGAAGTCAAGAATAGTGCTGAAAATAATACAAGCCGGTGTTAGATACGTAGCCAGCCACCTCAAACAGGTAAAGTTCAAGTGGCTTCCAAATGGAAGTCTAAAAGGCTCTTGAATGATGCAGGTCTGGTTGGGGCAAATCCATTTTAAGGGCACTTAACTACTTAATGCGGTCCTACACCAACTTTCTTTACTTTCCCTCCTAGCCAGACTTGTTGTTCCTTGTCAACTTTTGCCTCTAGTCGCATCAATCCTGTCTAATGTCTCTGGAGTCTCTGCGCTGCTCGTTGGAGGTTTAGCACATGAGACCATCGCCATCGGTTTTCATATAAGGCAGCTAGGCAACTTCTGGCTAGCGATCCCACGAGACTGCTTGGAGTACATATCAGCCTTTTAGCCGATCGACCACCTTCCTAGAAGCACTGAAGTATCTCCCGGCCAATATGCCATGGGCTTCTCGTAATTTACAGAGCAAAGTTGTGTCACCGGTTATTGGTCATGTACGCATTCTTGCGTAGATGCAACGATGCTAACATGCTCGGAACATCTCTATCCTTAATATATTCAACATCTCGATCTTCAGATGCCCTTAATCGATTCCAATTTATGGCCCATTCATTGTCTCTATTACTGCGCGCACTTATATTTGTCTGGTGGCGACATGCGCAGCGACACAGACGGAGGAGGCCCGGGACAGCAATGCATGCACTATAGCTTGCTCCTTGCATGCTTGCTCAGATCTGGTATCGTTCCCCTCTGTCGTCTTGAGCTAGGTCTGCACTTTATGATGACTCCGGGTGTATAGCATGCGTACGTATACATGAATGCATAGTAGAAGGTTTCGGAGCCCTTCGGAGTTAGTTGCTGCGTCGTAAAACCTCGATCGCTGACCCAGCCAAGATGCATACATGCATTCGGCATCTCATGAGAATAGTGGCTGTCTGCCCCCCGACCGGCTGCATCTCTCTGCCTATTCCGTTCAATTCACAACTGAAGGAAGAGAGAGGGAGGGAGTACGGCACATACGTACATGATGTCTGGTACGTCCGCGTCCGCCCAGGAGAGTGCAGCAGCCCAAGACGACCTGACCCTATTCGTTGGTCGGGCGTAAAGAAGATAGACATTACGGCGAGGGCGAAACGCTATCCCGCCGCGACTAATGGCCGGCTCCGGGGTATTTTTAACTACGACGCAAAAGTGAGGCCTAATTTTATCCCTCGCTGTCCGCGCTCACTGCATGGGCGTACCATGCCCTCACTCCGTGGCTCTGCCCAGTCTCCCTTCCTTGCCCCACGATGGGACACGATGGGACTGCTTTGCATATTGGAAGGGCTCGTGCATGGATAGGTAAATTTTAAGCATACGTATGAGTGAAAACCACAGTACTATACGTAAGCTATAGAAAACTGTGCCTACTTAATTTTTTTGTGGCTGAAACAGAGCAACACCTGGGCGTAATCTCTGCAGAGACCCAGTCAGCCTTCTGCTGCTGCATATCACTCATGCAAAGGTTCGGTCCTGGACCTAGCTAGGAAAAATATATGGACGGCTAGATCGGCCGGCTGCTTTGCTGTGCCGTATATGGTACGCATAATGCGTACCCGTGAAAGTCATTCTCACTTTTCAAAATGGGCGTAACCTCATAGGAGAGCCTCTTTCCCATTTAGCCTTTAAATGCAGCTTAGATAAATCAACCCACATCAACAAACACACGCGCACGTTGTACGTTTCTAAATTTGGCCTTTCAATGTAAACACTACGTGTACGAAGTTACATGTTCTGTACCAACCGCCATATGCTTTCATCCCATTACTCTTCATCCGAAAGTCGCACGGCTAGGCCGGGTCGGAAAGGCTATAGAGTCGCAGTCGCGCACTGCGATCGAACCATGCAGCTGCCCCACTGGCAATGGCCGCATTGTCGCCTCAATGCCGTACAGACTATATTATTGGTAGGTAGTACACCTAAGTTGATACAGCTTTGAATAAGGACAGCTAGTATAATCCTGCACTTTTGTTCTACCTGATGGGAATTTATCTTGAGCGTTTCCATGTAGTCATTTGCTTCTTTAATATATCGTATAATAGTTACGTTCGCCAATCTTGAGAGGCCAAGCTGGCGGGTCTCGCTGCTGGTCTTTTTGTGAAGGCTGGGAGGGATCGAGGCAGCCAGCTTGGCCTCCCTCTTTCGGTCGGGCCCTGGCTGAGCGAAATCCCTCCGGCAATCTGTCTTTATTTTGCCGCAAGTGGCGGCCGAGGCTACCACCGCGAGCGAACGAGCGAGCGAGCGAGCGAGCGAGCGAGTAGTAGGAGTAAGTCCATGACAAAAAATGCTGCCATACCTTTCACTTCAACTCGTAGTCGCGGAAAATTATCGCTCCGCATTCCTTATACTACTTACTTTTTCTTCCTGCTGTTTTTGTAGCGTTTTCGTTGCCCAACCCAGAATTCCCACCACACGCCACTTATTCCCTTCACGCTCGCTCGCTCGCTCGCTCGAAAAGGAGAGAGGGAGAGTGCACGTGTGGTCCACTATTTGTGTCTTCTGTCCGTCCTTCCTTCGTGGCTAGTCCCCGTCTCAGGTGGGATTTGCCCAACTGTCAGCTAAGACTGTCCTTACGTCCAACTAGGCACGCCCTCGGTGAATGGAGCTAGGGAGTTACGTACTGCACGGCTGCTGGGCTGGCTAGCCGGCCGTAGGTTCGGGTAATCCTCCACTTTTAGCCGACAGTTCTCTCTTTCTTACATCTATCCTTTTTGCGAGCAGCTTTCTCTTCCTTTTTCTCCTCCAGATCTGTTCATTCATTAGGCTAGCCGGGGCGATATGCGCGCAGTTTTACATCCAGCCACTGCAAGGCCATAGATAAGAAAGCCGTCTAGTCTAGCATTATAAAACTGTCCGCCCCGCTCGTACATCCATGACAAATATGAGCATAGTTGTAAGCGAGCACATCGTCCACAATTTTGTCTTTTAAGGAGAAGTAGACTTTCTTTATATGCATTTTGTTTGCTCGGCTTCATTCTCGTATGCGTGTTGCGTACGTCTTGTAGCTATAGCTATAGGCGACTGCATGGAGATCGTTATTGGACGACGCACTGGAGGCGGGCGGGCAGGCCCACTTACCTGTAGCAGTAGCGTAGTATATGTACGTAGAGAGCTAGACTGACACGCACGTACAGCGCAGATGGCTGGCTGGCCGTGCTTATCGGCTAGTCAGCCAGCCAGCACCCTTTGCTGCCTGATCGACTGATGTACGTGCTGGAAAACAGTTCTAACGTGCATGTACGCTACACATATGCTCTAATTTAAATAACTGCCCAATGCAATGTAATACTATATAGTGCTGTTATTTGTATGCAAAGGTTTAATGTCTGAAGTTAGTTGCCTCGATGTTATTTAAATTGTACATACGAGACGTACACCAATTTCCCCGAGGCTACGAGCTGTATAGACATACATCTTACAGTTCTTTCCGCTGGCTGCTGTGGCTCTTGGTCGTCGTCTTGAAGCTAATTGATTCTCTTCCTTAATCAACATCTTCCCTCCCTCGCAGTGTTTGCTTAGTCAGCTAGCTTGCTTCTAGCTCCCCCGTCTGAGGGAGCTTCGCGTCGTACAGCTAGGTAATCTAAAGCCGAGTTTCTTTCCTCGATATATAGGGAGGCAAAATTCAATTACTGGTCGAGAGCCGGAGCCGAAGAAGAAGTCTAGCTGAGGCAAATCCCCTGCTACGCTGGCTGCGCTCGTTGCCACTCTACAGCTGCTGCTGGCCGGCCAGACCACGAGAGAGCTGTGATAGCAGCCCAAGAGAAAAATGGCCTTTGGACTTTAGGGGCAGGCACATCAAGACCAAAGGAAGCGGGCTTATCTTCGCTCGCTAGTGTTTCCAGTATGCAGCAGACTTTGTAGCACGCACGAACTCACCACTACGCGATGCATGCAGAGTTTAAAACGTTTCTGAAAAAAATATTTACGGCTCCCCTTGCGGCTGTGGGAGGCAGCTCGGGAAAAGCATTACTCAATATGACGAGAAACTATATAGCTGAAGAAGCCGGGCCCTCTAATAAAGCTCGATTGCTTCAGAGAGAAAGAGCAATAAATTGGTAACGTTGAACGTTGAGAAGCCGGCAGAACAACTTTCCAATACTGCACGTATGTTCTCATTGTCAGCGGCATCAGGTGCAACTATTCGAGTAATCAGGCCGGCTAATCAATTAGCTAGCTGGCTGTCTAGCTATTGGACTGCGGCCCGTCTGGTAAGCAGGGGTCGAGCGCACGCCCACTGAATTCGCTTGAGAGCTGGGGCTTACAGATAGGCCGCGCTTTTTGTCTCTTCCGCCTGGCAGCTCGTGAGCACCGATTCGTAGCTAGGAGAGCTAGCTGGACGCAAGAGCCCTACTTTTTTCGCTCGTAATTGGCTCCTCAGACGGTGAGCGCGGCGGAGGCGGCGGCGGCAGCGGCAGCGGCAGCGGCAGATTTGCTGACCAAGCGCGAAAAAAGCCGGAGGTTCGTGGAACCGAAGACCTAGCTGGCGGTCTTCCCTCAGCATCTCCGTTTTGCGAGGCCAAGCATGTGCGTTGCCTAGTTATATTTGCCCATAATCCCATTAACTTACCCGCCACCTGCACGCCAGTTAGTCACCTCCTCGTATATGCAATCTATGGAGGGAGGCGCAATAATGTAGCGAGAGTTGGTTGGCCTTTGCGAGTGCATACATACGTACGCGTACGTATACAGGAGGAGACGCGTGAACGCACATGGACGCGAGCGCCTAGCTAGCTGGGCCAGATAGAGAGCGGTGTTTGCTTGCATAATCAGTGCCCAGGGGAAGCAATCGCAGGCAAACGAAAGAAGCTGGAGAGAAAGAGAGAGAGAGAGAGAGAGAGCTAGGAGAGAAGATCGAATGAATAGCTAGTAGTAGGATCGATGCTCCAGCGAGTGAGCAGCGAGCGAGCGAGGTGCCGAAGGCGACTGACGGCGATACGAAGCCAGCCGTGACCAGAATCGCCAAGGTTTTCCTCGCTCACTTGCTCTATGATGGAAAATGCCTTGGTGGACGGACGATCGAAGGACGGACGGACGGACGCAGACATGCCGACGGACAGACAGACAGATCGCGTACAATGTCACTGATGAATGTCGCAGTAAGGCCGAGCAGCCGCGGCCGTCTGGCTGGTTGACTATATAGTATAGCTGCATGCACGTCTTTCTCTCTCTTCAATGACGCGCACGATCGCCCGCCCGCGCGCCCGCGCGCTCGCTCGGAGACCTTTGGCCCTACCATAGCTTTGCTCGATCCATTCAGGCAGAGGACAATGCTACCCATCTTGGCAGGCAGTCAGTTGCCCCCTGAGTAATTCATTCACAGCTTGCGTCTGACTCCATTGTTTCTATTCACCAGGTCCGCGACCGCCGTTCGCGCCCAGCAGACGAACCAAACCCGCCACCGGTGACTTGAAGCCCAAGTCTGAGTCTCCCGCGATCCCCGCCGGCGCCACTCTTCTCAGCATCCTGGACGTCGTGACGACGCCGAGGCCGAGGCCGAGGCCGACGCTGCCTCACGCGGTGATCGCGGCGGCGGCCGAGGAGCAGCGGAAGAAGCAGCCGAAGAGACCGACCCCGACGCCCGGATTCGACTCGATCCTCGGTCTGGACAGCAGCAAGGGAAGGCCGAACGTGAACTTGATGGCGACGAACCCGACGTCGGAGTCTCGGTCGGCCATCGCCCTGCCCGCAAACCTGAACGACCTCGCCCGGCTGACCATGCACCACCTGTCGGCGTCTCCCTCGCAGCCGAGCGACGCCGTCGCCGCCTCGGGCAGCAACCGGCGATCCGACTTCGGGGTGAACCAGCCCAGCGTTGTGGTGCTCAAGCCGGCGCAGGCCGTCATCGTGCCGCCCGAGTCGAACTCCGTAGGAGCGACCCCGTTGCCGCCCACAATGTCCGAGAAGCTGGAGGGCAGCTTGCTCTCTCTGGCCAGAGACATCCTGATCGAGGGTCTAAAAGAGAAACAGGATGAGCAGCCGCAGGTGAGCGCCCAGGCGCATGGCTCCAGGGGCCACCACAACCCATCTATTGGAAAGGCCTCCGGGACGGCCAGGTCGACCACGACAGCAACAACGACCACCCCACTGCCCATCGCCTTCACCACCACGGCCTCCATGCAGGTTTCTAAAAACGGGCGACGCCAACACGGCGCCTCTGATTTCGTTCCGTCGGCCCGAGCTTCCCCGCCGGTCGTTGGGAGCGGACATTATGGCTATTCTTCACTGCGGCAGGATGAGCAAGATGGATGGCCGGGCAAGAATTCCCTCTCCTCGCTTTCTGCGCTCGGTGGCAACACTATAGACGGAGGCAGCAGCCCGAGCCCGTCGTCCGCCGATGACGAGTTGTCTAGCGGCGAGCACTCTGCTTCACCGCCGAAAGGAAAAGAGGTGGGGGATGGGCAAGTAGAGAAGAAGGTAGTCGACAGCAGGCACGAGATCCACATCCTCGGGGACAACTGCTACTTGTACAACAAGGCCTCGAAGGGCGTGAGGCTGCTCGGCAAAGCCGATGAATGCAGAGAGAAGAAGAAGCTGGCGGCCGCCATGAAGAGGAAGCGAATCGGATCAGTGGAGCCGACTCCCTACAGGGGCCGGTTCGCCCGCCTGCCCCCGCCGCACAAGATGGGCGACGGGATTTGGAAGACGCTAAAGTCGCTGCCTCTAGTGAAGCATCTCTACTACGGAGGATGAACTCAGTTGCACACAAAATCACGCTGTGAGCGAACGGATCGACTGTCTTTTTGTGATCTATGCCATTGGCCGTCCGGCCTAGCTTCCGTATGTAGTAGTATTTATGGGCCCTTCCTGCTTTTTTGGGCAATGTGCGTAGGCGCTGACTGTCTTCGCGCCCGCGCCGGCCGCACCCAACCAACGCCAACATCAGCTCCTCTTGCTCGCTCGCTCGGTTATGTGCCAGACGGACAGACCATTAGGGAAGAAAGTTGTGGCGTTGTGGAAGGAGAGAAGAAAAAATAATACAAGTGAGGGAGGCGAACGAACGAACGAACGAACGAACGAACAAGGGAAAGAAAATCTCCTGCCGTGCAGGACCCGTACAGTTGCAATACTCAACGCTGGCCATGATGCAATATATCGCGATTAACCGTTCTAGGTTACAGTAGTAGGTCGCAATTCGATCGTAGTACGTAGGTAGATATTACCCAGCGCATAAATATCTCTTATGATTCCCATGAGACAATATATATTTCATGCAGATCTTGTGTGTGTGTGTATGTATCAGGATTGTTGAGCGCGCTCACAGACAGGATCTATTTCCCCGTTCGTCTAGTTAGCTCGGTCGGGGCGTCGAGGAGGATCGTGTTGATGCAATTAGTACAACCGCATGGAAGGGGGATCAATGGGTGCAAATTTTGAGTGGCTGAGCTGTCCGAGTTACCTGCGATAATATAGACAGGCAACTAAGAGTTACTACTAAGTTCCGTACGTGCGCGTCACATCTGAGGCCAAAATGAGGGAGGGGAGGACATCTATTAGAGGCAGCAAGTGAGGATGGGAGCTAGGTGCTGCTCCTCCTCGATCCTTGAGTTACAACACTTGTTCTAAGGAGGGATCGAAGAATCGAGCTAGCCGGTCAAGCTCTCGCCTAGCTGCTCACTCGATCAAACGCTGACGTACGTGCACGCGAACTCGATCGAGCGTTTCGTCGAGCTTTAGTTCGAAACCGAAAGTGAGAAGCTGCCACTGCACTGCTGGAAGGTTAATTTTCATTTGGTGTTGCTTGAACTCCCTTCGGATCGTTTGACCGTGCACAACTGGCCATCCCTCCTAGCACAATAAGTAACTATACGACGAAGTACTACTACGAAGGGCAATATGCATCGCATTAGGGAGTGCGTCATAGCGCAGACAGACAGACTCGATCGATCGATCTGTGCTGGAGCACGAGCCGTAGTGGCCTGACCAATTGTACGATAGATGACCGATCAAGGCCGGGGCGTGTCAATCTCCATCCTCCGATGAAAACGTATCAAAACTGCGCGCCGACTCCTTCCTAGCTAGCTGTTATTAATTGGCTCTCGGGCGGGGGGAACGGAAATCGAAGAAGCCATACGGGTAGCGCGCGTCACAATTAGATTCTCGATTGATTTCGCTGCTTTCTCCTATTGCACGTCTCCATCTTTGAAATAGTTTTTCCTCGTGGGCCGCTTTACGTAGTAGTTCACTGCTAGTTAGGATGGGGCTTGAATATCACTTGCTTGATCATGCGAAACTATGATGCCGCCTTGCCGCCTCTCCTCTCGGTAGAGAGATCGGTAGCTCAAGCACCCAGCGGTTTCCTTCGGTTTCCAACGATGATTTAATTCCTTTAGATTTTCTCATGCGTCGTACATTTAAGTACGTTCAACACTAGAATCGTTTAGGGAGGGCAAAGGAGGCCGTGTAGATCGATCGAACAGAGACGATTTTGACTTTTTGGACCACCAGCATCATTCGTAGTTTGGCAACATTGAGATGAGCGTGTACATACATATGTACGTGTACATGTACGTTGAAGTATAAACTTTTCGCGTTTTCCACCGGCTACAATTATAGGCGCGTGCTTCTTACTCCGGCCGGGCATATATGCATATTTGCGTAATTAATACGGGGCCAAGGTGGAGGAGTTTTGAATGGGTTGGGTTATATAATTCCGATGGAGTTTTGACATATCACAAAAATAGCTTCAATTATTTGTTTATTCGTCTGGCGTCGTCGTCGGCGCTAGCTGGCCGTTAAATTCATTCTTCCTCCTTCCGTCATCGGCAGTGCGTATCATATCCTTGCGTACGTGTCTTTACTTAATTCTCAGCACTAGTACAGCTCAGTCCTGCATGGCTTCAGCATTTTCATCGCCCGAGCAATATGCTTAAGTAGAAAAATCTTTAGCTCGAAGCGGCTGACTGGCTGTTAATTTGTCTGTCTTTCCGGCTGTAGCAGTATGCATAGCTTGTCTTGTTGCTTACTTTCCGTCTCAATCGTTTTGTCCTTTTGTGTCCTCGGAAGCC
>JAAUYK010072677.1_pt1 | contig 12445 bp, 15 predicted proteins | sample 7278021 | NCBI WGS metagenome assembly JAAUYK01 (sample SAMN14350223, study PRJNA611818) | marine sediment metagenome | isolation source: surface marine sediment (1.8m) | place: French Polynesia: Moorea | collected 2018-08
AACGACCAAAAGGCGAGAAAGCAGAAAGAGGCTGGGCAAAAAAGCTCTAGCTAGGTCGTGGAAAAGGGCAACGGCGGCGACCTTTTTCCGGTCCGGTCCAGAACTGTCAGCGAGAAAAATCTCTCTTCAATCTCTCTGTCTCGTGTTGGACGGACAGCCAGAGCCAGATGGTCTTTTCACAGCCAGTAGGACTGGCTACGTCTTTCGTCTTGGTGACATGTCTGGTGAGAAAATCTCAAACAAGTAGAAAATGAGGTCGGTCGTGGGAGAGATAGAGGAACGGACGGACTCGGAAATGAGGTTCAAGATTACTGCTTGTACGTACCTTGTGCGACCCGATGGCGTGCGCTCCGTCGTACATGTACAGCTTGTCGTTGCAGTCGATGGAGAGCTTCTCGAACCTGATCATGAACCTCTCGAGGATGGACTCGGTCTGGAAGGTGATGACGCAGTCGACGTCGCGCTCGTTCCGCGAGATCACCACCGCGCCGTCGATCGGAATCGGGATGCTGGAGAGGAAGCTCTGCTGGTTGCGGTGGCAGAGCTTGCTCACCGGAACTGAAATATATGAGAGGACCTAGTGTGAATATGAATGTATGCGAACGGAGAGAGGGTACGTGAGTGCTCGCATGCATGCCCCAGGGCATGATTGATGACGAAGCAACTTTGGAATTTCAAAAGCATATTCCGGAGGGCCGGCCGGCCGGCCGGCCGGCTCTTTTTCATTCTTCCTAGCTCTAAGGGGGAGGGAAGAATGGAAAGGGGAGCTCTGGGAAGAGAGGAAGAAGGGAGATTCTCGATAACGCCCAATGTCACGACAGCAAAAAATGCTGCCGGAGAGTGGGGGGAAGAGCAGAAGAACACAACAACCTGCTTACGTGTCGGATGATAAGACGGCCCCTAAAAGTTTCAATCAATATGGCTCCCTCCCTTTGTGCTCTCTTTTCTGCTTAAGCAGCTACTGGCCGGGCAATTAGATCCCATTCCAAAATACTCCGAGGGAGAATAAAAATAGGAGGGGCCATTCTTTATTGTCCCGGCTGGCTGTTATACCGTCTGGCCCTGCCAGACTGCACTACTACGATATACATCAAAAGGCAATTTAAGCAGAGACACATGAGCTCGACAATAGGGGCGGCCGGCCAGCTCTACGTATACAACGAGAGAGCGAGCGGGGACAAAAAGGAAAACCTGCTCGTACATAATGGCGGGAGGTAATAAAACCGACCACGAATGGCCAGTCGACCGATGGGCGCTTTTTGCGGGAGCATTTTTCAACAATAGAGCGCAAGGACAGAACGTGACCGTGACCACTTCTTCTGCTAGCTCGCTCCTCTATTCTCTCTAGACTTTTTTGCTGCTCTAGCTGCTCGGCTTTCTTCCTCCTCCTAGCTGGAGCTCGCATTGTTTTTGATGGCTTTACGATATCCGAAACGACGCAGCCACTCTCTTCTCACGATCCTGTCGGCCGGCCGGCCGGCTCGGATGGCGGACGGACGGACGGACGGACAAGAAAGGATGCTTTCCTCCCACCCTTCCTCTCATTCGGGAAAAATAATAATAGCACATACGGAGGCGGCATCCGTTCGCAATCATCAGGAAAAGCTGCCAGCGCAGCAGCGCATTCCCACTCCCCTCCCCTTATTGCAACGAACGAAGGAAAGAAGGAAGGCTGATATGGCGCTTTTCCATATTTCTCGTCCTACACCTAGCTTTCTTTCTTTCTTTTTCTCCTCGCATCCCGATGTGAAGAGGCCATTTAGGGGCGGCCGGATTTGGCTAAGAGGCGGCTCTACTCGTATAGGTATACCCAAATCCCGTGTCTCCCGCCGTACGATGATTATATGCGGGGTAGGTAGGTAGGTAGGTAGTATGTACTACGTGTGTCTTTGACTCTGTAGGTTTGCGATACCGCTCTAAGACCATTGAGTCGAGACGGAGAGGAGGGGGGGAAATGGGAAATAAGTGAAGGAGGGAGGGAGGGAGAGAAAGGAAGGGAGGGATCTACGTACTACGTAGCTCCTACTCGAGTCCACTTTAAGCCGGCGCCGAAACGAGTCGACATCGCTCGCTCTCCGATGAAAACGTGACCCGAATCATAATCTGAAGCTGTAGCTAGACTGACAGCCCCGATGGCAAGTGGATATTGTTTCAACGGCTCTCCAAACGGACCAGCCCGGAGAGAGAGAGAGCTAGGGAGAGGCAGTAGCCACAGTCTTGGCCAATGTTCATATTTCGAGATATCAATGGTTCGTTCTGGGGGAAGAGCGAGCGACATCGATCGATCCATCGGTCGGTCGGGGGAACAAAGCTGGCTGAGGAGGGGAAGAGACTTTGGAGGGCGCTCGCTCGAAGGAACTGTCAAGACCAGACACTCTCTCACGCCGATCGAGCTGCTGCCCCTCCTACTCGTCATCAGAATCCCCCCCCCCCCCTCCATTGGCGTTGCCAGAATTAAGACGAAGAGCACGTCATAGTTGACGATTGTTGACGTAACTGTGTGCGTGCGTTCAGTTTCTAAGCCGCTTATAAGGGCGGCGGAAGAGTCGACTAATACGGAAGAAGTAGTAAGGCCACGTAGCAAAATTTTCAGCAAGAAGGGCAGCCAATCTTTTGCAAAGATTTTTTTGCTCAGTGTACTACTTCTCGTTCTCGGGGCTCGGCGCGACAAAATATAATTGGATCAGGCTGCCAAAAAAAGTTGAAGCCGCGCGCGCGGCAGCAGAGATGCCCGCTGAAAAGTTTTTAAGCCCCGGTCGCGTGCGCCCACGCTGCTGGCAGCTTCAAGCAGAAAAGAGGAAGAGCAACAATTAAAAAATCCAACAATGGCCCCAGATGTGGCGTTTTGAGCGAGCTGCTCGGAGGGAGGGCACTTCAAGAGAAAGTGCAGTTTCAGCTCTCGCTCTCTGCAACGTTCGGCCAGTGGGCGGGGAGGGGACATCTAAAGCGGGGGGAGAGAGGATATAAAGAGCGCCGGAGCGTGAAACAAATAGGCTTCCCTTGCTCGCCGCGATCGAGCGAGCTCTTCCCTTTTCGTTTCCATGGTGCCGCAAACCTGAAGCTTGGATTCACTAAACACGGTATCTAATTCATTCGCCTCTCACGCATGCAATCCCACCGGAAACTGGGCAAGATTTTCCCAATATCGTGTTTCCCGTCAGTTTCAACCACGCCCGCCTTCGTAGTACTATCTTTGCCTGTCTCCTCGGAGACCTCTTAAGACTGGCGGCTGAGGGCGGGCCGGGGACCAGTTCTTGTCCCTTTTGGCAGCCATGGCTGGCAGTCCATTTGCGTCCCCCTCACTCCCTCATTGCACACATCGGGCTTGGGCTTTTACGCGCCTATTCGCGAGTGACTGAGTCCCCTTAGCTCACCGACCGAACGACCGACCGATCGATGCTATCACGTGGAACGAGGGAAGGAAGGAAGGAAAGAATGTAGTGCGTTATGACTGGTGCAGATGATGGATAGCACGATAAGCAGGCCCGAACGCTAAGACCGGCCGCTAGCCAGCGCTTCTTTATGTATAATATTTGGTACGGACATACGCAAAGAGTATCCTATCAGTCTCAAAGAAACAAACAGCCGGACGTACCGCACGTCAATACGGAATTAATGAGCGGAAAATGTTCTTTTTACAGCCCGAAATAGACTTGCGGATGAATGCGGCAATTAGGCGCGCTTTGTACGGGTACGGAGCCGCGAGCGAGCCCGCATACTAACTTGAAAGCCGGCAGCGGCAGCGGTCTGCCATAATTGCGGTATCGAGGCTTTTAAAAGCCAGTCCGAGGACCCTACTTACGGAATTCGTTCTTGAGCGCCACGGCGAACTCGGCGAGCTGCGAGACGACGAGAATCCCCTGCACGACCATGCTGATGGCGGCGACGACGGCGGCGCGACGCCTCCTCGACGCGCTCATCCCACCTTGGTGCTTATTCGACATGATGCTTGCGTCCGCTTCGACTGCAGTCAGGCGAGAAACTGACTCGTCAGAGAGCTCAATCTTCCTCCTCCTCGTCTCCTTCCCTGGGCGGGTGAGTCCGACTGACGGGCGGCGGGCCGACGCCGATTCCATCCTTCCTATTTCTCCTTCTCCTCCTGGTTCGTCTTCGTCTTCGGGCGGCCTTGACGGCCATCTGAGCACGTCCTGGAGTGACGGCTGATGCGGCGACGAACCGTCATTTCCGGACGGCGACGACGAGGCCATCTCCCTACGTCTCTATTCCGTCCGTCCGATAGCAGCTAGCCGTGATTCGTCCCCACGGACAGTATCCTCCTTGGCTTACGCGTAACACCGGCTGCTGCTTCCCCTCCTCCATCGCTGCCTGCCTGCCCCTATATCTCAGCCGGCCATCCTCGTCTTCGTCGGAGTTTGTGAGAGTGCGTACGTTGCCCGGTTGCCCATTCTCCTAGCCCGCTCGATCCTCCTCCTTCTCCTCCTCCTTTTCCCCTCTCATTGTCTTTTTCACTTGAACTTCCTTCCCTCCCTTCTGGTGATGGAGTGAGCGGGATTACCTTCTATGCCCCCTCCTCCTCCTCCACCCGCGTCACCGGAGACGGCATCGGCGTCCGTGTTGGCGTCGGCAACGACCTCCTCTCTTTCTTCTGGCGGCGTCCGTGCGTTCGCCGACCGACCGACCGACCGAAAGCCCAGCTCTCTCTCTCTCTCTCTCCGAATACAGACTTTCTCCTTCCTTCCTTCCTCTCCCACTCACTCCTCCCATCCAACTCCGCTTCCCCTCCTTCCTCGTCCGTTCAGTCGGCTCCCTCTCGGTCCGTGCTCTCTCCTCGCCTGCCCGTGGTCGGCGTCTGTCCGTCCGTACGCTCGTCGGAGGATCGGGATGGCGAACAAACTTTGACTACATACTCGGTGCCCAGGGTGGACAGAAGGCACTCTATGCATGAAACTTTCTATTCCCCTTAAAAGCGTTGGATTGAGTCGAAAGAGAATAATTGTTGAGTGAGTTTCATTCTCTTCCTCTCGAATTTCCCTCACTATTCCTACTTGCCGAGGCGGGGCATTGGCAGCGGCGGCCTCGGAGTAGGCTTCTGACTTACTTTCTGCTGGTCGGTCGCCTCTAGCTCACTGCCTGCCTTGAACCTATTAGCTTCCGTGCCGGCCGGTCGCGTCGACCGCGCCATGCAAGCCAAACCGTTGGAGCTGGGCGGCGAAAAGTTGGGGCCGCGGCCGCAGCAGTAATGGTTTTGAGAAAGCAGAGGGAGAGGTGCGGACGCCGACGCGGACTCGGCCGTACGCGAGCGAACGTGGCCAACGGGCAACGACGACGAGGCCGAAGCGAAGTGGGCACAGATGTGACCGACTTTTTTCGCCGTCCAGGGTTCCTACTAGCGGTTAAATATTATCTAGCTTTGTTTATCGCTACCCAAAGGCTAGCTCGAATAAAAAATGCATTCCCGTGTACGAGTATTTATGCCTACAGTTTAACTGAACGTGTTCTGTGCGATAAATATTTTAGTCAATAATAGCCGCGGCTCTTCGCTTCAATTAAAAGTTTTCTCCGTGACATTTCGACGCCAGGCATATATGGCAGAACTTAGAAATGGTACGGCCAGAGTTGCACGAAGCTGGAGGGGCCGTTGATTTAGGAGAGAAAGCAACGAGAAAGCCCGAACGCACAGCCCTCCGGCCGGTTTCTTGATAAGACCGATAGCAAGCTAGGGATTGCATGGAGAGGATCACATTTATCTGGCATGTTCCAGCTTTAATGTCTCCCTACGCCAGATACTGGTTCGGTAACTAAGAGCAAGGGTGACCAGCCTCCTCGAAACGTCTCGCGTGAAGAATTGATCTCTTTAATGCCATTCAACATTGTCCTGATTTTCCTATGAACAGGTTTAATAAAGGTCGTCCATTACCCAGACCGGAATATCTAATGAGCTTGCGCGCGAACCGTGGCGACCCAAAGTGCTGTAGTGGTACGTGAGCGCGGTATAACCGGCGACGCCTTCTATTCCATTACGCAAAGTGCGGTTTTTCGCGCTGAATATACAGACTTGAATAAAAAGGTTAACGGGCCTGTATCGTACCGGCAACATATATTGAAAGTTTCAAGAAACTCCTAATCGACCAAATTCAAAGTGCAGCTGGAAAGAGCTACGGGTACGGGAGGGGAAGAATGGAATCCGCCGCAGCCCAGCTAGCTTCCTTCCGCCGGCGGCTACTGCCTCGTTCGCAGTATATACTACTATGTACCCGCTCGCGGCTCTTGCTCGCTCTTTCCATCCTTCCGTTCCGTCGCCGCCTTTCTGATCCGGCCTAGCTGCTAGAAGCACGTACAACTAAAGTCTGACATTGATCGAAGAGGAGCGGCAGAGTAGAGATGCGTTGATGGCAGATTGCGAATACGCGCTCGGCTTCTGATGCGATTCCGTGCAATTTCCTCGTCGCTTCCGTTGGGCATTTGCCGCCATCGTCTCGGGTATCAGTCTCTCCGGCAAGGCAATAATGCAATAGAGCGAGTGAGAGAGCGAAACGCCCTTGAGAGCATTTTCTCCCCCTTTATTTTAGAAAGCGTATACTTCCTGAGGGACTAGCTAGCTGGTCTAGCAAAGAACACAAAAAAACAAAACCCCAAAGGATGGGACGCGGCGAGGAAAGCCAAACTTATGTCCGTAGTAGTGTAGTATATTTGCCGGGGGACTTTTTATACGCCAGCCGCGAGCTGTATTGTGTAACTTTTCGCCTGCCGCCCATACGCCGCTGACTCGGAAACTTCAGTATTGGGGACGTCTCTTATTTACGCCAGCTTTGCTTAATTTCTTTCCAGGCCAGCTGGAAAATTAGGAACTTTGATCCACCTCGGGAGACACGCGGCCGCCATCGCTGTCCACAGTGGAGTCGATTTTGACGTCGATTTTTCGCTCCCCTAATCTATCGCTGCTCTTATCTTCCTCCTCTTCATTCCTCCTCTCCTGTTCGTCCGCCCTGGCGGCCTCCTCGATCCACGCCGTCCGCCTTGCCTCCGTCTCGCCGTCCTCGTCATCGACGTCGCCCGGCAGGAGGTGCCCACTGGCTGAGGAACGGATGCGGTTCTCCAGCCAGGGTCGTTTGTTGTTAGGTCTACGTATGCGTACGTGTAAGATGTGGTAAATAGAATATAATACAGCTTGTATTAAATTGTTACCTGGCGTTTAAGTTCATAGCTGTCACGAACAGGCCGGAGAGGGCGACGCCGAAGCCGAAATCGGACGGGCATGACGAGGACGAAATCTTTTGCTCCGCAGATCGCTTCTTTCTCGACGTCTTCTTCGAAGCCGGGCTGCACTCGTCGCCGGTCGTTGACGAGCCATCCGTACCCGCGGAAGAGCCTGCCGGAAATCAAAAGTGACGGAACGTTGCAGCGCGCCTTCCACGCAACCTCATGAGAACTTGGACTTACGCCGCTTCCAGTACTCGTCCCTATTCTTCCTCCTCTTCTTTGGCTGTCCCGCCCCCTCCACGATGTTCTCCCCCGACCTGCTGTCTGAGCTGAACATAGAAGTGACGACGAGCGACGAGGCGAGACTGAACTCGGATTCGAGCTGCGGCAGCGACTGCGTCGAGAAGACGGCGCCGCTACGGGAGCCGAACTTTCTATGCCGGCCGCCTCTCCGCCGGCCGCGACCGCCCGTCCTCAGCATCTCTCCGCTGCTCCGGACCAGGTTGTAGCTATTGGCGGCTGCGGCAGACCTCTTGAAGACGCTGCTGCCCGGAGTCGATCCCGATACGAAGAGAAACACGTTGCCCTTTTCCTCCATGGCCGTCTTGGATCTGCAACATTAGACGGATTGCTGGAAGCTCTCAGCGTCAAGTTCTTCTCTGCCGCTGACAGAAAGAGTCCGCGCGCGACAGATTCCGAGAAAATCACACCGCCACCGCCGCTGGCCTTGATACACAACCCTGTTATTCTGCTATAGAGCCTTTGACTTCTGCTTTGATTGACGGGTGAAAAAAATTGCCTCAATATTATGCTATATCTATTACAATATGCTACACTCGTTCTGATTCGTTGGCCCAGATCCGTCCGTGAAAAAGTGTCCGTCAAACACGACAAGTCATTTCCGCTCCCTCCTCTTCCTGCTCTCTTCCCGTCTCGAGTTGTACGTAGTCGTAGTCCCATCGGACGGACGCGGACGGTCGGCGACAGGGACCAGTCACGCGAAAGCAAGCTGTTCTAGACGCAGCTAGACGGTTGTGCTCGCCAATTTGGGTGGAACCAGGGTAGACAAACGATGCCAAAGTAGGCTTCACCAAAGGGAAATTTTGTAACTGAAAGTTCACCCTGCTGACATCTTCCGTAAATGGCCCTCGTTTCGAGACGTAGCTAGGCGGCGGCGTCCAGCGGATGTAGTAGACGCAGTAAAACAAGCGGCACTTTTTATGCCCTCCGAACCAAAATTGTCGAATGCAATTAGGTGCTGGCTGCCATTCCGGAGGCGGAGACGGCCGGCCGGCCGGCGACCTAAGCAATCGAGGCCATCGGCGGTCTCAAGCTCTAGGTCGCTTTCACGGCCTCACGCCCCTACAATCAGAGAAGGGAAAGAAAGCGCCGGCTAGGCCCGTCTCCGATTAGGTTTTTTGGCCGGCCTTAAAGGGGACACAGGATGCGGGGTTGGAATTGCCACTCATTGCCATGTTTGCCGAACCGCCTCTCCGCTCGTTCATTATTGGTCTTATACACGCTTCACTTGCTCGCCATTAAAGACGAGGTTAAGGCCATTTTCGCGTGTCTGCGCGTCTCATGGCCTCATTTCTTTGTCTGACTGACTTACCAACTCATTTCTTCTGTACGCCCTTGAACTCACTGGCTGACTTTGAAAACTGACCACCCGGGCAATTATACGCACACGCGAAGAAACACAGATCCCGTCCTCACCCTTCCTCCTCCTCTCTCTTCCCTCCCGCTGAGCTGAACCGTCCGTCTCTGTCGGCGGCGAGGACCATTTTTGTGCGGGGCCTTTTCCACGACGACGATACCTGAACGCGGCCGAGATCGTGAATAATTGAAATGCCCGCATCGCGTAATCGAGTTAGCGGACTTACCGCGCCGCCGGTTAATTGCACTTCCTCGTGGCAGGCCTCGTGGTATCCCCAGGGGCGGCTGCAGTCGGAGCCGGAGCCATTCTCGCCCGGCTGCCGCTTCCTGATTCCGTCACTGGCTCGTACTAGGGGAGAGTTGACCATTCGAGTTATTTGCGGACACTCGCTAATGTGTCGATTGCACGCCAGGCAGGATTGACTTTGCTTTCGGCTGTTGGCCTCTTCCTCCCTTCCCTTCCTTTCTCTTCGGCTGTCGAGACCGAAGTGCGGCTCGCCGGCCGTGCTCTCAATCTCTTCTCTTTTCCTCTTGGTCGCGTTGCTATGCTTATAGCAGACGCACAATTCGGTTTCTTAATGCAATAATACCCTGTGGTATTTTTGGTCGACAACAGTGTAATTAAGTCCCTCCATTCGGTGTGGGTATAAAATTGAGTGGACCACATAATCGGCCTCGGGGGCCTGCCTCGCTTTTTTGGTCTTGCTTGCATTCGATCGAGGCCGCAGCGAGGCGACCACCAATATATAGGGAATTACGTCATAAAATGGCAGCAATAACGTGGTTTTAGTTCCACATGAGCGCTGAAACTACGAAGCATGGTTAAAATCCGGATAACGTACAAACGAGTCTGTGCGATACGAAGGGGTTGGCTGCAGAGTTTGTCGATCTGTGACCGTTGGTTCGCTCGACTTTTAGGAGCTCCTTTGTTACGAAACTCTCCCCACCCGGCATGCAATTACGTGACATCTGAGCCAGAGAGGGTTGGCTGTACGGGACCAAAGTCGATGCTCTAAATGTCGAGCGAGCGAGCGAGCGAGCGCTTTGCATTTTCTGCCCCTTTTTGGACGGACGCGGACGGACGGCTGAAGCCCCTCTCCCTCTCTCTTTTTGTCGACCGATCGTTTTACGACCCCACCCAAAGCGCGCGCACGTTTCAGGGACAGACTTACTTCAATCTGCAATAGGTACCCTCGCTCGCAAGCTTCCTTGCATTCTGCGGTGTCCGTCCGCACACATGAACTTTGCGGACCAGACAGTCAGTCAGACCCCTACGAGCACCTCGCTTTTTACGAACTGTCCGCCGTCCGTCCGTCGATCACCACCAAAGAAGTAGCCGCGAGCGAGCGCAGAATTGGGCCGCCAGCCCGTCCGAAAGGTCGTAATTTTGCGAGCTGCACATTCAGCGAGCCGCAACCGAACCAGGGATTTACCGTAACTTGGTCGGTCTCGGGTAATTGCATGCTCTTGTTGTTGCTCTGTGCAAATTCGACAGCAAACGGAACTTGTTTTACCCCTCCGCCGCTATTTAAAGGGTCGGCAGCTTCTGGTTGTCAGTCGAGCCGTATCACTGAAGATAGGGCGAGTGAGTGAAGGTCGGCTGGGCGCAAATATGATAAATTGCGTCGGGCGGGCGGGTCGGGCCCGTAAAAAAACGTTAACAGGGACGACGCAAAGTGGATCGAGCTGTCTGAGTGACAGAGAAAGGAAGGAAAGAGAAGGCAAGAGGGCAGCGATAAGGGCGACTGACACTCACTCGGCGTTTTTGCACACTAGACGAGCTAGGCCGGAATCGAGAGAGAGGAGGGGAGGGAAATGGTGCCAGCCGAAAATGGAATTTTGCAAGGCGGCCGGTCGGTCTGCCCATTAATGGGAGGGCAAGAAGTGGATGGCCATTGCCTAGCCAGAAGGTTATATGCCTCGGCCTGCGCAACGTGCAAATCTCCCACGTGTAGAACGTGGGAGAGGAAAGTGAGTGTTCTTCCAGCAGCAGCAGCAGCCAGGTCAATTCCTATTTACATTTAGATTGGCAATTAATTTAACGGCCTGCTCAGCGCCATACGTCACACGCAATAACCCGGAGTAGCCGTGGGCCGCTGTTGAGCTTAAGTGCATCCCTGCATAAACTAACGGGCCATTCAATAAAATTGAGGACCTTGCAAAATATATTCGCACATTCCTTCCCTTCCCTTTGTCCGTCCGCGTGTCTTTCATGTGCCAGCTCCTTTTCACGCAAACTTACTTTCAACGCTGATGGATTTCCCATTGAACAAGTGTATCCCAGGCGGCATCTGCTGGACGCGACGTCCGTCCGGCCAGGCCACCCACGGCGGGGTCACTGCAAGCGAGGCGGGAGCACCAAAAGTCTTGCTCGCTTCATTGCCTCGTTTTTGTGCCGACCGGCCGGCCGAGGTAGTCATGCAGCCCTGGCCTGATTGTCCGTCCGCGTCCGTCCGTCCGTTTGTGCCTTACTCGCAAAAAGACCATTTCTCATTCCGAGCAAGTGCATGTGCGTCCGTCCGCGTCCGCTTGCCTCGGAAGGTACGGATTAGACGACCATTGCCGAAACGCAACATATTGCCCCACATGCTGTTCAACAACAAGCCGGCAAATTATATGGGCGGCTGAAGGATTTTCCGCAAACTCAAGCTGTATGCAACCATTATGCAAAGGCCGTCCGGTCACGATATTTGGCCGTAAATCGCGGTAGTTACTCTGACCTTCTCCTTCTTCCTCTCTCTTCATTTCGGGCTCGCTGAGGGGATGAGCTGACAGGCGCGTCATTAAAATCGCCATGTTACGCTCGTCACGTAGAGGGGAGGGAGGGAAGGATGATGACCGCACGTCGGAAGACCTGGACTGGACTGGACAGCAAAGATGGCGGTAAGGTGTCATTATGTCCGCCCGCCGCGCCGCGGGAAACGATGTGAAGAATTACCGGCCTCCTCGGAGGTCATGTCAATTAACGCTATACGGCTTCATCGACCTTTCCGGAAATTCAAGGCCAATTAGAGGGACCGACGAACGATGCTAGCAGTCGGAATATTTCGGCTCCGTTCGTGGGAAAAAGGCTCACGCTGAGAGATTCGCGTAAGGAATACGGAGAACGGATTTGCCACGGCCGGATCGACGAATGGCGGCGAGACCCCCACTCCACTGCCTCCATGCCGATGCCGTGACATTCTGCAGTAATGACAGGCAATTTCGACCTCCCATAAACGGAAGGAAGGCAGGAAGGGAGAAGTGAATATACTTTTTGCCTTCGTCTAAACTCGCTTGTAATCAGCATGCGCTCGCGCGCTTCGGCGCAAAAAGGCCACGATCGAGCCGTGAATATCTGCCTTGCATCTCTATATCCATTCTCCGTGCCGTGCCGGACTCCGCCCCTCCCCTCTCTATTCTTTCTCCTTTTCAGCGCGGCCGGCCGGTCTGTGATTAATGGGGGAACAAAGAGGCGAAAGAAAGATCCTTCCGTCCGAACGAGAAACCGGCCAAGGTTGCCACCGCACGAAAATGACGACGACGACGACGCCGGTAGCAATGAAGTATAGAGTAGCCTCCTCTCCCCATTGCCATTGGCCCCCAGCTGAGCACATGTGATCTCGACGACGACGGAGGCGAATCACGA
>JAAUYK010183925.1_pt1 | contig 12441 bp, 6 predicted proteins | sample 7278021 | NCBI WGS metagenome assembly JAAUYK01 (sample SAMN14350223, study PRJNA611818) | marine sediment metagenome | isolation source: surface marine sediment (1.8m) | place: French Polynesia: Moorea | collected 2018-08
CGACGTCGCCCACCATCGCGACGAGCGCTTCGAGTTCGCCCTCACCCACACCCACAACTACGGCGAGACCTGGTACAGCTTCGTCAACGGCCAGTACACCAACGACGGCGGGACGCACCAGAGCGCCTTCCGCGAGGGCCTGCTCAAGGGCGTGAACGAGTTCGCGAAGCAGAGCTTCGCCGGCGAGGACGTGCGCGACGGCGTCGTGGGCGCGGTGGCGGTCAAGCTCCAGGATCCCGTCTTCGACAGCCAGACGAAGAACAAGCTCGGCAGCACCGACGTGCGCTCCTGGCTGGTGCCGGCGGTGCGCGAGCAGGTGGTGCTGTGGCTCCATCGCAACCCGGAGCACGCCCAGCGACTGGTCGAGAAGGTCAAGAGCAACGAGCGCGTGCGCAAGGAGCTCTCGGCCATCAAGAAGGAGGCGCGGGAGCGCGCCAAGAAGGTGGCGATCCGCGTCCCCAAGCTCACCGACTGCAAGCTCCATCTGGACGACCGTCGCGGCAAGCGTCGCGACGAGACGACGCTCTTCATCACGGAGGGCGATTCGGCGGGCGGCGTGATGGTCCAGTGCCGCGACGTCTACACCCAGGCGATCTTCGCCCTGAAGGGCAAGCCGCTCAACTGCCACGGTCTCAAGCGCGACGCCATCTACCGCAACGAGGAGCTCTACAACGTGATGCGCGCCCTCGGCATCGAGGAGGGCATCGAGGGGCTCCGCTACAACAAGGTGGTGATCGCCACCGATGCGGACGTGGACGGAATGCACATCCGCAATCTCCTGCTCACCTACTTCCTGCGCTACTTCGAGGAGCTGGTGGTCAAGGGCCACCTCTACATCCTGGAGACGCCCCTGTACCGCGTCCGCAACAAGGGCCAGACGCGCTACTGCTACTCCGACGCGGAGCGCGAGGAGGCGGAGCGGGCGATCCGGGGCGCCGAGGTCACCCGCTTCAAGGGGCTCGGCGAGATCAGCCCCGGCGAGTTCGGGCGCTTCATCGGCGAGTCGGCGCGGCTGCTGCCGGTGAGCGTGGGGAGCCTCGGGGAGGTGGGCCGCAGCCTCGACTTCTTCATGGGCAAGAACACCCCGGAGCGGCGCAGCTTCATCGTCGACAATCTGGCGACGGAGGTCGTGTGAGGCGCGCGGCGCTCCGCGACGGTCGTCGCAGGGGCCGGGCGCGCCTCCAAGCCTCCGCTCGTCTCGATGAGCTCGGGCCAGGTCGCCTCCGGGCTCGCCGAGAAGACCCGGTCGACGTCGGCTCGCACCACGTACCAGTCGCCGCGAGCCACCTCGAAGTCGAGCTGGCGCGGAGCCCAGCCCGCGTAGCCCACGTAGGCGTGGAAGTGCAGGTCCTCGGATGAGCTCGACGCGACCTGCTGGAGCGTGTCGTAGCTCGAGCTCACGTAGACGTCCTGGAGCACGCGGCGGGAGCGTGCCGGCTCCCGCTCGGACCGGATCAGCAACATCATCTGGTGTCGATCCACCGGGCCCCCGAACCAGGCGCGATCCTCGCGGCCGCCCAGCGCCTCGATCTGCGGGAAGAGCTCTCCGAGCTGCGTCCCCGTCGGCTTGTTGATGATGAGGCCCAGCGCCCCCTCCGGGCCGTAGTCCAGCAGCAGCACCACGCTCTGGTGGAAGGTGGGTCCCGTGATCTGCCGGGTGGCGACGAGGAAGCGCCCCTTCCCGAGGCGTTGCGGCGGCGGCGGCGTCAGCCTCTCCTCGAGCGCGCCCGGTCCGCGCGCGCCCCGGGTGACACCGGCGGCGGCGACCGTGCAGACGGCCGCCAGCGCGATCGCGACGGGCCAGCGAAGCCGCATACCGACAGCGTAGCACCTGTCCGCATCCCGACGCTGCGGGCGCTTGCGCGGCTTCGAACGCGTCTCCTACCCTCCCCGATCCCCTCCTTCCCGCTCCCCTGAGGTCGTGCGTGGCGCAGCTCGAGAGCCTGATGCGGCGGAACTTCGTCGAGTACGCGAGCTACTCGATCCTCGACCGCGCGATCCCGGACCTGCGCGACGGCCTCAAGCCGGTGCAGCGCCGCATCCTCCACACCCTGTTCGAGATGCACGACGGGCGCTTCCACAAGGTCGCGAACGTCATCGGCGAGACGATGAAGCTCCACCCCCACGGAGACGCCTCCATCGGAGACGCCCTGGTGGTGCTGGCCAACAAGGACCTCTTCATCGAGCGCCAGGGGAACTTCGGCAACCTCCACACGGGTCACCCCGCCGCCGCGCCGCGCTACATCGAGTGTCGCCTCACAGCGCTCGGCCTGGAGACGCTGTTCAACGAGGCCCTCACCGAGTTCGTGGACAGCTACGACGGGCGCAACCGGGAGCCCGTCTTCCTGCCCGCCAGGCTGCCCGTGGTGCTGATGCTCGGCATCGAGGGCATCGCGGTGGGAATGTCCACGCGCATCCTGCCCCACAACCCGGTGGAGCTGTGGGAGGCGCAGATCGACCTGCTGGCCGGCGAGGAGGTCGAGCTCTACCCGGACTTCCCGCAGGGCGGACTCGTCGACGTGTCCGAGTACGACGACGGCCGGGGCAAGGTGGAGGTGCGGGCGCGCATCAAGGCGCTGGACGAGAAGCGCATCGCCATCACCGAGATCCCCTACGGCACGACGACCGAGTCCCTGATCGCCTCCATCGAGGCCGCCGTCCAGAAGGGCCGCGTGAAGGTCGCGAGCATCGACGACTACACGGCGGAGAAGGTGGAGATCCAGCTCTCGCTGCCGCGAGGCGTCGTGGCCTCCGAGGTGATCCCCCAGCTCTACGCCTACACGGACTGCAGCCTCTCGATCTCGTCCAACATCGTCGTCGTGAAGGACCGGCGCCCGGTCCTGATGAGCGTGACGGAGGTGCTGCGCGAGCTCACCGAGCAGCTCCGCGAGCGGCTGCGGGCCGAGCTCGAGTGGGAGCGGGGACGCCTGCTGGACCGCGTGCACTGGCTCACGCTCGAGCAGATCTTCGTGGAGAAGCGCGTCTACAAGCGCATCGAGGAGGCCGAGACCGATCAGGCGGTGCGGGCCGAGGTCGTGGCCGGCATGAAGCCCTTCGAGGAGCTCTTCGTCCGCCCCATGCGGGACGACGACGTGAAGCGCCTGCTCGAGCTGCGCATCCGCCGCATCTCGGCCTACGACATCGAGCGAAACCGGGCGGAGATCGCGGAGCTCGAGACGAAGCTCGCGGAGGTCGACGAGAAGCTCGCGCATCTGACGCGGACGACGGTCGAGTACCTGCGCGGGCTGATCGAGCGCTTCGGCGAGCGCTATCCGCGCCGCACCCACACCACGGACTTCGAGACCATCGACGTGAAGGCGGTGGCGCAGCAGAGCATCAAGCTCTCCTACGATCCCGACACCGGCTTCTTCGGCAGCCAGGTGAGGGGAGAGCGCTTCGCGCTCTCGGTGAGCGAGTTCGACCTGGTGCTCGGAATCGCGGACGACGGCACCTACCGCGTCATGACGCCGCCGGAGAAGGTCCTCTTCACCGGCAAGCTCCTCCACTGCGCGCCCTTCGATCCCGAGCAGGGCTTCGAGTTCACGCTGGTCTACCGCGACCGCGCGAAGATCGCCTTCGGCAAGCGCGTGAAGATCGAGCGCTTCGTCCGCAACCGGGAGTACCAGCTCATCAAGGACCGCCAGGGCAAGGTGGACCTGCTGCTTCCGGCCGGCGAGGAGGGGATCCTCTCGCTGCACTTCGCGCCGGCGCCGCGCCAGCGGGTCAAGGCGGCGCGCTTCGACCTCTCGGAGCTGGAGCCCACCGGCGTCGGGGCCCGCGGGACCCGGCTCGCCGCCAAGCCCGTGAGCCGCGTGAAGCTGCTGGCCCGCAAGCGCAAGCCGGCGCCGTCGAAGCCCTCCGCGCGCGGGCAGACGCAGCTCTTCTAGCCCGCGTCCTCCCGGCGCGGCGCCTCGGGCTCTGCCGGATGCAAGCCCACGCGCGCCGGCCGGGCAAGCCACGAGGGCGCTTCGGACCCGGGTCGCCCCGCGCTAGGTTCTGCCCGACCGGACGGCGAGAGCCCCTCACCCGGCACTTCGTACTGCAGCCGAGGCACCGTCATGGCGTTCCCGCTCAGCCATCGCACACTTCGGGTCGAGAAGGCCGCGATCGCGCTCGCCCTCCTCCTGCTCCCCGCCGGGTTCTCCGCCGCAGAGCCCCTGCCCAGCGTGGCCGAGACGCTGAGTGGAACTCCCTTCTCCCCGAAGGACGCCCGGACGGTGGTGGCCGGGAAGATCGCCATCACGCCGGTGGACGGGATCTCGGACCGGGAGCTGGTGGTGGGCATCGCCTGCCTGATGCCGGCGCGCGCACAGGGCGAGAGGCCCTTCTCCGGCGTGGCGCCCATGCTTCCTGCGGTGCTCGTCGACCAGTTCTCCGAGGTCGATCCCCGGAAGGCGGCGACGTCCATCGGCCGGCTCCGGATCACGCCGGCACAGCGGGTGGAGCTGCGTCGCTACCTGGTGTTCGAGCCGGGCCTCGGGCTCAACCTCTCGCCGGACGAGCTGGAGGGCTTCCGGGCCCTCGCGGAGGCCCACGGCGGCAGCCCGGGCGCGGAGCGAGCTGCGGGGGAGCTCTTCAGCCTGATGGGCGAGCGCGTGAGGCGCTATCGCGAGGCCGGCCTCGAAGGGATCGAGCCCTACGTGCGCGCGAAGGGGAGGCTGTCCCGGCCCAGTGAAGAGCTGCGCCGTTCCCTCTCCCAGGCCCACGCCATGGAGCAGCGCTACCCCGAGTTCTTCTACTTCTGGAACGAGTATCCGCAGCGCATCCTGCCGGACTCTCAGCAGCGGTACTTCTGGATCCAATCGACGATCCAGAACCGCCCGGCCTTGATCCTCGGCCACCAGACCTCCTGGCACACCGGCGGTACCTGGATGATGGGCGAGCGCCACTTCTACATCTCCCACTTCTTCAACGGGGGCTTCACGGTGGCGTTCGTGATCCCGGTGCAGGAGGGAATGCTCTTCGCGCTGCTGGAGCGGCTCTGGGTGGACGGCTACTCGGGCTTGGCCGCGCTCAAGAAGCGGATCGGGCGACGGCTGCTCGCCGACCATCTTCGCGACGAGGTCCTGCACCGCCGGGTCTGCCCCGACGGCTAGCACCCTTGAACCCCTCCCCCGGGTGCCCATACTCACTGCCCGGCCCGGCGGCTCGGGCGGGGGGCCGGGCTCGCGGGCAGCCGGACGAGGGTAGGACGAGGGGCAGGACGAGGAGGTGGAGATGGCCGAGGGGCCTCTGGAGGAGCTCGAGGAGCACAGCCGGATCTGCTCCGACCTGGTGAGCGAGGTCGGGAAGGTGCTGGTGGGCCAGGAGGCGATGGTCTCGCGCCTGCTGGTGGGCCTGCTGTGCGGCGGCCACGTGCTGCTGGAAGGAGTGCCGGGGCTGGCCAAGACCCTCGCGGTCCGCTGCCTGTCGCGGGCCGTCGACACGGGCTTCTCGCGCATCCAGTTCACGCCCGACATGCTGCCCGCGGACGTGATCGGGACCGAGATCTTCAACCCCCGCGACGCGACCTACAGCGTCAAGAAGGGGCCCGTCTTCTCGAACCTGATCCTCGCCGACGAGATCAATCGCGCGCCCGCCAAGGTGCAGGCGGCGCTCCTCGAGGCCATGCAGGAGCGCCAGGTCTCGATCGGCGACACCAGCTACGCGCTCGACGATCCCTTCCTGGTCCTCGCCACCCAGAACCCGATCGAGCAGGAGGGCACCTACCCGCTCCCCGAGGCCCAGGTCGACCGCTTCATGCTCAAGGTGAAGGTCGGCTATCCCAGCAAGCAGGAGGAGCGCAAGATCATCGAGCGCATGGCGAGCGGCCAGCCCGAGCCCGAGGTGAAGCGGGTCGCGTCGCCCGCGGATCTCTCGGCCGCGCGGCGCACCGTGGACGCGGTCTTCGTGGACGAGAAGGTGGTGGGCTACATCGTGGACCTCGTGCACGCCACCCGCGATCCCGCCGCGGCGGGGATCGGCGAGCTCGACGGCATGCTCGAGATGGGCGCCAGCCCCCGCGCCTCGATCTACCTCACGAAGGCCGCCAAGGCCCACGCCTTCCTGCAGGGGCGGGGCTACGCGACGCCCCACGACGTCAAGAACGTGGCGCCCGACGTGCTCAGGCACCGCATCGCGCTCACCTACGAGGCCGAGGCCGAGGGCCGGACGCCCGAGGACATCGTCGATCGCATCCTCGTGGGCGTGCTCGTCCCCTGACCCTGCGCGCGCGCCGTGCTGGCACGAGAGATCCTCAGCCGCGTTCGCGAGATCCAGGTCCGTACGGGCCGGCAGGTCGCCGACGTGCTGGCGGGCGAGTACGTCTCCGTCTTCAAGGGGCGCGGCATCGAGTTCGACGAGGTCCGGCCCTACATGCCGGGCGACGACGTGCGCAGCATCGACTGGAACGTGACGGCGCGCACCGGCCAGCCCTACGTCAAGCGCTACGTCGAGGAGCGCCAGCTCACGCTCATGCTGATGGCGGACGTCTCGGCGTCCCAGGACTTCGGGTCGGGGACGCGCTCCAAGCGCGAGGCGGTGGCGGAGCTGTGCGCGCTGCTCGCCTTCTCCGCCATTCGCAACGACGACAAGGTGGGGCTGGCACTCTTCCACGGCGACATCGAGCAGTACATCCCGCCCCGCAAGGGCCAGAAGCACGCGCTGCGCGTGGTGCGGGAGGTGCTGGCCCACGGCGAGGCGGTGGGCGCCGAGCGCGCGCACCGGCCCGGCCTTCTCGAGCGCCTGCGCCTGCGCGGACGCCGTCCGCGCGGTCCCCGCCAGGCGACGGACGTGGCGCGCGCCCTCGAGTTCCTGCTCTCCGTGACCTCGCGCAAGACGATCTGCTTCGTCGTGAGCGACTTCCTCGACGAGGGCTTCGAGCGCGCCATGGTGGCCGCCAACCGCAAGCACGACGTGATCGCGGTGCTGGTGAGCGACCCGCGCGAGCTCGACCTGCCCGGCGTGGGGCTCGTCTCGCTGCGGGACGCCGAGAGCGGCGCGACCCGCCTCTACGACACGGACTCGGGGGCGTTCCGGAAGGCCGTGAAGGAGATGGCGTCCGAGCGCGTGCGCCGTCTCGAGCACCGCTTCCGCGCCGCGGGAATCGACTTCATCCACGTGGATGCCGCGGCCTCGGTGGTCGAGCCCCTGGTGCGCTTCTTCCGCATGCGCGAGCGGAGGATCCGCGCTTGAAGCGGGCCGCCGCGGGCGCGCTCGCGCTGCTGCTGCTGTGGGGTGCGGGGACTCGCGCGGCCGCCGCGTCCGAGGAGCGGCCGCCGCAGGACGGTCCCCTCGAGGCGCGCGCCGAGCGCGGACCCGTCTCCGCCGTCGTGCGGGTGACGCCCGAGGCGCCGGTCATCGGAGACCCGATCGAGCTCGAGCTGGAGGTCCGGGCCGAGCCGGAGGTCGAGCTCCTGATGCCGGAGTTCGGGGAGGCGCTGGATCGCTTTGCGGTGGTGGACTTCGCTCCCGCGGAGGAGATCGCGGAGGACGGCGCCACGCTCTCGCGCCAGCGCTACACCCTGCACCCGTCGCGCTCGGGTCCCCAGTCGATCCCCCCGCTGCTGGTGGAGTTCGTGGATCGGCGGCCCGGGCGCGAGCCGGCGCCCGAAGGCGAGGACGCCTTCGAGCTGCTGACGCCGCGCCTCGACTTCGAGGTGTCGTCCGTCCTGCCCGAGGACGCGCCCCTCGAGCTGCGCGCGGCCCTTGCGAAGCTGCCGCCCCGGCCGGAGCCCGGAGCGCCGCGCTGGCCGTGGATCGCCGGGGGCGTGCTGCTGCTCGCAGCCGCCGCGCCCTTCGTCTTCCGCGGCTGGCTCGCCCACCGCGCCGAGCGCCTGCGCCGCAGCGCCTACGAGATCGCGCGCAGCGAGCTCGACGCGCTGCTCTACGGGCCGCGCCCCGAAGACCCCCGCAGCATGGACGCCTACTTCGTCACGCTCTCCGGCATCGTGCGGCGCTACGTGGAGGGCCGCTTCGGCCTCCACGCCCCGGAGCTCACCACCGAGGAGTTCCTCGATGAGCTGTCGCGCTCCCCCGACCTGTACGCGAGCCACAAGGAGCTGCTGCGCGCCTTCCTCCAGCGCGCCGACCTGGTGAAGTTCGCCCACCACGTGCCGGAGGCCGGCGCGGTGGACGAGTCGGTCCAGGCCGCAGAGCGCTTCATCCGGGAGACCGGGGAGGCGGCTCGTGCCTGATCTCTCCGGCTTCGAGCTTCGCGACCCCCTGTTCCTGCTGGTCGCACTGCTGGCCCCGGTCGTGTACGTGCTCGCCTCGCGGCTGCCGGCCGTCGTGACCTACTCGAGCCTGGCGCTGCTGGATCGCGCGCCGCGCTCGCTGCGACTCCGGCTCGCCCGGCTGCCCGCGCTGCTGCTGGCGCTTGCGGTGGTGGCGCTCGCCGTCGCGCTGGCCGACCCGCGCACCGGCGACGCCACCACCCGCGTCCAGCGCGAGGGCATCGCGATCGCGATGGTGGTGGACCGCTCGGGCTCGATGCAGGCGCGCGACTTCGTGGCCGACGACGCCAGCGCGAGCCGGCTCGACGTGGTCAAGCGCGTGTTCCGCGACTTCGTCAGCGGACGCAGCCGCGAGGGGGACCTGATCGGCCTGGTGGCGTTCGCGCGCTACGCCGACGGCCTGTGTCCGCCTACGCTGGATCGCGGCAACCTGCTGCAGATCCTCGGCCAGGTGGAGATCGCGACGGATCCCGAGGAGGACGGCACGGCGCTCGGCGAAGGGCTCGCGCTGGCGGTGGAGCGCCTGCGGGAGCTGCCGGCCCGCTCGAAGGTCGCCATCCTGCTCACCGACGGCGTGAGCAACGCCGGCGAGATCGATCCGCTCCACGCCGCGGATCTCGCCTCCCAGTTCGGCATCCGCGTCTACACGATCGGGGCGGGCAGCACGGGCTATGCGCCGGTTCCGGTGCGCGTGCGCGGCGGGCGCACCGTGCTGCAACGCGCCTACGTGGAGATCGACGAGCGCACCCTCGAGGCCATCGCGGAGCGCAGCGGCGGCCGCTACTTCCACGCCACCGACGCCGAGGCGCTGGCCGACGTAGTGGACGAGATCGACCGCCTCGAGCGCAGCGAGATCACCGAGGTCCGCTACCTCGCCTACACCCATCACTACCCGGTGTTCGTCGCCTCCTCGCTCGGTCTCGTGGCGGCGGCCGCGCTGCTCTCGGGCACGCTGCTGCGGAGGCTGCCGTGACCGCCTTCCGCTTCGCCGAGCCGCAATGGGTGCACGCGCTGTGGGGCGTGCTGGCCTTCGCGGCGCTCCTGCTGTGGCTGGATCGCCGGGGCGGCGGCGCCCTGGACCGCCTGCTGGGACGCCCGCTCCAGCCACGGCTGGTGGAGCGTCCCGGCGCCGGGCGAAGACATGTGCGGATCGCGCTGCTGGCGCTCTGCGGAGCGTGTCTGGTGCTGGCGCTGATGCGTCCCCAATGGGGCCTTCGGCACGTGGCGACGCCGAGCGTGGGCGCGGAGATCATGATCGCGCTCGACGTGTCGCGCTCCATGCTCGCGGAGGACGTTCCCCCGAGCCGCCTCGAGCGCGCCAAGGCGGAGATCGTGGACCTGCTCTCCTTCCTCGACGGCGACCAGGTGGGGCTGATCGCCTTCGCGGGACGCGCCACGGTGTTGGCGCCCCTGACGCCCGACTTCGGCTTCCTGCGGCTCGTGCTCGAAGGTGCCGGACCCTGGAGCGTGAGCCGCGGCGGGACGCGGCTCGAGGAGCCGATCCGCAAGGCGCTGGCCGGCTTCGGCCCGACGCGCGGCGCGGCCCGCGCGATCCTGCTCGTCACCGACGGCGAGGACCACGATTCGTTCGCCGTGGACGCGGCCCGGGACGCGGCCGAGGCCGGGGTCGTGATCGTCGCGATCGGCTTCGGCGACGAGGCCGGCAGCCAGATCACCATCACCGACCCGCGCAGCGGCGCTCCCGGTCTGCTGCGCGACACCGAGGGACTTCCGGTCCTGAGCCGTCTCGACGGCGATCGGCTCCGCGAGCTGGCTCTCGAGACGGGGGGCGCCTACGTGCCCGCGGGCACCGGGGTGCTCGACCTCGAGTCCATCTACGCGCGGCACATCGCGCGTCTCACCCGCGGCGAGCTCGACCCGCGCGGACGCACCCTGCGCGACGAGGGCTACCAGTGGTTCGTGCTGCTCGCACTCGCCTTCCTGGTGTCGGGCGTCGCGGTCACCAGCAGCGCTGCGCCGCGGCGGGCGCTGCTCGCGCTGGCGCTGTGCCTGGCGCTTCCCGGCGCGGATGCGCGGGCCCAGGCCCCGACGCCGCGACCGCCCGAGGCGGGGCCCGCTCCCGGCGAGGGGCCGCTGGAGCCGGCGATTCCGCCGCAGCCGGACGCAGCGCCGCGCTCCGCCTCGGCCGAGCCCGCCCCGACGCCGCGGGAGCGGTACAACCTCGGCGTGGCGGCTCTCGAACGCGGCGACCTGGAGGAGGCCGAGGCGGCGCTCGCCCGGGCGCGTCGCGAGGCGGGCAGCGACGGGGATCTGCGCTTCCAGGCCACCTACAACCTCGGCTGGAGCCACGTCCAGCGCGCGGGCCGCATCGAGGGCGAGTCGCCCCGCGAGGCCCTGGATCTGCTCTACCGCGGTGCCGACTGGCTGCGCGATGCGGTGGCGCAGCGCCCCGACGACGCGGACGCGCGTCACAACCTGGAGGTGGCGCTGCGACGCGGCCTGCTGCTCTCCGATCGACTGGCGCGACAGGAGGACGGCGACCTGGCCGGTCGCCTCGACGCGCTGGCGGCGCGCCAACGCGAGCTGGTCGGTAGCTCGGCCGCGCTCCACCAGAGCGTGGCGGGCGAGGCGGATCCCCACGCCGGCGACCGGCTGCGCGGCCCGTTCCGCACCCAGGCCGCGAGCCAGCGCGCCGTGCTCTCCGACGCGGACCGCCTGGCCGCGCGCACCGCCGAGGAGCGCGACGCACTGGCCGCGAAGCCCGACGAAGAGCAGACGCCCGAAGACGGCATGCGCGCCGCTCAGCTCGACGCGGTCCTCGAGCACCTGCACCGCGCGCGGGAGCGCATGGGGCAGGCGCGCCGCCAGCTGCGGCTGCGTCAGAGCGAGCGGGCGGTTCGGCGCACCTCCGCGGCGCTCGGCGCGCTCAAGCGCGCGCGTGACCAGCTCCGGGACCCGGCGGAGCGTCTGGACGCCCTGTTGCGCGACACCGCCGAGCTTCTGGCCGCGACCGCGCTGTCGGCGTCGGCCGGTCGCGGTCTCGCCGGAGGCCCGGCGAGCGTCCCCGCCTGGCTCAGCGACGCGTGGCTCCACGAGCTCCAGACGGCGCTCGCGGACCGCACGGGAGAGCTCCAGCTGCGGCTGCTGGCCGGACTCCAGTCTCCCCAGGCCGCCGAGGCCGGCCCCGAGGCCCAGGCGATGCTCCAGGCGCTGGGCGAGGCCGAGCCCTACGTGCGCAGCGCCCACGAACACTTCCTCGACGCCGTCGTCGCCCTCGACGCGAGACGCCCGCAGGACGCGCTGCTTGCGCAACGCGAAGCCGCCGCCGCGCTCGCCGAGGCGCGCGAGCGCTTCCTGGATCTGCGCGGCCTCATCGAGGCGACCTACACTGAAGAGAATCAGCTCCTGCAGGTGCTCGCCTCCGAGAGCGACGGCATCGCCCCGGTGCGCGACGAGTACCTTCCCACGCTGCGCAGCGTGCAGCGTCGCAACGTCGCCCGCGCCGAGCGGCTCCGGCGTGCCGTCGAGGCGGAGCGCGCACGCGTCGAGAGCACGCCGCCGGCGGATGCGCCTGCGCCGACGCAGCCGGGCAGCGCCCCGGACGACGAGGCCCGGGCGCGCGAGCGGGAGCGGCTGCTGGCCGCGGAGCAGCTCACCACCCTGGCCCTGGCCCGCATGGACGACGTGGGGGCGGCGCTCGGGGTCGAGGGCGCGCCGCCCGAACAGGCGCGCTGGGAGCCCGCGCGCGACGCGGCCGAGAGCGCCGTGCGTCACCTGGAGAGCCTGCGAAGACTGTTCTTCTCCAGCGCGGACCAGATCCGCGACCTCGCCCGCCGCCAGCTCGACCTGGCCGACGCCACCCGCGAGCGGCTCGCGCTCGCCGCGTCGCCCGACCCATCCACCGAGCCCGCAGCGCCTGCAGCGGCCGACGAGCTGGCCACGTCCGCGGCGCCGGAGACGCTGCCCGAAGCCGAGGCGCCGCCTTCTCCCCAGGCAGATCCGCGCCTCGGCAACCTGGCCCGCCGCCAGCGGACGCTCGCCGAGGAAGCACTGGAGGCCGCCAATGCCCTGGCGGATCAGGCGGACGCCGCCGGAGGGGTCGTGGACGAGGACGCCGCCAACGCCGGCACCACCGAGCGCCTGCGGCGCGCCGGCGAGCACGTGCTGCTGGCCCAGGGCGAGATGGAGGCGGCCGCGGGCGGGCTCGACACCGGAGCGGCCGGCGCCACAGCGGTGCCGCCCAGACAGGGCGCGGCGCTCGCCGAGC
>JAAUYK010193198.1_pt1 | contig 12441 bp, 10 predicted proteins | sample 7278021 | NCBI WGS metagenome assembly JAAUYK01 (sample SAMN14350223, study PRJNA611818) | marine sediment metagenome | isolation source: surface marine sediment (1.8m) | place: French Polynesia: Moorea | collected 2018-08
AGCCCGGGGACCGCGTGGCCGTGCTGGCGCCGAACGTTCCGGCGCTGCTCGCGGCCCACTTCGCGGTGCTTCGCGCCCACGCGGTTCTGGTGGCGATCAACACGCGGCTGGCGCCGGCGGAGGTCGGCTACATCCTCGATCACTCGGGGGCGAAGGTGGCGATGGTCGACCCGGAGCTGGCGCCCCGCGTCCTGGAGGCGCCCGGCGGGCTGCGCGCGCGCCCGCTGCTCGTGAACCTGGAGGACCCGGTCGCCGGGGTCAGCGGGCGGCCCCTCGACGGTCCATCCCTGGACGAGTTCCTGGAGGGGGCCGAAGTCCTCGACGTGTCCTCCGGCATCGACGACGAGGAGCGGCTCACCTCGATCAACTACACCTCCGGGACGACGGGCCGGCCCAAGGGCGTGATGTACACGCATCGCGGCACGGCGCTGAACGCGCTCGGAGAGATCGTGGTCCACGGTCTCGAACGCGACTCCGTGTTTCTTTGGACGCTGCCGCTCTTCCATTGCAACGGCTGGTGCTTTCCCTGGGCGGTCACGGCGGCCGGGGGCACCCACGTGATGCTCCGCGCCATCGAGCCGGCCCGGGTGATCGAGCTCATCCGGCGCGAGCGCGTGACCCACTTCAACGGCGCACCCACGGTGCTGCTGATGCTCGCCGAGGCGCCGGAGGCGCGCGGCGTTCGCTTCGATCCGCCGGTTCGCGTCGCCACCGGCGGCTCTCCTCCCTCGCCGACCCTGCTGGCCCGCATGGAGCAGCTGGGAATCCGGGTGACCCATCTCTACGGGCTCACCGAGACCTACGGCCCCCACGTCTACTGCGAGATGCAGCCCGCCTGGGAGAAGCTCGACGTGGAGGGGCGTGCGCGCGTGATGGCCAGGCAGGGCGTGCCCTATCACGTCGCCACCCACCTGCGCGTCGTCGACGATCGGATGTGCGACGTACCGGCCGACGGCGAGACGATGGGAGAGGTCGTCATGCGCGGCAACAACGTCATGAAGGGCTACTTCGCCGATCCGGAGGCCACCGCCGCGGCCTTCGAGGGAGGCTGGTTCCACTCGGGCGACCTGGGGGTGATGCATCCGGACGGCTACATCGAGCTACGCGACCGCAAGAAGGACATCATCATCAGCGGCGGCGAGAACATCTCGACCATCGAGGTGGAGCACACCGTCGTGAAGCATCCCGCCGTGCTGGAGTGCGCGGTGGTGTCGACCCCGCACGAGAAGTGGGGCGAGGTGCCGGTAGCCTTCGTCTCGCTCAAGCCGGGCGAGTACCTCGCGGAGCAGGAGCTGATCGACTTCTGTCGCGAACGCCTGGCCCGCTTCAAGTGCCCCAAGCGCATCGAGTTCGGCGAGCTGCCCAAGACCTCGACGGGGAAGATCCAGAAGTACCTGCTGCGCGAGAAGGAATGGGGCGGGAGCGGCCGGCGGATCCAATAGGCCCGGCGCGGAAGAGGCCCGGCGCGGAAGAAGCGGGCCCGGGCGCGGACGAAGCGCCTCCTGTCCCGCCGTGGTAGCCTACGCGGCGCTTCACCCGCGGTGAGCGGGAAGGGGAGGGTTCCATGGGTCGCACCGGTTCGGGTCAACGGTACTCGCTGCTCTCTCGGTGCGCGCGCGCGTGGGCCGTCGCCGCGACGCTGACGTGCCTCGCGTCCGCGGCCGCCGCGGAGGAAGGCGTTCCGCTCCAAGGGGAGGAAGGCGTTCCGTTGCAGGGGGAGGAAGGCGTTCCGCTGCAATGGATGGCGGGGCCCGGCACCGCGCCCATCGGAGAGGACCTCGCCGAGATCGAGCTCTCCGACGAGTACGCCTTCCTGGACGGGGACGGGACGAGGAGGTTCATGGAGCTCAACCAGAACCCCGTCTCGGGTCGCGAGGTGGGGACCGTCGCGCCGCTTCGCGACGACGCGTCCTGGTTCCTCGTGTTCGAATTCGATCCGATCGGCTACGTGGAGGACGACGAGAAGGACGCGCTCGACGCCGATGCGATCCTGGATTCCATTCGAGAGGGAACGGAGATCGCGAACGAGGAGCGGCGTCGCCGTGGCTGGACGCCGATGTCCATCGTCGGCTGGTACGAGGAGCCCCGCTACGACGAGTCCACCAACGATCTCACCTGGGCGGTGCTCGGGGAGACCGCGGGACACCGCAGCGTCAACCGCATCACCAAGCTCCTGGGCAGGAGGGGGGCGATGACCGCGACGCTCGTCGTCGGATCTCCGGAGGAGATGGACAGCGCCGTACTCGAGGCGGACGCGCTGATGGCGGGCTACCGCTACCGCCCGGGCAATACCTACGCCGAGTACGTTCCGGGCAGCGACAAGCTCGCGACCTACGGCCTCACCGCCCTCGTGGTGGGCGGCGGAGCCGCGGCGCTGGCGAAGAGCGGCCTGCTCGCGAAGCTGTGGAAGCCGCTTCTGGTAGGCCTCGTTGCGATCGGCGCCGGAGTCAAGCGCTTCTTCTTCAGCGGGCGCAGCGCGCGGCACGATCCCGAGAAGCCGATCGTCTAGTCGGTCCCGCGGGTCCCCAACCTTCCCGTCGATGGAACTGGTCCTGATCCTGGCGCTGCTCTACGCGCTGGAAGGCACGAGGCTGCTGCCGACGGGAGCTGCGGTGTTCGGCCTGCGGCGCTCCCTCGGCCGCGTCCAGGACGGACCGGGCTGGCGCATCCCAGGGCTTCTTCCGGCTGCGTATGCCTCCGCTGCCAGGCTCCCCGTGGTCGAGCGCGGAGCGGCACTGGGGGCCCTCTCCGGGGTCTCGCGCTTCGGACTCGGATCCGATCCCGGCGCGGGGCCGGACCTGCCGGTCGGCTCCGAGGTGGCGTGCCGGGGGAAGGTCGTGATGGTGGGTGGACGACCGTTCGCGCGCGGGGTCACGAAGCGTCACGCGGGAGCGCTGGCGGATCTGGTTCGCGACCTCGGGGAGCAATCCGTCGACGCCGGGAGGAATGCGGTCGCCCGGGTCCTCGGCGACAGCCTCGACGTCGAGCGCTACTCGGCCGAACGCGAACGCTTCGGCGCGGCCACGCGTGCTCTCGCGTGGCTTTCGAGCGCCGACTTCGTCGCGCTCTTCGCGCTCCTGCCGGCCGCGATGCTGTCGCTTCACACGGAGCGGGGGATCCTCGTCTGGCTGCCCATCGGATCCCTGCTGCACTGCGCGACCTGGGCTGCGCTGCTGGTCGCGCACCGGACGCTCGCGCCCGACGCCAGGGCCGAACGCTTCGAGCTCTCGATCTCGACCGCCCTCTACCCTCCCGCCCTGCTCCACGGCCTCCAGAAGCTATGGGACGACGCGTGCAGCGTGTTCCATCCGGCGCTGCTGGCCTCGGTCCTCCTCGACGGGGAGGCGCGTCGCGCCCGCCTGCGACTCGAGCTGGCTCGCGTCGAGCACGCCCCCGACGGGCTGAATCGCGGCCCGCTGGGGATCGGCGCTCTGGAGCGCGAGGCGCTGCTGCGCTTCCTCGCGCGCATCGGGGAGGATCCCGAAGCGCTGCGGAGCCCGCCGCCGCAGCGAGACCCTCTCGCCGCCAGCTACTGCCCCGTCTGCCTGTGCGACTATCGGGGCGGCGCGACCCGGTGCAGCGATTGCGACACCGCGCTTCGGGCCTACCGCAAGGCATGAACCCGATGGCCGGGCACGTGGATCGGAGCCATTCCTCGCGCGGGCTCCGGGCACTCGTCCTGGTGCTGGTCCTCGGCTCGGGGCTCGCCGCGCGCGAATCCCATGCGGTGGACGAGTCGGTGCTGCAAGAAGAGACGCCGACGAGGTCGGTCGAAGAGGAGCCCGGACCCCTCGAACGAGGCTTCGAGGAGCCGCCTCCGCCCGATCCCGTCCGCTTCCCGCGCCTCAAGCGCCTGCTGGCGGACTTCCCGCCCTTCCTCCGGGATACGGAGCTCGAGCTCGAGCACCGGACCTACTACTTCCGCCGCCGGCTCAACAGCGGTCGGGAGCAGGAGGCCCTGGCGGCGGGCGGGGCGCTCCGGTACCGCTCCGGATGGCTCGCCGAGCACCTGCAGATCGGCACGTCGCTGTTCACCTCCCAGAAGCTCGCCGGGCCCGACCGACGCGACGGCACGCTGCTGCTGCGACGGCGGCAGCGTGGCTACACCGTCCTGGGCGAGGCCTTCGTCCGGCTCCGGGGCTTCGGCAGCGAGATCACGGCGTGGCGCCATCGCATCGACCTCCCCTACGTGAACGGCAACGACAGCCGGATGACGCCGAACACGTTCGAGGGCTTCACGTGGCTCGGGCGCTACGAACGCATCGCTTTCACGTTCGGCCACCTCCTGCAGATCAAACTCCGCAACGAGCACTCGTTCCGCTCCTTCTCCGAAGCGGCCGGGGTGCCGGGAAACAGCAGCAACGGTCTCACCCTCGCTGGCCTGCAGCTCCAGCCACTGAAGAACCTCACGGTCGGCGCCATCAACCACTACGTCAAGGACACGCTCAACACCGCCTACTCCGAGGCGGAGTGGTACCACCAGGACGAGGCAGGCTGGGGAGTCCGGCTCGGCACGCAGTTCACCCACCAGCGGAGCGTCGGGGACGACCGTCTGACGGACGAGAGCTTCAAGACCTGGGTCTGGGGAGGCAAGCTGGCGGCGAGCTGGCACGACGCCCTCGTGGGCGTGGGTGTGTCGGTCACCGACGACGACGAGCAGATCCGGAACCCCTTCGGCTCCTACCCGGGCTATCTGGCGATGATGCAGCGCAACTTCGCCGACGCCAACGAGAAGGCCTGGGGCGTGGGGGCCTCGACCTACTTCGGGATGATCGGGCTGCCCGAGCTGAGCCTCGCACTGCGCTACGTCGAGGGCTACGACCGCGAGCTGCCGGCGACCGACGAGAGCCTGGGAGATCGACGCGAGCTGAACGCCACCCTCGACTACCGACTGGAGAGCGGGCTGCTGCGCGGACTGTGGCTGCGGGCGCGCATCGGCTGGGGATCCGAGCAACGCACCCGCCGCGACAGCCTCGAGGGCCGACTCGTGCTCCGCTACGACCTGCAGCTGCTGTAGCGTGGGCGCCGCGCGTCGACGCGTGCCAATGCGGGACGGGGGCCGGCCGGGGAGAGCGCCTACTTGATCGCCAGCGGATGGACGGGGGCGCCGGGCGAGCCGGGGCCGGGGAGCAGCGGCGCGCAGAACAGGAACGCGTAGTCGCCGTCCTCCGCGCAGGCGGCGGCCAGATCGTCGAGCTGAAAGCTCTCGCCCAGCAGCAGGTCCATGTGGCGGCGTGCGATCCGATGCAGGGGCTGGGAGCAGTCGGGGGTCTCGTTGGGAATCACCTCCACCTCCCAGGTGTCGGTGGCCACCGCTGCCACCTCCCGCTCGTAGAGCCAGCGCGCGCAGTGCAGCGACAGGCCGGGAGCGGGGCCACCGCGCGAGCTCTCCCAGGTCCCCTGCGCGAGGCAGCGCCGCAGCGCACCGGTGCGCACCAGCAGGATGTCGCCGCTCTCCACGGTCACGCCGAAGGCCTCCGCGCAGGCGTCCAGATCCTGGGGCAGGATCCGGGTGCCGCCCTCGAGCCAGGGCCGCCGCAGCCAGCGCGGCAGGTCGAGCAATACACCGCGCCCCACCACGCCGTCGGCGACCCGCTCCAACGCGCTCTCCCGGGCATCGCTGCGGGGGGCCTCTCCTTCCTCCCGAAGCGTGTCCCAGCGCGTGCCGTGCCGCGGTCCGCGCTCGTCGCGGGGCAGCGCGCAGGAGATGACGCGTCCGCGGCGGGGCAGGGCGCACGCCGCCAGGACGCGCTCCGGCGTGATGAAGTTGAGCGTGCCCCGCTCGTCGTCCTCGCCCCAGCGGTCCCGGTTCGAGAAGCGCTCGCCAAAGTCCCGAACGGTCTGGGCATCGATCGGCTCGCCCATGCCGTGCGCCCGGATCAGTCCCGACCGGCGAGCCGGGCCTCGACGCGCGCCACGTCCTCGGGCACGTCCACCGGTACGCTGGTCCAGCCCTCCACGATCGCACAGCGGATCCGGTACCCGTGCTCCAGCGCGCGCAGCTGCTCGAGCCCTTCGGCCCGCTCGGCGGGGGTCGGCGCCAGCCGTACGAACTCGTGCACGAAGGTGCGCCGGTAGGCGTACAGCCCGACGTGCTGCCACATGGGCGGGATGTCGGCCCCGGCCCGTACGTGGGGGATGGGGCTGCGGGAGAAGTAGAGCGCGCGCCCGTCGCGGTCGAGCACCACCTTGACGCGGTTCGGATCCGAGAGCGCCGACGCCTCCAGGGGATGGACCACCGTGGCCATGGGAGCGTGCGGGTCCTGCTGGAGCGCCGCGACGGCCGCGTCGATCACGAAGCCCTCGATCAGGGGCTCGTCGCCCTGGATGTTCACCACCAGCTCGTCCTGGAGGCGGTCCGCCACCTCGGAGAGCCGGTCGGTCCCCGTCGGGTGGTCGGCCCGGGTGAGCACCGCTTCCGCGCCAAAGCCGCGACACGCTTCCGCAATGCGCTCGTCATCGGTCGCGACCAGGACCTCGCGCAGCGATTTGGCGCCTCGCGCTCCATCCCAGACCCGCTGGATCATCGGGCGGCCGCCGATCGGCGTGAGGGGCTTCCCGGGGAAGCGCGTCGCGCCGAAGCGAGCCGGGATCACGCCCACCGCCGTCATGGCGCCATGCTACCTGAGGGGTACATTTCCCGCCGTCATGTCCCCTTCCCCTGCACCCGTCGAGCGCGGCCCCATCGTCGCCGTATCGTCGAACAAAGGGGGTGTCGGGAAGACGACTCTCGCGACGAACCTGGCCGTCTACATCCGCGCCCTGCGGGAAGACCTGCCGGTGCTCGTGGTGGGCCTCGACGACCAGCACACGGTCGACCGCATGTTCGCGCTGCGTTCCCCGCAGCCCGGCGAGGGCAACCTCAAGCACGGCTGGGCCCAGCGCAGCCTCGCCGACGTGATCCAGCTCGGCGAGTACGGCGTGCACTTCGTGCCCTCGCCACCCGACGTGGCGCTGCTCAAGGCGCGTGCGGAAGATCCCCGCACCCTGACGCGGATCCTCGAGCGCAGCGAGTGGGACGGCGTCGTCCTCCTCGACACCAAGAGCGACCTGGAAGCGCTGACGCTGAACGCGCTCCACGCCGCGGACCGCGTCCTGGTTCCGATCTCCGACTGGGCCGCGCTCGAGGAGGCGCACAAGAGCTTCGCACTGCTCGAGCGCTGGGGCCTGGCCCGCGAGCGGGCACGCATCGTCTTCACCCTGGTGGATCGCCGCACCCGCGTGGAGGGCTCGGACACGCACCTGTTCCGCCGTCTGCTCGGCGAGACGCGCCGACGGGACTGGCCCTACTACAAGACCTATCTGTCCCGCAGCCCGCGGGTGGAGACGCTCAACTCCGGGTCGAGCCGGCCCCTCTCGATCCTGCATCACGCGCGCGGCACCGCGGTGTACAGCCAGATGCGCGAGCTGACCCTCGAGCTGCTCCAGGACCTGGGCATCAGCGACCGGCTGGACCTGAAGCAGGGGACCGAGCCGGACGAGCTGTGGGGCGCCCGTTCCGCGGAGCCGCTTCGCTGGCGCACGTCGGAGGGCCCGGGCGAACGAAGCTGGGCGACGGAGCTGATCTCCTCGTGGCGCAGGCGCTAGGCCGGGCCCGTCGGTCGGGAGCCCCAGAGAGAAGCTCGGGAGACCCAGAGAGAAGGTCGGGAAACCCAGAGAGGATGGAGGCGAGATGAGTACGTTCGGAATCCTGGTGGGAGGCGGACCCGCCCCCGGTATCAATGGTGTGATCGGAGCGGCGGCGAAGGACGCGCTCCACCACGGCCATCGGGTCATCGGCATCTACGACGGCTTCCAGTGGCTGATGCAGGGCGACACGAGCCACGTCGCCGAGGCCGACCCGGACATAGTCGAGACCATCCACCTGCGGGGCGGATCGATCCTGCACACCTCCCGGGCCAATCCCCAGAAGAAGGAAGAGCACCTGGAGAACGTGGTGAAGTCGCTCGGAGAGCTGGGGATCGACTACCTGATCACGATCGGCGGGGACGACACCGCTTCCTCGGCCAACCGCGTGGCGGAGAAGGCGGCGGGCCGCATCGGCGTGGTCCACGTCCCCAAGACCATCGACAACGATCTCCCACTCCCGAAGGAGATCCCCACCTTCGGCTTCGTGACGGCCCGCGAGCACGGCGTCGACGTAGTGGAGCGGCTGCTGCTCGACACGCAGACGACCAACCGCTGGTTCTTCGTCGAGATGATGGGCCGCACCGCCGGTCACCTCGCGGTCGGCGTGGGCAAGGCCGCCGGCGCGCCCGTGACGGTGATTCCCGAGGAGTTCTCGCAGCCGATTCGCCTGGAGGACGTGGTGCGCGTGATCGAGGGCGCCATCGTGAAGCGCCTGGCGCGGGGCCGTCCGGACGGCGTCGCGGTGATCGCCGAAGGGATCGCCTCGGCCATGGACCCCGACGACCCGCTGCTCAAGGACGTCCCGCGCGACGAGCACGGGCACATCCGGCTGGCGGAGGTCCCGCTCGCAGACGTGCTGCGCAGACAGGTGACGGAGTCGCTGGCGAGTCGGGGGATCAAGGTGACGATCGGCAAGAAGGACGTGGGCTACGAGCTGCGCTGCGGCTACCCCTGCGCCTACGACCGCGACTACACCCTGGACCTGGGCGTGGGCGCCGTCGAGACCCTGCTCTCCGGCAAGTCCGGCGTGCTCATCAGCCGGCAGGAGGGTCGCATCGTCCCGATTCCGTTCGAGGACATCATCGATCCCAAGACCAACAAGTCGCGGGTGCGCACCGTCGACGTCGACAGCGACACCTACAAGAGCGCGCTCGAGCTGCAGGAGCGGGTCACCCGCGAGGACCTGAACGACGAGGCGAAGCTGACGCGCCTCGCCGCGGCCGCAAAGCTCTCGCCCGAGGAGACCCGGCGCCGCTACGAGCCTCGGTGAGCCGATCGTGAGCAGCGGGCCGCCGCCCTCCGGGCGGCGGCGCAACCCCTGGTGGATCCCGCCCTTCCTGGGGCGGGTTCCGCCCGAGGTACCGGATCGCCACGTGGGCCTGCTCGGTGCCCTCGCCGTGGCGGTCTGCTTCGAGAACTACGACCAGGCCATGCTCACCCAGGCGATCCGGCAGATCGCCGCGGACTACGGTCTGATCGAGGCGCAGCTCGGTACCCTGCTGGGCGTCGTCCGCCTGGGCGCGATTCCCGCCTTCCTGCTGGTGCCCTACGCGGACCGGGTCGGGCGGCGCCGCCTGTTCCTGGTTTCGGTGATCGGCATGAGCGTTGCGACCGCCAGTGCGGCGCTCGCGCCGGAGGTGGTCTCCTTCGCCGTGCTCCAGATGCTGGCACGGACCTTCATGGTCACCAGTGCCGCCACCGCCTACGTGATCGTCACCGAGGAGTTCCCCTCGGCGCATCGGGGCTGGGGGATCGGCACGCTGGGCGCGATCGGTGCGCTCGGGGTCGGGCTCTCCGCACTGCTCTTCGCGGCCATCGACGTGCTGCCCTTCGGTTGGCGGGCCATGTACGTCTTCGGCGCGACACCCCTGCTGCTGCTTCCGCGCCTGCGCGTGGGCGTGGTCGAGACCCGGCGCTTTCGCGAAGAGCACCGCGAGCGGGCCGCCCGCGGCGACGCGAGGGGCGAAGCCTGGTGGGTCCCGCTGGCCAGGCTGGCGCGCCACCACCCCGTCCGGACCGCGCTCGTCGGTCTGATCGGAGCGACGTCGTCCGCGGGCACGGCAGCCGGTTACAACTTCTCCGCCTACTTCGTGCAGGAGGTGCACGGCTGGGCACCGGCTCAGTACTCGCTGATGCTACTCGTCGCGGGTGCCGCGGGCGTGCTCGGTCATCCGGTGGCGGGCCGCCTGGCCGATCGGCGCGGCCGCCGGCTCGTGGGCTTCCTGTTCTACGCGGCCTTTCCGTTGCTCGCGGTGGCGTTCTACCGGGGACCTGGCTGGATGCTCCCCGTCGTGTGGGTGCCCATGGTCTTCACGCTCACCGGCGGCACCACGATCGCCCGGGCCCTGTCGACGGAGCTCTTCCCGACCGCCTATCGCGGGACGTCCTCGGGCTGGCTCCAGCTCGTCGACACGCTGGGGTCGGCGGCGGGCCTGTTCGTGGTGTCGCTCGCGACCTCCGCGGCGAGCAGCGCGATGGACGCGGTCCAGGGCGTCGTCTTCGTCACGCTGGTGGCCGCGCTGTCGGTACTCGCGCTGCCGGAGACCGGCAGCCGCGAGCTCGAGGACATCAGCGCCACGCCCTAGGTGGGGTGCCGCGACTCAGCCCTGGCCCACCCTCCGACACTGGTTGACGCTGGGGCTGTAGCAGCCGCGCTCGCACTGCGGGCCCTGGGGCGTCATCTCCGCCCAGCCGCCCGCGGCACGCGAGCAGAACCAGTTCGTGCCCCGCATCACGCAGTTGCCCCGCGCACAAGCCACCCCTCCGTACGACGTGCGCACGGCGACGCCGTGCTGCGAGTGCGCGCAGTAGACGTTCTGCATCGAGTCGCGCGCGCAGCGGCCGCCTCCGCTCCCCGAGACCTCGACCAGCGGCAGCTCGCTCCGCACCTCGAGGATCTCCACCGAGGACGCGACCTCCCGATCCACCACCGCGTTGACCTCGTAGTCTACGTCGCCGCTCGGGCCGTCGATGGGCCGGCAACGCAGCGCGCCGGAGTTCACGTCCGTCCCGGCCTCCGGTACGACCAGCAGCCCCGCGATGCTGCGTCGCCACACCTCCTCGGTGACCCGGGCGAACTCGTCGGGCTCCAGCTCTCCGGGCGGCGCCTCGCAGTGCAGGAACAGCTGGACGCTGCGCCCCGACTCGGGCGCCTGGGGCGGCTTCACGTCACAGGCCGCGAACTGGTCGATGGACAGCGAGCCGTCTTCGTGGGTCACGGGCGGAGCGGTGACGAGCGAGGCGCTCTGCTCCGAAGTGGGGGCCGAATGGGTGCAGGCCAGCAGTGCGAAACCCAGCAGGGCAGACCCGAGCACCCGCAGGGCGTTCCTGGACGGCATGGGGGACATGGACACTCCTCGTGCGCCGCGCGGTGGCGCAGGCTTCGAGATTATCAGACGCCTCGACACCCGGATTGCTTCGAGGCGGACGTCTAGGAGCTGGTTCCCTTCGGGGACGCCGAGGGGCGGGGCGGGGAGCCGCCGGCGCCCAGGTCGATCAGCAGGTGTTGGCTCACGTCTCCCACCATGTCGACGAAGAAGCGGTGGCTGGCGAAGCGCCAGCTTCCCTCGGCGCGCTCGAAGCTGCTGTGGTAGCGGCCGCAGACGATGGGTTGGAGAGGGAGGGTTTCGGTCTGCTGCAGCACCGTGTAGCAGGATCGGCAGTGGGCGCGGTCCGTCGCCTCGTCGACCTCGATGACGAGGTTCGTGATCAGGTGTCGCGTGCGGGTCGTGCCCGTCTCGGGGTGGATACGCGTCGTGGCCCGGTAGAGGCCGGTGACGGCTTCGGCCCCGCGGATCTCCAGGTCCGTGCCCTCGCCCCGGATCACGGCGTGCTCGAACAGCCGCCCGATGCCCTCGAAATCACCGTCGTCGACCAGCGCGCCGTAGGTGAACAGCAGGTTCGCGATCGCCGACGGGGAATCGCCCATGGGGCGACGGTATCGCGGCGGGGAGGTCTCAGGAAGGCGGAGCAGCCGGCCTTTCGTCGGGAGGGCTGGCGTGATACACCCCGGCCGACCCCTCCGTGCCCACGACACGGGAGTCTGCGTGGATCCGAACCTCGAGCGCGAGAAGAGCCTCGATCGCCAGATCCGGGCGTCCCACTGGGTCCGGCTGCTCGAGGAGCTGCCGGACCGCCGAGCGGGCCGATCCGGCGAGCGGGAATCCGCCGACCGGATCGAGGCCTGGATGCGCGACGTCGGAGCGGAGAGCGTGACCCGTCGCGCGGTCTCGTCGCGCCCCTCTCCCGCAGCCGGTCTCGCCCTCCACATGGGTCTCGCGGCTGCGGGCTGTGCCCTGGGCGGAATCCCGGGCTTCGGGATCGCTGCGCTCGCGGCCCTCTCCTTCGTGCGCGAACGCGGCCGCGGAGAGCGGTGGCTCGGCGCGCTGCTGCCGCAGGCCGACTCGATCAACTGCGTGGGCCGAGCCGGGGCCGCACGTCCGCGACGCCGCCTCGTTCTCACTGCTCCGCTCGACGCCCCGTCGTTCGGACGCCCCACGTGGCCGTCTCTCGACGATCTTCTCTCCGGTCGATCCGACGCCAGGCTCGAAGCCCTGCTGCTCGCCGCCGTCCTGGTCGCAGGTGCGTCGGCGCTGGACGCCTCCGGCGCTCTGTTCGGGAACACGCGCATCGTCGTGTGTGCAGCCCTGCTGGGGGCGTGCCTGGCGGCCATCGATCGCGTCGGGTCCGCTGCGAGCTCCGGAGCGGATCACGGCGCTGCGGCCGTCGCCTCCTTGTTGACCTGCGCCGAGCAGCTGCTGCCCCAGCTGCCCGAAGACGTCGAGCTCTGGCTGCTCGTGACCGGCGGAGCGG
>JAAUYK010037771.1_pt1 | contig 12437 bp, 8 predicted proteins | sample 7278021 | NCBI WGS metagenome assembly JAAUYK01 (sample SAMN14350223, study PRJNA611818) | marine sediment metagenome | isolation source: surface marine sediment (1.8m) | place: French Polynesia: Moorea | collected 2018-08
CCCGGGGCGCGGCCCGAGGCAGGGCCCGCGCCTCCACCTCGAGGGTCGGTCCCGAAGCGACCGCGAGACCACCGAGAGGAGCCGGCGCCGGCGCGGCCGCGGGCGGTGCTGCGGGAGCGGGCGGCGCGGCCGGCGCCATGGAGGCGCGCTCGCGCTTCGGGTCGGCTGCGCTCCACCACAGGAGAAGCGCGATGCTGGCTGCGGCAACCAGGGCGCTCGACACCAGAACGGGCCAGCGCACCGAGCCTTCGCGTCGCGAGCGCGGCGCGCGGTCGCGCGGCGCGGGCGCAGCCATCATTGCGGTCTCGCTCCTCTCCGGCGTCGCCCTTCCGCGCGCGCTACGGCCCGGCGCAAGCCTATCGCCCCTTCCCCAGACCGGCACCCGCTGCTAGAACACCGAGCCGGAGGTCCCGCATGCTTCGCACCCTCTTGGCCCTGGCCGCCGCCTTCGTGCTCGCCCTGCTCGCCCTGCTCTACGTCGCGGGACGGGGCTGGCTCAGCTCCGACTGGCACGCGGAAGAGCCCCAGGCCCGGGCCATCGGCCCCGCCGTGGTGGCCGGTCGCGAGGCGCGCATTCGCGACTCGGCGCGCGATGTCGGCGTCGCGCGCCCGAAGCAGATCCTGTTCGGGGATCTCCACGTCCACACCACCTTCTCATTCGACGCCTTCCAGCTGAGCCTGCCCATGGCCGGCGGGGACGGCGCGCATACCGTGGCGGACGCCTGCGACTTCGCGCGGCACTGCGCCGGCCTCGACTTCTGGTCCATCAACGACCACGGCATCACGCTCACACCCCGGCGCTGGCGCGAGACCGTGGACTCGATCCGCCAGTGCAACGCCGTGGCGGGCGACGCGTCGAATCCGGACCTGGTCTCGTATCTCGGCTGGGAGTGGACCCAGGTGGGCTCCACTCCCGAGAACCACTACGGCCACAAGAACGTGATCCTGCGCGACCTGGAGGACGAGCGGATCCCCGCGCGCCCGATCAGCTCCGGGGTTCCGCCCGACATGCCCTCGATCGAGGAGACGGCCCCGTCGACGCTGCTGGTCGGTGCCTTCGCCCTGTGGGCGCGGGACGTCGGAGGCCTCGACTTCGCCCGTTACATCCAGGAGACCTTCCGGCTCCGGGACTGCCCGAGCGGCGTCCCGGTGCGGGACCTCCCGCTCGACTGCCGCGAGACGGCCCCCACCCCGCGCGACCTCTTCGACAAGCTCGACGACTGGGGCCACGCGACCATGGTGATCCCGCACGGCACCACCTGGGGGTTCTACACGCCGGCGGGATCGTCCTGGGACAAGCAGCTCACGCCGGCCATGCACGGCGGCGACCGACAGCGCATCATCGAGGTGTTCTCGGGCCACGGCAACTCGGAGGAGTTCCGCGACTACCGCGAGGTCGTGCTGGGCTCCGATGACAGCGCACGCTGCCCGGAGCCGACCCGCGAGTACCTGCCTTCCTGCTGGCGCGCGGGCGAGATCATCGAGGCGCGCTGCCGCGACGAGGGAGCGTCCGCCGAAGAGTGCGCAGAGCGCGCGGCCCGGGCGCGGCAGCACTACGTCGAAGCCCGCCGCAACGGAGGCGCCCGGACGGTGCCCGGCACGAGCGTCGCCGACTGGCAGGACGCCGGTCAGTGTCGGGACTGCTTCCAGCCCTCCTTCAACTACCGGCCGCGGAGCTCCGTCCAGTACATCCTGGCGCTGGGCCGTCCCGGACAGGCCGGCGGAGCGGACCGCTTCCGCTTCGGCTTCATCGCAGCCAGCGACAACCACTCGGCCCGTCCCGGAACGGGCTACAAGGAGGTCGCACGCACGGAGTTCACCGAGTCGCGCTTCGGGAACTTCGTCGAGACGCCGCTCGGGCAGATGCCGGAGGAGGAGCCGCTCGCCGAGTCCCGACCCTTCGATCCCGCGCCCGACGCCGCCATCTTCTCGGTCTTCGAGACCGAACGCGGCGCCTCCTTCTTCCTCAACGGAGGTCTGGCCGCGGTCCACTCCAATGGGCGCGACCGCGACGCCATCTGGCGCGCGTTCCAGCGCAGGGAGGTGTACGGAACCAGCGGCCCGCGCATCCTGCTCTGGTTCGACCTGCTCAATGCGCCCGGCGGCAGGCCCGTGCCCATGGGAAGCGAGACCCGGCTCGACACGGCCCCGATCTTCCAGGTGCGCGCCGTCGGATCCTTCGAGCAGAAGCCCGGCTGTCCGCCCGACGCCGCCGGAGCCCTGGCGCCCGAACGGCTCGAGCGGCTGTGTCAGGGCGAGTGCTACCACCCCTCCGACCGGCGCCGCCCGATCACCCGCATCGAGGTGGTGCGGATCCGGCCCCAGCTACGACGCGACGAGGAGATGAGTGCGCTGATCGAGGATCCGTGGCGGGTCCTGCCCTGCGCCCCGGACCCGGCGGGCTGCCAGGTCGCATTCAGCGACGAGGAGTTCTCGCAGGCCGGACGCGACGCACTCTACTACGTGCGCGCCATCGAGGCTCCGAGCCTGGCCGTGAGCGCCGATCCGCTCGGCTGTCGGCGCGACGCCGGCGGCCGCTGCGTCGAGGTGCGCCCCTGCTTCGGTCGTCCGGAGGACGACGACTGCCTCGCGCAGACCGAGGAGCGCGCCTGGTCGTCGCCCATCTTCGTCGACCACGCAGGGAGCTGAGGCCGGGAGATCCGTCCCGCCGTGCCCGGCACGCTCTCCGCCGGCGCGCGCTACGCGGCGCGCCGCGCCGTGCGCGCGCGCAAGCGGCTGGCCCAGTGGATGCGAAGCCCGGCGGGGCCCGCGGCTCCGCTGTACGTGGCAGGCTGTCAGCGCTCCGGCACCACCATGGTGTTGGACGTGCTGGAGCGCAGCCCCGACACGTGGGTGTATCAGGAGCAGGATCGGCGCGCCTTCCGGCGTTGGCGACTGCGTCCGAGACCGGTGCGCGGCCGGCTGGTGGCGCGGGCGCGCTGTCGCTGGGTCGTGTTCAAGCCGCTCCAGGATTCGCAGTGGCTCGACAGCCTCCTCGCGGAAGACGCGCCCTCCCGGGCCATCTGGGTGTTCCGGCACTACGAGGACGTGGCGCGCTCCTGGACGGCCAAGTGGGGGGACGCGCTCCACGCCCCCCTGCGCCGCGTCGCCCGGGAGGAGGACTGCGACCACTGGCTGGCCGAACGGATGCCGCCGGAGCGGCGGCGGCTCGTGGCGGAGATCTTCCACGACGACCTCTCGATCCCGTCCAGCGCGGCGCTGCGCTGGGTCCTGCGCAACGAGCTGTTCTTCGACCTGGATCTCCCCCAGCGTTCGGATCGGGTCCTGCCGCTTCGCTACGAGGACCTGGTCGGCGTCCCCGAGGCTGCGTTCGGCGCGCTCTTCGACTTCCTGGAGCTGCCCTTCGACGCGCGCTACGTGGCGGACGTCGCCCCGCGCCCCAAGGTGCGGCGGGGTTCGATCGAGATCGACCCGCGCGTGCGCGAGTGCTGCGAGGAGCTCTCCCTGCGGCTGCTCCGGGCTGCCCCGCCGCTGCTGCGCGAGGCTCCCGGCTGACGCCGCGCAGTGCGCGACTCAGTAGAGGCCGAGCATGCGCCCGGCGAGGACGATCACCGCGACGGCGAGGACCGGCCGGATCACCCGCTCACCGCCCCGCACTGCGACCCGGGCGCCCAGCGCTCCACCGACCGCGTAGCCCGCGGCGAGCACGCCTCCGGGCAGCCAGGCCACCTGACCCTCCCACAGGAAGACCGGCACCGCGACGAAGGTGAGGGCCGCCACCAGGATCATCTTGACCGCATTGGCGCGCACCAGATCGAAGCCCGCGTGGACCAGGGCGAAGAGGATCGCGATGCCGACCCCCGCCTGGAACGCCCCCCCGTACATCCCGATACCGAAGTACACGAGCAGCTGGAGCCAGCCCGGCAGGCCGCGGGGCGTCGCGCCCAGGGAGACCGGCTTGCGCGGCCACAGCAGCGGGACCAGCAGGGCCAGCATCACCACGCCGAAGAGGCGCTCGAAGGTCTCGTCGGCCACGGCGGAGATCCACAGGGCGCCCGCGACGGAGCCGACTCCCAGCGGCAGCAGCACGGGCCAGGCGATGTCGAGTGCCGAGACCCCCTGGGCGCGGAAGCCGCGCGCCGCGATCAGGCTCTGGATCAGGATCCCCAGACGGTTGGTGCCGTTCGCGACGGTGCCGGGCAGCCCGAGCATCACCAGCAGCGGAACGGTGAGGAGCGAGCCTCCGCCGGCCAGGGTGTTGACGATCCCCGCGACGAGACCCCCGCCCGCCAGCAACAGCGATTCTCCGACCCCCACGCCGGAATTATAGACTCAGGGACGCCAGTCCTCCGGCGGGGCCCACAGCTTGCGGCCCTTCCAGCTGGTGTAGAGCGCCTGCTCGATCTCCTGGGTGGTCAGCACCGCCTGGGCGGTCACGACCAGTCCGAGCCCGAGGACCAGGGCGCACGCCGCGATGCGTGTCGAGCGGCGTCTCCACATCCAATCGAATCCGAAGGACAGGAAGAGCGCCGAGATCGAGACGGCGGGCAGCGCGAACACCGCCTTCATCGACGAGTAGTAGGGGAAGCGCAGGGTCTGGAGCAGCGGAACCGCGAGATAGGCGAGCTGGAGGGCGACGAGCGCGAGCCGTTCGGGGGCCGCGCGCCAGCGGCGCAGCGCCACCAGCAGCCCCAGTCCCCAGACCAGCGAGACGGCGAAGCCGACGCCGTAAGCAGCCGCCGCAACCGCATGCGCGGCCGGCGTGCCGGTCATGAACTTCGGGTCGTAGTCGAACCAGAGCTTTGCGAAGAGCTCGGTCCAGAAGGAGTCGACGGTCGCGGGGGCGCGGGTGGGCTCGAAGAGGAGGCTCCCCAGGCGCAGATCGAAGAAGGAGATTGCCTCGACGCTTCCCGGGGGCTGCACCTTCGGCCAGTCGAAGAAATGCTGGTTGCTCAGGAGCAGCTGGCCGGTCGTGGCCAGGCGGATCAGCTCGTCGCCGCCTACGAAGAGCAGCCCCAGGCAAAGGAGGGCGAGTCGCGCGGGGCGCCGCAGCCGCCAGGCCGGCCCCGCCGCGTTCGCCAGGCACGCGCGCCGCTCCCACAGCACGAGGGAGACGGGCAGCAACGCGGCGACGAGACCGTGCTGCTTCGTCCACGCGGCCGCCGCAACGCCGCTCAGCAGCGCTGCCAGGTGCGCGCCGCGGATGCCACGCCAGCCGCGCCGCAGCGCCTCGAGGTAGAGGACCACCGAGAGCGTGACACAGAAGATCAGCAGACCGTCGTTGGACACGAACACCGCGGTGTAGATCTCCCGCGGGAGGAAGGCCAGCACGGCCAGCGCGCCCAGGCGCGGCCCGGGTGCATCGGAGCCGGCCAGCGACAGGATCCGCCAGACGAGCGCGAGCTGTGCGACCGACAGCAGGACGCCCAGGAGCTGCACGCTGCGCCAGGCGGTCCGGTAGTCGCCGGAGATCCGGTAGGCGCCCCGCAGGAGCGCCGCCGAGACCGCGTAGTAGAGCGGGGGCTGATAGCACTGCCAGCACGCGTCCGGCGCGGGTCGCGCGAGGTTCGTCGCGTAGTAGCCGATCGGCCCGAGGTGGTCGTCGTTCGCATTGGAGGGCGGACTCACGCTCCACAGCACGAGCCGCACCGCCAGCGCGGCGAGCAGGATCCCGATCGCCCAGCGACCCGTCGCCCGCGCCGAACCCGTCACCTCGACCGACGCGTCTCCGCGAACGGCTGCCGTGCGGCCCCCACGCTACTCCGCTCCCGCGGCCGGCCGGTTCGCGTAGATCTCGAGCAGGGTGCCCCGCTGGCGTCGGATGGCATAGACGGGCTCGTAGTGGGCGCGGACGTCCCGGATCATGTCGTCGTACCAGGCGGATCGCGTGATGAACACGAGGTAGCGAGGTGTGGAGGTGTCGCGGAACTGCTCGAGCGTGCCCCGACGCGCGATGCGGCGCCGCAGGTAGTACTGCGCCACGTCCTCGCCGCTGCGCTGACCGCCTCCGATGGGAAAGTAGACCAGCGCGTCTTCCGGAGCATGCCGGTTGAGCCAATCCGCGGCTTCCTTGTAGCTCCCGCCCCAGTACTCCACCTCGACCCACTCCTCGGTGCGGGGAGAGCCGATCGCGTTGGCGATGGGATTGAGGTAGGCGCTCTGGTAGGGATGCAGGGCGGCGACCTCGACGAGCGTCGCGAGCAGGGCGAGCGCGGCGATCGCCCAGGCCGCGAGCGGCGCCGTCGCGGCGAAGCGCGGCGCCAGGGCGCCTTCCAACGCCTCGACCGCCCAGAGCGCGCCGCCCGCCGCGAGCATCGCGAGTCCGGGCAGCACCGGCAGGACGTGCCGGATGCCGTCGTAGTGGAGCGGCGCGAAGGGATCTGCGAGCAGCAGCACACCTACCCAGAGCCAACCCAGCCACAGGACATCGCAGCGGGAACGATGACTGCGTCTCCACGCCGTCCCGGCGCAGGGGGAGAGCCCGATCAGGACGATGGGCAGGAGCGGCAACGTGATCAGCAGCTGGACTCCGGTGTAGTGCCAGGGGAGAGCGGTCCACGAATGGGGCTCGCCCAGGTAGAGCACCTGGACGTCGAGACCGCGCAGCACCTCGAGACGGCGGGCCGCGATCTCGAGAATCCCCGCGCCCCGCCACCACAGCGCAGGCCAGAGCCCGATCCCCACCAGCCCTCCTCCCACCACACCGAGGGCGAGGCCTCGCCAGCCCTCGCGTAGCGACTCGCGGCGACGCAGCGCGAGCCACGGAACCAGGATGGGGACGAGCAGCACCGAGAGGATGCGGGTCGTGAACGCGACCCCGAAGGCGATCGCGCAGTGTGCGACGCGTCGTGCGCTCGGTCGGAGACTCGTGGACACCACGGCATAGGCGACCCACAGGAAGCAGAACGTCGCGGGCAGGTCCTTGGGGTTGTTCTGCGAATGGCCCAGGAACTGGGGCATGAGCCACAGCACCAGCGCCGACAGCGCGGCGAAGCGGCGCTCGCCCGCGATGCGGAGCACCAGCCCGTACACGAGGATCAGGCAGCCCGTGGAGACCAGGACGTTGAAGGAGTGGTGCACCGTCACCGGATGAGCCGCTGGGAGCAGGTCCAGGACCGCCTTGGCGTACAGCGAGCGCAGGGTGTCGAAGGCGTAGAAGTAGCCGGGCAGGTGGAGGACCATGGGGTCGTAGGGCTCGATGCGACGGACGATCTCCAGGTAGCTCGTGTCGTCGTACATCTTGACGCCTTCGTCCCATGTGAGTCCGAAGTCGTCGAGCGTGAGCGCGCTCGAGACGAGGAACGCGGCGGCGATGGCGAGGATCGGCGCGAGGAGCGTCACGTCGCGCCAGGACCCGCTTCGGAGCTCCGCGTCCTTCCCGCGCATGGCCGGCAAAGGTAGCGGGTCGGGCCATCCCGGCGGGCGGCGGGCTGTGCCGCTAGCGGTCGGCGACGCCGCGACCGCCCGCGGGTCCCTGGAGCCAGTCCCGGCCGTAGTCCAGCGGCAGACGGCGCAGCTCGAAGAGCGTCGCGACGAACTCGTCCTGCTCGCCAGCCCGGTGGGGACTCAGGAACTCCCAGACGATGCGCTTGTCCCGCGTCACCTCGAAGGCCCGTCCCTGGTCGGATTCGGTGATCAGCACGTTGCCGTTGTCGAGGCGCTGCGCATTTCCGCAGGTGCGACTGAAGAAGGGCTCCCGCTCGCTGCCTGCGTACTGCCAGGTGACCTCTGCGCTGGCGGGATCGACGATCGCGACCCTCGAGCGGTCCGTTCTCCACAGGTTGTCGAACACCATCACGTCGCCGCTGGGAAGCAGGCTCGGATCGTGCTGCAGCGAGAACGCGTCGCCCTCCGCCCAGACGACCTCGGTGCGCTCCAGATCGACGACCGCGATCGCGTCGAGGTGGCAGAAGGAGATCAACGCGTTTCCCGCCCGGAAGGCCGGGTTGCGGGCGGCGTAGCGACCGTCGAGGATCTCGATCGAGTTGGTGTGAAAGATGTCGAAGGCCGATCGCTGGCTCGCCGCCGCCCGACGCCGCGTCTTCTCGCGCTCCCAGAAGCGCCGCGACGCCTCCCGCCAGGAGAACTCCGGCTCGGCGTTCTCGAAGGCCTCCAACAGGGAGATGCGCCGCAGGGGAGCGCCGTCCGGCCCCAGGACGAGGACGAAATCCTCGAGGATGGGGAACTCCTCGGCGACCCGCGGCACCACGTGGGCCTTGCGCGCGAGGACCGCGATGTCTCCGCCGGGGCTCATCTGGAGATCGTGGTGAACGGGGAGCGGACGCGCCCAGATCAGGTTCGAATCGCGGTCGAGCCGAGCGATGCCGAGTCCCGTGAAGATGGCCAGCAGGTCCCCGTTCTCGAGGGGAACCGCGCGGCGCCAGAAGTGGCCGTTGAGGGGAATGCGCTCGCGCTCGGGGAAGGTCTCGAGGAAGCTGCGCTGCCACCGGTGCAGGACCCGACCGTCCATGTCGACCAGCAGGGCCTCGGGCGCGTGACCCGAGGTGTAGAAGTTGAGGCCGGGCTGGGCCGACTCCTCGTGACGCACCACACCCATCGCGTCGGACGGAGGCTGCGAGCCGGCCGCGTAGCCGAGCGCCTCGAGCCGCTCGATCAACGCCTGCAGCTCCCGGCTCTCCTCCGGCTCCGAGCGCCGGTAGCGCCCGGCGTCGCCCACCCTGGTCGTGGGACCCGGGACCTGCGGATCCCGTTCGGGCTGCCAGCCCGGGAGGTCGGCGCGCGTCAGCGAGGAGCGCGCAGCCTGGGAGTCGGGCGTCTCGCCGACCCCGTCCGACGGCGGCTGCGCGTCGCAAGCTCCCAGGATCGACACCGCGGACGCGGACAGCAGGAGCTTCCGGATCGCGACTCCCGGGCCGACCCTCGCGGGTCGGCCTCGCTTCCGGAGCGGCGTCATCGGGGCCTCGACTCCCCGGCGGGCGACGCCGCGGAGCGGCTCCGATCCGATTCGAGGCGTTGCGCACAACGCCCCGCCGAGATCCCGCGCGCGATGCAGCGCGCCCCGGCCTCTTCGATCAGCGATTCGCAGGAGCTCTCGACCTGCGCGAGCACCCGTGCATCCCACGCCTCGATCGCGGCTCGGGCCCGCGCCACCACCTCCCCGAAGCCCGCCCGGAGGTCGCGGGTCTCGCGCGAGTCCCGTCGCGTGTCGTAGAGCGCGTCGTCCCCCGCCCCGCGGTACCAGATGTAGCGCCAGCGCGTATCCCGAAAGCTGAAGGCGTCGGACCAGATCGCCGTCCTCCCTCGCCGGTCGATGCGCGCAGCTTCGTGCCAGCCGATCACCTCCTCGCGTGGCCAGGCCGCACCCGACTCGGCCAGGTCCTTCGCGCTCAGGCCAGGAAGACCTGCCGGAATCTCCGCTCCGACGAAGTCGAGCAGCGTGGGAAGCAGATCGACGCTCGAGATCAGCTGCTCGCGGCGCGCGTCGCGAGGTACGCGCCCGGGCCAGCTCAAGACCAGCGGCGTGCGCAGGCCGAGCTCGTGTGCGGTCTGCTTGCCCCGGGGACCGTCCCGGCGATTGGGATGGACGGCCTGCCCTCCCTGATCCCAGCCGTTGTCCGCGAGATAGACGACCAGCGTCCGCTCGCGCAACCCGAGCCGATCGAGCTGATAGAGAATCCCCCCCACGGCGTCGTCGAATCGCGTCACGCTCGCGTAGTAGCGCGCGGCCGGCTCGCTCAGGCCCCGGCCGCGGTAGCGCGCCAGGTATCGGGGCCCCGCGTCGTGGGGAGCGTGGGGAAGCCGGGGGGCGAACCACAGGAAGAAGGGCCGATCGCGATGGGACTCGAGGAACTCCACGACCGGGCCCAGCGTCTCCCGACCCACGACGTCGGACTCGGACACGCCCCGCCCCCGGGCCCGTGTCTGCGTGCCCTCGTCGAAGCCCGCGTCCGCGTAGTGGCTCTCCCAGAACTTGCCCGTTTGATACGACGCGTAGCCGCGCTCGCGCAACAGGTCCGGCAGCACCTCGAAGTAGCGGATCTCCTGGCCCGGCTCGGGTCGCAGCCCGCAGGCGTGAAGCTGCTCGATGCGCCGATTCCACTGGCGCGGGTACAGGCCGGTCAGCAGCGTACGCAGCGAGGGCCGGCACACGCTGGCCGTGACGAAGCTACGGGTGAAGACCGTGCCCTCCCGTGCCAGGGCGTCGAGCTGCGGCGTCTCGACGACGGGAGATCCCATGAAGCCGAAGTCCGGATACCCGTGATCGTCGCCGACCAGCAGAACGACGTTCGGCGGTGGACCGGGCTCGCAGGCCAGGAGCGGCAGCGCAGCAGCCAGCAGCTGCAGACATCGATGGACCTTCATGCCGGGTCCAGCACCTCTCCGCGACGGATCGCCCGCATCGGCGCTACGCCTCGACGCGACACCGCGCCCGGGTGACCGATGGTATCCTCGGCAGCGCGGGCCTGCGAGCCGACCGCGGATTCCCCTGCGTCTTCTCCATCCCATGCGCCTCGACCTACTCGCCCTGCTCTGGTTCGCCGCGGCTTCGATCGTCATCGCGACAGGGGGTGCGGACGGTCCCCTGCTCTCTGACGACGCCTACTACTACTTCGAGATCGCCCGGAACGCGGCGCACGGTCAGGGCTTCAGCTTCGACGGCCGCCTGCCCACGAACGGCTTCCACCCCCTGTGGGCCTGGATGCTGGTTCCCGTCTTCTGGTGGCTCCCCTCCGAACCGTGGGCCCCGGTGCACGTCGCGCTGATCCTGGCCGCGGCGTTCGCCGCGGGGACCGCGCCGCTGCTCCGCCGGATGTTCGCGCGCTACGGGAGCCCGCGGACCGGCGAGCTGGCGGCACTGTTGTGGCTGCTGAATCCCTTCACCTGGATCCTGCCCTTCCGGGGCCTCGAGACGGCTCTCTACGCCTTCGCCCTGGCCTTTTCCTTCTCCTCGCTGGTCGCGGCGACGGAGAGCGGCTTTCGGCGACGCGAATCGATCCTGCTCGGTCTGGCGCTCGGCCTGTGCGGGCTGGCACGGACGGATGCCCTGTTCTGGGCGATGGGCGTCCTGGTGCCGCTGGTCGGCCACGGATCGGCATGGCGTCGCCCGCGCGAGCTGGCGCGCCGACTCGCCCTCGTCGGCCTCCCGGCCCTGGCCCTGTGCCTGCCCTGGGTGATCTGGAACCTGGCGACCTTCGGAAGCCTCGTACAGACGAGCGGCGCGGCCAAGGCCCGCTTCGATCTCTACGGACGCCTGCCCGCCCTCGATGCCGCCCCAGGCCTGCCGCTCTCGGCGCTGCACAATCTCGTGGGTCTGCTCCGCAATGCCGGCCAGTTCGTGCTCGATCCGCTGGGCCGGGGCTTCGAACGGGGAAACGCGTTTCCGCTGCTGCTCGCCCTCGATCTGCTGCTGCTCGCGCTGCTGCCGCTCCTGGCACGGCGGCTGGGGCGCGAAACGGGCGACGAATCCCGAGGGGCGCTCGTCGTCGAGCGCAGACTCCGGCTTCCGATCGGGCTCTTTCTCCTGCTGCACGTCGCCTACTACGCGTGGTTCGCGAGGAACTACGCCCACTGGTACTTCGCGATGCCGCTGCTGGTGCTCGCCATCGTCCACGCGAGCCGGCTCGCCTGGCTCCTCGACATCGGACCGCGGGTTCGGCTCGCCGCCAAGACGGCGATCGCCGTGGGACTCGTCGCGACGTCGCTCGCGGTGGCGCGAGAGCACTTCTTCCAGCCGACCCGTCAGCACGCGTTGTCCCGTGCGGCGGCCATGCGGCTGGCCGGAACCGGTCTCGACGTGGGCTTTCTCAACGCGGGCGCATTCGGCTACCTGTTCAGCTTCTACGCTCCGGACGTCACCGTCGTCAACCTGGACGGTCTCGTGAACAACGAGATCACGGCGACCCGCAGCGCAGCCGAGCTCGAGCGCTACATCGTGCAGACGGTCGACGTCATGCTCGAGGATCCGCACTGGCTGGCGTGGATCCTGGGAGGCCAGCGAACCCGTCCCTTCATCCGTCGCCACGTTCGCTGCCTCGAACGGGTGCAGGGTCGCCCGTTGTGCACCATCCACGTGGATGCGGGCGCAGAGAGCCGTGGCGGAGCCCGGCGTCCGCGCGGCGCGAGAAGGCCGAGATAGGGCCGCTCGCGCCGGGATCCCCGCAGCCGGTCGTCTTGCAGGCGAGGCGTGGAAGTGTAATCGTGCCGCGGGTGGCTCGAGGAGTCCCTCCGACGCGCGAGCTCTGGTGGGCGCTGCTCCTTCTGCTCGGGTCCGCGCTCCTGTTCCTCGAGACGCGCATCCTCGGCAGCGCGGACTCCGCGCGGATCGACCTTCGCAACATCGACCTGTTCACCGCGCACCTCCCGATGACCGAATACGGTTTCACCGCGCTCGGGGAGGGCCGGATACCCTTCTGGAACCCGTTTCAGCTCTGCGGTCAGCCCTTCCTCGCCGCCTACTACGCGGGGATCTTCTATCCACCCAACCTCGTCTACCTGCTCTTGCCCGTCCCGCTGGC
>JAAUYK010078697.1_pt1 | contig 12436 bp, 13 predicted proteins | sample 7278021 | NCBI WGS metagenome assembly JAAUYK01 (sample SAMN14350223, study PRJNA611818) | marine sediment metagenome | isolation source: surface marine sediment (1.8m) | place: French Polynesia: Moorea | collected 2018-08
CGCGACTGCGACGACGACCACGGCTGTCAAGACGGTCAGCGGCGACGACGACAACGACATGACGGAGCTAAAGGTTTGGGCCTCGTCCGCCGCTGGTGATTCCACCCCCGTCTCCACCTCCCCCTCCGCTCCGGTGGAGATCGAAAGGTCGGAGGAGGTCGCGGAGGAAGCTACCGACAGAGAGACGTCGCCCCCATCGATGTCCTCGTTCACGCTGACAGACGACGGGAGGCCGGTGCCGGCCGAAAAACTCCATTGTCCCGTCTGCGGGAAGGAATTCTCGGTAGGCACATATAGATCTCATTTCAAAGGTTCTAACACTGGCATCATGACCTTTTCTTAGAACGACCAAGTCCGCGAGCTGGAGTTCCACGTTGAGTCGCACCTGACGACGTCGGCCACGTGTCCCGTCTGCGAGAAGGTCTACAGCGTGGACAAGCAGGAGGAGTTCCAGAGGCATGTGCAGGTGGGTTAAGGAATGACTCAATCGAGTTCGCTTCGGAATACGTTTTCTCAATCTTGGTTAATTAGGATCACTTCGAGTCCGACGAGTTCTCTCTCGTGGACCCCGAGGGCGACGTGTCCCTGTCGGCGAGGGAGCAGGCGCTGGCCGCAAGCGCGAACGCCTTCAACAGGGTCAGGAACTTCCTCGACTTTGACTAGACGACAAAGGAAAAGTGGATCCTTATAGACAAGTACCATACAAATTACACATATGTACGTACTGTACTGCACTATCTCTTATGATTGGCCAGCACGTATCGACGGAGCAATTGCAACCATAGTGTATATGTGGAATTCGGAAACGATTTTGTCAGGTCATCTAGTTTCGGGTAATGAATACTGCAAATTCGCGCTAAGACAAAGAATACCTATACTCTATATACAATATGTACGTAAGCCAGTTTGACCCTGAAATACACGTATCATTCGGATTATTGCATGGCTATTAATAACGCAAAATGGAGCCTACCATCCTGGCCGCGGCCGTACGTACGACACGTTCAATGAATCTGAAGTCTATAGCTGTCACGAAGTGAACAAATGACGCTGCTGACGCGTACGTTATGCTACATATTGTAGATTTAGAGGTAGGATTGTACTATACATACCAGGGAATAACTACAATTTTAAGTATGTTCCTGTCAGGCATTAATAACCTGTCACATCCTAATACCACTATATGGTCGCTTGGGGGCGCCAGTGCATGACGGGATCGAGCGAGCGACTATAGCTAGCTATACAGCAGAGCTAGCAACCTAGCAGATCAGCAGACTGGATCAATTAAAGTCGGCAATTTGGCCAAAACACGAACGTTCCCACGATGAACACCGGCGGCCAGCAGCAGCTCCCCGGAGCGCCGCCGCCGCCGTCCGTGACTGGCAACACTGGAACGCCACCGCCCCCTTCGCAGCAGCAAGCGATGCAGCAACAGCAACAACAGCAACAGCCAATGAGCACAACCACATCGGCTCCTCCGACAACAACGACGACCTCGACCTCGCCGACCAGCAGCTCCTCGTCCGGCAACCTGGTCTCCGAGTTTGAGTCCGCCTACTCTGAGATGCTTTCGACACTGACGCAGGACGACGACCTGGTGCAGGACCCTCGCCGCCGGAGCGACGCCATGCAGCAGCAGGAAGAGGAGAAGATCGCGAGGTTCATGTCGCTCGCCAGGCGATTAGAGACGTTCTTCCTGCAGAAGCGTCTGCTCATACACTCGCACAAGCCTGAGGCCATCCTCAGAGAGGACAGCAACGAGCTGAGACAGGAGCTGCTCCGGAAAGACGAGCTATTGCGGGCGCACTACGACAAGCTGGCGCAGTGGCAGGCCATGCTCACAGACCGGCAGCAGCAACAGCAACAACAACAGCCTGTGGACCCCAAGCAGCAGGGCAAGCCGGGCGTGGTGGGGCCGCCGGGCAGCATGCAGATCCGGGGGCCGATGCCGCGGCCCGCCGCCGCCCCCGGCGCGCCCATGATGCCGGGCATCGGCGCGCCGCAGGGCGGATTCGTGCCGGGTAACAACTACAGGATGATGATGTCGCAGCCGCAGCAGCCGCACCAAAACTGATATACGCTCCCCTAAATACAGTATTACACGCAGCTCATATTTATTGTCGTGCAATCACAGATTCAATGATTGGCGTGTATGGGCGTCCGTCCGCCAGTCTTGAGATAGGTCGCGATGGACTGCAGGTCCTTCCTGATGGAAAACACCTCCTTCTTGACGAGCTTCACCTGCGAGCTGAGCTTTTCCACTCTGTCCTCCTGGCGCCGGCTCTCCGCCGTCTCCCGCCCCACCTTGGCCGCCAGCTCGTTGCGCCTCTTGAGCAGCGCCGATGTGTTGTTCCAGATCCAGAGCGGGAGCACAAAGTCGGTCTTCTTCTTCCTGCCGGTCTTGGCGTCCTTGATGTAGACGGCGAGGCTGTGGTCGTGCCGGTTCGGGTAGATGTAGATGCAGGGGTCGCCGACGGCAGAGTTCTTGGGACCCTTCTGGATCATCTTGAAGAGCTCGCGCTTGTCAAAGATGCAGGGGCAGATCTTTTGAGCTGTTCGGACGACGTCCTCGATTAGCTTGATAAGCATCACAGTCATCTGAAAATAAAGGGGTAATTAGTGCTACGCTATCTAGCTAGCATCTAATGAATCTAAAATACCTTCAGTCTATAGATTCCCGCAGACTGAAATTGGTGCGTAATGTTGGAGATTGCCAGGCCCACCAAGAGATTCATGATTATGATGGAGACCAGTACGAGAAATGCGACAAACATCAATTGAGTCGTCACATTGTGTCTGCAAACATTAGTTTCTTAGTGGAACGAATCGGCACAGTTATATTATGACGACCTACTCGACTGAGTCCCGGAGAAATAGGTCTGGAAAGTTGAATTCCCCCACCATCATGGGAAGCATGTAGAGTACGGACCCCACCGGGTCGGCGAAGTGCTCCTTGTGGCTGCACAGGATGTGAAAGCCCAGTCCAAATGCGATGATGGTGCTGGCGTAGAGCAGAAAGAACTTGAGCACGTCCTTGGTGATGCGCACAATCATGTTGATGTAGATGCCGGAGGAGGGTAGCTTGCCGAGCAGCAGCGTGAAGTTGAACCAGGCCGTGAACACGGAGAGCGCGCCCAAGTGAACATGCAGCCTAGGTATGATATGATTGCGAATTTATATCCTTGGGCAAAAACTGAAAGAACTCCCACTCTTTGACAGCCACGGTGTAGTTGAGAATGAGGAACAGCGTGCATACGAGCATCATGACGACCTCGACGTAGCTCTGCAGGTTCTCCGCGTACTGACGCCAGTTGTAGAAGATGAGGAAGACGTTCTTGATCCAGATGAGGCCGAGGAAGGAGAGCGACATGATAAAGAACACGAGCGACAGCGGCTCGGTCGTCCCGTCACGCCAATCTAATGAGAGAGAACAAATGGTGTACACATTAGGATCTCTTCGAGATCCAGTCATAGCATATTACGTTCAAAGTAGGGCGACAGCTCGACGGATATGTAGCCGGTGAGTGAGATGAGGAAGACTACGTAGAAGAGGACATAGAACATGAAGATGTTCTTGACGAGCAGCCACTTCATGTGCAGGAAGCTTTCGCAGACCGGATGTTTCAGGATCTCTCGCTGGTCCACGTAGCAGATGTTGGAGAGAATGCCGATCTCGCCTCGGGACGGGTGTCTCTTAAACTCCTAGAATTCAGACACAGGATAGACCTATATACGTATGGAAAGAGTGAACCATAACTTACCTCCAGAAACAGTTCATAGTTAAAGGCTATTTCCAGTTCGACGGCCCCCAATGACTTTCCGTTCGACGTCAGGTACTTGGACAGGATCTCGTTGCAGGCCTCGGGCATCGTCTCTAGGAAGAGGTGGAAGGCGGACTTCTCCTCGCCCTTTCCGCCGACCTCGGTCATGGCGATATCCGGGTCGGCCCCGTTCTCCAGCAGCAAGGTGACGATGGGCACTGAGGAGGCGTAGTGCAGCGCCGTCCCGTTGTCCCGGTTAACGAGATTGACGTCGGCGCCGTAGTGGACCAGCTCCTGCGCGCACTCGTAGTGGCCGGCGAGGACGGCCGCGTGCAGCGGGGTGTTGCCGCCCTCGTCGAACGCGTCCAGCCGGGCGCCGTGGCGAATCAGGAGGCGGGCGCATGTGAGATGACCCCTGCAGTTCAAGTGAAAGAAAGTACGTAAATTTCGTAATCGCGATATAATGGGTTCGATTATAGCTAGGTGCACCTCAGAACGGCGAGGTGCAGCGGCTGGTGTTCCTTGGCGTTCCGCGCGCACGTGTTGTACCCGTGGTTTGCGATGATGGTCATGGCGTTGGAGGTGCCGAACCAGGCGCACGTGTGCAGCAGCGTCTGGCCCGACTTGGTGGTGCACTTCAGCACCGAGTTGCCGTAGCGGATGAAGTAGGTGATGATCTGCTCCTGGTCGAAGACGCACGCGATGTGCAGGATCGACAGGCCCCGGAACATGTCGCTCTCGTCGTCCTTGACCGCGTTCGCCGCGAGCAGCTCGTGCTCCTCGACGTTCACGCCGACGTCGACGCCGCCGCCGCCGATGCTCGGAACGCCGCCCTCACCGACGCCACCTTCGCCATCGAGGCCGGAAGGAGTCTCGACGCATGAAATGACCAGAGTCCGGGGATCTAGGTCATACCTGAATAACTAGGGGTGACTGTCTATTTGGCATTTCAATTTCCAATGTAACTTTACTTGAATCCTAGTATTGTGTTAAATCCCTCCTTCCGGTATAGAGCAACGTATGCGTCGACAATCTGCTCTGTCTTGAGCAGGTTTCCGCCCACGACGGCCATGGCCAGGTCCTCCTGGCTCGTCTTGCTCTTGTTCTTCGACGAGACGGAGACCATCTTGCGCATGTGGCGCACGGCCTTCCCCGTTTTGGTGTCGCGCATTCTCCTCCTGCCGTACTCCTCGTCGCTGGTAGACAGGTCGCCGCCGTTGGCGTTGGCGGCCACTCGATTTCCCCTGGCCGTAAGACGCTCCCAAAAAGGAGCCCGTCCGTTACTACTTTTCTTCTTACGCCCACTCCTGTTGCTGTTGCTGTCCTCGGCCGCGTCCTGCCACTGCTGGTCAAACAGGACTCCCCTTGTTGCCGGCGCGGCCGCCATCCGAGACGCCGCGATCAGAGCCGTCGTCGGAGTTATGGATGCCTTTCGCAGTGGAGGTGCCGGCTTCGCAATCTTGAACTCGGGCGACGACCAATTGTTGTTGCCCTGCTGTAGTTCCCCGTTGTCCGAAGACGAGAGGGTGATTGTGCCGCCCGCGGTGTCCACGGGAACCTCGTCTGTCTCTTGAGTCGTGTCCTCCTCCTCCTCTACCCTGTTCTCTTTCGTCTCGTTTGCCGGCGGCGGCCGCTCTGACGAGCTGAGTGCGGCAATGTCCTCTTCCGTGATGGGTCCGGCCTCCTCCTCGTCGCCGGCCTCGCTCATCTGAATGCGCGTCTCGCTCGTCCCGCCGCTCGTGTTCGTAGTCTCATAATTGGCGTTATCTTCCGTGCTAGCATTCAGGGGGCAGTTCGCAGTTGAGTAATAAACCACCGTGAAGTAAAAGGCCTACTTTTAATTATGTACTATAGAAAGCAGGCAGTTACACGTACTCGGCTGCAAACCCGGAGTCCCCGTCGCCGTCCATGGCAAACTGAAAGTCCTCCTCGTCGTGCTCGCCGTTCGCCGCCGAGTCGTCCTCGAGCGCGGGCGGAGCTATGAACTTGCCCCTGCTCTCGAAGATCAACCTCGCCGATCTGGGCACGTCCTCCTGCACTTCTAGGCCGCCTGCTCCGCCAATAGTCGTACTTTCCGGCGCAGTCGCCGGTCGCTCCAAGACTCCGTCGCTTCCGTCTTCACCCCCGCTTCCGTGTGTGCGGCTCAGCAGCGGAAACGAGTCCGAGGAGAGCTCAAATACCTGGTCAAACTTCTGCCGCCCGCCTCCGTCCTTTTTACTGCTCACACTGGGCGTCGGGGAGGCCATCGGCCGGGTGGACGTAACAACTAATTGACCTCGAAATTACCCTTAAGCGGAGACGATTCGACGCATTGCTTTTGGCGTATAATCGGACAAAGCTGAGGAATCGGTGTCAGCATGCTGTAAAGAGGTCTACAGGCCGGCAGACACTTCGAATATATGTATAACCGCAACTAATGAGTCCGATCGTCCGCCGTCTGAGAAGTGATAACCTAGCTGGGAATTTGGGGACCTCCAGCTCCGTCTTGTGTGTTTTTTTTTCGTCAAGTCTCTCTGACGTGGCACCTTTATTCCCTTTCCGTTCTTCGTAGCCGGGCTTTTTAATAACTTCTGACCACAGTTCGCTTGCATGCAATCGAGCTATAGCAAGAGTCCTTTCTTTGGCCACTGCTCAAAAACTGCGTCCGTCCGTAGCTGGCTGCCTCTCTGTCTGACTCCGACCGACCGCAGCAGCGAGGTCGGCGCTCAAAGTTGCTTAGTGACGCCGCACTTTTGCCCCCAAGCAGCTTGTCGAAAAATAAATCCAATCCAAGTTAATGCAGATATCGGTAGCCTTTTTATGCTTTCCCAACGCCGACTTCCTTTAGGGTACAGCTTTCGGGACCGTGAGAAAATAAGGGGAAACTAATTCGGGCCGCCACTCTTCCCCCGACCTTCAGCAGAGGTTTTAGAAAGCATGGGGTCGAACCCGTACTACGTGCGCACAAAGCTCGTTGGACACGACAGGTAGTATTGTGTGGTTTTGCCCTGAAGCAACGACTGGCTGCCTAAAAGCGAGTGCTCAAAATCGATGGCCGCATTAATATTAAATTGCCTTGCTCGTGTCACGTGCATTGCGCTAAGCTAAGGTTGCTCCGTCGAACGAAAGAGTTTTAGCTATGCATGATGCCCAACAGACGCGGCCGAGCCAATGGGTTAATTGTAGCTCGGACAAATAAAATAAATTCGTGGTCTACAAGCAGCATACCATTTAATGTCACAAACTGAATTTATATAAAATGGTGGGTTGTTGCGTGTAGTACAAAGAGTAGTAGTACAGGTGTCATAGCAGTTGTAGTCGTTGATTTATATCACAGCCGAGATATAACTTTTCTCATAGCAGCGCTGTCTGGGCGCATCTTAGTTGAGTGGCGCAGTACTACGTGTACACATGGTTATAACGGATAGGAAGACCTTAAACACAAAATAGCACAAAACTTGTAGTATTGTATGTACAATCGCGAGTATATATGCCGGAGGTGGGCGAGACGCCGGCCTGCAGTTGGGAGCGTGCCCTAAAAATATTGCTTGAGTTTTTTGAGTCCGTGAAAAGACCGTCGCTTTAAGAAACGATTCGCCTGCTTCTCAATTTCCCGCTTAGCACAGCGCGGCGTCTCGATATTCTGAATCGGACAGGGTGTAGAAGTCCTCCAACTTCCACTGGAGGGTCTCGAATGTTGGTCTCTTCATGGCATCCTTGTGCCAGCACTCAAGCATGATGTCATACAGCTGGGGAGGACAGCCTTGGGGAGCCTGCATCCTGTACCCATGCTCCACTTGGTGGAGCACTTCTGCGTTTGTCATGCCTATACGTACGAGAACAGTTAAAGTACATGCAAATACAAGGGGCTATATATGTATCATCTCACCTGGATAGGGTATCCTGCCGTAGGTCACCAGCTCTGTGAGGAGGATTCCAAAGCTCCACACGTCCGATTTGATGGAAAACTTGGAGTAGTTGGCTGCCTCTGGAGCAGTCCACTTGATCGGGAACCTTGCCCCTACCCTGGCTTCATACTCATCCTCCTTGATGAGCCGGGCAAGGCCAAAGTCGGCAATCTTCACAATGTTATTCTCGCCAACCAGGACATTCCTTGCAGCCAGATCTCGGTGGATGTAATTCTGGGACTCCAGGTAGGCCATGCCCGATGCAATTTGTGCAGCCATGTCTATCAGCTGGGGCAACTTGAGAGTGCGACCTTTGCCCTGCAGGAACTCCAGAAGGCTGCCATTCTTCATCAGCTCGGTGATAATGTAGATGGGCTCCTCAAGGGTGCAGACAGCATAGAGCTGGATCAGCTTGGGGTGTCGGAGCTTCTTCATAATCTGTGCCTCAGTCAGGAAATCTCTCGGATCCATCGTGCCTGAAAAGCATAGGTTATCCCTATAGCAGTTAACCAAAGACCTCCTTTAGTCGCCTTTATTATACCTTGCTTTAGACTCTTTATGGCCACGGGTGTCGTGTTGTTCCACTGTCCCTCCCAGACCTCTCCGAACTGTCCGTGCCCCAGCTTCCTGACAAACTTCAGGCTGTTCCTGTCAATCTCCCACTGGTCTCTGGTGGAATGGGAGAGATCTGCCGTTACCGGTTTCTCAATCTGAAACAATTAGACAGTGCACGTTCATTAGTGATGGTATCATTATGTTAAGAGTATACATACTATTATTCCATACGATTTTTAAAGCAAGTGAACCTCCCACCTATTTTGTAATACCTTTAGTTCGTATGCCCCGTTACAACCCGTACAAACCGAATATTCCTTGATCGGTTAAAGGTGAGAACTTATGTACGTAGTATGTGCATATTGAAAGTAATGTGATACAGTGTATAGCTAGTACTATATGATATGCGTACTAACCAGATGTCCAGTACCAATTGGTGCCGACGGCAAGTGCCGGTTGACTTATATCTGCTTTCATGTCCCCACGAATGCGAGAGTGACATTGAAGAAAGCTTTCAAATTGCGTTACAAAAAGATATGGTTTTGGAAAATGTTCGAGGAGCTACGAAAATTCAAATGTACGTACATAGGAATGAAAGAGCTGACGTGGTCGTTTTTAAAAGTATCAGTAATGGCAGAGATACAAATTCTATGGCTATTGGCGGACTCTGGGGCGGCTGAAATTTATGACGTAGAGGAAAGGGCACGAATGTGCATTCAATCAGATCGAGATAATTAAGAGCATGCAATTACCTGAACGCAGGCCTTCTTCAAGTTTACACAGAGTCCATCCGCGTCTCTGCTGTAGTGCTCCACGAGCTCCTGGAGTGTGCGGAAGGTTGTGCGCCTGGCAATGAAGAACCCGCCCTCATCCAGCTGCCGGATCCTGTAGTGCTTGACAGTGTCTCCGTCTTTCACAGACAGGGAGTAGTCATTGCGGCGGGACTCAGAATCGCGGATCAAGTAGGCCCCATGGTCATTCTGGGGCAGTAGCAGTTTCTTCTCCGCTTCGATCCTCTTTATCTTCCCGAAATACCAACTGAAACGTAAAATGGAATCTCGTTTAAGAGAGGCCCCTGACAAAAGAAGCAGGATTCAACAGTTACTTACGGCTCTGCCTCTATGCTTTTGAGTTTGGCCACGTAGTTGGAGGGAATGTAGCCCTCTTGCTTGGTCGCCTTAGACTTTGCAAACCACCAGTCACCCTGCGTGTCATTCAGGATTTCGAGGTGCTCCCCCTTCTTGAAGGACAAGTCTTCATTCGTGCGGGCGTCGTAGTCGTAGAGCGCCACAAAAATCTTCCCATTGTGTCCTGATGGCCCGGCCGGACCAGGGTCCACGGGGTCGGGCAGCGGCCGTCCGATGTCCAGGCTGGACCCTCTGTGCTGGAGGCCGCCGCCGGTCGACAGCTGCGGCGTGTGGTGCGGGTCCTGCAGGGGCATGGACGGCGAGACGACGGCCGATCCGCCGCCGCCGGCCGACACGACTGGGTCCCTGTGGTGGGGCTGGCCCCCGACCACGAAGCCGGCGTCCTTGTCCACGGACGAGGCGGAGCCGCGCGAGAGGCAATTGCCCATGATTGAAGATTCCTTTTGACGTTTTCACTCGATTATCTTTCCTTCCTTGATCGTTCGTCTGTCCGTTCGACCGCTCAGCACCTTTTCGTCATCACTGTTTGAACAGCTCGATTGATTGGGTGTCCGTCCGCGTCTGTCCGCGCGTCGGTGGCGGGCGGCCTTATCAGCAGCAATTGCTCCCTCACTCACTCGATCCTCGAGCTGCCTCTTTCCCTCCCTAGTCAGGATAAATAGGCTCGATCTAGATAGGCCCACTAAGTTTATGGCCCCTGTTGAACCGATGGGTCAATACCGTGGACACTATACTACGTAACGGTCTTTATTTCCTCCGTCTTGCATGCACGCACGCACTCACACGAAGTTCCTCTGGTCGGCGGACCGGATGGACTTTGGTTCCGCGAGGCACGTACTAGTTAGTTATGCTGCAGGCAGGCAGGCAGGCAGACAGGCAGGCAGGATTGCACCAGGTTGGCGGCGACGGGCAACATTTAGTTGATCAACGTCCGCAGTCCCAGCATCAGCAGCCAGTAGTCGATTCCATTCCATCGGAGTCGCGGTTGCAGCTTGCAGGCACTGCTACGACGACGGGCGGACGGCGATACTCAGAACTGGATGCTCGCTCGCTCGCTCGTTGGCGCCGCTTAAGGGTGGATGGATGCTGGAAGGGACGAACTTGAAGAAAAAGATGCCAAACGAGTGCGCGCGGACTGAGCTGAACTGATCCTCAGTTTGGTCATCTGCGATCCCTCCCTCGCTAGCTCGGCCCTTTGTACGCCGATTGCCGCCGTCGTCGTTGCTCTGTGTTCTGTAGTTGTTGGAGGAGCTGCCTCCCTTCCCTTCCATGCACGCTCGCTCGATCGCTCGCTCGCTCCCTGCCTCGTCGCTCGTACGCGTTCGGCGCGGGCGCGACCAATAATTTGTCGCCGTCTTACGTGGTAGCTTCGGCCGGCACGGATGACTCTGGTGCCGCAGCCGCACCGCACCCCGATGCCGATAGCCCGATAGACTCACTCAAGCTAAAGCCGGCGGAGCGGAGATCGCGCTCCTTGTTCGTTCCTTCCTTCCTTCGTTCGTTCGGTCTGTTGCTTCCAAAAGGTTAGTTGGCGGCGTCGGCGCGCGGCGTTGGAGGCGGCGGATCGGGTTCGCTTTGCTCGCTCGGTTCGTTCTGGCTGCCAGTGAGTGGCCACTGAGTGCCAGGCTGGTCAAGATCTTGCCGACCGACGAGCGACGACAACGGAACGGGATGCACAGGCACAGCACAGCCAGTCACAGATGCAGCATGCAGGGCGGCGGCCGGCTGGGAGGGTGCGGCCGGCGACGCGACGGAGACGGAGACGGGCCGACGGCGTGCGCTCACCGCTCACCGCTCACTCGCTGGACAGAAGGAAATCTACCTGAGCAGACCTCTTAGAACAGCCTCGGACAATAGATCGAGGGTTAGAGGCTGCCTCGGCTTCAAAAGCGAGGGAGGTTAGGCAGGGGAATAATAGCGCGACTAAAAAACTCCTTCTCCAGCGCGTATTATTGGATGCGGGCGGACGGCATCAGCTGGGGTTGGATTGGATTGATTGGATGGATAGACCACGCCAAGACGCAGACATCGAAGCTCTTCATGGGGAATCCGCTATCCCGTATCGTGGTTCCTGGAGCTAAGTTTTGCTCATTAGGCATTACACAAATGGAAATGAAGCTTAATTCTGTTAAGAGGCTGCATGTCCTACATGTAGTGAAAGTAAAGTCTATTCGGTAGTAGAATAAATCGGCCACGTGATTCCGAGATTTCCGAAGGCAATTAGTATCCATATCTGTGCGCGCTTTCATAAGCAATTTGAAGGGTGTCCACTAGATGTCGCTGGAGTGGCTCTCTTAAACTCAAAATATCTCAAGGTTCGGCGACTTCTTGGCGTTCCGTCCGGCCTGCGATGCGATGCGGAGCTAGGCGACTAGAAATATTTATCTTCGTCCTTCGTTCTGCATATCCTCTACTCTTCCGAGGCCTTGGATCTCGTGACCCCCGCGAACTTGATTCGAAGAAAATTACTTATGTCCTGCATGAGCATGCACACAGAGTACTAATTTTAATTTGCTTGCACACAAGATGACATATGTACCACACACGTACAATATGTATATAACTACTTTTTTACATGCGGTCATTATCACACAATTATTCAAGTCATTGAAACAAATTGACAATTCCTTAGATTCGACAGTGGTTTCCATGCACAGTGAGAGTGAGTGAGGGAGATCATCATAGTCAATAAGGCTACGCAAGCGCCCTCTATTACACAGGCCTTGCAACGTCGTCGGGCAGATCGGGCCGCGCAACCTTCAGAGCTGGCAGGAGAGAGTCTTCAAGTTTGGTCGGGAGCAAGTTGGCAACCAACCTGTCAGGGGTGCCATAGGATGAAGAAAGAAAGTAGTACTTCACCTACTTATAGTTTTATACTTTCATTGATGGTTGACTTCAGGAACGCCATTGCTGCATGATGTGGGCTCAATTGCGTTCTGCCTTTGCACAGCAGATGGGGCACTTAGTTTCATGAAGAAGGCTACGGGCATGAAATCTTTCTTGTGCCTCAATGGCAACACTGGTGTGGCACCTTGGATCCGGCAGGCGGCAGGCGGGAGCGACCAGACCAGAGAGGGCAAAAGCA
>JAAUYK010131612.1_pt1 | contig 12427 bp, 21 predicted proteins | sample 7278021 | NCBI WGS metagenome assembly JAAUYK01 (sample SAMN14350223, study PRJNA611818) | marine sediment metagenome | isolation source: surface marine sediment (1.8m) | place: French Polynesia: Moorea | collected 2018-08
AGTTCCCATCCAAACATTTACTTATGTCTAAAAGTCCTACAAGCCCTTAACTGCTCATAAGAGGTGAAACGCCAACAAATTGTCCATCTGCTTCGGATAATCCATTCATTTCCTGGCAGCGTTGCTGACGCTGCAGTATGTAATTCTCGCGGCGCAATCAGAATACTTCCCTGACTGTGAAACCTCCCTTTAGGTGTCTCCCGGGTCGCGCTCTCCTCGCATCGTGGCCCCCGCCGGCAACGTCGGGCAGGCGAGTCCGGGCAGCAGCGGCGGCGGCAAGAACGTCATCTTGGCCAGCATCAAGCCCTCGGCCGCCGCCGCCCCCGCTACCACAACCACGGGAGCGCAACAGCAGCAGCAGCAACAGCAACAGCAGCCGGAAGGAGAGCAGCAACCACAGCCCGGTGTCGCTCGGACGGCGAGTATCGTGACGCAGTCGGGCGTCAAGCGGCTGCTCTCGGTGACGCCGGTGAAGCTGCTGAGCGGATCCCAGAAGGAGCTGCTCGTGCTGAAGGCCGCGGACGGCGCGAGCGGCGGCAGCGGCGGCAACAATGCCGGCCCGAACATCCTCCGGTCCGCGGTGGCCGTGCCGGCGTCCGCGATTCTGGCAGCGTCGACGGAACAGGCGAGCGCGGAGGTAGCCGCTGTCGCAACAGCCGCCGCCGTTCAGTCCAAGAGTCGCCGGAAGGCGCCGCTTAACCCCACCCCAATCACCAGCGAGATCATCATCGACAGTCTGTCGCCGGCGTCATCGATGCAACAGAAGCAGCAGCAAAAGGAACTGAGGGGGGAATCGACCGCAGCTGCGACGGTCAAGTCCGTCGCCGTGCCCGACGTGAAGGCGGCGAAACCAAAGCAAGTGGAGGAGGAAATGAATCCCGCATTTCTGCTGGAACCTATTTCGGCGGCAGGGGACGACGACGGTGACGGCGACGCCGTCGTTCCGACCGAGGAGGCAGAAATGATTGAGGTGGGTCCCTTTACTTATTTCAATGGCAACTACGTAGAAATGAATTCAGTTTTCCGTGCAGCTTTCGAAAAACGAATTTGGGGCGCTCGAAATCCTCAAGACCGACCGACTTTCTACAACCACTTCCTCCGCCTTGAACGCCGCCGAGTCGACGGAGGACGGGAGCATAGATCTGACTTGCAAAGAGGAAGTCGCGCTAGAAAGTGAGTAGTACATTTTTAACCCCCGATGATTGCATGAGTCCATTAAAACTGCGTCTTAGGTCCGGAAAAGGAAGGTTCGAAGGCGAGCCCGTCGAGGAGCGGCGGACGCCAGGAGGAGGACGCCACCAAGACCACCGCTCCGCCCGCGCTCCGATCCGACGCCGACGTGCTTCTGAACTGCGGCGGCTGCGGCATGTACGGCATGCGCGGCGAGTTCCTCGACTCCACCTCATGCAGCCCGGAGTGCGCCGAGCGGGTGAGGCTGAAGCGGAGGGAGCAGGAGCGAAAGGTGAGGGAGCTGGCGGCGCAGAAGCTGCGCAGGGAGGCCAAAAAGAGGGAGGAGGAGGAGAGGAGGAGGAAGCAGCAGGCGGAGGAGCTGGAACAGCAGGTGAGGTTTGAACGGCAGAACTTAAATGTGCAAAGGTAATAAGATTCCTTTCATCAGAAACGTGCCGCTTTGGATGCTGCAAAAGCAGCTGCGGCTGCGAGGACCGCCGAGGAGAAGGCCTGTGGCAACGAAGACGGCGGAGGCGGCGGGAGCGACGGCGAAGCCGATGACGACGATGAAGAGGAGGAAGAAGAGGAGGAGGAGGAGGACCAGCAAGTAGGAGGACAGAACGTGAGGGTTCAGCTACGATTTACATGCAGCAGCGAGTACTCAAATACTGCATTGCAGATGGGCGCCTTCAACTCCCACTACTTCTGGTATGACAGCCGGAAAGGCTTCTCGTGGACGCGTTACCTGGAGTGCATGCAGGCGAAGGCGGCGCCGATCCGGCTATTCCCGCAGCCGCCGTTCCCCGCGCAGCCGCCCCCGAAGGCGGCTAGGTTCGCCTGCGGGATGAAGCTGGAGGCGATCGACCCGGAGAAGCCGGCGCTCATGTGCGTCGTCACCGTCGTCGACGTGCTGGGTGAGTTTGCTATCTCGGTCTTCACTGCGTTTCCTAATACTTTGATAAAACTCAATGCCGCTGCAAGCTGCATTCTGCAGTGGCGATGGCCACGATAAAAAAGTCTGCAGAGGAGTTGCTTGGCCGGCCGACCGACTGAATGAACAACGTACACGCAATAAAGCAGGACAGCTATTGTCTATTCCAGTGCCGGAGGGACGGACGGAATTGCAAATACCCAAGCGAAATTGGCCGTAAATCTAAGATGCTCCCACCCGTCCGCCGTATGAATGTGCTTCAGACGGCGGAAAACTTTTCTTATTTCGTGCATATAGTTTGGCTACTAGGCAGCCATTCGATTTGCAAATGGAATCCGTCCATCAAACGCGGGGAAAGTTTTTTCGACAAAAAGCCAATGACGTGTACTACTTTTTAGGGGCCCGGCTCCGCCTCCACTTTGACGGCTACTCCGATGCCTACGACTTCTGGGAGAACATGGACTCGGCCAACATCTTCCCGGTGGGTTGGAGCGCCGCCCACGGACAGACACTGCAGCCGCCGAAGGGATTCGCGCCGCCCGCGTCGAAACCGTTCTCGTGGAGAAAGTACCTGGAACAGACGGGCGGAGTGGCCGCACCCAGAGAATGCTTTCCGCCAAGGCAAAAGGTGAGGTTTTCCCACAAGTTCACAACCCCACCCGCCAGGTACAACTGCAACCTTCTCAACACAATCTCTCCAGCCCGAGAAATCCATCCCCATTTGCCCAGAACCACACTATTGACTTGGTCTAAATGTACTAAGTAATACGAGCCCTTTTCCGTAGCTGCCCGAGCTCGGCCCCCAGTGGAAGGTTGGCTACAAGCTGGAGGCCATCGACAAGCTGAGCGCGGGCTTGGTCTGCGTGGCCACCGTGGCCAACGTGATGTCCGGCCGCGCCCTCATCCACTTCGACGGGTGGGAGATGGACTACGACTACTGGGTGGCGCCGCACACCTCGCCCTACGTCCACCCCATCGGATGGTGCAAGCAGAACGGACTCGAGCTAAACCCGCCGAAAGGCAAGTACTAAGACAGCTTCTCGCTCGCTCGCCTCTCCAATACTGTTTCCCGAGTTTCTTCTCCAATACTCCGCCGCGTACGTACTACAATGAAGAGAGCTAGGAGAGCTCGCTCGCCGTTATCACCTCCTGCCTGTCCAGGCTGCATGGTCAGACATTCGGCGACCTTCGCTTGCTAGCTTCCTTCCCTCTTCCACGTGTACATATCCGCTGCCTGCAGTCTGTCAGTCAGTTGTGTTTATTCATTAAGCGCAAAGCGGACCGTTCGCGGCGGGGTTGGTCCTTCGTCCGTCCGTCCGTCCGTCCGTCCACACGTCGCGACCAGCGCTCGCTCGAGGCTGTTTGGACGAACCGACGGTGATGGCAGGTAGTCGGGAGTACAATCGACCCTATTCGTATATACGTGCGATAAGGGGGGTCTTTGTACATCTGAAGTCAGTGGTTACCAGGAGAGTTTTTCTCTCTCCGGCCGATCGCACGTAAACATGGTAAAGGACGGAAGGCCAATCTCGGATCCAATCTGCCTCAGACAGACATAGGCAGTCTTCCTTTGAAGAAATAGCCGGGATTGATTACCGAGAGGATTTGCCTTCTTTTGAGAGACGGGCTATTCGCGTAGTTTGAGAAACCCTGTCCATTCATGACCCAAATTGGAGACCGCATTAGAATCGTTTAGCTCTCCGCCGTCTTAATCTAATCCGTCCGTACGTAGTCCGGGTCCGGGTTGGTGAATGGGCCAAGGCTTCGTTTTCACTTAATTGTCGTTAACACATCTCCAGCTATTGGGAAGTACATGTGGAAACTCTCGTTTCTGTAGGCCGTCCCTATCTCGCTTACGACCTTCCTTCCCAGCGCGCATTTGTCGCCAGCACGGCCATTGTCGGCCCACTATAACATGTGTTCATCAATTTTCACGCCAATGCGCCCTTCAAAAACCGAATTTCTGAAGACCGCTTCCTAATTAGCTTTGATTAATCCCAAAAGAGTATCCTTCGAACACTTGTCAACTCTGCGCAAAGCGAGCACATGTTTCTGACACGACCGACCGACCACCCGACCGAAACGTCCGTCGTTTGCGTCATGGAGAAAACGTATCACGATGTGGAGATAAATACTTGCGACGAAGAAGGCCGTACGTAGATCCATCCCCTCAAGGCTAAATTCCCCGAGATGCTACGAGAGATTTTAAAAGAAGTCAGCTAGATGATGAGGCTAAGCTGAAAACGCTGCTTGCTGGCTTGACTGCTGTACAGATATGTGGCCTTTCATCTCGTTCTTGGAAAGAGATAGAGAGAGAGAGAGATACGCAGTTAAAACTCCACGCTGTATGTACGACGTACACACACAACTTTCAACTCCACGCTACGACCATTCATTCCATCGATCTCGTTTCCGTTTTCCATGCAGCCTGACCGACCCACTTTCGCGTTCCCGACCAAGATCCATATCTAGGCGTTTGGAGGCCGGCAAGACGTCCCCATTTAGCAGCACCGCCTTCAAATAGCCAGACTTTAACAAGCTAATATAATTCACTGTAGGTAGCAATCTTCTTGATTGTACACGAACTACTACTATATCTAGCAACCCCATGTACCCACCGCTAGTCCTGCGGCATCTTCGTTTTCCCGCTCGTAATCAGTTCTCTGGCTCGTGTATTTGCTCACTAGCCAGGGTCTCCGGATGCAATATATTTTATGGGTGGTTGGATTTTAACGCCTAGTCCACCCCGCAGTTTAATTATCTGATGCCCGCCTATGAAGCGAACTCGTTGAAAAACTTGGGTAAAAAGTGGGTGGAGCAGATGCCGCGGTCTCCTTTCTTTTCTGCGGGCTTTTTTCTTCGGTATGTTGCGGCGGCGCGGTATCTGCCGCAGAGGGGGGAATCAGCGTTACCCCTGGCAACAAGTCTTCGTTTCCTTCAAAGAAATTGCATTACTGTGTATGGTTGGCAGGGCTTTGCGCGGAAACGGTTGATGGAGGCCCCCTTGCCTCTCATATTTTGGGTTATTCTTCCTGTATTCTCACGCTCTCCCCATCCTCTTTCTAGGCTACACGAAGCCGTTCACGTGGCCCGAGTACCTGACGGAGACGGGCTCAAAGGGCGTCTCCGCCACGGGTTTCCGCACAGTCCCGGTGCACAGCGGGTTCAAGAAGGGCATGAAGATCGAGGTGGTCGACAGGCGAAACCCAATACTCGTAAGAGTGGCCACCGTCGTCGACGTCCTACTCAGGCAGATCAAGGTCAGTTAATGACTTTCTCTTGTCCTGCACTAACATGATGCGAATTATTGATGCCATGACATTTATTCATTGCGACAGAGTAACTAACTTTTTCCTTCTCCTCTCTTCAGATCCACTACGACGGCTGGCCGGACGAATACGACCTCTGGGTGGAGGACTCCTACACGGGCCTCCACCCGCCCATGTGGTGCTTCAAGACCAAGCACCCGCTCATGCCGCCTCTAAGTGAGTAGAAAAGAAAAGCGCTCGAGCGAGACCTGATTACGCGCAAATTTTCACGCTTCTGTTGGCAATGCATGCACTAAGTTGGCGCAGATCCAGAAGAAAATCAAAAGGCTTCTAGAATTCCCCTTTCCACTATTTTGCCCGAGGTAGCCGTTCCCCTTTGTTTCTTGTTCCTAGATAGCTTCCTTCTCTTCTCTTCCTTCGAAATGGGCAGGAAACAGTCGTTGGAAGTGCAAACTTTTGCGGTATAGCTGCTGCCCGGCGGCGGGAGTTCGTTCGTTCAGATCGTCTGTCTGTCCGTCTCTCCAACTTTGATGCGTCTGATACTCTGCTGCCGCTGTCGAATGATGGAACGAACGAACAAAGGGGCCTCCGATGACTGGAAGGAACTTTACGCATTTTTACATGCAAACTAATGGAGTAATGAGATACTTTCTATCACGCACCATGTTCCAGCCACTTACCAAGTGTATATCTAGCAAGCGCTACATCGGTTCTAGTTTGTATTCGATTTGACAGGACTAGGACTGGGTCAAATTTTCCGAAGCCTTCCAAATTTTATTGTTGGTCTTTGTACTTCTTGCTCGGCGGCTCGTGGCTAACGTTGTGAGTGAGGATTTTCTAAGATGAAGGCGCCGACTCACTACGCCCACGTGAAAGACTTAAAAGCGTCGCTTCTTAAATCATTATCTCGACGTCATTTAAGGACAAACAAAGTACAAAAGCTTAAAAAAGTTCAACGTAAGACTGCGTCATTGCTGTTGCCATGTCTTCATTGTCCTCGAGCTTATCTATACTAGTTTAGATCTCTTGGGACAGCTAATGTATATTTTTTCCTTTCTCCGTCGAGCGATCCCACGCTTTTCAGAGATCCTTACAACAGCTTGGAAAACAATCGCGTGCCCTTTTCGCCAAATGACATTTTTATCCGCACGTACTGACCGGCCCCCTTGTTTGGCCCGCTATGGACCCCAATCTGCCGAGGGATCTATATCTCCGCCTTGAATGACAGGTTGGTCGACGAGTCTACCTCGTTTTTTTTTAAGTATTTCCCGAACTAATGAGAGGCCGCCCCCGCCCCCGTTTCTTGACCTACTCATATTCGTAGCTTCCGCATCAATTTAGCGTTTCTTTTCCTCGTAGCACCCGAGGAGGTCTCCCACTTCCGTTCGCTGTCCTCGACGTCTCCGTCCGACCGGCGCCGCTGCCCGACGCCCGGTTGCCGATCCATCGGACACTTCCTCGGCCCGAAGTTCAGCAGCCACGCGTCGCCCGAGGACTGCCCCTACAGCGCGCAGAACATGAACGCGGACAACGGGGTGCCGGACAGAATACAGCTAGACGCCGACAGCAACAATAGCAGCAGCAACAGCAACGGGGTGTCCTCCTCGGGGGAGGGCTCGAGCAACGGCGGCGGAAGCGGGCTCGGCCGGGGCGGCAGGAAGAAGACCAAGAGGAGGTTCTTCGACGAGGAGGCCAACGACGTCGACAACAGCAGCTTGAACGGGCCGACGGCGACAAAGGTGTCGGTCGTCGCCCCCGCGGGGGAAGGAGCGCCAAAGGTCGTCGAGAGCTCTATTCGCCACTCAGTATTCAGGTATAACGAACGGTCTTTGAACGTACTTTGATGTGGACTAGACAGAAGACCTGTTTTGATGCTTTTTGCCCAGGCCCGGCTATCATCCGAATCCGGCGTCTTATCCGGAGACGAAGCCCATCGCGTGGCAACAGGTACGCGTAGCTAGTCGTAAACATATAGCCTGCATGAATCCCCTTAAATTGCGACTTGTACATATTTTGCAGAACTCGGACTTCCTTGCGCGCAAGGTGTCCCACCTGGACTACGCCTCTTTCCGCCAGCAGGACCCCCTCGCTCTGGCAACCCTGCTGTCCGGCGTGCCCAGCATCGCCGACGCGGGAGTGCCCAGGAGGATCGTAGAGGAGGACGTCGACGGCGAAGCCTTCCTCATGCTCACGCAAAAGGTGCGTACGCGGTGCTGTTGTAGAATTACAAGTGGAGGGAATTCACGAGCTGGAGGCATTGGGTTGGGAAGGTTGAAAGCTGGTGAACCCAATCTTGAAGAGCCTCGATAATATTGAGTTAAAAGACGCTTAGGTTGGTAATAAAGTCACTAATTTCCTGCTTACGTAATTCCTTCCAGGACATGGTCAGCACCCTGAAAGTGAAGCTCGGCCCGGCGATCAAGCTAATGTCCCTCATCATGATCATGGAGGGGAAGCGGACGCCGCAAGAAGAATAGTCGGAGAATCTTTCACTTCAGGACGCGCGCGAGCTTCGTTCCTATTCTACCTTTATAATGCTGGTCGCGCGGTTTCCGCACCGCCGACCGACCTCTGTTGGCTGTTCGTACACTCAAAGTAATAAATTAGTGTCCAACTGTACGCACGAAACCAACGAGCTAGCGAGCTCTGTTTACACATGCCTCTGACTGACTGGTGTAATCCGCGGCGCTCTCAAGGACATGCTGTGTCTGTGGGCGTCCTACAGGGCATATTTTAAACGAGCGTTAAAAATAGCATATTGAAAACCATTGTGGTAGTAAAGAGCAGCGTTTCTATGTCGCAATTTGGATTTGGGATATGGGGAAACGGATTGGTAATGCAATCCGATCAGGTGGATAATCCATGGCTACAGTCTTGGAAGTCGATACACTGTGGGCTATTTCGTCATACAATTTGGGTACTTTTGAGCTGGCCTCCGCTGAACTGTCGATATATTGAGCGAGCAGCATGTCTTGAATCTCAAAATAGATTTGGTCACGATGACGCACCTGCCTTAATTTTTCATCACCTGCAATTTTGAACATGCTAACAAGGCCTCTGCGAAATTGGACGCCGCGGTACTAGTTAAACAATTTGACGGTGTCATTATATGCCCCCACTACGCTTTGAAGCGTATTCAAATACGGCAGATTTTAAGGAGACTTGCTTCATTCATCCACCTCGCTTGTTAGCTAAATTCCCTTCATTATGCTAGTTAGGCAACATTTTTTGCGTATATTTTACCCCTTTAAGTTTCTTTCTAGTCGCATCCTGCTGTCTTGTCGACCTCGACTTGCACGGAGGATTTGCTAAAGCTCGTGTCAACTAGGATCGCTCGACCGGAGCATATGGGACAACACTAAGGGGTATAATGCTTAGTGTTATGTACTACGTTATCCGTACGTACTATATTGTTATAGTATTCATAGATGTAATCAAGAATAGCATAATTATAGCCACTCAAAAATACACTTCTGGCGTAACTAGAGCGTGTCGCGTCGGCGCAAAACATTGACTAATTCCTGTAGGCTTATTCATGGCGCAGACGATTTATCACCGTCGGAAGGACGCAGTCGTCAAACAAGCTAGTCGACGTACGCGTAGTAAGCAGCAGGTCCAATGTAGTGCGTTAATTTTCGCCTCGTTAAGCGACGCCGCGGGCCAGTTTTCCCCGCAAAAAGTTGTATGGCGTTGCGACGGACATTACGCACATTCAGACAGTTGTCAACATTGTGTCGATTTGCGACAGTCACTACGTATAGTGAGACAGTTTAGTTTATGTTTTGTCTCCGCCGTTCAAATTCAATCTGCGCGCGCACGTGGTCGGGAAAAAAGTGAAGCAGTTCGATGAACTGTGAACGGCCAGGCGGGCGGGCGAACAAAAGAAAAAGTGATCGAGCGAGCGCGCCCCAAGGCGACAGTCAAGGAAGGGCCGGGACGAAAGAATAATGGGCGGCCCAAAAATAAGTTGCCAAACTCTGTCCCTGCCTAGCTGTCAGTGCGCACCTAGCTACGTACATTCTTTTGAACGCCCAATTTGGCAGGAAATGTTCGTGCACTCCTCCTACCCACTTTTTCTTTGCCCTAAACGATTTTCGCTTTTATGCACCTAGTAACCGAGAGTTTACTGGGCGCAGCTAATGCTTTCAGCGACCTAACTCCCTCCGGCGGTGAATTCGCCCGTCATTCGACGCCAATTATGCGAAAGATCGGTCGCCGCCGCCGCGAAATTCCTCCTCCTTCTCTGTATAAGCCTCATTACTTACGTAACAGGCAGTAAACAGCCACCTTACTTCTTCGTTCGTTCGGTGTCCGCAAGCCACGCGCCGGCCGGACGCGGACGGCCGGCCACTCTCGTTACAATTCCCGATATCATAAATTTCACTCCTTTCCTCTACTTCCGACGTCGCGTCGTCGTCGTCGTCGTCGTCCTCTCTCTCCATCGTTAGACGGACGGACGGAGAGCCGGGGAGGAAGAAATTTATTAGGCCCTCCGCGCGCTCCAGCTGTCTCCTTCCCAACGCCGCCCGCCCGGCCACAGCGAGTTTTCCAGACATTGGTGGCATGGTCAGTCAGAGTGCAGTTGAAAATTGGCTAGTAGTACGATTTGTACGAAACTTACCGATCGAGATAGCTTAATAATGTCGCTTGCGTGCGCGTGTGGCACATCATTAGCCCATTCCATTGTGGGCCAGGAATGGATATTGGGCATAAGTGGCGTATACATACGTTATAGGTGTACTTGTTCGTACGTTCGCCCACTACGTACTTACTACATATGCATGCTGAAGATCAAGGAACCTGGCAACAAGTGACCGTGCATGGGTTCCAAGCTAGGATCGAGTGACCGCCTAGCTCCGCCGCTCGCACTCGTAGAAAGAAACCTGTCATCACTTCTTCGGTTTCTTCATTCAAAGAACGTTTTCCTGTTTACTGCATGCGTGTCGTCTAAAACGGACAGACATATTCTCCTGCCTTTTGAGGTCCTATTAAACGAGATTAGGAGTTAAAAGCCATCGATCTCCTTCTGATCTTGGCATTGAAAACTCTTATGATGAGAGTCAGACAGATCGCGATTAATATATCGCCTACACTTTCGCTGACTTATTAGCACATGGGGATCTTTTATTGGTCTCGCAGGTTAGGTTGCTATGTAATTTTGAAGGTACTATTAATTCGTAGACTGAAGTCGCACGCTTTGGGGTTTAATTCCACTCCTCTGGTTCCCTGAAGGATGAGACGTAAGTTATCCCTGCTGTAGTCAAACGACTCACTCGAGGGGCTGCGATGCGATGCGACGCGACGCGGCTTAAATTGCTCGGATTCGCGATAGACGAAAGGCAAGGTATGGGTGCCGAGCTGCATGGCGGAACCTTGCATCAAATTATTGCATAGTTGGAGCGAGAATCGAAAGCGAAAGAATAAAATGCCACTGAAGTTTCACTTGAAATGCCTCGATCGAGTATCCCTGCGGGAAACCTAAACTGCGACGAGCGAAATATGCACTCCGCGGTAACGTCGAGCGTACGTCTACAAGCTCTCTGCGAAATTTTCCAATATACGTATAAATTTCAGTAGCTCCGCTATGTCAACCTTCAATTTAAGGTATGAAGACCCGGGTACGTCACTGCAATGTTTCACCATGCATTATTATGCACATTCGCCTCGCTCTTAGCACTCACCGCATAAACGCCTGTTTCAATACACGAGTAAAATATTTTGGTAAGAAAAAGTTCGAAGAAAGCCCTTTTAGCCCCCGCTCCCTCCCCCATGAGCCGCGAATTTTTTCGCGTCCGTCGCTTGCTCGTGATACCAACCCACCTGCGTATATGGCGTCGGAGTGCCTCGCTCGCTCGCTCGCTCGCGGATGATAGCGGCCGTCGCGTCCCTCCGTCCGTCCGTCCGTCGGTCCGTTGTCCGTACAAGCCTCGTTGCGTTACGAGCGAGCGAGCGAGCGAGGATATCTCTCTCGGCGCAACGACGTCGCCGGCCGCGTGTTGCTCGCCGCCCGCTCGCTCGCTTTCTTGTTTCTCTCCAGTCGCTCCTCGGACGGAGAGAGAGAGAGAGAAAAGTAAAGAGAGAGCGAAAGAAGGAAGCGACGTAGGTGCGATTACGTTCACTCCCATCTTCGGCAACAGTGCACCGTACTCGGAAAGTATCCGCATCAAAGGAGATATATTCTCCTTCTTCAAGTTTCACGTCTCGGGAATCGTCTGCCGCTCCGATAGGGTGAGTTTTTGGCGATCTGGCCGGCCGCGGCCGGATTAGATAACATGGCGGGATTCCCTTTTTGCTCAACGTCGATAGACCGAGCTTTTGTGTGCGTCGCGTCGGAGAAGCCATACTAGTATGACCAAATCTTGACGTCGCGCTTTCGCTCAATTACGTTAAAGTTCAGATGTTTTTTTCCACACCCTCAAATCCGCTAATGGGAATGAATGCATCTCGCAAGACTCTTGTGGCTTTTGAGTGCATCTGGCGCCAAGCCCGATTTTCCACGCGGACGTGCTAATTGGCGACCAAATTTTTCCTCGTTCGTTCTTAAGAGACGAAGTTACTCGCGGTAAAAAAGCAGCGGCGAAAAGTTATTTCTCGCTCGCCCGACTGCCTGACTAACTAACTGCTGGCTCGGCGCGATGTCATGTCATGTCAGCGCCAGGTTCGCTCGCTCGCTCGCTCGCTCTCCGGCCACGTCGACACTTAGTGCCTGCCATGCAGTCACTCTATGTTTGTCACATGCGTCGCGTCGCGTCGCGTTCGTTCAGCCAGTCGATATAGTGGTAGATGCGAATCGCAAACGGCCTTCACACGTAGGACATACAGTGTCGATATTGATATGCCACTGCGGTATGATCGGAAGGTCGAGAGTGGCTTGCTTCCTTCTCCGCATGAGGAGAGTGCGTATAAGATTCTCTGTCGCATCAGGAAGCATATTGTGTAGTATATCCTTTGAGCAAGGTCAATCCTCTCGTTATACGCGCTGATCCCGTCATATATGCGAAGATCCATCCCGTGCCGTGCGTGATGCGGTGCGGAAGACAAGGCAAGGCAGGATGTG
>JAAUYK010134808.1_pt1 | contig 12424 bp, 15 predicted proteins | sample 7278021 | NCBI WGS metagenome assembly JAAUYK01 (sample SAMN14350223, study PRJNA611818) | marine sediment metagenome | isolation source: surface marine sediment (1.8m) | place: French Polynesia: Moorea | collected 2018-08
CTGCCGTTGGGGGCGCAATGGGCATGGGATCAGTACAAGGTACTAGAGAATCTTTTGGCATGTGTCCTAAAAAGCTATTCACTATGTTCTTGAAGGCGTTATTCGATTCGTTCAGTTGGACGCCGACACCTGCGTTATAGACGGCACCCTCGACGGCCTCAAGCCCGGCGAGGAGCACGCTGTAGCTATTCACGAAAGCGGCGACCTCAGCCTGGGTTGTAACAGTCTCGGAGGCCACTACAATCCTCGAGGGACAAGGTATGCAATGATTAGCACGCTATAAAACATTTCCCTACTCATATTTTGGTGTTTGAAAATATAGACACGGTAGCCCGATATCCAACGCAGAGGATAGACATGTTGGCGATCTCGGTAACGTCAAAGCCGACAACTCGGGCCGTGCAGACTTCAAGTTCTCCGATCGGCTAATCAAGGTCTGGGACATCATCGGACGGTCGGTTGCGGTTGCAGAGGGCAGGGACGACCTAGGACAGGGCGCCAACGAGAATTCCCGAGTAATTACCCTCGCGTTGTCTCAATGTGCTTCATCTAATTTGATTGCATGACTCTAGATCGACGGTAACTGCGGTCGCCTGCTTTCCTGCGGCATCATCGCCCGCTCCGCCGGTCTCTTCGAGAACAGCGCGAAAAAGTTCTGCGCCTGCGACGGGGTCACCATCTGGGACGAGAGGGACAAGCCCGTCGCTGGAAAGGGGAGGAGCAACGATGCGTCACAGCAGAGCAGTAAAATATGAAGAAGCATCCTATGAGTGCATCCTGTGATCGTGATAGAGAGAAGCGTATTTTCTACGGCCAGATATAATAAATGAGACGGCGTACTACGTACTAGCTCGTTCAATCTCATGTCTATAATTCGCATCCGCAGCTTCTCATGCATTCCACAAACGATCGTCGATCGTCCCTTGGTCTTAAATCGGGTTTCGCCATGGTATACAGCGCGGCGAAAGCAGCAAAAACGTAAAAAATAACTTATAGTATGCGGACGGCTGACGACGACACGCTCATGCTCTCTCTCGCAATCGCACTTAAGCAACGGGGAAGATGGGAAGACCGACTCCTCGCAGCAGATTTCTTCGGCGGCGGCGGCGTCGGACGGCGTCCTCAACGGTCGAACAGCTAGGAGGCCGGCGCCCGCCGCCGCGGCGGGTCCACTACTATTCCCGGTGTATGAGCACGTAGAATCCGAGGCAGGCCAGTACGGCGTACTTGAACTTGGGGTACTCGTTCATGATGATGGTGACGATGCCCACGTAGGGGAGGAAGCCCCGCGCTCGGCCCACAACGTCCTTCCGAGTCAGCCAATTCTGAATTAAAGAGGGTTTGGGTTATATCGAGCATCCACTATGCAGCAATGACTGAATGTAATGTCACCTGTCCTGGCGCGTACAATCCCCTGTCGTCCACCGAGTTGTTGTCCCCCTTGGTAAGGAACTTGACGCTTCCGTCCTCCTTCTCGTGTAGCTTGATGACGCGGTGCACGATGGGTATGTCCCTGCCCTCCACCTTGAAGACGACGATCTCGCCGACCCTGATGTCCTCGTGGTCGTAGTTGGTGAGGAAGAGCAGGTCGCCCCTGTGGAAGGCCGGCTCCATGGAGCCGCTGAGCACGACCACGATCGGAGATTCGGAGCCGGTGAACACCATGAGGCCCTTCCAGATCATCAGCGCCGACGAGACGATCATGCCGAAGCTGAGGACCTGGTAGAGGAACTGCCTCTTGTCCATCCGCTTGACGTCGTCGAACAGCGAGTCCAACATGGTGGCGGCCGATTGAGGTCACCTATCACCGAATATGGCTCCTAATCCTCAGATATGCGTGCTCGCTCTCAAGATCTCGGCCGAAACCATCCGCCGCTATAATACTGTCGCTGTATAATAGTGGCAGCAGCTGTGGTATGGATGGTGTCGTTTTCGTCCAGCTCTGTTCTGTTTCTTCTCTTCTCTAGCTATAGCTAGGCTGACGTGGTCGAGCTGTTGAACTGTTGAAGTGAAGCCGGCAGACGTGGATTAGGAGGGACACAGACACACCGAAGGAGGACCGACCGCTCGAACGGAATCATTTCTGGCCTCCCTGGAACCAGAACACCGTACGCGTACGTAAGCATGAGTTCCGCAGCTCGATCCCATCCTCCCAACAGTTGTCAACAACAAGGACAAGCGCATATATTTTATGCTCATCAGCCCTCGATCAGCTAGGTAACTTAATACGTATTTGGCGTGCTATTAAGTTAATTGCTATTGTATGTTTATGATGTATATTGACTTATTGAGCTATGGTAATTACAAATGTCGTACACTACCAATTATCAAGATGTGAAAAGGAGCTCGCCTGCGACGGCGAATTGCCGATTGACGTTACGCATTTTTTCGGCTTTTTTACAGGTCGCCGAGGTTATGAAAGAATAAACGATAAATTAAGAGCTCGATCGCGTAAGAAGAAAAGACCGACCACCGCCAACATGTCCGCGAAGGCCGCGATGAAGCAGGCTAAGGAGCTGCTGACGGCGGGCGACTTCCGCGGTGCGCTAAAATGTTGCAACCGCGCGATCAACGCCGACAAGGACAACTACCTTGCGCACGTGATCGCAGGGAAGTGCCAGGACGAGATCGGGGACAAGGCGGCGGCCGAGCGCATGTACGACGCCGCAGTGGCCAAGGACCCCGCGCAGCTCCCCGCCTGGCAGGGGAAGGCAAAGCTCTACGAGCAGATGGGAGAGGAAAGGGCCGACAAGCTGGCGGAGGCCTACAAGAGACTGGCCGACCATCACCTCAGCAAGGAGAACGACCTCACAAAGTACATGGTGGTCGCGGAGAAGCTGTGGAAGCTCCGGGAGAAGTCTGGGAACCTGGAGAGTGCGGCCGAAGTCATCGCCGAGCAGATGGCCGCCTGCGCGGAGAGGTCGGACCGACACAAAGAGCGGGAGTGCCGCTCCGAACTGATCCGGCTGCTCGCCCAGCGACAAGATGACCTCAGCGCCGGCCTCTTGGACACGCTCAGAACCAACCTTGAGACTGCCGTGTCTGCGTCGGGTGCCGACCAGTCCATTCAGAACATGGAAAACTTCAAGACGCTAATTAAGCTCTATTACAAGCTGAGGGAGATGGAAGAGCTGCAGGTAAGCAATAGCCATACCATGCGAATGTACGTACGTATATGTCAAAACATATTCTGTTCTTTATAGAATACGGCTCTCAGAATGAGAGCGACCTTCCCCGGAAGCGGCTACCCGATTGAGTGGCTCTGCAAGATCTACCTGGAGTACGCGTGCGATTCGCTAGATTTCAAAAGCCAGGAGTTGGAGGAGAACGCGCTGAGTCACGCGGAGGCCGCCCTCGAGAAGAACCCCAATTCCGTCTTGGGCAAGCTCGCCGTCGGCGCGAACGCGTGGAAGCAGGAGAAGGACTCTGCGAAGGCGAGGGACGTCATCAAACCCGTGATCGACGTCAGCGACAGCCCGAACTTCTACGGCGCCTACATCCTCTGCTTCTGCCACCACGACCTGGGCGAGTATGCAGAGTGCGAGGCGCTGATCTCGACAGCCAGGCACCTGCTCGAAGCCAAGGTGAAGGAGGAGGGCACGCGCCGCGCACTGGCCGCCAGGCTGAAGGCGCTGCTCGTTAGGGCGCTCTACCTGCAGGGCTCGGATGCCAAGATGGAGGCGGCGTTGGCAGAAATCGACGCCGAGCCGAGACTTGAGAGTGAGCAGGACGCCCTACTGTCGGTCAAAATATGGGCCGCTGCGGGGAGGACGGAACAGGCGGAAAAGACGTTGAAAACGTAAGACTTTTTGGTCGAAGTATTACTACGGGTACGACTATAAATTAGTATTATTTCTTCAGCTTGAATACCGAGAGGGTCGCACAGTCTGAGGTCAACCTCGTGGCCGCATTGCTCGCCAGAGCCAGAGCAGACTACGTCGAGGCCTCCAAGTTGGCTGACCAATGTCTCGGCGAAAAGCCAGCCGATTTCGAGGCCCTAGTCCTGAGGTACTTTTCCACCGTTCTACAAAATCTGAGTCGGTCTTTTACGATTCTCTGAACGTTACAGGGGCAAGATTGAGTTCGATCACAATCCGTCCAAAAGCCTTCACTATTTCCTCAAGGCAGCAAAGGCCAACCCTGGAAACCCCGTGCCGTTCCTCTTCCTGGGGCACATTTACCGAGACACTGGCGATTTGGAGAAGGCCAGGAAATGCTACCGGAAGTGCTACCAGATTGACCCCGGCTGCACGGATGCGGCCCGAGAGCTTAGCGATATCCTCCGAAAGCTGGGGGCTGTCGACGCTAACCTGAGCCTGCTTCGCTCCATTACGTCGGTCGGATCCCTTGCTCCGTCGTCCGTCACGTGGGCGCACCTCCGACTCGGTGTGCTGCACCTGTCCAACGGGGAGCCGACGAGCGCCATCGTGAGCCTCCAGTCGGCCATCCGGGGCGGCGCGGAGGGTGACGTCGCCGCCTGGGAGAGCCTCGCAGACGCGTACAGGGCGCGCGGCTCGCACACGGCCGCCATGAAAGCGTACGAGAAGGTGCTCAAGATGAAGCCGGACTCGGTGTACGCTGAGCTGCAGATCGCCGGCTCGAAGCTGACCCTAGGACACTACGCGGAAGCCGTGGACCAATTTTCGGCGTTGCTGGCCAAGCAGCCAGACTACGTGCCGGCTTTGAAAGGCCTGGCGGAGGCATTCATATCCCAGGTAAAAGTCATAGTTACTACATAGAGTCTTCGTACTCGACAATTTCTAAACGTGTTATGGATCAGGCTCGGGAATTTCTTGAGGACAACATCGACGCTAACGTTGTGGACAACTCCTCGAGAGCCCTTGAGGCCCTGGTGAAGGCAGCTGAGGAGAGGCCGTCCTTCATTTGCCTTTGGAGACTGATGGGAGACGCGCTGACACTCTTGGAGCCGATAAGCGAAGAACTGATTGTGCCGTTCAAGGTACCACAGCGGCTCCACAAGGTTCACGAACTATTTGTAGACCGAAGGAGCTTTCGTCAGTAAGGTTTTATTCTAGAAATCTGAGCTAGGCTCCAAGTTGGATGTCTTGCGGTTGGGCGTCAAATGCTATTCAAGGGCCGCCCAACTTGATCCCGAGAACGCCGGCATCTGGCACAACATCGGCTTCAACTACCTCGCCCAAGCCGCAGAGATGCAGCGCAAAGGCGACGACGAGGATGCAGACTCTTTGCGTCAGCGCGCGCTCAACGCCATGAAACGCTCCCTCTCCCTCGAGCCGAAGTCGCACACGCACTGGAACGCCATGGGCGTCGTGGCCATTAGATCGGGGGAGGCCTACTTCGGTTTGGCCCAGCACTCCTTCATCAAGTCCATCGAGTGCGAGAACAACTCCGTGGCCTGGACGAACCTCGGCGTTCTCTACCTCGTCATGAGGTGAGGGTTTCAATCGTGTGAATATGAGCCGAATCTGATCCTTTCGTTTTCTAGCGAGGCAGAGCTGGCGAATCTTGCGTTCAAGGAGGCTCAGAACCAGGACCCGTCTTACCAGCGCGGCTGGGCCGGCCAGTCGCTTTTGGCAGAAGGCATTGAGGGCTTTGAAGACGAGGCGATGGACCTCTTCAGGCACACCACCTTCCTCGGCAACGAAATTGAGTCCAGTGTCGGTTACGCCAAATGGGTTTGCAAGTACGAAATAGGACGGCTGAGATAATTTAGTAAATGTTAATTACGTGTTCACTTTTCTCCTAGGACTCTCGCTGATCCAGAGGCTGCCAAGCCTCACCACCGCTACATCATCGGAAACATGCACGGCGTCACCGTCGCCGTGGACTGCCTCGCCCGATACAACCAGAGAGTCAGGAAAGACGCATCTGCGCTAAACATGTTCGGCGTCCTCTTGGAGAGGGAGGGGCTGTACAGAAGCGCCCTTAAGGCCCTCGAGATGGCCATGCATAACCTCTCTGAGTCGGAAAGGCCTCAACTGGAGGCGTCCGTCCGACTGAATATGGGCAGGACTCTGATTAAGCTGCGTCGCTATGCCGAGGCTGTCGCACAGTTTGAGGCCGTCGCTCCGGAGACCTTCGAGTCCCTTTGCGGCAGGGCGCTCGCCCTGTTCAAGAACGGCGACTACCAGGGAAGCTACGGCGCCTACCAGAAGGCTCTCTCTGCTGCCTGGGAAACGGAGGACAAGTCTCACATTCTGGCAGCCATGGCATCCATCGCATACAAGTAAGTACTACTATGTAGAAAAGAAGAAAGACTTTTAGAAATGGTTTCCATTCTCTAGGTTTCAAGGCGCGGACGCGGCCAAGACGCTGCTTTTCCAATCGTGCCAGCTCTCCCCGCCCTCCCTGCGAGGCCTCTACGCCCTCTGCGTGCTGGGGATCAAGAACGGCAGCCCCGACCTGATCCACGCCGCCCTGCAGGAGATGAGCAAGTTCGCCGACGACCCCGCATGCGTGGGCGACGTCTCCTGGCTGAAGGCAGTCGTGGTGGGCCTGTACGGCGGCAGAAAGTCGGAGGCTCGCCGGGAGCTGGCGAGGCAGCTGCACCTCAAGCCCGACATGGCGCCCCTCTGGAGGTCTGTCGCTCGGTACTTGGTGCTGGAGGCTAAGCAAGATCAGTCTTCACGGTCTCTAGCGTCGGCAGCATGGTATGAAAGGAATTGCTGTCGGACTTAAAACAGCTAGTAGGCCACTTAATTTGCGCAGGATGTCGGAACGCGCCAGCTGCATCGACCGGTCAAACTTGGAGGTAGGCAGCGGATTCGAGGACAAGGAGTATGATAACCTTGTGGCCTTTGCCCTTCTCATGGCCGGGGACGCGAGGGGCGCGGCCAAAGCAGCAGCGAAGGCAGTCCACGAGAGGCCAGAGTTCAGGTCCCGCTGGGCAGTGCTCGCCGCTGCCGCGGCAGCCTCAAAGAAATCCTCCGAGGACGTCAAGTATCTCGTGAAAAGGGCACGAGAAGCCCCCGACACTACAGACGATCCCGCCATCCAGGCATGGGTTGACGGGGCTGCCAAATATGTTTCTGTGATGTGAATGAAATAAATTATGAAATGAAAATGTTGAACTAACGAACGCCTGTACTGTCCATGCAAAGAAGACATCACACTTTATTCGTAAATCATAAGCTACGTGCTGTTCTCCAGATCGACAACCACGGGTGCGTCCTCGTCCAGCTCCTGGTCGAAATCCCAGTCGAATTTCTTGCTCAAGTTCGCCTGGAATTTTACCGCCCGGTCCTTGAGCCTTGTATCGATTGCCTCGTTGGAGCGCACCGTGGCGAAAAAGTTGGCGAGCAGCGAGACGAGAAAGTTGTTTTTGGACACGATGTCGACGAAGAAGTCGTCGGGAACTTCCCTGATCTGAAAATAAGCCCGCTTTAACCACTTTGTCAAGAAGTTAAAAATAGGTTGACTTTAATCTACCTGAAAGTGAATGTCCGAGATGAGCTGCAGATACAAATCTGTGTGCTTCGCGATGGCGTCGTGGCAGGAGCAGAACATCCTCAGCAGCCGCTTCCAGTGCTCGAACGAGTCGTAGTGCTGACCAACCAGGAAGCAGACAAAGCTGAATTGAAGCTCGGAGAGAATTTCGTCCGTTCTGAAATGTTTATCCTGATGTCAGTACGCATTGACTTTTTTTTATTACGGTTGACTAATGCTTACTGGTTAATGTCGCTCATTGAAGACGACACGCGGTCTCCGTACAACTTGTTGAATGCATCGAGGTATGTCTCCACTTGGAACGAGGAGTCCATGCTGTGCTTGGTAATCTCTGCGGGTGTGGAACCGGCGGGGTAGCGTTCCGCGGGAACGTGCGTGTAGCGGATTTTGGTACCCGGCTTCTGAGTCATCTTGGGCAACTGGAACGAACGGCAATATGCATTTACGTTTGCAGCACGGTTAACTTAATAGGGAAAATGTTCTATTTGGTACACATGCGTAAGTTAGACTTTTTAGCTTATATACTATATCATACGAAGGCATGTGGAGTGGGCATACAAAACGTGCTGGAGCAGCGAACTAATGAGGAACCCCACATCTGGTATGCATTCGAAAAGAAGAAAAAATTCAAGCCCCTGCAGCTCGCTATCTCGCTCGTCCAATTGGGAAGCCATTCCAGAATAGAGCGAGATTCCTCACTCTTAATCTCCCGGCGCCAACATCGATCCCCCCGCTCGATCAGTCGCCCGCGACCCGGTGGCGCCGGTCTATCCCCCTATACATAGCAACGGCGGCGGACGGCGGCTCGCCCGCGCACTCACCTACCACCAAAAGGGGCTGGATTTGAGCGCGTCGTCTAGTCTCTTCCTTCACCCAACTATCTTCTTCACCTTGCTTGCATCGTCCAGACCCGGAGGACCACCCATTCTGTTACCTAAGCGCAACAGCAGCTGAGAACATATTGAATAGGTGGAAGAAATCGTATTTGTTCGCGCTGTGACGAACTATCTCACGTCGAAGATGATCACGTAAATGTGGGAGAGCGTTGCAGTAATCATTTCTCAGAACGCTCCGCAAGAGAGCAAAAGCTACAGGATGTGTCGGGCCGGACGTGTCTTCAAAATTCTTTGTGGTTAACAGCAAAGGAGCATCACTGACTACGTACAACGAAAAGCTATAACAATATGGAAAAATCAAGACTCCTGAGGCTGCTCATAGTCTTGGCTATGGCGGCATCGACTGAGACGAGCAGGCCGCTGCCGAGGATAGCCACGTCGGACTTTGTGTCCGCGGCAATCGACGGTGGCGTTGGCGAAGGCGACGACCAGGACGCAGCAAAACAGAAGACAGAAGGCAGCCTTCAGCAGCCGACCTGCCATCAAGCCACCGTGCAATGCAACTACCGCGCAGGCTGCGGCTCCGCCATGGTCGCCTACCTGATCGAGTGCCACGACCTGGTCACCAACCGGACCGACGAGTGCGCCGAAAAGTGCAAGAACACGCTGGTCGGCCTCGCGTCCACCGACGAGGGCGGCAAGCTCCTCGACTGCGACTGCGGCGGCGACGTCGACTGCGAGACGACCCGCGCCAGGCTCGAGGCGTGCCGGGAGTCCGTGCTCTACGCCACCCGGAACGACACGGTGGTGACGTGCGCGGAGGCGCAGTGGATCTGCATGGCGGACGCGGAGTGCGCCAAGGCTCTAGAGTACTACCACCTCAAGTGTCGGGGCGCGTTCTTAGGTCGGCGCTGCGACGCAGGATGCCGCCACACGATTGGGATCCTGCGGCGGCAGAAGAAGGCGGCCAAGCTGGAGGATTGCTGGTGCGATGAGGGCGAGAGAGACAGTGAGAACTTTTACGGCGGGGAGTTCAGTTGCAAGACTATGAAGGAGAACACCGCTAGACTATGCTATGACCAGGACGCGAGGACGACAGTTCCGCCCTATGACGGGACGAACGCATTGGACGATGGGGAAAGGGAAGAAGACTCTCGTAGTGGCGGATATCGCGCTACGCTGAACATGGCTGTGATCATGCTGTCTTTGGCTGTGATGTACAAAATGACATAATTGCATTCATGATGAATCTGTAGCAGAACCGTTGACACCACAAAAGACATCTTAATATACGCTAGAGCTTACCTTGTCGTCGTCTCTGCTTAATCGACTCGAGCTTGTTCGCTTCGATCCCGAGCCCTCTCCGGTGTTCGAAGCAGCCTCTTGAGGATTCGAGGTCTCCTGATCCATGTTTTCAGCCTTCTTGTCTTTCCTGCTGGTGAAGTGCTCTTCCGGGAGCATCTCGCTCTCAGACGAAATCAGGCCCACCGTGGGCTCAAGTCGCGCTGTAACAAAATAGGCATGAATCAAGACAACTGGAACGCATATTATACGTACCAATAGTGGCTGGAGATATCCGATTGGTCAGCGAGACCCACTTCTTCCACTCGTCGTAGGGGTAGGGCCCCATCCCCGAGTCCATGTTCCGCAAGTTGGTCCTGATGCGCTCCTTCTCCTCGCCGCCGACGTCGACCACCTCCTCGTCGGCGGGCACGTAACGCTTGACGACCAGCTCGCGGCTCGCGAAGTTGTGGAAGAAGCCGGTCCTCGGCCCCGTCTGCCGGTAGGTCGTGTTGACGGCGCTCCAGTAGACGTAGTGCACGCCCGGCGGGATCATCTTGACGCCGAGGAACCTCTCGCCGGTGTTCCACGAGGGGAAGTCGATGCCGAACTCTGTTCCCGGCGGGACGTCCAGGAAGACGAAGTAGGCCCCGTTGTCGAGGAGCGCCCTCGCCGTCTCCTGGTCCATGTCGAGGCCGGTGGAGCCGCGCGACGTCGAGCTGCCGGAGAAGCGGACGCTCTTCTCGCCGCCGGAGGACGACGTCGACGGCTTCGGAGGCGGGGACGACATGACTAGGCGATCATACCGGTATAACCGATGAATGTCACTCTCTTGCAGCAAGTGCAAGTCTTGCTCTTGGTCTTTTTCACAGTTTCACGAACGTTTTGTGAATCGATCGGGAGACGGACGGGGAGAGGTTTGTTTTGCATAGGAGCAACGCGAGCCAATTACGACGACCGGCGTCGCGACATGCAGCTACAGAATAAAACTTATAGTTGCTACAAAATCATACGGTCGAATTAAGGTTTTCTGGCGAACAAAAGTTATTCAGTTGCTTCGAATTACTGTACTGTGCCATGGAATCATTGCGGCATATACGCACAATTGAGCATATCAATTGGTAGTGACTGGCTGACCGAAAAGCGGCAATCCTGAAGGCGGGAAAGCCGCAGTACACATACACACTAGCTGGGGGAATTGCTGCTCAGACTATATTATATATAGGACAGTATAATATATATTATACTGAAGTTTACTCACTTTACTGTTTACATTAGTTTTAGTTTAATTAGGCGATCCGAAAAACGGAAAAAGCATATTCGCTATCGCTTAATCAAAATGGAAGAGCCCCGCGCGTCCTCCTCTGGCGGCGTCACCGCTGGCGTGATCCGCCGCCTCGACGACACCGTCGTCAACCGCATCGCCGCCGGAGAGGTCATCCAGAGGCCGGCAAACGCCATCAAGGAGATGATGGAGAACTCGCTAGACGCAAAAGCCACGAACTTATCGCGTAAGCCTCAACAAAATTGACCCCCTTTGAGGATTCTGTAGCCACTAAATCCTTTCAGTCGTGATCGGCGAGGGCGGCCTAAAGCTGATCCAGATTTGCGACAACGGCACCGGCATCCGGAAGGAGGACCTTCCGATCGTCTGTCAGCGCTTCACGACGAGCAAGCTGTCCGCCTTCGAGGACCTGGCCACCATCGCCACGTTCGGGTTCCGCGGCGAGGCGCTCGCCTCCATCAGCCACGTGGCGCGCCTCACCCTGCTCACCAAGACGGCGGACTCGCTGTGCGGATTCCAGGCCGCGTTCCGCGACGGCGAGCTCGTCGGCGCGCCCGTCTCCAAAGCGGCGAACCAGGGCACGCAGATCACAGTGGAGGACCTCTTCTACAACGTGGCCACGAGGAGGAAGGTGCTCAGGTCAGGCGCGGAGGAGTTCCAGAAGGTCGCCGACGTGGTGACCAAGTATGCGGTGCACAACGCCGGCGTCGCATTCTCGTTGAAGAAGTCGGGAGAGTCCTCGCCCAGGTGAAGCGAACTGTCACGAGAATCTATTATTGAATGATCACGACTCCGTTTTCCAGAGTGTGCACCCAAAAAGGTGCCTCTATTCGTGACAACGTGGCCGCACTCTACGGCAGCTCTCTTGCCAAGGAGCTCCTAGACGTGGAGAAAGTGGGCGAGAGGTGTTCCATCAAGGCGCTCATCTCGAACGTGAATTACACGGCGGCGAAGAAGTTCAACTTCCTGCTCTTCATCAACCACCGGCTGGTGGAGTCCACGGCGCTGAGAAAGGCCATCGAGATGGTCTACCAGGCGTACCTCCCGAAGGGTTCTCACCCCTTCGTCTACCTCTCCCTGACCATGGACCCTCGCAACGTCGACGTGAACGTGCACCCGACCAAGCACGAGGTGCACTTCCTCCATCAGGACGACGTCGTCGAAGCCGTGCAGAGGGAGTTCGACACCCAGCTGCTCTCGTCCAACAAGTCGAGGGCGTACGTGGTGCGGCAGGCGACGGTCGTGCCGGTGCACAAAATGGGGGAGGCCCTGGCCTCGTCGCCGGCCGGCGAGGCGAAGCCGGCGGACAAGAACCTGGTCAGAACTGACGCCAGGGACCAGAAGCTGGACAAGTTCATCACGGTTCAAAAGGTCAGCGCGCCGAGCACCAGTTGTGAGGCGCCCGCAACTACGTCTTCGTCAACCGTTGCCGACGTGGAGATGCAGGAAGTGGCCTCAACGTCCACTGCAGGAGCGGCTTCTGCGTCGAATCCTGTCTGGAGGGATATACGGCTGACCAGTATCTGTAATCTAAGAGCCAGGGTGGTGGAGAGAGGCCATGAAGGTAATTGGATTATTAATGCTTGCCTCCCCC
>JAAUYK010222696.1_pt1 | contig 12423 bp, 7 predicted proteins | sample 7278021 | NCBI WGS metagenome assembly JAAUYK01 (sample SAMN14350223, study PRJNA611818) | marine sediment metagenome | isolation source: surface marine sediment (1.8m) | place: French Polynesia: Moorea | collected 2018-08
CAACCTGTTGTCAGCCATTGGCTTCTCAATGATGGTGAACCAGGGACCATCTGGGTAGCGCTTTGTAGTCTCCACCTTAAACACCCTTGTGCCACTGTGAATGGGCATAATGAGGAGGATATGCTTCCCAAAGTAAACCACTGCTCACCCGTTTCTTTTGTAGCGGTTATATCCATTCCTCACTGTAATGTACCGCACCCTGGCCTGGCATCCCATGTCTGAAAAATTGCGGTAAGTAGTATAGAAGTGCCCTTTTTTATTTCGTACCCAAGATGAAGTATTCCCCCTTGATGTACTTCCGCCCAAGCCACACGCTGCCCTGGCGCTCGGGGACGTCATGACTGAAAGAACAAGAAGAAATTGTTCCATAGAGCAAAGGCGAAGGCTATGACCCAATGAGAAGGGCAAATTAAAGATGGATACGGGGCCAACCGCAGTTATCGAGTCAGTGGGGCCAACATGGGCATGGGCCCATCATGGGCCTGGGGGCAGCCATGGGTATGGCTTCGCCCCCGGTACAAAAGTGTCTGGTTCTCCCAGACCTAGTACAGCAGGTAAAAGGTCCTCAAACAGACTACAGCCTGTGCATACCATACCTGTTTGTAAGGACATATGCAGCCGCGAACGAGGGCGAGGAGGTAGTCTCGTTGATCACCTTGGGGCTGGGCACGCACTCATCGGCGGCAGCGGCGGACGCGGACACGAGGAAGCCCGTTGCCAGGATATGCAGTGCAAAACCGTGCATGTTGCCTGAACGACTTCGGGCCAAGTCTTTTTGCATGAACCGGCAATAAAAGAAAGTCCGTCCGCGGTCATTAAAGCAATTATGCAGTCAATCGAAAGAATAAGTTATGTATGATGCAGCTAGACTGACAGCGCGCTGCAGCGGCGTGATATCGCATGACGATTCCTCGATTCATTCTTCTATATAACACAAAGGCATTTTCCCAAACCGCTCCTTCTTTTTATATGTGGTTGCATTTATGACCGCACTGACTATTACGGTATGAATTAACAAAGGCAAGAGGGATCCATCATTCTCTCAAAAACCTGCGGCGGGTATGGACATGAAATAGCGTGACCTGGTCTCAACATCCTTGGTCACAAAAGTTGCCTGGTCACAAAGGTTAGGATGTTAATCTGGTTCTAATCGATTTTCATATTGAGCCCTTGCGGCTGTCCAGAAGATCCTATAGAGCGCCTGCAAATTTAGTGCCTGGAAAAAAACCAAACAAACAGAGGCTCTCCGAGACGTACGGCTTTGCCACAGGTAAAAAGGCACATATTTTGGCACTATAAGCAACATCAGTATATTTCTCCTCAACGCTCTCTCTCTCTCGATCTGGTCCAATCGTTCGTCCTATCAATTAATCGATCACAGTATCCTGCACTTTGACTTGATCATGTCCCCCACGCCCGAGTTCCTCCCCTGCGCCGCCGCCCTGGCCGCCGCCGCGAACACCGCCTCAACGTTGTCGCTCTCCTTGGCGGAGCACTCGTGGTAACTGTGCGCCCGGACCTTGGCGGCCATCAGGCGGCCCTCCGCCGCGGTCACCGGCTTCAGGTCCTCGGCGGCGAGCTCTAAAATATGGTATAATAAGATTGTTAAACCTAGGCCTTTGACCCACTCGAAGGCAGGCGATCCCATGCAGAAATGACGGTAAAGTGGCCATGTCCGGCTGTTGACCCTTCACTTCTGTGTCCATGCCTTATCGCGGCGATGAGACACGGACATTGGGGCGGACGCACCATATTTGTCCGCCATCCAAGTCAAATTTTGTCCGTCGGACATGTTCTACCTCTTGTCCGTCGGACATGATGTCCGCCAGTGTAAACGACACTTTATCGGCACTTTGGCGATGGCGGTGTGGGTGGGGCGACGACTGCCCGTTATACAGTCCGTACGTCCGGAAAACACATTGTTTCAACTCGTTTTCTTTCGGAAGGAAGGAAAAATGCCCGCGCGTTTCTTCTCTCGTTCTTTCTTCATCTCGTTTCTGCGTGTATGTTTAGTAGTTGTAGTAGCTGTGAGGCGTACGCATACGTAGATATATATGTGTAGTACTGTTGTATAGTAAGGTTCTTTTTTCAGTGTGATACTTGTAGAATCCTCTCCAGCTTCCCCGTTCCAAGCCACCAACGACATTTATTATGGAGGTGCCGCAACAAAATTTGCAACACTGAATTCTCGAGATGAAGAGACAGACGTGTAGTGTGGAAGAAAATAGATTCTCGCCTCTTCTCCTGTGTACTGCTAAGGCAACCGGCTGGGCGGCTGGTTAGAGGAACTTGCGCCGTTCCCGCTGTCGCCGCCGGTCTCCTCGTCGGCATCTCTCCGTCGCCCCCGTCGACTCCTGGCCGGCGTGAGGAAGTCGGGCCTGTAGCGCGTCAGCCGCTTCGGCCACGGAAAGTTGAATCCCTTGGGCAGCGGCCGCCCGACGTTCCCCTCGAAGTACTTGAAGATGCACATCCACCAGATGTTGAGCATGTAGTTGCCCGTGGATCCCTCTGCGGTGAGCAGATGCGGCGTGTTGGCCATCGTGTGGTAGATCCACCAGACCCTCGTGGTCACCCAGTAGGCGATGACCACGTCGATGGTGTAGTGGCCGTAGCCGACCAGCAGGCAGATGACGCCCGTCAGCGTGGTGCAGAAGGCCAGCCAGTGGAGGAGGAACCAGCGCTTAGGAGAATCTGCAAGAGACATTCATAAGAGATATACGTACGTATAGCTGGCCTCTGACCTTTTTAAAGGAGGCCTGCCACGATTATGTGCCGGCCGAGAAACACGGCCACAAGTGTGCGTTCTCATTCCCTCTCTCTTCCCTGACAGCTAGACGTACATAACTCGTACTTACATTCTCTGATGATGAGGAACGTCATGACGAGTGTCATGGTGTGTCCGGAGTAGATGTAGTCCCCGCAGTAGTAGTGCTTCTCGTTGATGGACAGCCCCATGCCCGAGAGGAGCTCGAACACGCGACCGAAGATGACGGCGAATGTGGTGTGGTTGGCCTTCGGGGCGCACTTGTACGTTGTGTCGGACTTGGGAAGCACCGTGACGTACATGGTGATGGCGCGGTAGAAGTAGTGCAGGCCGCCGATGAAGAAGATGCGACGGAACACCACGAACCTTCAGACAGAGTTAAGAGTTGTACCTTTGTTTCAGATAATGTACGTATATTAATACACACCTGTGCCTGTGGAAGACGATAAGCGTGAATGCGGCCGTCACGGCGACCATGATGATGATCTCCGAGGCGTCCAGGCCCCACGGCTGGTAGTGCACGTTGTCCAGGAAGACGTCGGGCAGCGGCTTGTAGTCTGGGAGCCGGTCGTGCGTCAGGGCAAGGCTCGTCGTCGTCGCGATCCATGCGAAGAAGAGGAAGACAAAGGCGACCAGCGTCTTCAGCGGCTCGGCGGGGATCGAGTCGGCGTCGTCGACCTCGTCCAGGGGAGCCTGCGATGTCGCGTCGTCCTCCTCAACGTCGATGCGCACGGAGTCGTTCTGCGGCGGCTGTCGAGGGTGGCGAGACTTGCGCCGGGTGTAGCCCGACGAGTTGGTCCCGCCCGCCTCGTCGTCCGACGAGCACGAGTCGTGGTGGGCGGTGCTGTTGAGCAGCGGCTGGCGCTGGTACCCGTCCAGCATCGAGCTGTCCTCCTCCTTCTCGTCCGCATGGCCCTCGTCGGGATCAGGCTTGCCTCCTCCACTGCCGGCGCCACCACTTCCCGGCGCGGCCGCGGACAGTCTCTGGTGGCCGTTCGAGGCGGCGTTGGCCGTAGCCCCGACGGCCGCCGCAGCCGCAGCGTTCATATCACAGGGGGTGTTGCAGAACGAGCCGTAGTCACTGTTCTGGCTCTTGGAGTCGTTGCCGCCGCTTCCAGACGGCGGCGGGCGGAGCATCCTGAAAGGATCGATAGAGCTCAATTAATTTCTTCCTCTTCTTAATGGCGTCGATCGGTCGGCCGCAATGCGCGGCATCAAAGGCCCACTTCCAGCGCTGATTTCTAGCCTCTACTGAGCTAATTCAGGCACACGCAGGCCGCGTCGACACGATACAGGTGTTTTATGTTCTGTGTATCTAATGGCGCTGCCGTCCGAATCACCTGACTTTGCCCACCTACTACCTACCGCCGATCGGTCGGTCGGCCGGTCGATCCGCCTCCTCCTCCACAACGAGCAACTATTGTGCGATAGGTCGACCAACACTTGTCCACATCGGGAACAGTATGATACGTATTATGATGTGACTCACGAGTCACGACGGCGAGGGCGGCCAATCAAGGAGGAGGAGGAGGAGGAGGCAAAAGGAACGACCGAACGAGGAGTTGGCCGCCCGCCCGCCCTCAGGCCTCAGCTGACGGCGCTTCTTGGAAGCCAAACTGGCTTTCTCGGATCGGACGCTCGCTCGGACGCGGACGCTCGCGCGCTCGCTCGCTCCGGAGAGTCAGCTGACAAGAGCTGGCGCTAGAGGGAGCGATAATATACGACTGACTACTGTACGCGTTCGTGCTTTCTTGTAGGTCCGAAGAGAGGGAGGACGGGATATGCGAAACAAAGAACGTCGCAGTAAGCGACATGATTATGCTTTTGACTCATCGGATTGTTGGTTTTCCTGATTTCTTCACGCATTGCTCAATGATGCCAAAGCTCAAAAGAGTCATGCTTCAAGGAATTAAATGATACGTTATCTGATTAAGCTGCGTAAGAATTGTACATTGCAGTATGACGACGCAAGTTATAACTTAGTTATTCCGAATTTTAAGAGGCTGTGTCAGCCTTTTCTTAAATGGGAAAATCGCGAAGCAGGTCAGATGTCTTTTCCCGCCCATCCGTCATTTTTTTTGCTCTCCTCGAACGCTGCACTCTAACGTCACCATCGCTGCTGCAACTCTGCTCGCCCAAAATGGCTCCTGGAGACCGTTTTTCGTCGCCTCGGGCTGCTGTCAAAATCCCATCATATCTTCAGGAAAAAGTGCGGTCGATCGAGTCTCACGCTTTAGCTGTAAACTCTTCTCACCGATAAGGAGGAGGGTACGCGTCATGGAAGAGGAGTTTACGTCTGCTCTCTTTCTTTACCCGAGGAGGGGAGAGAGCTAGACCGGTTTTGACCGCGCACAGAAGGAAGGAAGGAGGTGGGGTGAGGCGGTCGAGTGCCAAAGGTCGCCGCCAACAGACAGATCGCCAATCTCACAACCCACTATTACGCACTAAGAATTATTTAGTACGTAAATACTATAGTAATATGTTGTGACTTTTGAGTTCTGACAGCACCTAGCTGCGCATTCACTCTGATTACGAGTTTACGATTGTTCGTTAATGTTAGAGGATCGAGCAACCGGTCGGCCGGGACTTTTGGGGGCTTTCTCGCCAATCTGAGAAGATTTATCGATGGGACCAGCCACGACGATTCTGGCTGCGAATGAAGGAAAGAACGAACGAACACCCGAATGTCCTTGTTAGCTCTCTGCATTACGTAAGTCGAAGGCTAACGACGGTTTCGCCGGGAACAAACAATCAGTCGTAAATTTCATAGCTTTTCAGGTAATAAATTCCCCACGCCAACGCGTTCGTTCTTTGGCTAAAATCGCCTCCTTCCATGGCTTTTCATTTCAGTGAGTGAGTGCAATTAGGGGCAATTTTTGTGACCCGAAGCAAGGCGCCAGCGGCGGGCGAACGCGCGCAGAATTAAAATGCACATATATGGAGCAGGCAGGCAACGTTAGGCGACTGCGGGATTGATGATGTATTCGAAACCGTCTCATAATAGGAGGCCGTACGCGTAGGAGGCGAATCCCGCTACTGGTGCAGCAATATGCAGCGAATTCTGCCAAGTCCCGATGGCTTCTTTCCCTGTTCCCACTCGACCTGCGCGGAGGCGGCCGACCGACCGACCGACCGACCGCGACCGGCCGCGCGTCGACAATGCAGTTCAAGTGCCACGGGCCGGTCGAGCGAGACAGAACGAGGTGAAAGTATGGCCGCTACCGGTCTGATCGGAAACGGAGAAGGAGGAGCTAGGGCCTAAACAGGTCGATCGGCCAGTGACGGGCTCGGTTGATATTCAGGACAAAGAGAGGGAGGGGGGCAATCACAGTCCTATTAAGGCAAAGGTGCCAAGCAATCTTCCAGGAAATGTTCGGTCCGTCCCGTCTCGTATACTGGGACAAGAGAGAAAATAAGCTGCTGCGAGTCTCTTTTTTGCCATGGTGTGAAAACAAACCTCTGAAAGCTCGCTCGCGGCGGCCTGGCACTTAGAACTTCTCTCTCTCTCTCTCTCCTAGCTAGCTTCATTCCTCCTCTCCGACTTCCGTCGGAGCGCGTTCGTTCGTCCGTCCGTCCGTCCGCGTATTTTATGGTCCCCTCGAGCGACCAAGCAAGCAAGCAAGCAAGCGGAAAAGAAGGAAGCCGGAGCTAGACGTTGCAGCTAGGGGGCCCGGCCGGCGCGACATGACGCGACGGCGCCAGATAGGCGAGCTGCTCCAAATGAATCATGACGTCGACGAGAGAGAGAGGGGGGAGTGGGAACTAAAAAAGCGAACGATGTCTTCTTTACCGCCCTCATGCGTCACGGAGCTTCTTTGGACAGGCGCCGCCGGATTTAAAACTCATTCCACTTCGACCGAGCAACGTAAATAGTACGCCTCGGCCGGTTCGATCGTCTCTCTCTTCCCCTCCCTCCGGTCCCTCCCTCCCTTGATCGTTGTTTCGACGTGTCGACGGCCACCAAAAGTTTATAGGGAAAAGTTCCTTACGGCATTTGGTCGCCAGTACTAGACGACGCGACGCGGCGGACAGCACAACGAACGAAAAGGTTACCTGAACTCCGCTTTCGCTTTGAGGACCCAGTTGGCTAGAGACAGAAATATTAGGCTCTAGAAGATCTTTATGAGCGCCATACGTCTTCTTTAGGCGCCACTCACAGAACTACTGCTACCAGCAGCTTTAGATGCAACAGCATCCATCGACTATCGATAACACTGTTCAAACAAACAAGAAATGTACTACAACTATACTACGTGTATACTGCAATCGATGACCGACCGACCGACCGCGCCGGCAAAGTTAAGGCGCCGGCCGAAGTCAGGGCCACGCGCAGCTAGGTTGCCGAGATAATGCCCAATGACGCATTGAGAGGCGAGGAAATCCGTCGCCCAGATAATTTATTGGACAATGAATGTCCATTTGCTTTGTCGATCCATTAACCCCATGACTCACGTATGAGAGAGTCTCATCTTGGCAATTTAGCTCCTCAAAATTCCTCGCAGGCGAATAACTCACGCGCCTTGCTTATGTAACCGCCGCCGCCGCCGCTCGAAAGAGGTGGGCGTTTCGTCTCTCTCTAGCCTAGCGTTGTCAATGAGCGACGTACGTCGGCTATTATTAGTGAGGTACGCATTATTCAAAAGGCAAAATTCATCCACATGACTGGCCGCTGTCTGCGTCGGCCGGTAGACTAGTGAGGAGTATCAGAGAGTACGCACGAGTGAGTGAGATGCCAAAAAAATTGTAATGGGCCAGCCAGCCAAATGCGTTAAGAGAGGACCCGACCCGCTCGTTACTCGTTTTATCGATGGCGACGGTGCGAATGCTATCAGTCGCGTCGGCGATAACAATGGGGGCGCGGGCGGGCGCGATCAAATCATTACAATGTGAACCTCATTCCCTCTCGTACGTACCTCTCTCCTCCCACGTCGTCTATCACCACTTCAACCGAGTCCGGGGAGAGCGAGAGGCGATCGCTCGACGTCAGCAGGTGGTCGTCCTCCTCCTCGCCTCCGCCGGCCGCGCCGTCGCAGTCGCCGCTGCCTCCGGCGCCCAAGATGACCACGTGGCCGTCGTCGCCGTCATCGCAGATGATGCCGTCGGAGGAAATGCCGCCGCAGCTTGACTCGCGGCGGTGTCGGCCGCCGCCACTGCCGCGTTTCGTCCTGTGAGGGTGATGGTGGTGGTGGTGGCTGACGAACTTGACGCTCGCCCCGCTCGACTCCCTGCTGTGGGTGAGCGGCTTCGTCGAGGAGGTGGCCGACGACGGCGAGGCGGCCGCCGGCGGAGACGGCGGCACGCCCGTCACCGGCACCGTCGTCTTCGCCGTCGAAGGGATCTTGAGGACGAGCTCGTCGGTGCCCATGGTGAATTAGATCACTGGGCGTCGGAGCACGGGGCAACACTAAACGTCCTCATCGGCGTCGCAGACATGAGAAATCGCCGACGACGCCGACGCACTGATAACGAGCGCCGCTGGCTGCTAGCTTCCGGTTTCCCCGTACACTGGATGTAGAATGATCCTGAAAGAGAATTCGAGAATAGGGCGTTAGTGTATGTACGTCGTGAGCAAAATAGAAACGGCATCAAAAGGTAGCCAAATAATCGGATCAATTATTTGAGAGACTGGAATGGATGAGGCTTAAGCCAAAAAGTACTATAGATCTATGTATCCTATTATTTTCTTTTTGCTTGCGGTCCGCGGCGCGGCCCGCCCATCGATCCCGACCAACGTAGATGTCGATCTCGTGTCAGATAAGTGTCCGAGATATCGGCTCTAATTACGTTACGGTCCACAGTACAGTACAGAGCAGGTTGGCGGGAATACACTCGCGTACGCATCACTGGACCTTTTTACATTTGCGTTACTCTCATTATTAGAGTAAATCATAAGCCTGGAGCAACTACGCCATGAAAAGACATCTTCGTCTCCTGTGACACAAATTTGAGTTTGAAGGGGCGGCGAGCGCCAATAACGAACACGCGAAATTCATAAGTGCTGGAGGAATTCAGGTCACCCTCGCTCGGTCTTTGAAATCCGCCGCCCGCCCTCGTTTCTACGCCTAGATCTGCTGCCTGCGCCGAGATGCGGCATTTCTTTTACTTCATTCGAACTCCGAGCTGACCATAAGTCATAATCTCGATTAGCCCGGCCGCCGCGGCCTCGCCTCGTAATTAAGTTTTTCTCCTTTTCCTTTACAAGAAAAGCGGGCGGAAACATGAGTTGGCGGCAGGGTCTTCTTTTTAGAAATTGCCCTCCCTATCTATCCGCAATGGGAATGAAATCGAATGTGGGTGTGTGAATGAAGGGTAGGCGGGCGGTGGGCCGCGATACTTTCGATCGGCTCGAGCAAGAAGTTTCGACATCGGAAACGGTTTTGAAGACGGAAACTAGAGATATGACGACTAACTCTGGTCGAGCAGGCTAGGCGATCGAGACCGCTAGCTCGCTCGTTCACCTGTTACTTCCTCCTCTTTTTCCTCCTCCTATATGCCGGCCGGACTTTCACCCCCGACCATGGCAGCTTCTGTCCTGTCGCCGTCCGCCCGCCTCTCTGTTTTTGCGTCGTTGTCTGTCCGCCCACATCATGAGGCAGGGACGCGGACGGACGGGACGCGAGATGATGATCTAGAGGGCCAGATAGACAATTCGAGCAAGCTCGTTACGAAAGAGAAGAAAGGCAGGCAAATTGAAGAAAAAAGTCAAAATACGAATGTGGCGAATGCGCAATCGATTTCATCCAAAATAAAGATCTACGAAGGGGAGTTTCGGAGCACTTTGTTTGCGGCGTGTTCCGTAAAATTGCGGGGACAACGCATGCACAGTTCATATCAAAATTGGCTGGTAACTTGGTCCTCTCCGCTAGAGGAAGCGCCGCGCCGGCCGATCTATCTCCTTTTGCTGACTACGCGGGAATAACCGGGAGCACGTGCGGACAAGGTCGTTTTCCGGGAAAAACCAACTGAGCTAATTCGAGTGCAGCCGTAAAACTTACAAGGGTATTGTGTAGCAGTCTTGTTTTAACTCTAGTTAGTCTACATACTAGTCCCTTGCCTGCCAATACAAACTCTTTGAGCGCTGTATCTCGTAAAGAAGTTGGCCTGCAAGATGCCGTTCGTTAGCTCGCCCTCGATGTCGTCGTTTACGTTCTTCACCACACGTACGTCATCTCTCTGACAAATGCCATCAGAGCAACTAGCTCTGTATGGCGAATACACGCGTCGACTTATAGAAGAGGCCCGACGGAACGGACGGAAGGCGAGCGACGCGAAGCTATAGTGACGTTGTTCCATCCAGTACGGTACGTGCGCGAAGAATCGCGGCCGCTGCCGCTACGAAACAAAGGAATGAGAGAGGAACGAGGAAGGATGAGCGAGACGAACTCTCTAGCTCCTTCCAACCGCCACTTTAAGCAACAAAAACATGGAGGGCTGATCTCGTCACGCCGCAGTTGAGATGAACATCATCAGTGCATGGGGCCGCTAACTGTTTTCACTAGACAGTCATGTTTACGCTCTAGCTCCTTAGTCATTGTCGAATTGGAGGAAGGAAGGAAGGAAGGAAATAGGAGAGGAGAAATTGGGAAACTTGAGCCGATCGAAACTTGAGGCCAGGGCCTATTGGCTGAAGATCGCTCGCTCCGCCATGCAGGAGAAACTCGTGGCAACCGGCTGGAAACACGACAGATGGGTCCGTCTCGAGAGTGAGCGAGCGAGCGAGCGCCCACGAATGAGCTGGCTATACGTAGCTAGGCACTGTGTGCGGTCACGAAGCGAGCGAGCGAGTGAGCGAGTGAGGTGCTAAGCCGCCGCCGGGCATTTAAGGAAGCGAGCGAGCGAAGGAACGAAGGAAAAGACTCGCGTTGGCTGCATGGCTCCTTGATGCTGTATTAATTTATGGCCTTAACGTCGGGGCCGGACGGGCATAAAAACGACGGATTGCCGAGGAAAAGATAATCGGGGAGCATCGTTGCTTTTTGTGATTCTACTGTACTAGCATGTTTAAATTTAATGATTGTGTTAATGTATTCACCAGCCACTTTATCGTCGTTACGACCGACTACCACGATAACCGCTAATTAGCCATGTTGATGCCCGGCGCCGCAATTTACTCCGGTCGGCACATCTGTTGCCGCAAAAGGTCAAGGAGGTGGATCACTTTACTGCTGCTGCTTAATATCGGCCCTAACTAAAGTCGGTCGGTCGGTCGGTCGGTCAAGAGGAGGCGGAAACGACCTAAAAGTCAACGACTGACTTGCATTCCTGGCGGCGGCCGTCCGGGCTTCATTGACGAGAAGAATTTTTCATCAGGAATAAACGCCTAGACCTGAATGATTTTGAGTCCCGCGGAGGAATAGTGCGTCCTGGCTGTTAGTTCCCTCAGTACGTTGGAGGATATCTCACGTTCAGCACACCGCCGGCACAAGGATTCAATACCTTGATCGGTCGGTGGCCCTGATCGAGCAGCCAGCCAGCCAGCTAGCCACTAGACGGAAAAAAGCGTTAGGACAGACAGACGGAGATGGGATAGGACAGGCACGGACCGACCGACCGACCGACCGACCGGGGACAGAAAATGGGAGATGGATGGTCAGATCTATCAATAATCCTTCCCTGCTTCCTTCCTTCCTCAGACCCTGTCTGCTTTTCTTAAATGCGGTGTTGCCATGAGCGATGGACGGACGGACGGACGGACGCGGACGGACGCACCAGTGTGGGCAGAATAAATGAGCGTGGCGTTGCCCCAAAAAAGGGCGACCGATCATCGATTTAGTCTCAATCGGGTGATCCGAGGCGCATGGAAGCAAGCAGGGCATCGCGGTGGCCTTGATCAAGTTGTCTGTGCTTGTTTGAGCGAGAGATAGATGTGGGCTGACTAACTTCCCCTCTTACATAACTGAACAGACAGACACAAAATTTGAGTCGCGGCATTCTCCACTTTAGGGCATGTCTTTCGCTTCTGCGCAGTTACCAGAGATTCAATCAACGAAAAGGGACAGCAGAGTACATACAGTACTTGAGCAATTCTATTTCCGTTCGTTCGTTTGGGCGTGGGGCCCGGCCGGCGACGCCCAAAATTTCGCTCTGCTGCAGTAGAGAGAAAGCGTCGAGTGAGGGGCGTTCGAGGCCCAGCCCATTTTCATTAGACTGATGGGTGCGCAAAATCCGTGACTAGCGGTCGCGGTCGGTCGGTCGGTCGGTCGGTCGGTAGTCTAATAATGGCAGCCGGCCGGCCATCATGCAGCAGAGCCTGACATGCTGGACCCGCCCCATTTACCAGTTCCGCATTCTAAGACGCAGCATTTTTAAACGTATCGAATTGAAATGTGCGAATCAAGTCTTGTGCTCGTTACGTAATAAATTAACATCTGGTTCTAGGAACGAAACTCTACACTATCCCATCTGTCTGATTGAATGCCCATGCCAGGTGCGTGCCTGTGCCTTATTTTAGGACTTGGTGAGCGTGTTAGACAGCAGCTAGCAGACAAAACATGCAGGCTAGCCGTAGCCGGGCCTTTTGCCATTGCCTAGATCTCAAACAGACAGTCAGACACGCTAGCTAGCCTCAGTCGATCGCGCGCGTGTTGCACTTGGAAGATGAAGAGAGGAAGGAAGGAAGGAAGGAAGCAAGGGAGCTGGGCGTCGGCATCGGCATGTAC
>JAAUYK010021702.1_pt1 | contig 12421 bp, 13 predicted proteins | sample 7278021 | NCBI WGS metagenome assembly JAAUYK01 (sample SAMN14350223, study PRJNA611818) | marine sediment metagenome | isolation source: surface marine sediment (1.8m) | place: French Polynesia: Moorea | collected 2018-08
CCCCGGCGCAAATGCGCCCCGTCCCGAAGGGATCCGGCGCAATCGGCCCGCTGCCGCGTTGCTTGTCGTCGAATATGCTCGGCATGTCCTTCCTCCTCGCGCCTAACAGCGGGCCGATTTCACTCGGACCAGGAGCGTGCCCTGTATGTCCACAGGCCCTAGGTCAGCTGCTCGGGTTCTCCGACCGGCCGCCCCAGATCCGGGCCACCAGCTCGTCGGCCCGCGACAGGCGCCGCTGGAGGAACTCCTTGGTTCGCTCCTGGCCCGGCGAGTCGTCCCGGGCCCAGACGCGCAGCGTCGCCAGGAAGAGGCCGGTCAGGCCGACCTCCTCGAGCTGCCGGCGGACGCCCGTCGCATCCAGGTAGGCCGCGTCGCGCAGCCACTGGATGGTCCGCGAGAGGTTGAAGATCAGGGGCACCCAGTGGTGCGGGTGGGAAAGGTAGATCTTCTCCTTCAGCATCTCGACCGCCACGGTGTGCCTCGGCGAGAGGGCGTCGAACCAGCGGCAGAGCAGGAGGTAGAGCCGCTCCTTGGGCGGCAGTGCGGCGAAGCCTTCGGGCGGCGTGTCGAGCATGGCCTGCCAGCCGCGCTGGAAGAGAGCGTCGGCGACCGCGTCCTTGTCGCGGAAGTGGGCCAGGATCTCGGCCGGGGAGATGTTGAGCGCCGCGGCCACCTGGCTCAGGCGCAGGTCAGGCCAGTTGCCCCGTTCGGCCAGGTCCAGGGTGGTCTCCAGGATCGCGCTCCGCAGGTCGCGCTCGGCCCTGCGGGCCGTGGATCCGGTCTTGCCCGCCCCCGCTTTCTCCGCCATGGCACCCATTCCATCCCAGGTGGTCGAAAATTATAGAGCCGCGACCGCGCGGCAACAACGCGCGGCTAGATCTGCTCTAGCCGCCGGTCAAGCAGCGGTTCTCGAGCTGCTTCAGGGCCTCGCCGGCCGCGGCCTCGGTCTCACCGCCGCCTGCGCCGACCTCAAGGCTGGGTGCGAAGCCCTCGGCTTCCAGCAGCTCCAGGGCCTTCCGCGCGCCCCGGATCTGCTTTGCCCGCTCCAGGCTGTTGACGGACTCCCTCAGGGCAATGGCGATACCCTCGTGCCCGTCTGCGAAGGCCTTGGCGACTTCGCCCAGCGAGAGGCCGGTCAACTGGGTCAGGCTGCGGATCACGTCAGCCCGCTTCTCGTTCTTGCCGGGCCGCAGCGTGAGGGTCAGGCTCTCGACCGGCTCGCTGCCGATCAGGCCGGCCGGCGCCTGCCGGGGCGCCGTCGCGGCAAGCTCTTCGACCAGGGAGTCGGCCCAGTCCTCCAGAGAGGGGTGCTCCACATCGCGGTCCGGATCGTCGTGCCAGTAGGCGATCAGGCTGCCTTCCTCGAGATCGTAGGCCAGGTAGTCCGAGTTGCCGTTCAAGCAGAGGGGGAACCAGGTGGGCCGATAGGGCTCCAGATAGTCGCTCTCCGGGTCCAGGAACAAGCGCCACTCCCTGAGGGCCTCGGCGATCGGGAGCAGGCGAAAGGTCTCGCCCTCGACCAGCCGCTGGTCGGGCGCCTGGCCGTCGTGCCAACGATAGAGGGTGGCCAGGTCCTCGGGAAGATCGAGGCCCACCGCCTCGGAGACCGCCTCGCCGAGGGCGCGGATCTCGGCCTCGGTTGCCGGCGCACGGAAGGCCGGCGCCGCCTCGGCTCGGTCGATCGCCGCCAGTCTTTCCTTGAGGGACATGAGCGGGTTCCTTGAGGTTTGTGGGGCCGTCGAGGCTAGTAGTTCGGCCTAAAGGATTTCCTAGCGCGGGCGCGCTCTGCGGCCGCGCGCTCCACCCGTGGCGGCGCAGAGCAAATTTTTGGCGGGAAAATGCAAGACTTCGGAAGGGCCTTGTCGATAGCGTGCAGCCAGCTTGGAGAAACGCCCGCATCGCTGCCGGGGGCCGCATCTTGGGAGTAGCGCCGCCATGAACCGTGAAGTGATCGTCTCCTGCGCCGTGACCGGCGCGGGCGACACCGTGGACAAGCACCCGGCAATCCCGGTGACCCCGAAGCAGATCGCCGACGCGGCGATCGAGGCGGCGCGGGCCGGGGCCGCGATCGCCCACATGCACGTGCGCGAGCCCGACGGCCAGCCGAGCCGGAAGCTGGAGTACTACGGCGAGGTGGTGGACCGGGTGCGCGACGCCGACGTCGACGTGGTGATCAACCTGACGGCGGGCATGGGCGGCGATTTCTTCCCGAGCGAGGAGAATCCGGCGGTCGGCGGCCCGGGCACGGACATGGTCGGGCCCCTGGAGCGGCTGGAGCATGTCGAGGCCCTGCTGCCCGAGATCTGCTCGCTCGACTGCGGCACGCTCAACTTCGGCGCCGGCTGCTACGTCAGCACGCCGGAGATGCTCCGCATCATGGCCAAGAAGATCCAGGAGCTGGGCGTCAAGCCGGAGTTGGAGTGCTTCGACACGGGCCACGTGCGCTTCGCGACCCAGCTGGTCAAGGAGGGGTTGGTCGACGACCCGCCGCTCTACCAGATCTGCCTCGGCATCCCCTGGGGCGCGCCGGCGACCACGGCGGCCATGAAGACCATGACCGAGGACCTGCCCGAGAACGCCGTCTGGGCCGGCTTCGCGATCTCGGCCATGGAGATGCCCATGGTCGCCCAGGCCATTCTGCTGGGCGGCCACGTCCGGGTCGGTCTGGAGGACAACCTCTATCTCGAGAAGGGAGTCTTCGCCAGCAACGGCCAGCTGGTCGAGCGCGCGATCCAGATCATCGAGTTGATGGGCGCGCGCGCCGTGACGCCGGCCGAGGCTCGTGAGAAACTGGGCCTGAGGGCGAGAAACTAGCCTTGTGAGTGCAAACACGTTTTTCTTGTCATTGCCGTGCGCGACACGGCAATCCAGGGCGGTTGGCAACCCTGGATGCCCGGATCAAGTCCGGGCATGACAAGATGTAGGGAGTGGCCTCGATCCCTTTTTGTGGAGTCCTGAGATGACGGGAGCAGAAGTCGTCACCAGAAGGCGTGGCGGGCGCTCGGCCCGGCGCGAGCTGCGCGCCGCGCCGATCCCCGAGGCGGAGCGGGCGGTGAAACCCGGCATGGAGGGCGGTCGCTACAAGCCCCTTACCGACGCCGAGGTCGAGAAGATCCACAGAGCCGCACTGGATCTGCTGGAGACGGTGGGACTGGCCGACGCCATCCCCTCCTGCGTCGAGATGGTGACGGCGGCCGGCGGCAAGCTGAGCGAGGAGGGGCGGCTGATCTTTCCCCGGACCCTGGTCGAGGACACCCTGGCAAACTGCGCCCGGCACTTCCCGATCCACGGACGGGACCCGAAGCACGACCTGGAGCCCTGGGGCAAGAAGGTCTACTTCGGCACCGCCGGGGCGGCGGTCCACATGGTCGACGCGATGACCGGCGAATACCGGGAGTCGACCTCGCTCGACCTCTACGACATCGCCCGTGTCGTCGACCGGATGGACAACATCCATTTCTTCCAGCGCTCCATCGTCTGCCGCGACCTGGAAGACCCGCGTGAGATGGATCTCAACACCTGCTACGCGGCGATCTCGGGCACCGCCAAGCATGTCGGCACCAGCTTCGTCCTGCCGGAGCATGCCGCGGAATCCCTGGAAATGCTGCACTACGTCGCCGGTGGCGAGAAGCAGTGGCGCGAGCGGCCCTTCGTGTCGCTGTCGTGCTGCCACGTGGTGCCGCCGATGAAGTTCGCGGAGGACGCCTGCCGGGCGCTCGAGGTCTGCGTGCGCGGCGGCATGCCGGTGCTGCTGCTGTCGGCCGGACAGGCCGGGGCCACCAGCCCGGCGGCGCTTGCCGGCTCGATCGTGCAGGAGGTCGCGGAAGTGCTCGCCGGCCTGGTCTATGTCAACCTGATCGTGCCCGGCCATCCGGCGATCATGGGAACCTGGCCCTTTGTCTCCGATCTGCGCACCGGCGCAATGAGCGGCGGCAGCGGTGAGCAGGCGCTGCTCAGCGCGGCCTGCGCCCAGATGGCGCACTTCTACGATCTGAGCGGCGGCGTGCCGGCCGGCATGACCGACTCGAAGGTGCCGGACGCCCAGGCCGGCCTGGAGAAGGGTTATACCCAGGCGCTGGCCGGCCTTGCCGGCGCCAACATGATCTATGAGTCTGCTGGCATGCATGCCTCGCTCCTGGGCTTCTGTCTGGAGAGCTTGGTGATTGATAACGACACGATCGGCGCGGTGCTGCGCGGCGTGCGCGGCATCGAGGTGACCGACGAGAGCCTCTCCGTCGAGACCATCCGCCAAGTCTGCATGGAAGGGCCGGGGCACTTCCTCGGGCACGAACAGACGCTCGGCCTGATGCAGGCGGAGTACGTCTATCCCGAGGTCGGCGACCGTTCGAGCCCGAAGGAATGGGTGGAGCAGGGATCGACCGATGTCCGCCAAAAGGCCCGCGCCCAGGTCAAGGCCATCCTGGCGGAGCATTATCCGGACTACATCACGCCGGATCAGGATGCGGCCATTCGCGAACGCTTTCCGGTCAGGATCGCGCGTGACAACATGCGGCTCGGCAACGACCGCTGGTAATCAGGAACGGGGATACGAAGACATGAAAAGCCATGCGCGCGTGGTGGTGATCGGCGGCGGTGCCATGGGGGCCGGCCTGCTCTATCACCTGACCAAGGAAGGCTGGTCCGACGTCGTGCTGATCGACAAGGGCGAGCTCACCTCGGGCTCGACCTGGCACGCGGCCGGCCTGATCCCGCACTTTATCGGCGGGCTCTCCATGGCCGCGATCCACGCCCACGGGGTGGAGCTCTACAAGACCCTCGAGGCGGAGACCGGGCAGGCGACGGGCTGGCACGGCTGCGGCGCGATCCGCCTGGCGACCAAGCCCGACGAGGTCGACTGGTTCCGCTACGTCCAGGGCCAGCTCGCCTACATCGGCGTGGAGATGCACATCATCGGCCCCAACGAGATCAAGAACCTGCATCCGCTGCTGAATGTCGAGGGCATCCTGGCGGGCGCCTACACGCCCCACGACGGCCACACCGACCCGGCCAGCGCGACCCACGCCATGGCCAAGGGCGCGCGCATGGGCGGCGCCGAGATCGTGCTGCGCAACCGGGTGCTCGACACCAAGCAGCGCGCAAGCGGCGAATGGGAGGTGATCACCGAGCAGGGCACGATCACCTGCGAGCACGTGGTCAACGCGGCCGGCTCCTTCGGCGACCAGGTCTCGGCCTGGATCGACTACCGGGTGCCGATCGTCAACATGAGCCACCAGTACCTGGTGACCGAGAACCTGGCCGAGGTGGAGGCGCTGGACAAGGAGCCGCCTGTGGTCCGCGACCCCATCGCCTCGGCCTACTACCGCCAGGAGCAGAAGGGCATCCTGATCGGGCCCTACGAAATGGAGAACGCCCAGGCCTGGGGCCTCGACGGGATCGACTGGGGCTTCGACATGGAGCTGCTGCCGCCCGACCTGGACCAGATCTCGACCAGCCTCGAGCACGCCATGCACCGGCTGCCCTGCTTCGAGACCGCCGGCATCAAGCGGATCGTCAACGGCCCGATCACCCACCTGCCGGACGGCAGCTTCCTGCTCGGCCCGGCGCCGGGCGTGAAGAACTACTGGATGTGCTGCGGCGCCTCGATCGGCATCACCCAAGGACCGGGCGCGGGCAAGTATCTCGCCCAGTGGATGGTGCATGGCCAGGCCGACATCAACATGTATGGCCTCGACCCCAGGCGCTACGGCGACTGGTCGCTCGGCGACTACGCCTTACAGAAGTCGATCGACGAGTACCAGCAGATGTACCAGGTGCACTACCCGGGCGAGTTCCGCGAGGCGGGCCGTCCGGTCCGAACCACGCCGCTCTACGGCAAGCTCAAGAACCAGGGCGCGGTCTACGCCGAGGTCTTCGGCTGGGAGCGGCCGAAGTGGTTCGCGCCTGATGGGGCTGAAGAGGAGTACGGCTTCCGCCGGACCTCTACCTTCGATCACGTCGCCGAGGAATGCAGAGCGGTGCGCGAGAGGGTCGGGGTCTTCGACCTCTCGAGCTTCGCCAAGTTCGAGGTCGCGGGCCCCGACGCCGAGGCCCTCCTGAACCGGCTTCTGGCCAACCGCATGCCCAGGAAGGACGGCGGCATCGTCCTGGCCCATCACCTGACCGAGGCGGGCCGGATCGAGAGCGAGTTCACCGTGACCCGGGTGCACGAGGGCCGCTACTACCTGCTCTCGGCGGCGGTCGCCGAGCTGCGTGACCTCGACTTCCTGACCCAGGACCGGCGCGGCGGGGAGACGGCGACGGCGACCAACGTCACCGACGACTATGGGGTCCTGGTGCTGACCGGCCCCAAGTCGCGCGACGTTCTGGGCGCCCTGACCGACGCGGATCTGAGCAGCGGCGCGTTCCGCTGGCTGACCGCGCGGACCATCGCCGTGGCGGGCGTGGACCTCCACGCGCTCAGGGTCTCCTACGCGGGCGAGCTCGGCTGGGAGCTGCACACGCCCATGGCCCGGCTCGAACAGGTCTACGACGCCCTGATGGAAGTCGGCCAAGCCCACGGCATCGCCGACTTTGGCGCCTACGCGCTCAACTCCCTGCGCATGGAGAAAGGCTACAAGGGCTGGGGCTCGGAGCTGACCAACGAGATCACCCCGATCGAGGCGGGCCTGGATCGCTTCGTCGACTTGGACAAGGGTGACTTCGTCGGGCGAGAGGCCCTGGTTGCGCGGCGCGGCAACGGCATCGACCTCAAGCTGGTCTACCTCGACGTCGACGCCGCGGACGCCGACCCCCTGGGCAACGAGCCGGTCCACGCCAACGGCGCGACGGTGGGCGTGACCACCTCCGGCGGCTACGGGCACGCGGTCGGCAAGTCGCTCGCCTTCGCCTACGTGAAGCCGGCGCAGGCGGCGCCGGAGACAGCGCTCGAGGTCACGATCCAGGGTGAGCGGCGCGCCTGCCGGGTCCTGGCGAAACCGGCCTACGACCCGGGGAACGAACGCTTGAGAGCGTAGCGCCGTGGGCGGCGAGGGCGGCGAGGGCGGCGGGCTGCGGTTGCACCGCGACCGGGTCCAGCCCGAGTGGATCGACTACAACGGGCACCTTAACGAGGCCTATTACCTCCTGATCTTCAGCCGGGCGACCGACGCCTTTATGGACTTCATCGGCATGGACGCAGCCATGCGCGAGGAGACCAATACCTCGATCTATACCCTGGAGACCCACATCACCTACCTCCAGGAGGTCGGCGAGGGTGAGGGGGTCGAGGTCGAGACCAGGCTGCTCGATTTCGACCGCAAGCGCTTCCACCTGTTCCACATCATGGTGCACGGGGAGAGCGGAGACCGCCTCTCGACCGCCGAGTGCATGCTGCTCAACGTCGACATGAGCGTCCCGCGGGCCGCGCCCTTCGGCGAGGCCGTGCTTTCGCGGCTGCAGGAGGTGGCACGGGCGCAGAGCGCGCTGCCGCGCCCCGAGGAGGCCGGAAGATCGATCGCCATCCCGCGGCGGTCCTGAGGGCGCCGCCCGCGCAGTCACAGGTCTTAGGTCGCGGGAGCCTGGATCGCCGAGAGGGCGCCGTTACGGGGGAATTTGACGGCCCGGTAGTAGATCTGCTGCTGCCCGGTCACCTGGCCGAACCACATGGGCTCGTAGTCGTAGAAGATCTCAACGATGATGGCGTTCTGCGTCGGTCTTAGGCTGAAACCGGTGGGCAGGTTGGCCGCCTGTCCTTCGACGCCGATCTGACTGTCGTAGTCCACGCCCGAACCGGCGATATTGCGCTGCCAGCTGACCGCGACCGGCGGGGTGGCGTCGGGGTCGGGATTGGCGGTGACCGAGCTGATCACCACAGCGCCCTGCACGTCGAGCTGATAGGGCAGGGCGACCGTCGAGGAGGCGCCGAGGATCTGCTGCAGGTCCTGCTCGGTGACTTCCGGCGTGCGGGTTGTGAGATCGGCGGTGGTAGACGCGACCCGCCCGAGCTTGTTGTGCAACAGCACGTAGGTAGAGAGCTCGATGCCGCCCATCAGCAGGAAGAGAAGGAACGGCAGGACCATCACGAACTCCATGGCCGTGACGCCTTCATCGCCGCGTAGAAGCCTGCCAATTCTGTTGCCAGTGGTCATAGTTCGGGCCTCGCTCGCCGCCTGTCCAAACACTAAGTCGCTTGAGAGTCGAGGCAGAGGTCCGAGTTGCCGAAGGGCTCGTTGCGGACCGCGACCCGAGCGGTCAGTGGCACCTTGCCGTCGCCGCCGATCATGGGTGACAGGAGGTTGGTCATGAATTCGTGCTGATAGTCGACGACGTAGATCACCACATCGTTGCCACCGCCGGCGCCGGGGCTCTTGGCGATGTCCTCGTCCCAACTACCGTTGCAATTGATGTCGGTGTAGCCGTCGTCTATCCCCGGTTCGTAGACGCCGATCTCGCCCGCATCGCCGACGATCGGTTCGGCGGTGTCGATGTCGGCGAAGTCCTGGTAGATCTCGGTGGTGATGTTGTCGGCGGTGACCTTGACGATGCCGTAGCCGTTCTTGTTGATGATGTTGATGATCTCCTGCTCGCGACTGGCGCCGTCGGTACGGCCGGTAATCGCGTAGCGCGCGGCTTCCCTGAGGCCACCCTCGAGGGCCGTGTTGGCGAAGAACAGCATGCCCATCTCCATCACGCCGATGAGCATGAGGACGAAGAGGGGCACGACGAGGCCGAATTCGAGCGTCGCGCCGCCGTTTTCCTCGCGGACGAGATCTTTCCGGGTTCTTGTCATCGGGCAACTCTCAGTTCAGAGGTGAGGTCTTGGGCGATGCCCTCGAAGACGGCTTCGAGGGCGATGGCGTCGGGCGCGAAGTTGTAGTAAGGCGGGTTCGGTTCCTGGGCGACCTGCATCAAGAGGTTCTGCAGAGTTTCATCCTCATCGGCGTACTGGATGACGTAGATCGTGGCGCCTTCGTCCTTGGCGTTCTGGGCAATCGTGAGAAGACGTTCGTTCATCTTCGCTTCGTTGAGACGCCCACGGTAGGCGTCCTGTGATGTGACGGTGTTGGCGCCGTCACTGAGCAGCACGATTGCGCGCTTGTGGCCCCCCGTAACGACGCTGTCGGCCTGCGTGTAGGGCACGCCCGGCATGAGCACGCGCCAAGCCCAGGCGAGCCCTTGGGGAATGTTGGTGTTTCCCGCGGGGCTTAGCAGGTCCCGGATTTCCTGGCGAACCGCTTCCTGATCCGCAGTCAGCGGCGTGATGGTGTGACTGAGGCACTGACCGTTGTCCTGCTTGGGCTCCCACCCGAGCCAATCCACGTTGCTGTCGCTCAGGTTGACTTGGCCGCGCAGGAAATCCGCGTCGTCGTTGTCGGTGGTGTTGGTCCAGAGGGCCAAGGGGCCAGCCGTGATGAGGCGCGCATAGACGCAGCCGCCCCACCCGCTGGGCGGCGTGGTCAGCAAGGGCACGGGCGAATTGTTGGCGAAGTAAAGTCGGTCCTGCATTACGAAGTCGCCGGTGCCGTCGGACGGTGTGTCGACTATGCGGAAATCCGGTGTGACCGTTTGCCAGGTCGTGGCGGCGGCGCTGTAAGTTGTGCCGTCGCTGACGTTGACGTTGGAGTTCCAGGGCACCACACCAAAACGGACGTTGCCGTCGATGTTGTCGTTGCCGGTTCCGGCGACGAGTGTGTCGATGAGGATCTCGGCCGCGTCCCGCGCCGAGGAGATACGCGAGCCGGCCATCGAGCCCGACATGTCGAAGGAGAGCACGACGTCGACCGTGCTCAGGCCCGTGGTCACCGTGGTGCTCGCGCCGACCTCGATCGTGTCGACGTTCAGGAGGCGCATCAGGGTCGTGTCGATCTCTGCCGAGGCGCTGAGTTCGATAGTATTTCCGTCGGCGCTGACCTTGGGCGCGTCCAGGGTGACATTGGCGCCCAGGTAGCCCTGCGGGAAGTTCACGTCGAAGTACTGTTGCACGTCGCCCTCGAAGTACTCCGTGCCGACCGAGTGGATGCTGGCGAGAGCGGCGGCATCGAGTGCGTTGCTGACGCGGCTCTTGATCGCGTAACCACGGCTGGTGTCGACCGCGAGGCCGATGAAGCAGACCAGAGGAATAAGAAGCAGGCCGAAAAGCGGCAACGAACCGCCTTCTTCGCTGCTGGTAAGCTGTTTGATGCGATCCGACAGGTTGGATCCATGTTCTTGGCCGCGCATTCCGAGAAATCCCGAAATTAGTTAATTTAGTTATCAAATAATATAACAAAAAATCAAAATAATGGTCAAACTAATTGTTGTATTAATCAAATATTATTGTGGAGCATTTGAGATAAATTACTTTATTTTTTGACTTCTATAAAGGGTTGTAGTTTTGAAACTTGGCATGAAAACTGAAATTGTTGTTAGCAAATCGTCAATTTGCTGCTAGGCTTTGATCGGGGATTACACGCTGAACGGGTCAATGTTCAGCTTGGGTTAACCACGTAGGTTAGTCATGGCTAGGGTCTATAAGCGCTTCTCCAGTGCCGGGAGAGCCAAGGCCGTTGGCGCTTTCCAACGCCTGGAGCCGACCGCGACCTATTGGAACACCCGGCAGGCCTTTCCGGTAATCGACAAGGAAAGGCCCGGGTACGGCTATCGCCACCTGCTGCGCCGCGACGACGTGATCCGCTTCCTCGAACTGCTGCCGACCTGGAACGAGTTGTCCGAGGGCCTCGACGCCATTGTGCTGACCGCCGGCGATCCCGAGATGGAGGGGTGGTACACCGACGGCGTGGTCGGTATCTGCGCCTGGCGGCGCGGTCTTTGGCGCCGTCATCCGGCCCATTACTACGAGGAGAACCAGGGCGTCTTCGATCGTCTCGGCGTTCCCGCCGAGCGCCGCGGCGATTGGGTCCTGTGCAAGTTCACTCTAGCCCAGGCGCGCGCCTATCAGCTCCTGAACATCCTGCTGCACGAGCTCGGACACCATCACGACCGAATGACGACCCGCTCCCAGTTCGAGTGCTCCCGCGGCGAGCCATACGCCGAGGCCTACGCCCTCAAGTACGAGGCGATCATCTGGGAACGTTACTGGGAGGTCTTCGGTCTCGACTGAGTGGCGTCGCGCCCGCCGTCAGATGTGGAAGCTCTCGCCGCAGCCGCAGCGGCCCTTCTCGTTGGGGTTCTTGAACACGAAGCCGGTCTGGAACTGCTCCTCGACGTAGTCCATCTCGCTGCCGATCAGGAACATGACGGCCGTGGGATCGATGAAGATCTTGACCCCCTTGTCCTCGACCACGTCCTCGAACTTCTTCTGCTCCTCGGCGTACTCGACGAAGTAGCTGAGCCCGGAGCACCCACGGCTCTTCACCCCGACGCGCAACCCGATCACGGGCGTGTCGCTCTTCTCCATCAGCGCCCGAGCGCGCTCGGCGGCGATATCGGTCAGGGTAATCATCGGTGCGACCATGGCGGTTACTCTAGCTCCGTGTTCCTTAAGGCCAATATAAGCGCGCTCTAGGCTCAGATCATCCCCAGGGCGAGCCTGGCGTCCTCGCTCATCCGCTCCGGGGTCCAGGGCGGGTCCCATACGAGACGCACCGTGACACGCCCCGTCCCCTGAACCTTGGCCACCGTTTCGGCCACCTCGCCGGGCATCTCGCCGGCCACCGGGCAGCCCGGCGCGGTCAGCGACATGAGAACCTTCACGTCTCCCGAGGGCGCGATATCCAGCTCGTAGATCAGCCCCAGTTCGTAGATGTCCACCGGGATCTCGGGATCGTAAACCGTATGGAGCGCCTCGATGATCTCCACCTCGTTGGCGACAGTGCTGCCCTCCGGCAGCGGCTCGCCGGCGGTCGCCTCGAACTCGTCGGGCTGATCGAAGCCCGGCGGGTAGGGATAGGGGCGTTGATCCATCATGGCTATTCCGTCGTGACCTCTTGTTCGCCCTTCACCGCGGCGTTCATCGTGTGCCAGGCGAGGGTGGCGCACTTGACCCGGACCGGAAACTCGCGCACGCCGGAGAGCACGGCGAGGCGGTCCAGCGCCTCTTCGTCCGCCTCGGCCGAGCCGGGGTCGAAGTCTTCCTCGGTGCACATGCGGTGCACGCTGTCGAACAGCACCTGGGCCTCGGCGGTCGTCTTGCCCTTGAGGATCTCGGTCATCAAGGAGGCGGATGCGACCGAGATTGCGCAGCCGTGGCCGACGAAGGCGGCATCCTGGATGATGCCCTGGTCGTCAACCGTCAAGAACACCGTAAGCGTGTCGCCGCAGATCGGGTTGTTGCCCAGCGCCTGGCGGTTGGCGCCCTCGGGGTGGCCCAGGTTCCGCGGATTGCGGCCGTGATCCAGGATCACCTCCTGGTAGAGTTCTCGCAGTTCGTCGAGCATCAGCCGAAGATCTCTTTCACCTTTTCCAAGGACCCGGCCAGAGCGTCGACCTCGTCGAGCGTGTTGTAAAGGCCGAAGGACGCCCGCGCCGTCGCCGCGACGCCGAG